>Ga0187892_10001085_pt1 | contig 65664 bp, 59 predicted proteins | sample MA1701073metaG_FD_139345 | JGI IMG/M metagenome (GOLD analysis project Ga0187892, IMG submission 139345) | Bio-ooze microbial communities from a basaltic lava cave in the Kipuka Kanohina Cave System on the Island of Hawaii, USA - MA170107-3 metaG ... | reverse complement strand
GCATTTTCGTCGTCCTTGTAGAGCCGCGCGAAGGTGACGCTGTGACGTACGCCCCCCGAGGTCTCGTTCCGCCAGACGGCGGCCTTGATCGCGCAGAGCCGGATCTCATGCACCGGCCGCGCGGCGGTCGAAGCGGTCTTGGTACTCATGACAATTTCCTCCATTGACAAGTGAAACATCGCAGCCCGGCACCGCGCCGGGCTGCACGCACTACGAACCCAGCGGCAGGCTGACAATCGCGCAAAGCGAATCGCCGTCCGCCGCACCCCCCTCTTCAAAGGCCCGACATGCTGGGCAGAGCCCCACAGAATTGGCCATCGGCAGGTCGGGCGCATACTGGATGTCGCTCCAACCTGCGGCGATGGCCTCCTCGTGGGAACCGATGTTGTCACCGGTATCGCAGTACTCACAGACGAGCGAGGACACTGGCGGGAATCCCAGGCTCCGTCACGGCAAAACACCTCCCCTCAGGCGGCCAGCGCCAACAGTTGCGCGACCTTCTGGTCCGCTTCCGTGCGCTCGCCGGCGTTGGGAATCCTGCCGGTGACGCGCGTCAGCGCATCGACCATGGCAAAGACCGTAAAGCCGCTGAAAGGCGGAACGAGCTCCATCGCTTCGCGGACCAGCGCACGGCTGAAGCCCTGCTTGGCCAGCTCCCCGATCACCTCGTCTTCTTTGTCCGCGATCTTGGTGGACATGGCGGCGCGGATCGCGCCGGCAAAGCCATCGCGCCGCTCATCACGGCGACGAATCAAGGCCTCGATGGCCGCACGAATCTCTGGTAGCGCATCGCGGACCCCCGAGGTGTGCTTCCGCGCCAGCTCGACCACGTCACGCGCATCCCACACGAGATGATTCGCGCAGATCCGCTGATACCAGAACGTCTGAATCCCGACGCTCCGGCGTCCGACCTCAGAGTTCCAGGCGAAGAAGCCCGGCGCAAAACTCTCCCCCTCGATCTCGACCCAGCCGGCCGGATCGATGAGAAACAAAAAACAGTCCTGCTCCCCGGCATAAAGCCCGGTGCCGCCGTTGACTCCCGGCGGGGGCGGCTGAAAGTCGGATGAAAACTCGTCGATCACGTCCAGCAGCTCCACATTGGCCAGCCGCGTATAGCTGGCCGCGTGGATCGACCGCAGCCGCCCCAGCTCATCGGCGCCGTCACTCCCCTGGGCATAAAGCTGCAGGGGCTTGTTGCCGCGGGGCAAGGTCTCGGCAAACACCCGCGCGGCCGTATCGGCCGAGAGCTGATTGACGGTCTCCTTGCCAACGCCGGCCAGCCGACAGAGCTGCGAAAAACTCCAGTCGTTCATCTGGTAGGCCTGGTTGTCGCGGCTGGCCAAGAGCAACCGCCCGGCATCGACCGAGCGGGCCAAGATCTCTTGGGGCGGCAACCAGACCTCGCGCGACTCCTCATGCTGCCGGCGGCAGTAGGCGGAAAGCGCTCCCAGCGAGGCGAACCGCTGGTCCTCGTCGCGTGCAAAGAGTTGTTGATGGGCCCGTGTGAGCGTGGCCATGGCCTGTACTCCTTTCGACTAAAGACAAAGAGGGAACCAACACCGAACAGGCCGCTGCCCGCCAGGGCAGCGGACTGTTCGGCGCAGTCCATGCCTGTCGCGCGAAGAGAGCGGCAGCGGATTCACGCAGCATCGGGGTCAGAAAACCTGAAGTGTGGCACCACCGTCCTCTCAGGGCTGCCATGAATTGTCGGCAGGCGCGAGAGGCGGTGCGTGTCGTCTACCCCTGATGCAGGAGCGGAAAGAACGGCAGATGGAAGACAATCAGGGCAGATCCATACCACGAGTGTCGGAAAATGTCACGCGCCGCAAAGGCGCGTATCGGCGTGTGGAATCAGATGATCGCGCCCGGGGGGCGGAATGGTTCCGAGACTGACGGCCAGCGCCTGGAGCGCCGCAAACGCCGCTGCGGGCTCTCCCGCATCCAAAAGCCGCACTATGTCGCCCTGCGCCTCGTCTTCCAGCAGAGCCCAATAGCAGACGGCCCGCGTGGGGCGAAGACCGTAGGCCCGCCGAAGCAAGAAGCCCAGCGCCACGTCATCATCGGGAAGACAGGATTCCAGCCCCCGGCGGCTGACGAGACCGACATAGGATTGCTTCATTTCCTGCACGTACCACGGATCCTGGCAAAAGCCAACTGCGGCGCAACGCGGGTCGCAGTAACACACCGCTGGAATGCACAGCCGCAAACTCGCCCAGAAAACCAGTTGCTCGACCGGCTGACCGGGGTCGCTTTGTGGGCAAACCATTGTGGGGCGTCGGCGCGGCGATACGATGCAGTGAGCGCTACCTGTTGACGGTTGGCGCCGCTGCTTCCCCGGTGGGGATTCTGTTTCGCTCCGTCGGCCCCGGAGCAGGGAAAAACGCGGGCCGGATGTCGACTCGCGGCACAGCCAAGTCACCCGAGGAGTCATTCAGACACGACCTGAGCGTCGAGATTGGCCGCAGGCAGTTCCCACTTGCCTGCGACGAATTGAGACCTCACGAGGCGAACTGCAAGTTCGCAGGTGAATGAATAACCGCATCAGACTCGAGGAGACTGACGTCATGGATGCAATGCGACGATTCCTGAATGGTGAAGGCAGTGGCGTGGTGGCCACTCTGCAGATCGAAGATCGGGGCGAGGACGGCCTGGTCCTGGCGCTCGAAGCAGAGGAACTAGAAACGATGAGACGCCGCGAGTTGATCAAGGATGGATTGTTCATCGTTTCGCATGCGGCGTTCGCTGCACTGGTCCTGCTGTATGTTTGCTGCTGGGTCGGTGGATAACGTCCACTCCCTCACTCGTGCCTCCAGCACGGTGAGGGTCTGCGCGTGGTGGAGGAGTTTGGAGTCGAGCGCAGCGTGGCAAACGTGGGACGCAGTTCGGCACGGAATCAAATGGCAACGGTTCATGAGTGCTGTAAGATGTGGCACGGTGAGCGATCTGAAGGACTGCGGCGGACGCATCGCAAGATGAACACGAGATCCGGGAAGATCCGATTCGTAGCGTAAACGGGCTCACCCCCGTCCTCACCAAGATCTACTCCGACGGACAGAAGAGTTTCGGCACGGGGACGCCGGTCGATGGTGTCAGTCAGGCGGCAATCGATGATGATGCAGCCGCAGACGCACGTGCGAAGCAACTCCAACGCCTCTCGGGCCGAGTGCGCCGTATCGATCTGCCTGACGACGGCGCTGCAGAAGTGGACCAGCGTGAAACGGTCTCTCTGTCAGTCGCGCGAGGCTTCGTCGTCCTCTCATCCGTCGGGGCTCGCCCCGCTGAGGCCGTCCGGCCCTTGGCCCCGCACGGTGAGGGGACGACGAAGCCGGCAGGCTCCGGCTACGCTTGCGCCCGCTATGCACGCCTTCCTGCCTGGCTTCCCCGCGAAGGCTTTGTTGTTCGGATTCCCGAGGGGCTGTACGCCTTTTCCCGGCGAAACGACCCAGGGCCTTCACTTTCGGTTCCGAAAGTCCGATATTTTCCCTAACCGGCACCTAATTCACGCGGAGGAAACATTGATGACAGCAAGTACCGGGCTTGGTAGGTGGGAAATGGTCGGCGTCACTAGGCTCGGCCGCCGACTGCGGGCCCGGCTAGCGCCCGGACAGGGAGAACGTCCTGGCCGACCGAGTGATCCGACTTGGACTGTGCAGCGGAAGCTGTCGATGAGCCCGAAGACCCTGGCAGCGCTGGCAACGCTGGCGGAGACCATGAGCACGCCCGAGCGGCGCGTGAGTCCGATGCAGGTCGCCGCGCTTCTGGTGGAAGACGCGGCCGAGCACCTGCTCGCGGAACGGAACGAGCGCTGAACGGGCGAAAGGTGGAAGATGGCCACAGCACAACAACTCAAAGCACTACTGCAAAGCTACAGCGAAGCGGACGGAGAGATGTTCGTTTCGGTCGCCCTGCAGATCGCGGCCCACGAAGCGCGAACGGGCAAGGGCAAGCTGGCTTCCGAGATCAAGCGGCTGGTCGATGAAATCAAGGGAAAGCAAAAGGCGTCCAAAGTCGGCGGCTCGGTTCCGATCGCCCGTCCCACCGGAGAGCTGGCCACGCTGCTATCGGCCACCTACCCGCGGACCAAGCTCTCAGAAATGGTCCTGGCGCCCGAGCAGCGCGAGTCGCTGGAGCTGGTAATTCGCGAGTACCGCCAGCAAGGCAAGCTCCGCGAACACGGCCTGTCGGCGCGGCGAAAGCTGCTGCTGGTGGGCCCGCCGGGCGTGGGCAAGACCATGACCTCCTGGGCGCTGGCGGGAGAATTAAAGCTGCCGCACTTTAGCGTTCAGTTGCATTCGCTGATCACGAAGTACATGGGAGAGACCGCCGCGAAGCTGTTTGCCGTCTTCGAGGCGATGCGCCACACGCGGGGCGTGTACCTGTTTGACGAGTTCGACGCGATCGGGTCCATGAGGGCGATCGCCAACGACGTGGGCGAGATCCGCCGGGTGTTGAATTCGTTTCTGCAATTCCTCGAACAGGACGACTCCGATAGCGTGATCGTTGCGGCGACGAACCTGGAGGAGCTGCTGGACGACGCGCTCTTCCGCCGATTCGATGATGTCATCCGCTATCGCCTGCCGGCAGAAGCGGAGCTGCGCGATCTGATCGCGAATCGGCTGGCATCGTTCCCCTTGCCGCCGGGCAAAGTCGATTGGATCGCCGATCGGGCGGTCGGACTGAGCCACGCGGAAGTTTGCCGCGCGTGCGACGAAGCGGCGAAGATTGCCGTGCTGAACAATCGGCGGACGATTTGCGCGGAGGAGCTCGAACGATCGGTGCGGCTGCGCCTGGAGCGTAAGCGAGACCCCCAATAACACGCCCGGGCGATGGCCGATTTTCCCCATCTGACACTGAGAAACCTGCGAAGCTCCGAACCCTACACGGCGATCGGACAGGGTGGGCCTCACGAAAGCCCGCCGCGCCCCCAGCAAAAGACGCACGGCGAGAAGCTGCTGGCCGATCTGGAACGGGCCGAGCGCATCGCGGCGTCCCGGCTGGCCAAGGAAGCGATCCGCGAAGGGCTGCAATTCATTCCCATGCGGTTTGGCGAAAGTTCGGAATTCCATTTGGAATTGAAACGGTTGGAGAGTGAGCGACAGGGAATCCGCATCGTCAGCGCGCGAGAATCGGGCGGCCGCAACGTCTACCTCGTGGCCGTGCCGGACAGCCAGGTCGGCAGGCTGGCGGACAAGTTTCGCGCCTACCGGGATGAAGTCACGAAGACGGGAAGACCCAAGCATGAACCGCTGGCTTCCAGCATCGCAACGATCGATTCGGCAGAGCTTGCGGATTACTGGACCGAGGCGAGCGAAGAACTCCCGGCCACGGACGAGATGCTGTGGTGGGAGATCTGGCTGGAGGCGGGGATAGCGGACGGTGGCGCGGCGGTAGAAAAATGGTTTCGAGAAACGGCTCAGCGGCAGAAGATCACGGTCAGTCCGGAGCGGGTGCGATTTCCGGATCGGGTGGTCATCTTGGCGTTTGCATCCCTGGCGCAGTGGGAGCAATTCCCCGGGCTGCTGTGCCATCTGGCCGAATTCCGCCGGGCGAATATTGTCGCCGGCGAATTCACGCGGCTGACGCCGGCCGGGCAAGCGGAGTACATCGAGAATCTATTGGGTCGCACGCGATTTGCCGGTCGCGACGCGGTGCGAGTCTGCATTCTGGATACGGGAGTCGATCGAGGGCACCTGCTATTGGAGCGGGGGCTGGCAAGTGAGGATTTGCACGCCTGGCGGGAAGAGTGGGGCGGCGACGACCACGATGGGCATGGGACGCAGCTCGCCGGCGTGTGCCTGTTCGGACCGTTGGCAGCGCCGCTTTATGGTGATGAGCGCGTGGACCTTGGCCACCGGCTGGAGTCGGTGAAGATTCTTGCCCCGGACGGACAAAATAATCCTCCCGACTATGGGCCGATTACCATGGGGTCGATGGCGATCGCCGAAGCGCAAGCGCCAACGTGCCAGCGGGTGTTCTGCCTGGCCGTGACGGCGGAAGGGGATGACGAGTGGCGACCGACGCTCTGGTCGGCGTCGCTAGACCAGGCCTCCGCCGGTGCGTTGGACGGACATCAACGGCTGCTGGTCGTATGCGCCGGCAACCTGCGGGAAGACGTCGGCAAGGACTATCCGACGGTGAACTATGTCTCCAGCGTTGAAGACCCGGCGCAGTCTTGGAACGCGTTGACGGTCGGCGCCTACACCGACCTGGTGTGGATGGCGGAGCAGGGATTGGAAGGATACACGCCGATCGCCTTGCCCGGAGGTCTATCGCCGGCGAGCCGAACCTCGCTGTGCTGGGGCGATGAGCCCTGGCCGTATAAGCCGGACGTGGTGTTGGAGGGAGGCAACTACGCGCAGGACCAGCACGGCTTCGTGACCAGCGCCGAAGACCTGGAGCTACTGACAACCCGGTCCTCGGCGGGAAGCTCCAGCCTGCTGGGAACGATCCGAGACACCAGCGCGGCTGCCGCCCAAGCCGCACGGATGGGCGCCATCCTGCAGGCGGAGTATCCCGACTGCTGGCCGGAGACGATCCGAGGACTGATCGTTCATTCGGCGGAATGGACGGCCCGGATGCTGGAAGAGTTCCCGCGAAACGAGCGGCGGAACCGGCTGCGCATCTATGGCATGGGCGTGCCGAACCTGCCGCGCGCGCGACGCTCGGCGGAAGGTTTTGCCACGATGGTCGTCCAGGACGAGCTGCAACCGTTTCGCATGAGCGGCGCGGAGGGCGCAACGCACGAGATGCACATCCACGACCTGCCGCTGCCGCGTGAGGTGTTGGAGGAACTCGGCAGCCTGGCCGTGCGGATGCGAGTGACGCTGTCCTATTTTGTGGAGCCGATCCCGCCGCGGCGCGGCTATGTCGCGCGGCATCAGTATGCGTCACATGGGCTGCGATTTTCAGTGCGACGACCGCAGGAAAGCCCCAAGCAGATGGTGGCGCGGCTGTCGCAGACTTCCTGGGAGGTTGGTGCAGACGGTCGGCGCCATCGTCCGAACTCGCCGGTGTCTGACGAGCGCGCGTGGGAGTTGGGTCCAGAGCGGATCTCGGTCCACGGCTCGATTCACTCGGACGCCTGGGCCGGCACGGCGGCGCAACTGGCGTCTTCGAATTTGATCGCGGTCTACCCGGTGACTGGGTGGTGGCGCTATCGACGTGACGCGGAGACGGGGGAACGGAAGGCCCGCTATTCGCTGATCGTAAGCATCTCGACCGAAGACACGTCCGTCGACCTGTACAGCGCGGTTCAGGAAGAACTTCGCGTGCGCATAGCGGAGACGCCCACGAAAATAACGACGCAGATGCCGAGTCCGTGAAGCGGTTCAATTATTGCAACGAAGTCGGCGGGTGATGCCGAAGTCGGCTCTAAGTGCACAACGGTCGCGAGCCACAAAAGCAAACCCGGCAGAATCACTCGCCGAGCAACGAGGGACGGCGAGCATGAGGTGCATTATGCCGAATGTCTATTACGTGATGCTGATTGTGATACAGAATTTGATACAGAATTGGTGGCAAACAGAACAGAATCGTGTAAAATGTGGACGTTTCAGCAAGCCTGCTGTGAACGCTGCCCATTCGTAAAGCGCTGATAGGAAAGTGGTTGTGATTCGCTTCGGCGGCTGTCTCTGAAACCGGGCCTCGACCTTCGGAACCGAGGGTTGCAGGTTCGAATCCTGCCGGGCGTAGTTCGTCGTCGTTGAGCGGCCGCGTCGTACAGCTTTGTGCATAGCGGCGCGATCCGGCGCGACAAGTACGACAGATCACAGCCTTGGGGCGATCCTCGTTACGCGCGTCCTCAGCGTCCTTCGTGCCTGCTTCGATGCATATTCTCAAGTCGCCCGCGAACGTCGGAGGTGAATCCAGTCGACTTGAGGGTGTTGGCGACGACTATCCATTCCCCTGTGATGCTCGACGCTTTTCGATCCCACTCGACCGCTGCCGGTACAAATTCCCAGTACGGTTTCACGCCCTTCAGCAGGCTAGCCAACCGCTCGGCTGGTCGCTCGACCGCTTGCAGAAGCGATTCCGAGATTGGCGGGATCTTTCTTCCACCTAGGCAGTCGGACGCTGGCCGGATCGAATCAACCGATACACCTTGCCACCCGTAGTGTTCGCAAACGGAATCCATGGCGTATGCTAACGCCATGTCATCCTCGGCAATTCCCTCCGGGCCAGTCACATTGAGATAAAACGTGCCTCGCGTGCCGCGTGCGACACGGACTATGTTGGGCGGGTGTTGATCGATGCGGGGATCGATCTGCGCTGAGAGTGATGTCCAGGCCTCGGGAATCTCGCTCGAGCGATACGATGATCCTCGCGGAACGAGACCAGGACGCCATCGACGACGTATGGCGCCTCAACCAGCAGCAGTGATGGACAGGCAGTCGACATGTCAGAGACGTTCGATTTCATCGTGGTCGGGTGTGGATCGGCCGGAGCGGTGATTGCAGCTCGACTCTCCGAGGACCCGACCTGTCGAGTGGCGCTGCTCGAGGCGGGCGTGCGGCCGCCCGCCGAGGAGCTGATACCCGCGGCGTGCCCGGCGCTACAGCGCAACCCGGTGACAGATTGGATGTACACCGCGGACGCCGGGAAATGCGCGCTCGGGCTGACCGAGCGTCGAATGATGGTGCCGAGGGGCAAGATGCTCGGCGGGTCATCTGGGATCAACTACATGGCGTACGTGCGTGGCCATCCAGGCGATTTTGAGGCCTGGGCAAAGGGAGGCGCCGTCGGATGGAGTTACAGCGACGTACTGCCGTACTTCAAGAAGAGCGAGGGGCTTGCACCGAACGACGACATCGCCATTGACATGCACGCGCATAACACCGCTGGACCATTGGGAGTCTCCGTGCGTTTGCCCATACTCCCGGGTGCACGTGAGTTCGTGGACGCCGCCGTGGCAGCCGGAATTCCGCGTGGTGACTACAACGGGCGAGACCGTGCTGGACCGCGCGGCGTCGTGTCGCTCCTCCAGACGTCCACCCGAAACGGCAAGCGGTCCAGCACGTATCACGCTTTCCTCGAAGGTGAGACGGAACGCCGTCCAAACCTTACCGTGATCACCGGGGCGCACGTGACGCGCGTTGTGCTTGAGAGCACGCCAGGTCATATGGTGGCAAAGGGAATCGAGTATGGTACCGCCACCGGTGAACACCGTACCGCCCTTGCCGCCAAGGAGGTCGTGTTGTGCGGAGGCGCAGTGGGGTCGCCACACCTGCTCCTCCTGTCTGGCATCGGACCGCGAGCGGAGCTTGAGTCGGTGCGCATCGCGTGCAAGGTCGATTCGCCACACGTCGGCAAGCACCTGAAGGACCACCTGCATCTCGGCCTCTTCTTCCCAGCGCCGGGCGTCGGCGTGTCGATGAACGAGCTTGGCATTTCGTTTGGCTCTACCGCTCTGCGCGCCCCCGCGGGGCCCTTGCCCGCCGATCCTCGAGACGACGCGCAGATGCCTGCCGCATTGCAGGCACTGAAGAAGGAGGCCGAACGACGCATCCACGAGTGGTCGACGACGGGGCGCGGCCTTGTATCTTCGTCGCTTTATGAGGCGTGCGCCTGGTTTTCCACCGGCTTGGGCGACCACCACACGCATGATGCACAGGTGGGTCTCTTCGCTTGTGGCTACAGCCCTGACATCTGGCTGCGGTGCCTGCGTGTCGACACGAACCAGTACTTCGACGACGCGTCCAAACGATTGGCCGCTGACGCGGAAAGCATTCTCGTGCTCGCCAACCCCGTGCAGCCACATAGCGAAGGCGAGATCGTGCTCGACAGTGCCAACGCGACTGACCACCCAGTCATCCGTATGAATTATTTTGACGACCCCCACGACATGAAGGTAATGGTCTCGGTCATCCGCCGAGCTCTGGACATCGTGGCCCACTGGCCGGTGCACCGAACGATCGACCCCCTATTGATCCCGCCATTCCTTGCGCGGAAGCACGCGCACAAAGTGGGTACCGTACCGAGCGACGCGCTTCTTGAGGACTTCGCACTTCACTACTCGTGGACCGTCTACCATCTAACGTCGACCTGTCGGATTGGGAGTGTCGTCGATCCACGACTCCGCGTAATCGGTGTTGAGAAACTGCGTGTCGCGGATGCGAGCGTCATGCCGAACGTGGTGAGTGGCAACACGAACGCGGCGTCGATCATGATCGGCGAGAAGGCGGCAGAAATGCTGGCCGCCGACCACGGCGTGAAGATCGCCGAATTCGTGGGCGAGCATCCCGTCAATCAGGCCCGACTTCCAAGTTCCGGATGAAAACCTTGTCATCGGGCCGCCAAGGGCTGTCGCCAACATCCGCTCCGGCCGCTGAATCGACCGCCGGCCACCGACTCAAGTGATGGTGGCTGGGCTACACCTTGCATCGCGCCTCGTCGGCTCCGCCGTGGAACGCATCATCTCCTGTAATCGTGGGCGACTTGCCACTCGAAGTATGCAGGGTAAATGGCAGGTTCCCGATCAGGAAAAATGTCATGGCCATCGTGCCTGTTGCCCTGGGTGCGGTTTCGCCGCGCTCGACGCGACCTCGAAAGCCTGCTCCACCTCGGGCGGGATGCGCGTGGGCCGGCCCGTTTTGTAGTTGACGAACGCCCATTCTGTGACCGCATTGGCCAACAACGCCTCGCTCGCACCGCGCAAAATGCGATAGCGCCGCGAGGACGTGACGCGCGACCAATCGGAGACCCACGTCCGCACCACGATCTCGTCACCTGCCAGGGCTGGCCGCAGGTATTGAATCTGATGCGAGCGGACGACCCAGCCGGCCCCCAGCGCCAGGTGCCGCTCGGCCGTCCAGCCCTGAACCGCCGAATGAGCCGTCGCCGCCGACATCATCCACTTTAAGTAAACCAGGTTGCCGGCGTGTCCCAGCACGTCGATTTCCTCGGCGGCCACCACCAACTTGTGCTCGTAGATCGCGCTCATGCGGCCAGTTTTACCAGGCGCGGCGGTAGAGTTCGAGCAGATCGGCCTCGCTGCACGCACGCGGGTTTGAGGTGTGGCAAACGTCGAGGATTGCCTTGCCGGCCAGCATCGGCAGACTCTCCTCCGGCACGTTCACGTCGCGCAACCGCGCGGCGATGCCGAGCGACTGATTAAACGACGCGAGGAAGTTGGCCACGTCCGCGGCCGGATCGTTCGACACCGCCAGCCCCAGCGCCTCGGTCACGCGCGCGTATTGTCGCGTGTCGGCCTCGCCGTTGAAGTGGACCACGTGCGGCAGCACGATCGCGTTGGCCAGTCCGTGATGCACGCCGAATTCGCTCGACAAGGGGTGCGCTAGCGAATGCGCGGCGCCCAGGTCCTTCTGAAACGCCACAGCCCCCATCGAAGCGGCAACCAGCATCCACCCGCGTGCCTCCAGGTCCGTTCCGGTCGTTACGGCGCGCGGCAAGTATTCGCGAATGATTCGCACGGCCTCGAGCGCCACGGCGTCGCACATCGGGTGGAACACGGGGCAAACATACGACTCGATGGCGTGCGTCATCGCGTCCATGCCGGTTGCCGCGGTCAAGTGCGACGGCAGGCCGACGGTCAGCTCGGGATCGAGGATCGCCAGGTCGGGCATCAGTGGGTGGCCGCCGACCACCACCTTGCGCCCCAATTTTGCCGAGGTCACCACCGCGCTGCGCCCGACCTCGCTACCGGTGCCGGCCGTGGTGGGGATCGCACAATAGGGGACCAGCCGCGGCGGCAGCCGGTCGAGTTGCACGTCTAGTAGCGACGTCGTCGGAAAGGCCACCAAGAGCCGCAACGCCTTGCCCACGTCGAGTGCGCTGCCGCCGCCCAGCCCCACGATCCCGTCGCAGTCGGCTTCGAGATACGCTGCCAACGCGTGCTCGACATCGGCCTCCAGCGGGTTCGGATGCACGCCGGAGAATGTCGACCAGCGGCCGGGCCATTCACGCTCCATCGCCTCGGCGGCCAGTCGGTATGCGTCCGTGCTGAGCAGGCCTCCATCGGTGACCAGCAGCGGGTGGCGAACCTGCCACGCGGCCGCGAACTTGCCCAGTGTGTTGCGCGCCCCTGGGCCGAAGCGGATTTGAGTCGGAAAATTGAACCGAACTATGTCCATCACTCGAAGGGGTTGACCGGTGTCCGGCCGTTCTGCGGTAGGAGGTATTTGCGAAGCAATGCGCCGGCGACGAGGCCATAGTCGCTCGGCGTCTCTAGCGCCAGGTGCACGCCGGCCAGGCACATCTCATCGGTGGCACGTTGACCATACTTCACGAGCGCCGGCGGCGAGTTCGGATTCCGAGCGTTGTCGGCCGAATTGTCGTAGATCGCTTCCACGTCGATCCGCGAGTCCTTGGGCAGCGGTATTCCTTCGGCCAACTGATAATGGTCCTGCCAGTTAAAGTCCCAGTCGCGAATCCACACCAGTGGAATAACCTCTCCCGCGGGCGTCCTGGCCGTGACCTTCATCTGGTGTCCCAAGTAATGCATGTGCGGCACCAGTCCGATCACCGTCGCCGGCACCGGTAGCGTGAACGACGTTTCGACACGATGGCGCGGCTCTCCCGGAGGGATTTCAATATCGGTGGACAACACGGGGATCGAGGTCACCATCCGCGGATTTGCCGCACGCGAGAAGTAAAGGCCAATCTTTGACTGGTCGGTTTCCGCTCGGCCCACCGGGTAATAGTGCATCTGTAATGCGATGGTGGCCGATTTCGGAAGCGGCCGCGCCATTCCCTCCGGCAGGAATCGCGGCGTGGCACCTGGACCCCAGCTCCCCAGAAAGCCCGATGGTATAAAACCCGGGCCGCCGAAATTGTCGTACCCTGGACCGGGGTCGCGCGCATCCAACCGCATTGCTGCCCCGCCCGAATCGAGGAACATCAGGCAGTGATGTACGACGCGTGGATTGCCCGGATGGAACTCGACGGCCGCCACCTGTTGATCCTGGGAAAGATTGACCGGAATGGCGAACCAGCGGAAGAGGTTTGGACCGTCGGCGGGGATCGAGAACGGCTCGTGCATTTCGAGCACCAGGTCGGGCTCGCCGAGCTGCCAGCCGCCTTTCCAGTTGGGCAGCGGCGGCAAATCGGCGGCATCTCCTTCTGGCGCCTCGGCCTCAGCCCATTTCGCCAATAACGAAAGTTCCAGCGCCGTCAAACGCCTTTGCCCCACGAAGTGCCCGAAGCTCGGCGCGGCCTTCCACGGTGGCATGTAGCGCGACTGGGTTACTTCCACGAGCTGTCGAGATCGCTTGGCGGCCTCGTCGTAGCTATCGAGCGCGAACGGGGCCACCTGCCCGTTTCGATGGCACTCGACGCAATGATTCCAAAGGATCGGCGCAATGTCACGCGTGAAGGTCACGGGCGGCACGGTTCCACGTGCGTCGAGCGCCTCGAACAAGCAACCCACGGGTTGAGTCGTGGACGGCTCGACCGAACGACCGTCGATCGCGTCCGAAAGCGCGTCGCGCAGATCGTGGGTGGTGACACGTGCCTGCGGTTTTCCAAGCGCCGCGAACGAATCGTCGATGCGACCGCGATAGACGATCTTGCCACGCGCGTCGAGCACAAACGCCTCGGGCGTGTGCGTGGGCCGAAACTGCCGCGCCAACTCGAACGACGCATCGAACAGAACTGGGAAGGTCACCGCATACCGCTCGCAGTGAGCCGCGGCGGCAGTGCGTGTAACACTTGGCTCGGCGATCACGCCGAAAAGCTCTACCCCGCGAGGTTGAAACTCCGTCGCAATGCGGTTCAGCTCGGCCGTGTACTTGTTGGAGATCGGACAATCGGTCGCCAGGAAGACAACCGCCGTCACCGTTCGCCCCGCATCGCCTCCCAGCAGGCGCGTCGCCCCGCCGACCTCCATCGCGCGCAGCGGCCAGATATCTGCGGTAGGCGTCGACGAAATAGCGTCGGCCGCCTCGCCCTGTGCCGGCGTCTGCCCGTGCACCATGCCGGCGCGATTGAAACACAACACCGCGGCGAACAGCACGACTTGCCAACGCGTCTGGCGCCGCCGACTTGTACGCGGAATGTGCGGCATCACTGACCTCGCGCTTACTTTGCTCGACTTCCGCCGCACTGGGTAATGAGCGCCTCGATCTCGCGCAACAAGCTCTGCAAATCCTCGCGACTCACCAGGCTTTCGGCCGTTACGCGGATCACCGGCTCGGTATTGGACAGCCGCACGTTGAACCAGCGCCGCTGGGATTCTACCAAGACGCCGTCGAGTTTGAACATCGGTTCGCCGGCGTATTGCTCCTCCACGCGCGACAACACCTTCTGCATTTCCGGCTGGCTCGGTAAGCGGTAGTTGATCTCGCCCGAGTGCCAGAACTTGCGCAAGGGGGCAACGCGCTCGCCGAGCGAGCGCGGGTCGCTTGCAAATAATTCGAGCGCCAGCAGAAATGCACGCTCGCTCGTGTCGATCGTAAAACAATCGGCAAAGAAAAAGTGGCCGGAGAGCTCGCCGGCAAAGAGCGCCTCGCCCTTCAGGTCCCCGTGGCGCAAGCGCCCCTCGCGCAGCCCGCGCATCGCCGCCTTGACGTGGCTGTGCCCCACGCGGCACATCTCCGGCACGCCGCCGGCCGCACTGATGGCCTCCCGCACAGCCAGTGAGCTGCGCAAGTCGTAAAACACCAGCTTCCCCCGGTTGCCGGGTTTCGAGAGCAGCTTCTGGGCAAACAGCGCCGTCATCAAATCACAGCCCACGAAGTGTGCATTCTCATCCACAAACGCCAGCCGGTCGCCGTCGCCGTCGAACGCCACGCCGAAATCGGCCTTCGTGGCCAGCACCGCGCCTTGCAGGTGCTGCAGGTTCACCAGGTTGAGTGGGTCCGCCGGATGCCACGGGAAGGTGCCGTCCGGCTCGTCGAAGAGCCAGATCGTTTCCAGACGCTTCGCCGCGTCAACGTGCGCGAGCAGCTCCTTCAAGATCGGCCCCATGACGCTGTTGCCGCAGTCGAGCACGATTTTCAGCTTCGGAACCTCCGGCACGTATTGCTTAAGGTGCCGGCACCAGGCGGCCAAGAGGTCGGTCTCCTCGACGGTTCCGACGCGTAAGGCGTGCTGTGCTGCCGCGGCCTTTCCCGAAAGCACGAGTTCTTGCACTTTCTCCAGGCCCGTGCCCTGCCCCATCGGCTCGCCGCCGCGCTTGGACAGCTTGAAGCCGTTGTAATGGCTCGGATTGTGCGAGGCAGTGACCATCACCGCACCGTCCACGCCCAGCGTGGCCGCGGCGAAATAGCTCATCGGCGTCGAGCACTGCCCGATCCGCACCACGTCGGCCCCGGCTCGCGTGATACCGCGAATCAGGCTCGCCTCCAGCCGCGGACTGTGGCTCCGCATATCACGCCCCACGGCCAGCTTCTTGGCTGGCATCGCCATCACCACCGCCGTACCAATCTGCTCCGCCGCCGCCTCGGTCAGCTCCTCGTCCACAATGCCGCGAATGTCGTACGACTTGAAAATGTGCGGGGCGATTCGTTCGTCACGCGGCATGATTCGGCGCTCCTGAGCTGCAAGTGAGGTTTAGCGCCGCATTTTACAACGGCATTTCGCTCTGCCCAGATGGCGCGGAGGTCCACCGGTCTGCCGCAATAACAAAGTCCGCGACCCGGCGGCTACCGCGGTACTCCAAGCCGATCGAGCTCCGTCATGAACGCTTGCCGGTTCAAGATCGTGATCCCCTGCCACGCCCCGAGGACGAGAAGGTGCGGATGGCCACCGGCTTTTTTGCGGCGCGAGCCTTCGCCGGCACGACACGCGCGACCACACCTCCGCGCCGGACGAGCTCAATGGGCTGAGCGGTTTTTTGCACCCGGCGCACGAGCTCGGCCAGCGTCTCGCGACTTCGTGTCACATCCACTTGCGGTGTCTTTGGCTTCTGCATCTTGATTGCAGTATTCCCAATGGGCGCGGTCCGCAAGTAATCCAAGTCAAGGCGTTCAGTGGCGCCGCGGCGCCTTTTATCGATTCCACCCGATCGCGTCCATCGGCTCACGAGCCCAGCGTGCCCTTGGTGCTGGGCACGCCGGCGATTCGCTCGTCGTGCTCGACGGCCATGCGTAGCGCGCGGGCGGCGGCCTTGAAGATCGCCTCGGCGATATGATGGCTGTTACGACCGTAGTGCACGACGATGTGCAGGTTCGCCAGCGCATTGGCTGAGACCGCCTGCCAGAAGTCCTCGACAAGCTGGCTGTCGAAGTCGCCGATCTTGGGCGTGGGGAACTCCGCCTGACACGCAAAGTACGCACGGCCGCCCAGGTCCCAGGCCACCGTGGCGAGCGTCTCCTCCATCGGCAGCGTGAAGTGGCCGTAACGGCGGATGCCGGCCTTCGCGCCCAAGGCCTGCCGCAGCGCCTGGCCAAGGCAGATGCCCACGTCCTCGACCGTGTGATGCTGATCGACGTGCAGGTCTCCGACAGCCTGAACCTCTAGATCAATCGCCGAATGCTTCGCCAGCAGCGTCAACATGTGGTCGAAAAAGCCCACGCCCGTCGAAATCTTCGCGTTGCCCGTCCCGTCGAGCTCCAGGCGCAGCGTCACGTCGGTCTCGGTGGTTTTTCGCTGAATGAGGGCCGAGCGTGCCATGTCAAACTATTGCCTGCAATACGGCGAGCGCCGCGTCGATCTGCTCGTCGGTGCCCACCGAGATGCGCAGGCCGTCGCCCCAGCCGTGATAATCCATGTATCGCACCAGGATGCGGTCGGCCTTCAGCCGCTCGTAGATCGGTCGCACCGGCCGCTTCTCGTCGGTGACCCATACAAAATTGGCCTGCGAGTCGACGACGGTAAAACCGAGTTTGCGGAGCGCATCGGTCAGGCGGTCGCGCGTGGCGATGATCCTTCCACACGTCTCGCGCAACCAGGCGCGGTCGTCGATCGCGGCGGTCGCGCCGGCAATCGACAGCGCGTCGCAATTGTACGAATCCTTCACTTTCACAAGCCCCTCGATCACGTGCGGCTGCGCGACCACATAGCCGAACCGCAGCCCGGCCAGCGCATGCGACTTGCTCAGCGAACGCGATACCAGGATCTTGTCGGTCTCTCGCACCAGTGCCAGGCAACTCTCCTCCGCGAAGTCCACATACGCCTCGTCCACCAAGAGCGGACACGGCAAACGCTCGGAAAGCTCGCGCACCACGGCCGGTGACACACACGTACCCGAGGGGCTGTTGGGGTATGGCAGACAGACCAGCTTCAGCCCAGGCGCTTCGGCCGCGAAGGCATTCGGCAGCGACCAATCGGCCTCGAAATGAACCTCCTCGCTCCGCGCGCCCTGAATCTCGGCGAGACACCGGTAGAGCACGTAGCTCGGATACGGCAGCCGCACCAGTTCGCCTTGGCCGACGATCGCGCGCGTGACGATCGTCAGGATGTCGTCGCTGCCGTTGCCGCACAGAATCCAGCTCGGCTCAACACCCAAAAGCTCCGCCGCACGGTGCCGAAACGCCTCGGCCATCGGGTCCGGGTATCGCCCCAGCCCTCGTTCCAGTGCCGCCGTGATCGCGCGGACCACGGCCGGCGACGGCGCGTAGGGATTTTCGTTCGTATTGAGCTTGATGAACTTGCCGGCCTGCGGCTGCTCGCCCGGCACGTAGCCGCTCATCCGCTCAATCTCAGGCCGAAAGTACCACATGGTCATCACTCGTTGGGATATGATGAGCTCTTCCAAGGAGTTGCTCAAGGACGTCGGAGCCTTCGCCGAGCCGACCGTAAGGGCTAGCCAATGATTCGTTGCCGTCTGTTGATCGACGAGCCGTTGCACGGCGCCTGGAACATGGCCGTCGACGAATTCTTTCTAACGCATGCCGCGGACGAAGGGACTTGCTGCCTGCGATTTTACCAATGGAGCGAGGCAACGCTTTCGATCGGGTATTTTCAAGCGTGTGCCGAGCGGGCGCGGCATCCACCAAGTCGAGGCTGCCCGTTCGTACGACGGCCCAGCGGCGGGGGAGCGATTGTCCACGACCGCGAGCTCACCTACAGCCTTGCGCTGCCGGCACATCATCCGTTGGCACGCCGAGCGGACCAGTTGTATGGCGAGGTGCATTCCACGCTGATCGCGGCAATGGAGCAATTCGACGTCCGGCTGGAACGGTGCGACCGGCGCGCGATAATTGCTGCCACGGCGGAGCCATTTCTGTGCTTCCAGCGTTATGCCGCCGGCGATCTGTTGTGCGGGCCCCACAAGGTCGCCGGGAGCGCGCAGCGGCGGTTTCGCGGGGCGGTCTCGCAGCACGGTTCGGTCCTGTTGGCCGCCTCGCCGGCCGCGCCGGAATTGCCAGGTTTGCGGGAGCTCACCGGCCTGGCGCTCGGTTTTGAGCAACTGGCTGAGATTTGGAACGAAATCGTGGCGCGGCAGATGTTGCTCAAGTTGGAACGCGTGCCGCTGTCGGCTACCGAGAGGTCGGCCATTGAGCGTCGGCGGAACGAGAGGTACGGTTCGCCTGGCTGGAATGAGCGCAAGTAACGCCCCAAGTTTGACGATTCGGCGTGCTCGCGGCGAGAAATTGTCTTTTGACAAACGCCAATCCGGCCGATAACATCATGTTGGTCGCGGAGTTTTGGCGCGAATATCGAGCCGCTTCATTCGACAACGGGTGGCGCCTCGTCGCGTGACGCAAGACACGTTTGGTGCGGTCTGCGCGTGATCGGCCGGCAACCTTTTCTTCTGCAATAATTTCGGATTGTTTCTGTCCTTTGCCGGACGACGCGAGACTATGGAAGTACGACTAAAGGTCTTAAAGGGAAGCAAGGCCGGAGCCGAGATCGCTGTACCGGCGCCGAAGTTCTTCATCGGCCGCGCTGAAGATTGCCATCTGAAGCCGAAGAGCGACCTCATCAGTCGCCATCATTGCGTGCTTTTGATCGAAGAAGGCTACGTCGCGGTGCGCGACCTCGGCAGCCGAAACGGCACGCATGTCAACGGTGAGCCGATCTCGGGCGAGCGTGAGCTGCATGCCGGCGACACGCTGCTTGTGGGCCCGCTCGAGTTCGAGCTGCGCGTCCTTGCTCCGAAAAAACGCCCCAAGGTGACCAGCGTCAAGGAAGCGGCGACGCGCGCGGCCGAGTCGACGATGCCGGGCGAGAACGACATCACCCAATGGGTGGGGACAGGGTTGCCTGAGACTGCGAACGCTGCAACGCGCGAGCTGACGTCCGCGGAAACCGAAGAGATTCGAGTCGGCTCGACCATGGTCGAGGGCATCACCGGCGCCACGTCAAGTTTTGAAACGGAGCCGCCGGCCGCCCCGGTCAGCACCCACGCGCCCCCCAACCGTGCAACGCCGCCACCTCCCACCGATCGAAAAAAGCCCGGTAAGCTCCCGCCGCTGCCGAAGGCCGATAATAGCCGCGCGGCTGCCGCCGATGTGTTGTCGAAATATTTTCGGCGACGGTAACGAGTCGCGCGGGGCCAGGGTCGAGCACACTTCGTTTCGCCGCGCCCATGTCGTTTTTGGCCCACCAACTGCTTCGCCGAGCCTCTCCAATCCGTATTTCCCGACGAAATTACTTCGGTTCGAAAAACCGAGGAGAACGAAAGAATGTCAACGGACGATGATGCCATAAAGAGGCGTTACCGGGAGTTTCTCGACTTGATGCCCTTGACGTTGGCGATCGCGGGGCTTTCCTCGTGCGAGGGAAATCGCAACTTTACCAGCGAACAGATGGCGGCCCGCGCGCAGGTTCTGTTGAACGCCTATCGCCAGGCACGGCAGACGCTTCGCGAGGTAATCAAGGCGGCAAGTTGATCGCGCTTGCCACGCTGAGCCGTGGGCGTTAGCCCACGGAGTTGAACCGCCCGGTATATCCCAGCGGTACGTCGGAAAACAAATACGACACACGACGATTCGCACGGTCGCGGTATGAAGGCGGTTAACCGAAAACAGCGCAAGCGGGCCGCGTTGCTCGGCTTGGGGCTCGATGACGATGGCGGGACGACGCGCGTCACGCGAGGCGCGAACTTTCTGCTCTACGGCGGCTCCGACGAGACACACTCGCGGATGCGCGAGACGGTGACAAAGCTCAACGAACAGATCGACCGCCAGGGCAAGCGGCTCGAAGACCTCTCGCCTGGCGAGCTCAGCGATCTCTTTCGCGACCTTGCGCGATAAAGGGCCGCCTCACCTCCGCGGCACGGGGCGGCCTTCGACCGCAGCCAAAGGGATCGACGTCGCTCACGGAACGGTTTCGGGATACACGACCAGTTCGACGCGCCGGTTGCGTTCCTTGCCGGCATCGGTGGCGTTGGAGACCACCGGGTGATTCGGCCCGTGCCCGATGATGAACAACTGCTCCGCGCGGAGTTGGGTGTGCGCGACCAGATGGTCATAGACGGCCATGGCGCGTCCGATCGATAGTTGGTGATTGTTCGCCCATTGGCCGGAATGGATCGGATCGGAGTCGGTGTGCCCTTCGACGCCGATGATTTGCTTCGGGTATGCACGCGCAAGTTCGTCGGCGACATCGGTGATCAACCGCCCAGCGGTGGGAAGCAGCCGCGCGCCGCCCACCTCAAACAGCTTGCTGCCGGACAGCTCGACGCGGATCACGTCCATGTCTTGACGGACTTCCACGCCGGGGATGCGGATTTCGGGCAGACGATCCTTGAGACTGCTGTTGGCTGAGATCGACGCGCCCGTGCGGCGACGAACCGAGGCGGTCCGTGCGCGAGCTTGCTCGTCGGCAAACTGACGATCGTCCTTGGCCTGCGCAAGCTGCGAGTTGGTCTCCGTGAGCTGCTCGCGCACGGCGGTCAACTGATCGTCCAACACGCGCACCTGCTGGCGCGCCTGTGCAAGCAGCGTTTCCAGTTCCTGGTTGTCCTCGTCGAGCGTCTGGGCGCGGCTCTGCAGCTCCTGGTTTTGGCGCGCGAGCGTCGCTTGCTGCTGCTGGAGAGTCTGGACCTGATTGTGCATGGCGACCGGGTTATTGGCGCAGCCAGTGGCCACCAGCGCGATGAGCATCGTCCCTAAACCTGCACGGCCGAATCGTCGCATTGCGCCGTCCATTGGCTCCAATTCGCGATGCTCGGAGATTGCTCGGCGATCGCCGATTCCTGGGCAAGCGGCGGGAGTAAGCCGGCCGGTTGTCCACCGCAACGTGGCAAGTCAAGCTCCGCAGTAGGCCCCCCGCGCAGAGGGCAACAGAATGGTCGCGCGGCTCAAAAGCAGAACCCAGTGGGGCGGGATAGTACCAACCGCGCCTACTGCGAGCAATGCCAGTCGAGCCGGCGAATTGGGGTAAATTGGGATGGGCCGGCCACGCCGCGTTGATGCGAAACCCCGTGCCAATGCCTCGAAGGCGACGACGTGACGTATGGTAAAGGGGGAGGTCGCGGCGAGCGGACATGCTCGTTTGGGCCGCTGTCGCGTGCGTCAGGCGTGTGCTACGATTGGCGTTTCGCGGCTTCGGCGATTGACACGGCGCTGGCTCGTGGGGGCGGTGACGGTGGGGTGGCGGCGCTCCGGTCGGGTTGAGCGCTAGGAATGGAAAGGACGAGGCAAGGCACGCTATGGCAAGGTTTCTGGTTACGGGGGGGGCGGGATTCATTGGCTCGCATATCGTCGAAGCGCTGGTCGAGCGGGGCGACCAGGTGCGAGTGATCGACAATCTCAGCACTGGGAACGTCGAGAACCTGCGGCCATGGATGGACGAAATTGAGTTTATCGAGGGCGACCTGCTCGATCGGCCGACGGTAGATCGAGCCGTTTCTGGCGTCGATTATGTGTTTCACGAGGCGGCACTCGCCTCGGTGCCGCGGAGCGTTGAGCGGCCGCTGGAGACACACGCGCATTGCGTCACGGCCACGTTGACGCTGCTGGACGCGGCGCGCCGCTCGGGCGTAAAGCGGCTTGTGTATGCCGCCTCCAGCAGCGCGTACGGCGATCAGCCTTTCGCGTCCAAGCGCGAGATTGACCTGCCCGTGCCCATTTCTCCCTACGGTGTGGCAAAGTACGCTGGTGAATGTTACTGCCGCTCATTTACGGCGACTTATGGATTCGAGACAGTTTGTCTGCGGTATTTCAACGTTTTTGGGCCCCGCCAGGACCCGGATAGCCCTTATTCGGCGGTCATCCCACTCTTCGTAACGGCGATGCTCGCCGGCGAACCGCCAACGGTCCACGGCGATGGACTGCAGTCGCGCGATTTCACGTTCGTGGGCAATGTGGTGCACGGCAACCTGCTGGCAGCCAAGGCCAAAGGAGTGGCGGGGCGCGTGTTTAATGTGGCGATGGGGGGAAGCATTACGCTCTTGAAGCTGATCGCCATATTGAACGAGCTCTTGGGCACCGACATTCAGCCAAATCATGGCGCGCCGCGACAGGGGGACATTCGCGAGAGCATGGCCGACATTACCGAGGCGCGGCGGCTCTTGGGGTTCGAGCCGATCGTCGACTTCGAGGAGGGACTGAGGCGGTCGATCGAATATTACCAGGCCTTGGCCACGCGGCGCTAGCGATCTTGACGAGCATCTCATGAGCATGACCAGGCGAATGGCCTGGAACACCGTGGTCAAATGGGCTGAGGCCCTGCTGGGCGCGGTGGTGGGACTGGCCATTGTGCCGTTTGAGCTTGCCTTTTTGGGCAAAGACGGACGCGGCCTGACGGGAATCGTTGTCACGATTGTCACCTCGTCGCTCTTGGCGCAGTTAGGGATGCGCCATTCACTCGGCCGGCAACTGGCCGAGGCCATCGCGCAGTGCGACAACCGCCGCGCGAGCGAGTTGTATAGCACGGCCGTGGTGTTCTACGTCAGCGTCGCGGCGATCGTGGCTGCCGTGTTTTGGTTGCTATCGGCCCCGATTGTGAAGCTGATGAGTATTCCGCCGAGTTTGGAGCCCCAGGCACTCTTCTTGATGCGGTACTTTGCCCCGGCCAATGCGTTTTTAATCTTCCTGCGACCCGTCGACGGCGGTATTCTGATCGCCAATCATCGCTGGGACCTGTTCAGCTACTGCGACATGGCGGAGATCGCGCTGAGAGCCGCGGGCGTGTTCGGAGTTCTCTATTTTTTCCCCGCGTGGGGACTCTACGGCTGGGCCGCGGCCATGCTTTTGCCGAAGCTGGTTCAGGTGGGGATGTTTCGGTACTTTGCGCGCAGTGTGTCCCCAGAGTTGACAATTCAGCCGGAGCGATGCACGTGGCAAGCATTTCACGAGCTGTTCACGCTCGGAGGTCTCTTGTTTGTCCGCGAAAACGTAACGTTGATTGGGCAGAGGACCGATCCCTTGGTGCTTGGATACTTCACCAATACGGCGGCCGTGGCCGCTTACGATCCCGCGACCAAAGTGACCAGCTCGATTGGCCCATTCGTGCACGCATTCATGCGGCAGATCACACCCGTGGCCACGGCGTTTCATGCAGTCGGCCAGCGAGAGACAGTCCGCGAGCTCTTGATCCGCGGCACTCGCTTTACGTTTCTTTTTGGCGGGGCGGTCTGCGCTGTTTTCGCGTGTTTTGCCCATCCCGTCATCCGCGTCTGGCTGGGCGGCGTCAAGGTGCTTGACGCGGACTGGTTGGATGCCACGTCCTGGGCACTGGTGCTCTGGGCGCTGCGCGATCTATTGCACTACTCGTCCGGCACGCAGTGGGAAGTGCTGGTCGGCCTGAATCGCGTGAAGTTCACGGTGTGGGTGCAATTTGTCCTGGCGGTGATCCATTTGGCCGCCGCGATCGTGCTTGTTTGGTGGATGTGGCGCGGTGGATGGAAAATCTTCACGGTGGTGGGAGTTGTGATTCCCACGGTGGTTTTGGGCGTCGTGGAGCGTGTCATCATCACCGTGCACACGGCGCGGATCAGTGAGCTGGCGCTCGCACGATATTTGCGCGAGGCGTACTTGTGGCCAACCGTCGTGATCATCACGCTGGCGGCGGTGAGCCTTGTATTGCAGTTTTACGTCGATCCACGGACCTTGTGGCCGCTCTTGGCCTGTATGGCGGTGCCCGGCCTGTTGTGGTTTCCGCTCTCGTGGTGGGTCGCACTGGACGTACAGGATCGCTCACGGTTAATGCGGCTGGTGCGCAAAAATAAGCAGAATCAGCAGCGCGAGCCCCAAATGCAGACCGAGTCGGCGTAACACGCCGTGGCTCACGCCGTGCGTCTTCGCTTCGCTTGACAGCACGCTACGGCCGGGCCAATAGTCCACGGAGGTAATCGCCGTAGCTGTTTTTGAGCGGCGCCGTTAGCGCCTCGAGCTGCGCCGCCGTGATAAACCCCTTGTGGAAGGCGATCTCCTCGATGCAGGCGATCTTCAGACCCTGCCGCTGCTCGATCGCCTCGATGAAATTGGCCGCTTGCATCAGCGATTCGGGCGTGCCGGTATCGAGCCAGGCAAAGCCGCGCGTAAAACGCTCGACATGCAACTGGTCTTGCTCCAAGTAGCGGCGGTTTACGTCCGTAATCTCCAGCTCGCCACGCGCGGACGGTTTCAGGCTCGCGGCGATCTCCACCACCCGGTTGTCGTAGAAGTACAGGCCCGTGACGGCGAAGCGTGATTTGGGCCTGGCGGGCTTCTCTTCGAGCGAAACGGCTCGCCCCTGGGCGTCGAACTCCACGACACCGTATCGCTCGGGGTCGTGTACGGCGTAGGCGAAAACGGTGGCGCCCGTCGGCCGGTCGGCGGCGCGGGCGAGCATCGACTGGAATCCTTGCCCGTAGAAAATGTTGTCCCCCAGCACCAGGGCCACATGGTCGCGGCCGATGAAATCGCGGCCAATGAGGAAGGCCTGAGCCAGCCCCTCGGGCTTTGGCTGGGCGGCGTATTGAATCGAGATACCCAGGCGGCTTCCGTCGTCCAGCAAGCGCTGATAGGCACTCAGATCTTGCGGCGTGGAGATCAACAGGATGCGGCGAATGCCGGCCAGCATCAAGGTCGAGAGCGGGTAATAGACCATCGGCTTGTCGTAGATCGGCAGAAGCTGCTTGCTTACGACGCAGGTGATGGGGTGCAGCCGGCTGCCGGAACCACCAGCGAGGATGATGCCTTTTTCGCAGTGCATGGCGTAGATCGTGTCGAGCGTTCAGGTTGGTGGGAGCGTGCCGTTTCGCTGCTCCGGCGGTTAGCGCCTCGGCTCAGTTTGTAGCGGACAGACCGAGGCGCTCGCGCTGATAGACGCCGGACGTGACGCGCTCCACCCAGGTGCGGTGTGCCAGGTACCAGCGAACGGTCAGCTCCAGGCCGGATTCGAAGTCTTGGCGCGGAGACCAATCCAGCTCTCGCCGGATCTTGCTGGCGTCGATCGCATAGCGGCGGTCATGCCCGGGCCGGTCGGCGACAAACGTTATGAGCGATGAACAGGGGGCGTGCGACAGGCCGGGCCGCAGCCGATCGATCGTGGCGCAGATCGTATGTACCACCTCCAGGTTATTGCGCTCGGCATTGCCGCCAATATTGTAGACCTCGCCGGGACGCCCACGCTCGAGCACGGTGCGGATCGCCTGGCAGTGATCCTCGACAAAGAGCCAATCGCGGATGTTTTTTCCGTCGCCGTAGACCGGCAGGGGCTTGCCCTCAATGGCGTTGAGAATCATCAGCGGAATCAGCTTTTCCGGGAACTGGTAGGGGCCATAATTGTTGGAGCAATTGGTGACGATCGTGGGCAATCCGTAGGTGTGGTGATAGGCGCGCACAAAGTGGTCCGAGGCCGCCTTGGAGGCGGAATAGGGCGAATTCGGGCCGTACGGGCTCTGCTCGGAAAAATATCCGGTTTGTCCCAAGGAGCCATAGACCTCATCGGTGGAAACGTGCAAAAAGCGAAAGCTGGAGCGCTGTTGATCGGGCAGCGCCCTCCAATAGTCGCGTATCGCTTCGAGGAGTTGGAATGTGCCGACGACGTTGGTTTGCAGGAACTCCGCCGGCCCGTCGATCGAGCGATCGACGTGCGACTCGGCCGCGAAATTGACGATGGCCGTGGGGCGGTATTCCGTGAGCAGGCTAGAAATCTTGCTTCGGTCGCCGATATCCCCATGGACGAAGACGTGCCGAGGACTGGTGGCGACTGAAGCCAGCGAGTCGAGATTGCCGGCGTAGGTCAGCTTGTCGAGATTGACGACGCGCACGTCGTCCGAATCGATCAACTGGCGAACAAAGCAACCTCCGATAAACCCGGCCCCGCCCGTCACGAGGATCGTCTGCATCCGACCAAGTATAGCCGTCGCCTCCATTCCATGCGAATCGCCCGGAGTGCCAAGACGTGGTTCCGCTCGACATGCGCCGAGGGGGCAGGCGCATCGCCCACAGCGGGGAGCGGAGGGCGTAAGCTCCGCGGTCTCGGAGTGCTATACTTAAGCCGTGCTGCTCTTGGTCCGCGAGTTTTGCGAGTATATGCTGCACAAAATGGCCTGGGCGATCCTTCTCGCAGCGTAGTTGGGCCGCGAAATGGCGATCCATTACCAGATGGCTCGCGACACCTCGAATAGATCGTTGATGACGGCACCTCTGCACCACGAGCTTTTCGACAGGAGGCGGGGCGTCTGTTTGCCTCCATGATCCATCCATGCTCGAGTGCCGACCGTTTTCCAACAGCAAAGAGGCGTTGATGGGCGCAATTTCGTTCAATAAACCCTTCATCGCCGGCAAGGAGCTGTACTATATCGCGCAAGCGGTGGCGTTTGGCAACATTGGCGGGGATGGTCATTTCACGAAGGCGTGCTGCCGGCTGATGGAAGAGCGTTTCGGCATCGTCAAAGTGGTGCTCACCCCTTCTTGTACGTCCGCGCTAGAAATGGCGGCGATGTTGTTGGACCTGGGTCCGGCGGACGAAGTGATCGTGCCTTCGTACACCTTCGTCTCGACGGTCAACGCCTTCGTGCGGCTGGGCGCGGCGCCGCGGTTCGTGGACATCCGAGCCGACACGCTCAACCTGGATGATTCGCTGATCGAGGACGCCATCACGCCGCGGACCAAGGCGATTTTTCCCGTGCACTACGCGGGCACCGGCTGCGAGATGGACCGCATCATGACGATCGCCGCCAAGCATAATCTGGCGGTCGTGGAGGACGCCGCGCAGGCTGTTAACGCCACCTACAATGGCCGCGCACTGGGGGCGATCGGCGACCTAGGGACCTACAGCTTTCACGAGACCAAGAACTACACCTGCGGCGAGGGAGGAGCGCTGTGCATTAACTCACCCCGTTTTATCGAACGTGCCGAGATCATCCGCGACAAAGGGACGAATCGGCAGCAGTTCTTTCGTGGGCAGGTGGACAAGTATACGTGGGTCGACATCGGCAGCTCCTACGTGCCCAGCGAGATCGCCTCGGCGTTTCTCTACGCGCAACTGGAAATGCTCGACCCGATCACCGAGCGGCGCCGTGTGATCTACGAGTTGTACCGGGAGCTGTTTGCGCCATTGGAACGTGACGGCCACGTGCAGACTACGCAGGGCCGGGACGAATGCCGCGGCAATTACCATATGTTCTACATTCTGCTGAAGGACGGCGCGACGCGCGACGCGGTGATGGCCCACCTCCGCGCTCAGGGGATCGGCGCCGTGATTCATTATGTGCCGCTGCATGCGTCGCCGATGGGGCAACGCTACGGCTACCGCCGCGGCGACCTTCCCGTGACCGAGGACATCAGCGACCGCTTGTTGCGGCTACCGTTCTTCTATGAGATCACGGAAGAGCAGCAGAGTCGTGTGGTTCAAGAAGTGGCCGCATTCCTCCAGCGCGCCAGCGCTCCTGCCCGAACCGCGCCGTCGCCAGTCGCGACGGTCGCGGATGCGGCGGTAACATCCGAAGCGCCTCATTAGCGCGACATCGGAGACTATGCTGGCGCCGTACGGTTAGCTTCGACAATGGCTGCTCTACACACAGTCGGGATGCCAGGGGCTGCTCCGGTCGTTTCTGCCGAGGGTCCGCTTTACTCGATCGTCATTCCTGTCTATCGCTCCGCGCCAATTCTGCCGACGCTCGTTGAGCGGATCGACGCCTTTTTTGCGGCGCATCCGTTCCGCCATGAAATCATCCTCGTCAACGATGGCAGTCCGGATGATACTTGGGCTGTGATCGAACGACTGAAAAACGGCCGGCCGCAGATCGTGGCGATCGACCTGCTGCGCAACTACGGCCAGCACAGCGCCGTCTTCTGTGGGCTGGAGCATGCGCGCGGCGATTTCGTGATCACCATGGATGACGACTTGCAAAACCCGCCCGAGGAGATCATTCACCTGATCCGCAAGGTGGACGAGGGGTACGACGCGGTCTTCGGCGAGTTCCACCAGAAAATGCACGGACTGCTGCGGACGTGGGGCTCGAAGCTAATCGGCTGGCTGAACACGCGGCTGTTCCACAAGCCGCCGGACCTGGTGCTCACCAATTTCCGCATTATCCGCCGCGAGGTGGTGGATGCCGTTTGCGCGTTCCGCACCGTGTTTCCGTACGTTTCCGGGTTGGTACTGATGTCGGGCAAGACGTTCGCAAACGTCAAGGTAGAGCATCATCCGCGTACTGTGGGTGAGTCAAACTACAATCTGCGGACGATCCTGCGGCTGGTGTGGCGGATCGTGTTCAACTATTCCGCGTTTCCGCTGCGAGCGCTCTGTGCGCTGGGCGGCTTTGTGGCGCTTCTGTCATTTCTATTGGGAGCGTATTACCTGGGCCGGGCGATGTTCTTCGGCACCGAGACCGCGGGCTTTCCCACGCTGGTGATTCTGCTGTCGTTCTATCAGGGGTTCATGCTGCTCATTTTCGCGGCGGTGGGGGAATACCTGGTGCGGATCTCCAGCGACGTGTCGGGGCAGAAAGCATACCGCGTGCGGCGGAGGCTATAGGCGTCGTAGCGCTATCGCGCGACGACGAGCGTTTTGCCGCCGCGCCCGCGCGGCGAGATGACCGAATGGATCCCACATTTGTCATTGCCGGTGCGCAGCGGTGCGGCACGACGTCGCTGTGGCACCTGCTGGATGAGCACCCGCAGATTTACATGGCCAGGCCGCCTTGGCCCGAACCCAAGTTCTTCGCGCAGGACTCGGCGCCGGGCCACGATCGCGCGTGGTACGTGGATCGCTGGTTTTCGGAAACGGGCACAGCCATGGCCGTCGGCGAGAAATCGGCCAGCTACATGGACGGCGAAGGTGTTTCGCGCCGCGTCAAGCAGATGTTCCCGCACATGCGGCTCGTGTTCATCCTCAGGCACCCGGTGGAGCGCGCGATCTCGAACTATCGCTATTCGAGGCAACACGGACTGGAGACGGAACCGTTCGATTTTGCCGTGCGCGAGGAGGCGCGGCGAGTTCGCGAAACGACGTTTCCCAACATCTCGCGGCATCCGCTGGCGTACCTCCAGCGTGGTCGCTATGCCGACTACCTGGAGCGGTTTCTAGAGGATTTTGCGCGTGACTCCATGCACATCATCTTGCACGAGCGACTGCGCAATGATCCAGAAGGACTGTGCCGCGACGTGTATCGGTTCCTGGGCGTCGATCCGCAGTTTTGGCCCGCGTCGCTGGGCGAAAGGCATCGAGCGCACGCGGACGATGACCTGATGCTGTCACGGGCCACGTTTGACTACATGATCGAACAATTCCGCGAGCCCAATCGTCGTTTGGAGCAAATGGTGGGGCAGGATTTGAGCCATTGGAACCGCGAGACGGCGACGATCGAGAAAATGCTTCGCTGACGCGGCCAATCCACATTACTGGCGGGGCAATCAAATGTAACCCAAGCCGCTAAGGCGTTGCCGAATTTGTTCTTCGTCACTTGCCGCAGATGGTCGTTGCTCTCGGCCGGCGAGTCCCGCCACAAGCGATCGGCCCTGCATCGAGCCAGGGATTTCGTGACCGGCAAGCTCCAATAGTGTGGGCGCGACATCCAAGAGGCTGGCCCCTTCAATTTCTCCACAAAGAGGATTATTGGACGAGGCCAGAATCCAGGCGCCCTCGGCTCTCGGCCGAGACAGGCAATCGACGATTAGCTCGGGCGCAACGCCGCGAAGTGAGCGGTAGATTTCGTCCGGCCGGTAGGCGGCGCATGTGGGGCCGCTACCGGAATCGTCGAGCGCACCAAGCCTGGCGACCAGCTCGTTTCGCAGCAATTCGCAGTCGGCCGGTTCGACGACGCCCTGTGGCTCGCGACCTCGGACGTTGAAGAACAATTGGGGCGTGTCGCCGCAGGGCAGGGCCCAGACGCGCGTACCGCGCCAGTCAATCGTCTCCCAATCGCTATGTTTCGACGGTTGATTCACGAGCGACATGTACCCTTGGTCGCGGAGCCACTGGGTCATGGCAAAGGTCCCCTCCGCCGCCTGGCTGCCTGATTCGGAGACAACACAGACGGCCGTTTCGTCGTCCAGGCATTCCAGTAGCGTACCGATCTGTCCGTCGAGGTACGCGCACCCATCTGCTTGCGCCTTGTGCTCAGTGCAGTTCTCCACGACGTGGAAGTACCCCCAATCCGTGTTCCGCAGCAAGTGCCGTATTGCCTCGAAGCGCCGATCGGCCATCGTGCAATCGCCGCCGAAGAGCGCGCGAAGCTCCTCGGCAATAAAAGGAGGGTGGGTGAAGATGCCTCCGCGAGTGTCAAGACTCGAATCCCAGCCCACGGAAACCCCGTAGATTTTTTGCGGGGGAAAACAAGGAGCCACGCCGACCAGCACGCTCGGGCGACCGGCGGCGGCAAATTGGTCCCAGATCGTCATCTCTTCAAACGATCTACTGGTCACCGCTCGCGGAGGCGCGTACGAACGATCGACCCGTTCCCACGTGCCATATACGCCTAGCGAACCTGGATCTTGACTGGTCGCCATGCACATCCAGCCGGGCACGCTGTCTGGGGGGACGATGCCTTGCAGTCGGCCATAGCAACCCGCTTCCATAAGGCGGTGCAGGTTCTCCAGCCGCTCGTCGCCAAAGAGCAACTCCGCCGTCACGCCGCTAAGCCCGATGACCAGCACTTTCATCGCACGAGTGGTTTCCCTTCCATTTTGGGCCCCTTTGGGACGCCCAGCGCGGCGAGAATCGTGGGTGCCATGTCGACCAGCCGCGCCGCTTCGCCGGCGAACGGGCGGTTCATGAAGAGGACTCCGGGCACGAGCGCGGGATCGATGATGTGATCACCGCCCCATTTCCGCGTGTTGTCTTCGAAATGGCCGCATGGGATCCCCCCCAGCGCGGTGCTCCAGCTCACGCGGTAGCCTGGGGCGAAATTCACCAGCAAGTCGGGAGACTCGTCTGCGAACGGGCCCGAATAGATCTCCTCGCGACGCGAGACTCCCCGGATGGCGGCCTGGCCACGCTCGGGGTCGTACAGGTTCGTGAGCCCCTGGACGATTGCCGAGCAGACGCGGTCGGCCTCGTCGACCTGAAGGCTGCCTTGGCCCTCTCGACCGGCCAGATTGAGATAGATGCTGCCCAGCCCCAGCGCGTACGCCTTGGTGCGGTTCCAATCGACCTCGCGGAACATCTCGCCGGCCTCTTCGCCGGGCTGAGCGCCACCTTTGAGCACAAGCAACCCCTGGTCGTACAACCACGTATTGAGATGTACGCCGCGGCGAAAGCTATTGAAGCCGTGGTCCGACAGCGTAATGAAAAGCGTTTGGTCGTCGGCGTGTTGGAGCGCTCGGCCCACGATCGCATCGCACTGGCGGTAGTGGTCTTCGATGACGCCTGCCATCTCGGGACTAATGGGACCGTCGTTGGCCGGATGGTCGGTCTCGCGAAATCGCCAGAACATGTGCTGCAGGCGGTCGGGCGTGTCGAACAGGATGTAGAACAAGCCTTCTTGATGGCGGCCGAGCTCGTAGAGCATCATCCGCTCGCGCTCAGCCACCACCTGATGACATTGATCGAGGTAGGCGGTCTCGCTGAATCGGCCGTTGTTCAGCCCGGTGTGGTCTTCCACCATGCCGGTGGTGTAGAAGGTTCCGACTTGCCGAGCCATCTCGCGCGCGTAGTCGGCCGGCAAGCTGATCGGGAAGAGCGGCGTCTCGGGATCGAAATTCACCGGTGAAGCGTAGAGCTCGAAGACCGGCTCGAGCCGCACCAAATGGAAGCGGACCATGCCACGGACCGCGGTGAGCAGTCCGGCCTTGAACTTGACCTTCAGCCAGTCGCTCCATGCGCCTTCGGCCAGGTGAATCTCGCTCGGTTGGCCATCGGAGATGATCGTGACGCCGCGGCGCGCGCGGTTCACGCGCACCGTCAAGTCAAAGTGCATGTCCGCGCGTGTCTTGGGGTTCCGTGGACCAATCAAGTGCGTGCGAATCGTGTCGTCCGCCGACAGGGAGATGTGGACAACGTTTTCGCTTTCCTGGGGCTTTACACCGTCAGCCGCGGTGTAGAAGGTGGAGGTTCCCAGTCCCCCGCGCAAATCGGGCACTCCCATGCCAGAGAGCATCCGGCCGCGAACCGGATCGGGAGGATACGTACACGGACAACGTACCACGGTCGACGGGATGCCGGCCGAGGCCAGAATTTCCCAAACCGTGGTGCCGCGACGGCAATTGACAGCCTTTGGAGGGACGAAGGCGTTCTTCTGCTCGTAGCGGTTCAGCGCCAAATCGGGAAGATAGGTCCTGGGGTCGCGACGGACGAAGTCGAAAATGCCATGTCCGCCGGGATTGGTGCCGGTGGCGAAAGTAGACCAGGCGACAGGCGTTTGCGCGGGAAATGTCGTGGCGACGTGCGCATAGCCCCCGGTGGAGTGCAACCTGGCCAGGTTCGGAAGTTGGCCGTCGGCCAAAAGAGGCTCGACGATCTTGGGCTCCAGCCCATCGAGGCCAACGACGATGACTTTTTTGATCCCGGCCACGAGGAGGAAACCACCTCCGGGCGTTTACTCCCCGGTTCGGTGTCGCCAGAGAGATCGGAGAGAACCGGACGCAGGGGATTATGTCCCCGGTTCGGTGTGTTGAGGGAGTTCAGCGGGTGGTCTTCTGACGACGAACCGATAGGCCTTGACAAAGAACATGGCGATCCAGCGCCAACCAATCAAAATGGCACCGCCGATGGCCGCCAGGGCCGAACCTAAGGGTAGAATCGTTTCCGGTCCGATGTAGCCGAGAATCATGCTGCTCAATCCTATCTTTGGGCCTCAATTCGGAAGATGCGTGCGACAGTCCTTTCGCCCCGTAAATCTTGTCTTGGATTTTGACGGTTGTCCATAGGCCGGCGGTCGTTTTTAACCGATTGGACGGAACATTCGGCCGCCGTCGCCGGGACGCGGTCATTCACGTAGAAACGGCCCTCAGGCCTGCCAGCACCGCGTCGTGCAGCAGACCATTCGTGGCCAAAACGCCGCGGTTGGCCGCCAGAGCACGCCCTTGCGTAAAGTCTAGCGGTTTGTTGTCGAGATCGGTAATGCGGCCCCCCGCCTCCTCCACCACAATCGAGCCGGCTGCCTGATCCCAGATTTTCTCACGGTAGTTGGGCTTTGACGGAGACAACAGCCGCAACAGCACGTCTCCCCCGCCCGCGGCGAGAACAGAGTACTTCGCCTGGCTATCCATCTTGACGGGCGGTGCGTTAACCCCCAGGTTCGCCGCCAACTCGCCGATCTTGTCGGCATCAGTATGCTCGGACTCGACCGATCGCAGCAATCTCGCCGAAGCGGTGTCACTGCGAGACGAGACGCGCAGGCGCACCGGTTCGACGTCGGTTTTGATCGGCATGACCCATGTCCCTTCGGTGGCCGCGGCCACCACCAAGGAGCCGGGGCCATCGAGCATCTCCTCACAGCCCGCCCGGAGGTTGGGGCAACCGAGAACGCCCAACCGCACGTGGCCATCGACCACCAGCGCCAGTGCCACCGCATATTGCTCCTTGCGAAGAAAGCCCTTGGTGCCGTCGATGGGGTCGAGCGTCCAGAACCGTTTTGCCGGCTGGGCACCGCCTCGGTCGATCCAATCGCACACGTCAGAGTGAGTCGCGGCCGGGAATTCTCGCTTCACGAACGCCGTAACATGTTGGAGAGTGGTATTTGCATCCGGATGGCGCAGCTCGCCTGCGTCTTCCTCACCCACCAATGGATCGGCGTGGAATTGTTCGGCGAGCAGCCGGGCAACCACTGCCTGAGCCACGAAATCGGCCACGGTCACCGGCGAACGATCCTCTTTGGTCAAGGCCGGCGAGACCAGCTCATGTTGCACCTGCTGAACCAGTAACGTTGCGCGGCGGACCGCATTCAATGCGAACCGGCACTCGGGACCGTCGAGGAATCTAGTGATAGCCATCCAGGACACTTGCGGTTCACAGGCCGAGCATCTTGCGCACCTTCACGACCAGGCGTCGGGGCGAGCGCGACACATTGACCCTGGGGAACGGGTGGTTGGGAACCGGACGACCGAGGAAAGCGCAGAGCTTCTCCCAGCCATCGTTGGCGGACAAATCCATCTCGAGCAAATCGCCAGGCCGGTTCTTGAAGTATTCGCGCACTTCGTTCACGTGTTGGTGGTAGGCCGCCAGAAACTTGTCGACATCCAGCGCCACGGTGCCCCACATCTCCATGCGACGCCGCGCGGCCAAAGTTCCCTCCGCCGGCGTGACGCGATAGTTATGCTTGATCGACTTGACCCAGCTCGTCAAATCGCGCGTCGTGAGGATGAACTTCGAGCCAGGGAACCGGCGATCGAGCTCCTTGAAGCGCCGCGGGTAGAGCGTGAGCTTGTAGTACCAGTGATCGGCGGGGTTGTCCGAAACAGCATCGTGCGGTTCGATCTCGCTCAACTCCTCGACATGCGCGACGCGGCCGTCCATGCGGTGGGAGGTAAAGCCCAAGATCGTCATCGCCTCGCCAAGGCTCGAGCTGGCCGTCTTGGCGCAGCCGATGCAGAAAATATTCATCGAGAACTCGTTACTTCGTCACTTTGAGCCCCAACAAACGCCGGATCTTGTTGTAAAGCCGTCTCGGCGAACGGCTCACATTCTTCCTGGGGAACGGCAACCCTGGAACCGGCTTGCCAAGGAATGGGCATAGCTTATCCCAACCCTCTCCCCCAACCACATTGATGACTAGAAGGTCCTCTTCGCGAGTCTGGAAGTGCTTCCGGACACGGTTGACGTGGCGGTCATACGCTTCGGCGAATTTCTCGACGTCGAATTCGACGGTGCCGAATTTCGCCTGTCGTATCTCGGCGCTATGCGTGCCTGGCTCCGGCGTAACACGGAACTGATGGCGCGCCGACTTGAGCCAGCTTTCCATGTCGCGCACCGTAAGGATGAACTTGGATCCCGGAAATTTCGCATCAACCGCATCGAAAATCGTGCAGACGTTGGTCAGCTTGCAATAATAATCCGGTCCCGAGGGGTCGAGGCTCGGCGGGTGAACGTCGGAGATACCTTCAGCCGATAGAGGATCGTTCGGCGCATAGCCAAGTATCATGGCCGCTGCGTCGACGCTCGAACTACCGGTTTTCGACATGCCAATTCCAAAGACGTTCATGTAGCCAACCTCCAAACTCGTTACTCACCGCGGTCGCACCGAATTTCGCGGCGAATGACGCCGCGCAATGCGTCGCGCCTTCAAATTTATCTTACTGGTCGCCGACGGCACGCACAATTATGGCTGATCATTTGGGTCGTGCCAGAGTCTGGTTTTTCGACGCGTCGGGCAACATCGCCTCGGCGCTGGTGAGAACCCAGAACCAACGTGCACCAGCAGACGCGGGGGTGGCGCACGGTGTGTCGCACTCTTGCGCCTCCTGTTGGCCCACGGCACAGTGCGCTCGCTCGGCACTGGAAGAAGTCAGGTCGCCACGTGCCAATCGCTCGCGCCTTGCAGCGAGTGCTGAATGAGAAGCAATAAGGCGTTGGGGTCGTAGGGCTTGCGGACGAAGTATTGGCACCCGGCGGCGCGCGACCGCCGGATAATGTCGGGCCGCTCCATGCCGCTGAGAATGATCACGGGAATGTGACAGGTATTGGGAGAATCGGTAAGCTGCTCGCATATGTTCATCCCGTCGATGTCGGGAAGGCGAAGATCAAGGACCACCAGGTCGGGCCGATCGGTGGCAACCATGGCCAGGCCTGCGCCGCCGGAGGTCGCCACGATCGTATCGTAACCCTGGCGGCGCAGGCGAACGCTCAGCACATCGGCCAGAGCGGCGTCATCGTCCACAATCAGGATCGTGGCTCGCTGCGCGGAGTGACTCGCGCGAAGCTGTGGGTTTTCGCAAAGCTCGGTGGTCATGCGGCAGGCACTCGCGGAATGCGTGCAGGTTTGGTCAAGCGCACCGCGTGCAAATTCTTGACACCTTAGCGGGCGGGACGATCTATTCGGCGAGTCGAAGCAACCGTAGGTCGCAATTCGCCGGCCGTCAAATCAAGGCACAAATCAAGTGCGCAGATGTGCCTTCTGCCCTCACGCAAAAGCCTACCCACCACGCACGAGAGCCTCCGCGTTTATCCCGGAGGTCAACCCCGCTTCCGCCAATCAATCCCCGAGAGGGAGGCAAGCGCCAGCTCAAGCGAGTGCGTACCGTCACGGCCGTGCCCCTGGGCGGCAAGCGCCACGTAGAGTTGGTGCGCCAGCGCCAGCCCCGGCATGGCCAGCCCCATGCGCCTTGCCTCGGCCAGCGCAATGCCCATGTCCTTGATAAAGTGCTCGACGAAGAAGCCCGGCTCGAAATTTCCGGCGATAATCCGAGGACCCAAGTTTGAGAGCGACCAGCTTCCTGCAGCACCGGGAGTAACCGATTTCATCACCGTCTCCAGGTCCAGGCCGGCCTTGTAGGCGTACAGCAGTGCCTCGCAGACACCGATCATGTTGGTGGCAATAAGAATCTGGTTGACCATCTTGGCATGTTGGCCGGCGCCCGCGCCTCCTTGATGGACAATCGTCTTTCCGAGCGCCTCCCAGCAGGGCCGCAACGCCTCAACCACGTCGCGAGCGCCCCCGATCATGATGGAAAGTCGTGCTTCCTTCGCGCCTACGTCGCCGCCGGAGACCGGTGCGTCGATGCTGTAGACTTCACGCTTGGCTGCCTGCTCGGCGATCTCGGCGGCGAGCGAGGGCTCGCTCGTGGTCATGTCAACCAGCACGTTGCCGGCACGGCTGCCGGCCAACGCACTGTCGGGACCCAACAATACGTTGCGTACATCCGCAGGAAACCCGACGATCGAAAAGACGACATCGGAGACTTCGGCCACGGCGCGGGGCGAGTCGGCCCAGGCCGCACCTCGTTCCAGCAGACCGCGCGCCTTGTCGCGAGACCGGTTAAAAACCGTACAGGCGAAGCCTTTGTCGATCAGGTGTCCGCACATGCTCCGCCCCATGACACCGGTGCCGATCCAGCCGACGCGCGTCTTACCGGGAGCAATGCTGGGGACGGTCATGAGAGACGTGCTTCTCGAGAGCGTGGATGTCGAGGCCAGGCGATCGCTCGTGTTACCAACGATGCTCAGGCCGCGTGAGGATTTCGTTCAGAAGAATTGCCTGGCGAATGCTTTCGGTGTTCGCGAGCAGCGCTGCCAAACCGGCTGCGGCGGTGGGGGTTGCCGCGATATCAGCGCGCACCTGCTCGGCGCGTGCGGTCGGCGCCACGGCGGCTGGTCTGGAAGTTGACTGCGGTTCAAGACGGCCTAGCTTGTGCTCGAAGACCTGGGCCAGGTGCGCGTCCATCTGCTCGTCTGCCTGATCGACATGACTGAGCTGCTGGGCACGGGCGGTGAACTTGCGACTGTCGAGGTGCTTGGCAACGTGCTCGGCGACGCTGGACTCGGCACGCCGTTCTTCTACTGCCTCGGCGGTGACAAGCTCGTCGGCCGCCGTGCGCACCGCGCGACGCTGCGGTTTGGGCTGTTGCGGACGAACCACTTCCACGTCCCGCGGTGCCGCCGCGCCGCGACGCTCTTGAACGCGCCGCAGGAATTCCTCCAGTTCTTTGGCTGGATCGAAGGGCGCTTCCGGACGCTGCTGCCGTTGAGCTTCCACAATCACTGGTTTCTGGGGTGGTGCGGGCGGCCGCCCCATTGGGGGTTGTCGCGGCGGATTCGCCTGCGGCACTCGTGCAACCGGACGTTCGACCGGTGGCTTGAACGGTCGTCGCTTGGGCTGTTCGGGTTTGCGCCCGAACAGTTGAGAGAGCACCCAAATCACGGCGACGATTACCGGAATCAGACCGCTGAGCAGATCGTCGAGGCCCACGGCCAGTAGCGGCTCAACGGAATTCACGGCTAGGCTCCCTTGGCAACGCGGTCGGTCCCCGCGATGGAGCGGCGCATATCGGTATCGGCCTGCACGTTGCGCAGCTTGTAATAATCGACAATTCCCAGCGTTCCCTCGCGGAAGGCCTGCGAGATGGCCTTGGGCACTTCGGCTTCCGCTTCAACCACCTTGGCGCGGCTTTCCTCCATTTGGGCCACCATCTCCTGTTCCTGGGCGACGGCCATGGCACGGCGTCCCTCGGCGGCGGCACGCGCCACGCGCATGTCGGCTTCGGCCTGATCAGCCTGCAGCCGCGCGCCGATGTTGTCCCCCACGTCAATGTCGGCGATGTCGATCGAGACGATCTCGAACGCCGTCTGAGAGTCGAGCCGGCGAGAGAGCACCGCCTTGGAGATGCGCACCGGGCTCTCCAGCACCTCGAGGTGCGAAGCCGCCGAACCAATCGCGCTGACGATCCCTTCACCGACGCGTGCAATGATCGTTTCCTCGGTCGCTCCGCCGATCAACTGCTGCAGGTTGGCACGGACCGTGACACGGGCCCTAACCTTCAGTTGGATACCGTTCTTGGCCACCGCGTCGAGCGAGGACCGGCCGCCGCTGGCACTGGGACAATCGATCACCTTGGGGTAGACGCTGGTCTGAACCGCCTCCAGCACATCGCGGCCGGCCAGGTCGATCGCCGTGGCCAGCTTGTAGTCGAGGTCGAGAGTTTTGGCCTTCGAGGCGGCGATGATGGCGCGGATGACCAGGGGAACATTGCCCCCGGCCAGATAATGTGCCTCGAGCGCCTTGCTCGTGATGCCGGTTTCCTCACCCAGCCCGGCCTGGACCGCCATGATTTTCGTGCGGACGATGACCGAAGGACTCACCTTGCGGAATGTCATGCCCAAGAGGTCGAACAGGCCGATGCCGGCGCCGGTGCTCAGCGACTGGATATAGAGCCGCGCATACCGTGCGAATACCGCCAGCACGACTACGCCAAAAATTAAGAGCGCAAAGGCCCCCACGATCACGATCAGCGTGCCGCTGTTTTGCGCGACGATGGTCATGGAGGTGCTCCAGGGCAGGCAAAACTCATTTACTCGGCGCTATCGCCCTTGTCAAGCGAGTGGCTCGTCGAACGGTCCCAGGCCGAGCGAATCGACGGGGCGGGAGAGCTCTTGGTCGGACTTCTCCGCCAGATCGGCGTCGACCACCGGGCGAACCACGATATGATTGGCGCGCACTTGAATTACGACCACTGTTTGACCGGCTTCGATCGGCATCCCCTCGCTGACCGCGTCCACCGCTTGCGAATCGATCATCACGATCCCACTGGGCAGCATGACACTCTTGGCGTAGCCGATCTTGCCCACCATCTCGTGCAGACTGCGGCGGAACGCGGCGTTGGGCTTTACTTCCTCGGATGTGGGCACGGGGAGCAGAATACGCCGTCCCAGCGGCGTATGCGGCCACCAGCGGAATGCCAACGCCAAGCAGATCGGCAAGGCGACAATCGCCACGGCCAATAGGCCGAATCCGGCGGCCGGACCTTGCATGAACGCCACCACGATCGCACTCATCAGCGTCACCACCGACAGAAAGCCCAGAATTCCCCCCGATGGGATGAAAACTTCGAGAACCACCAGGCCCAAGCCCACCAGTAGCAGAAGCGCCGCCAACACAATCGGGCTCATGGATCGTTCGACCTCTGATGAGTCAGACAGCGCGGACCACGATCCGATTGCCTCGGCCCTGCACGACGACGACGGCCGTCCCCGGCTCGATCAAGTCCCCCTCGGCGATGACATCCAGCATCCGCTCGCCGAAGATCGCCTTGCCCGAAGGAGTAAGCTGTGTCAACGTCACCCCGCGCGAACCCACCAGGTCCTCGAAGCTGGCCAGCGATTCGCGGCGTGAAAGCTCCGCCAGCTCCTGGCCTTTCATCGGCTCCAAGACAATTCCGCGCAGACCCGGTGTCCGCGGGAGCAGGCGTCGTAATAGCATGGCGGCGCCCAAGGCCCCGGCGCCAGCGATCCCCAACGTCAACAGCGAATCGCGCAACCGCCCGACCTGATAATCGTTGTGCGGCACCACAAACGTCTGGCTCGCGAGGACCAGTGAGCTAAGCACCATAATTCCACCCAACAGCCCAAATATGCCAAAGCCGGGCAGCACAAACACCTCCAGCGCAAGGCACGTCGCCCCAGTGCAGAAAAGGATCACCTCCAGCCAGCCCGCGGTTCCCCCCAAGTAGTTTGCCCAGAAGTACAAGAGGAGGCAAACGCCTCCGATCAATCCGCCAAAGCCGATGCCCGGCGCATGAAGCTCGGCGTAGATGGCGGCGAACCCGAGGAGCAACAGCACCCAGGACACGCTGGGCGATTTCAGGGCATCGATCAACGTGTCGGCCCAGCCGGGCTCCACCAGCATCGGGTCGTTCTCGAGTCCATAGAGTTGTTTCAGTCTGGCGAAATCGTCGACGACCGATTCGGCCATCGCCAGCTCCACCGCCTCGTCGCCGGAAAGCTGGAGGGGCCTGCCCGGCGTCGTCACCTCGTCACCGCGGCTCCAATCTTCGGGGTCGTCTTGCCTTGCCGCGTCGTCGGCGCTTAAAAACTCGACCAGCCCGTCGCTCGTGCGAGTGTAGCGGTAAACCGCTACTTTAGGATCAACCAGCGCCGCCGCCAGCGAGCCCGAGCGGTCGTTGCGCAGAGCAATCTCGCGGATCGACTCGGCAAGCAGCGGAATGTCGCTGGCGTGGATGTTGGCGGCGCCACTCCCCCCAAACGTGGCTTCCGATTGCATGACCACTTGATCGCAGGCGATCGCCACGAAGGCCGCATCGGCCCGCGCCTCCGAAGCGATGTAGGCCACGGTCCTGCGCTCGGCCGCGTCCAGATCGGCCAGAAAACCGGCCAATTGAATGCTGTCGGTGGGCGAACCGCCGGGACTGTCGATCCAGATGTTGATGAAGTTCACGTCGTCCTGGCGGATGGCGTCCTCAATGAGACGCTGCACCTGCCGGACGGTCTCCGAATTAATCGGCCCTTTGAGTGGGACACGAATGGGTCGCCAACCCTCTTCCAACGAAGGGTCGTCGCGTATGGCGTCTACCGATAGCGCCAGCGCCCGTGCGACCGAACGGCGATCGGGCGCGAGATAGGTGACAAAGCCCAGTTCACGGGCGCGGCGGCCGGCAAAGAGGCCGGGTTGGCCGGGGGGGATGAGCACCTTGGACGAACGAATGGCATGCGCCTGTTTGAAGTCCTCGAGGCGCGAAGCAAGCACAAACTCGCGGCTGACCTCGGTCTCGACCTCCAGAACCTCCAGCTCACGATCGAGCATGCGCATGACAACGTCGACCGGCACGGTCTTGCGGCGGCTCGCCACGTCGACGTAAGCACTGCGCAGCGCTGGACCGATCACCGGCTCGTCATGCCCCGCGTCGCCGATCTCGGCATCGGCCGCCATGAGGATTTCCTCACAGGCGATCGCCAGCAGCACGCCGTGGCCCGTGATCGTCTGGGGCAAGTACGCGACCGTGGTCGCGCCCGCAAGCTGGGGACCGGACAAGAAGTTCGCCAGGTCGAGCGTCTTGCCGAACTCGCCTGGCCCCGGCGCCAGCTCGAAGATCAGGACCGGCCATTTTCCAGCGCGTTTCGCGTCGCCGATAACTTTCAATGCGCTGCGACGGACACGTTGATCGACCGATTCGGTGATCGGCAGCGGCACGCGGATCAGCCGCCCTATTCGATCGCGCTCCCGCGCCGTGGGTGGCGCAAGCGGCTGCGGTTCGGCCGGCGACCTTGCGGAAGCTGCCTTCTCGCTGGGTTCGGCAGCCAATGCGCTGAACGCGGCGCCGCTCAGAATGAGCGTGATCGCCGCCGAATACTTCGACATGTTCGTGCTGCGCCGGACATCCTGGCTAGGGCGTAGTCGAAGAGCCGCGCGCTCAATAGGTACTTTCACCGCTCTCGAATCTTGCGTTCAACCACGCAAGTCTGTGCGTTGATTGGAGTTTTGCGTATCTGAATTATAGGAGCGCGGAAAATTGCCAGTCAATTCAGGCGGTGGCGGGCCGTCCGTGGAAAATACTGTAGCGGCGGTCAGGGACCACGGAATACTTGGACAAGCCGTGGCAAAAGCCGGCCTCACTAAGGGCGGCTACAGTAGCCGATCGGCCTCGTGTTAGCCTGGCGGAGGCATCGCGCGATTCTGCGCCAAATAGTACCGCCGGATGATCGGTAGTTGCCGTACGTAGTTCCAATTGAGCTGGTAGCCCATGCGCCGTGCTCCCCCGTACGCCTCCGGGATCTGCAGGCTGTATTCCACCAAGGGCGCGTCCATTCCGGCCAGGTCGAGATAGCGGCCGCGCAGCCCGAATCGATTGATCGGCGCGTCCGCCAGTTCGGCGGCAGCCATCCAGGCACGGCCCCACTCATCCTCGAAGAACAAGTAACGGACTTCTCCGTCGTGTGAACGAAAGACTCGACCGCGCAGCCGTCCCGTGCCGCCGAGCACTTGTGCATGGACGGCGCTGGTGACCGCGAATTCGTCGAGCGCGCGCCGCCAATCGGGCAATCTGGCGTCGGGCGGCAGCGACACATGGTCGGGATCCGCGACTCGGCGACCGACGGGCGTGGCCAGCCACGCTCGAACCACCGAAAAGGACTCGGGCCGCTCGGGAAGACAATCGGCCAGCGCACGAGAGAGATACATCGCGCCATCTGCATCGATCCACGTCGTCGCGTCACCCGTCGTGCCAGCGTCGACCGTCAGGCCGTGAAATAGCCGCAACGCGCGGTTCTCGGCCGCGGCGCTGGGTGACGGCGCGCGGAGCTCGATGCGCTGTTGCGCCAGGTAGTGCAACGCGGTGGAGATGGCGATGGGGAGCTGCGTGTCCGATTCGTGACGTCCCTTGCCAAAAACGCCCGGCTGGCGTGAGGCATCACAGACGCGCCACGTCTGCTGTGAGTTGCTGAGATAAAAAGCATGCGCTTCGACGATCGTGTTCGCTTCGACCAACGCGACGGCCGCCGCGTGGCCGTCTTCGAGGGAGAAGACGCGCGACAGATGGTAGTCGGCGTTGTCGAGTTGAACGGTGACAACCGGCTCGGCCCCCAGGGCCGATACCAGCTCTGCCGTGATTGGTGCGTACCGGCCTTCGACCGGCTGGCCAACGAAATTGGCACGCGCAAGCAGGTCCGAGGCCTGCGACGCTTCGAGCACGACGGCCGCGTCGGTCGAGGCAAGCAGAGCGGCGAGGGGATCGGCGGCACGCGCCCCGTGGCCGGGGCTAAGCGGAACGTGCCCCAGCGGGCGCGCCGATCGGCCGCCGGACCGAAGCGCGCGGACTTGATCCAGGTGCTTCTGCGCGTCGGTGAATAGCGGGTCGAGCCGCACGGCGGCCGCAAGCTCGAGCTCGGCCACGGCCAGATCGCCTTGGTTCATTTGTACCACGCCCAACGCATAATGGGCCCACGTGTTGTGCGGCCAGACTCTCACGGCCTCGGAATATTCCGCGGCCGCCTCGCCGTAGTCGCCCGAGGCGATTAACCAGTCCCCGCGATCGACGTGCCGGCGACTGGCCAGTTGCGTCTGTCCAGTGCGAATCGACTCGGGGAGCCTGTACGCCATGGCCGCGAGCGCCGGCGCCAGCGCGGCAGTGAGAACCAGTGCCAGTCGCGAGCGTCGAACGAGTTGATCGCCGCTCGTCCAGGCACGGTGCGTTTGTATGGCCAGCGCGAGGAAGAATCCCTCCACGACCGCTTCGAAGATCTCGCTCACGGTCTGAAAGCGAAATGTGTCGCCCCCAGCGTACGCCAGCACGATCAATGCCAGGAAGAGCACCAAACTCGCCGCAAAGGCTGGTGGAATCCAACCGGTGGGAACGGGCAGGCCCGCAGTTCGGAAGAATGTGAGCGCCTTCGATGAATACCGGCCCAGAATGGGCAGCACCACGAAGAGCATCGTGGTCGCGACAAGCCACCACTCGTGCAGTACGTTGCGCCCACCGGGCGTCTGAAACCAGCTCACGTTGTGCAGGTTGAACTCGCGTTGACGGCGGAGCGAAACGAACGCCTCCGGCGTAGCAAACCCCAATAGCCGTTGTCCCCAGCTCAGCTCCTCGCCTGCCATGAATACGAGCGCCAAGCCGAAGAGCAGCAGAAAGGCGCCTCGCAATGTCGGCGAGCTTTCTCGATATACCCTCTCCCCCTCCGCGCCCGCAGAGCCGGGGGCGTTAGCCCCCGGAGAGTCCGGCTGAGAACCTGAATGAAAAGCGCGCTGCCTCCTGCTGCCAGAACTCGCAGAATGCAGCCAATACGTATAAAGAAACGTCACGCCCGCCGCCAGGCAGGACAGCGCGCCGATCGATTCATAAATGCCGTCCTCCATCATCAATGCCGCGACTAGCTGCGATTGATCAAGCCGCTCGAGCAGCGTTGGCGCCGCGAATGCGCTCGCCACAAGGGTTAGCACTCCGCCAATCCTGGCAGCGTTCTTCATTGCAGATGAAACGGGCGCTTTAACCCGAAGAGAATTGAACGCCGCCAATACACACCGCCACACCGATCAGAAGAATGCTTCGCCATAGATGTCGAAAAGCCACCCAATCCCCAGCGGGGACCAGGCGAGGCCAAGACCGAGGCCGAATCGTTCCGTCCACGGCTCGAATCGCGAAAATATGCCGCGGCGCAACTGACCGCTGAGAAGAAGCGCCGACATGAACCAGAGACTGGCGAGCGGCATGCCAATAAATAGACATGTTCTCGCGCTGGCGTCGTCCAACGGCACCGCCAACGCCGGCGGAACCATCGTCCAGACGCCGAGACCCAGCGCTAGCCATAACAACCCACCGAGACCGACCGGCATGCGTCGCCGCCAGCGCAAAATAAACAACGGTCCGGGCAGCGACAGCCCGGCGAGCACGGCCGAGGCAACCGTTCTCCACGCATCGAAGGTATCGAGACTCGCAACGTCCAGCGCAAACAACCGCAGTCCGGCGGCAACGCCCGCAGTTAGAATCAGCAGCCGCGCAATGGTGAGCTTGTCAGGAGTTACAGGGGCGCTGGCCGAATTCGCAGGCATCGTCGTCTCGCTTGTTTCGCCAAGCGATTGAAAATCAGTTGGCATGATGCAACCGATGTAAGCTGCTCTTCCGTCCCAGCCGATCATGGTCGTGCCTCGCGCGACGGTACTTCAGCATAACCGTGGCCCAAGTAGGCCGATAGCGCGCAAGTAAATCCCGCCCGCCCGGCGGGACCTGGCATGGGCGAATGCGCTAGCACGGCAAGGGTGCCTTCCGGCGGACGGAACCGAATTGTGCCACGCGCTAACAAATCGAAACATCGCCGTTTCGAGAATGATGCACATAGGCATCGCGACGGCAAATCTGCGGCGGAATGAATCCGCCGTGTCGCGACATAACATCGGGCATTTCAAACGTTTGCGAGTCGATCCCTGGGCCGCGCGTGGCTGCGGGCGATCGTGGCACCGCACGTGCTTCTCCTCAAGCAACGCCGAGTGATGCGATCGCCTGTCGCGCGACGCCCTGGGCCACTGGCCCAGGACAAAGACGACGACCCATACGCGAGCATCTCGCCTCGCGCCGTCAATCCTGGACATCCGTGGGGGAATGCACCTTGCGAAAACCAAACCGGAAGTCAGACGCAAAAAGTCAAGCCAGCTCTCCCAAAGGCCGCACTCGCGCCAAGCACGCTGACAAACCGCCAGCGAACGGCCGGTTCAACGACGACGAGATGAACTTCGATCCAGAGGCGGAGGAGGGCGCCGGTCTGGTCGAGATGGATGAAGAGGAAGGACTTTTTGACGAGGAGCCGCACGACGATTTTGGCGCCGACGAAGAGGATGAGTATGGCGACGGCGAAGGGACTGGCTCGACGGCGAGGATCGACGACCCGGTACGCATCTACCTGATGCAAATGGGCGAAATTCCGCTCTTGAGCCGAGGCGAAGAACTGTCGTCGGCCAAGACCATCGAGCGCACCAGAACTCGGTATCGGCACTGCGTATTGGCCTCCGACTTCATTCTCAATGGCGCCGTGTCGATGCTGCGCAAGGTGCGCGACGGAGAGCTGCGGCTGGACCGGACGGTGGATGTCTCGGTGACCGACGCGGTTGAAAAGAAACAAGTGATGGGGCTCTTGGGCCCGAATCTCAAAACGCTCGAACAACTATTGCGGCGCAACGACCGTGACTTTCGGCTCGTGATCAACCGTCGCCGCCCCGCGCACGAGCGCCATGCCGCGTGGCGCCGGCTGGTCGGCCGGCGGCACCGCGCCGTCAGCCTGGTCGAGGAGCTGGGGCTGCGCACCCAAAGGCTGCTCCCCTTGATCCGCAAGCTCGAGCAAATCTCGCGACGCATGGACGACCTGGTCGACCAGCTCGGCGAGATCGCAGCCGGGCGCGGAGACGCGCGACGCGCCGACGAACTGCGCGGCGAGCTGTGCTACCTGATGCGAATTACGCTCGAGAGCCCCCGGACGCTGCGCCGCCGTGTCGGCCGCACCACGAGGTTACAGGCGAAATACGACGCGGCAAAGCGCGTGCTTTCCGCCGGAAACCTGCGGTTAGTCGTCTCGATCGCCAAGCGGTACCGCAACCGCGGACTGAGCTTCCTGGACCTGATCCAGGAGGGGAACACCGGGCTGATGCGCGCGGTGGACAAGTTCGAGCACGCTCGCGGGTACAAGTTCTCCACCTACGCCACCTGGTGGATCCGGCAGGCGATCACCCGCGCGATCGCCGATCAGAGCCGCACCATCCGGCTTCCGGTTCACATGATCGAAACGATGAGCAAGGTGCGGACCGTCGCGCGAGAGCTGCTACAGGCCAAAGGGCGCGATCCGAGCATCGAGGAGACGGCCGAGGCGGCCGGGCTATCGCTCGAGGAGACGCGCTGCGTGCTGAAAATGACGCGGCAGCCTCTCTCGCTCGACCAACCGGTGGGTGAGCACGACGACAGCTTCTTTGGCGAGTTCGTGGAGGACGAACGCGACGACGATCCACTGCGCGACATGTCGCAAGAGCACCTCAAGCAGCGCGTGGCCGACGTGCTGCAGGGACTGAACTACCGTGAGCGCGAAATCATCCGCCTGCGCTATGGGCTGGCGGATGGATACGCCTACACGCTGGAAGAGGTGGGCAAAATCTTCTGCGTCACGCGCGAGCGCGTGCGGCAGATTGAGGCCAAGGCGGTCCGCAAGCTGCAACACCCCGTCCGCAGCCGCGACCTCTCGGGATTCGTCGACGGAGTGGGCCGCGGCTAAATTATGGCGAGCGTCGAGCCTGCAAGGGCGTCCGAGAGCCTCGGAGTTTATCCCGGAGGTCCGACGAGCGATCATCTCAACAATCCGGATCCTCAGCGAGACGCGATCGGTGGCAGGGTCCCGAATTGAGCGGCCAGCCAGCTTGAGACCGTCGCGGCGACAATCTCGTTGCCGCGGTCGTTGAAGTCGAAATCGTTGCGGCAATAAAGTGGATCGCTCGACGCGCGGAGATGCGACAACAGGTCCAACACCGGTATGCCGCGCTGGTGCGCATAGGCCTTCATGCGTCGCTGCGGCAACTCTACGTCGACTTCCCCCAATTGATACCCACGTCGCCGGCACAGCGTGGCAAGCAAGCTGCGGTTGACCTGAAAGACGGCTGGAACGAGCACGATTGCCGGTTCGATCCGTCGTGAGCGGCAGCGCGCGACCAGGTCATCGAGATGGCCAAGCGTGACGTTCCAACGGGCGCGCATGGCGTCGTCGATCGGCGTGCGACAGACGCCGAGACGTGCCGCGGCAGCCTCCAGGTAGGCCTCGCGGTCGGCGCGCGCGGATGGCTCGGCGTGCTGCCTGGCCGTGGTGGGTTGCGCCACCGACGGCACACTGCCACCAAGCCAGCGCTCGCCAAGCTGGTACATCCGCAGCCCGCGCCAATCGAATGTGCCGGGCAGAGGCAGCTCGTCGGCGATGTCATCGTCGACCGACAGGAAGGCCACGACCACGTCGGGCTCAAAGCGTGCCACGTGATAGGTGAACTGGGCCACGTATTCGCGCGGGCCGGCGCGTGGGATGCCGAAGTTGTAGACCTCGATTCCGCTCAGCCGCCGTTCAAGCTGCACCAGGAAGTTCGTGCGTGACGTGCCCGATAGCAGCACGCGATCGCCCACCACCGCGACACGCGAAACGTGGGGCCGGCGCTCCGCCACGAACTCGTCGTCCCAGTACCCAAGGCCGTTGACGGCGCGGCCGCGGAACCAACTCCCCGGCGGAAGCATCAAGCGTTGCACGACGTAGGTGGCTGGCAAGGGATCGCTCGCGACCCGTGCATAAACTCGCAGCGAAATCTCCACCGCGACAAAGACAAGCGCCGCGGCCGAGAGCACTTCGCCGAGCGCACGCACCGCGCTACGGCGTGACACCGCCTTGGCCAGCTTGACCAGTCGCGGATGCGCCACGAGCGGCACGAGCATCACGGTGTACCAGAACACGAGCGCCGCGCGGAAGAAATACGCCGCGCCCGCACTCTCTCCCAGAGCGAGCCCCAGCACATACGAGGCGACCATGCCCACCAGCAGCCACCGCCAGAACGATGGCTTGCGAAACAGCGGGGTCGTGGCGATGGAGCGCGACCGGCGATAGACACTCCAGGCAATCCGCATTTGCACGACCGCCAGCGCCAACTGCACCAGCGAGGCCGGCGCGCGGTACGGAAGCGGTCGCGGATCACGCAGGTGTTCGGCTAGCGACATGGCGCCCGCGGCGAAGCAAACGGCCGCCACCGCGAGCAGGCCGGCGGGCATGGCCCAAGGCCGTTGGCGCGTCAGATCGCGGCCATGCAAGGTCGCTGGGCTTGGCACTCTGGCCTCCTTGCCGCCGAGCCGCCGTGCCGGTTTTTGGGTTTTGCTTGAGGACCGTCGTTGGCAGCCCACGCGAGAGCGTCCACACTCCCGTTGCGCCGCCGCGGCCCGCTATTGCTCTACCATCGGTATCGAATGGCAAGACCGGGCGAGTTTAGGCGAATTCGGCCATTGCCGGAACACGAATTGAGTTCTCGTACGGTTCGGCAACGGCCGTCGTGGCCCTGCCTGGGCCCCGTCTTAGCCCCCGCGGCGAGTCGCCGCGGGCCGCGCCGCCCACGGCGACTATAACTTCGCCGAGCGCGACACGCCGCGCAGCACGGCCGCCGTGGCTGGCGATTTGTTAAGGACGTAAAAATGGATGCCGGGTATGCCCGCGTCGAGCAACCCTTGCACCTGGCGCGTGGCGAACTCGACGCCCACTTGGAACTGACCCTCCGGCTGGTCTTCGTAATCGGTTAGCTGTTCGACGAAATCCGCTGGTAGCCGTGCGCCGCAGAGCGACGTGATCCGCCGAATCTGCGCCAGGTTCGTCACCGGAAGGATGCCGGGCACAATCGGCACGCGGATGCCGATGCGCAGGGCGCGCTGGCGAAAGTTGAAGAAGTCGGCGTTGTCGTAGAACAATTGCGTGATGACGGCGTCGGCGCCTGAGTCGACTTTGCGGCGGAGGTTTTCGAGATCGGCCGCGGGGCTGGGCGCCTCGAGGTGCGTTTCGGGATACCCGGCAACGGCGATACCGAACTCGGGGAACTCCGTGCGGATGAGGCGCACCAACTCGTTGGCATGGGAAAGCCCGCCCGCGACGGGCGTGAAGGCCGTCTCGCCGCGTGGCGGATCGCCGCGCAGCGCCACGAGGTTTTCAATCTTGCGGTTGTGTGCTTCGCGGAGAAAGGCGCGCAGCTCGTCGACCGTTGCGCCGACACAGGTGAGGTGCGAGGCGACCGTGCGGCCGAACTGCCGATGAACGCGCTCCACGACCGACAGTGTCTTGTCGCGAGTGGAGCCACCCGCGCCGTATGTACATGTAATGTAGCTGGGCTCAAAAGCGACCAGCTCGCGCAGGTGCGCGAAAAGCTCCTCGTCGGCCGCGGGCGTCTTGGGAGGAAACAGTTCGAAGGAAAGCCCAAACTTCCCGTTGCCGTAGGCTTCGCCGATTCTCATGGATAAGGTCTTATAGCGACAGCGGCTCGCCGGCCAATTGCCGTTCGCTGCGCGTCAGCTCGAACATGTCGATCAATAGTTGCATGTCGCAGGGGCGCTGCGGCACGTCTCGGCGCGCGAACATCCGCGCCTGCGTGGCGATCATCACGTCGGCTGGCGTCTCGGTCACCTGGCCGAACGAGCGTGCGTAGTTAACGAAGCTGGGGACGTTGGTCGTGACGAACCCATAGACCATGCTGCACACGCCGATCGTTTTGCCCGTGAAAATGCCGGTATTGATCGCCGTCTTGGCGTAATCGCCGATGATGCAGCCGATAAACTGCATGCCCGTGGAAACCTTCCGCCCGCCGTACTCCATGTTGACCAGGCCATAGGTGTTCTTCAGGTCGCTGTTGCAGGTGCCGGCGCCGAGATTGATCCAGCTTCCCAGGTAGCTGTGGCCGAGAAAGCCGTGGTGCTGCTTGTTCGTATAGGGCTCGATCACCGAGGCTTCGACCTCGCCGCCGATCTTTGTCGTGTGGCCCAGCGCCACGCCGTCCTTGATCGCCGCGTGCTCGATGACCCGCGCCGCGCGCCCGACGTGTGCCGGTCCGCTGAGGTAGCAATAGGGACCAATCCGCGCGTTCTCTTCCAGCACGATCGGGCCGGCCTGCGTGTCGGTCACCACGTGGGCGCCAAGCTGGGCCCCGCGCGCGGCAAAAACACTCGCGGCAATCTCCTCGTACGTGCCGCACGACAGCCGATGGGCCAGGTTCGCCTTCAACGTTTCGAGATGGTACAAGAGGATCTCGTGGGGGTACTCGAACAGCGGAAGCTCGATCTCGGCCGCTGAGGGCTGATACGGTCGAAGCCAATCGTCGAGCGACTTGCCTCCCAGATCGTCCGGCGGAATGGGACTTCCGGCGGGCAAGAGGGCCGCCGCGAGACGCCCCTTGGTGCGGATCGCTACCGTTTGACGCGCGTCGAGAGTCGTCTTCAATCGAGCGAGCGACTCGACCGACGGGACGAGCGCGGCATTCACCAAGAGCACCGGCGCTCGCCGATCCAGGTGGGCCGAGGAAAGGTGAGGATAATCGGCCTGCTGCACGCCTCGAAGGTGCGGTCGGACCAGGCAAGCCACCAGTTGCCCCAGTTGACCAACCAGGTCGATCAGGCGATAGCTGCCGCACGAGATATGAAATGCCGCGCGCCCAACCGTCACCGGGTAGAGCGCGGTCGCGCGGTCGTCCTCAAACAGGATGACGTTCATGGCGTGTGAGTGGGAGCGGTAGGTACGGATGCCGTGCGATGGGCTCGAGAACCCTCCAAGGTAGGTTAGCACAATTTCTGTGAACTAGGCACCGGCGCCGATTGTCTGGTCGATTCGCGTGCTTGCATGCACGGCTCAGGGCCGTAATCTATGAAAACCGCCCGCTCCTTTTTGAGCTTTTGAGGCTGTGCTACTCCAGGGATTCAGGTCACCGGCTCGGCGTGCCATGGCCCAATCCATGCACCAAACTCGCTCGCCACGCAAACGATCATTGGCGGTCTTTCCGGCCGGGTCGAACGGCGAGTTCAATTTGCCCGAGGAAATGGCGATTGTCGTTGCGCGCGGCGCCGGCTGCGAGTTGTGGGACACCGATGGTCGGCGGTTCCTCGATTTTTCGATGGGCTGGGGCTCGGTGCTCGTTGGCCACGCACATCCAGAGATTGTCGCGGCGGTTACGCGGCGAGCCCCGCTGGGATCGAATTTCGCCTACGTCAACGAAGAGAGTTTGCCTTTGGCCGAAGAAATCGTACGCGCCAGCCCGGCCTGCGAGATGGTGCGCTTCTGCGCCTCGGGCACCGAGGCGACAATGTATTGCCAGCGGCTCGCACGAGCGTTTACGCGGAGGCCGAAGATTTTGAAGTTCGAGGGCGCCTATCACGGGGCCAATGAGCTGGGGGTGACGAGCCTGTTTCCGACGGCGCCGGCGGACTATCCTCGGCCCGACCCGACGAGCGCCGGTATCGCGCCCCTGGTGGCCGACAGCGTGCTGGTCGCGCCGTTCAATGATGTTGCACGCACGCGGCAGATCGCCGAAGCGCATAGGCGTGATCTGGCGGCGATCGTGGTCGAGCCATTCCATCGTTGTATTTCGCCCCTTGCCGGATTCCTTCAGGGGCTCCGCGACATCACGCGCGAGCACGGGGCGGTTTTGATCTTCGACGAGGTGGTCACCGGATTCCGCTTCGCCTACGGCGGTGCCCAAGAGTATTACGGCGTGGTGCCCGACCTGGTGGCCTACGGCAAGGCGCTCGGGGGCGGATATCCAATCGGGGCGTTCGGCGGCCCCTGCGAGATCATGGAGCTGGTGCGCGAGGACCGGCTCGGACAAGAAGGTTATGTTTGGGTCGCCTCGACCTTGGGGGGCAACCCAATCTCGTCGGCCGCCGCGCGAGCGGCACTAGGGGTGCTTTCGCGCGACGGCGTGTACGCGCGGCTGCATGCCTTGGGCCGATACCTGCGAGCCGCTCTGTCGCGCGTGCTGTTGGATCGTGCGGTCGAGGGCCAGGTGATCGGCGACGGCCCACTCGCTCAGATTGTGCTGGCCACCGAGCCCATCGTCGACTACCGCGGTGCCCAACGAGGCGACAAGGCTAGAGGCCGCGCCATCATGCTCGCGCTATTCAAGCGCGGAGTGTTTCTGAACCCGATGGGGACAAAGCTCTACCTTTCGCTAGCGCACGACGAGCAAGCCTGCGATGAGCTGGCCGCGCGGCTGGACGACGTACTGCGCGACCTACGCAAGTAGCGTCGCGATCCGGCGCGCTTAACAAAGCGAGCCACCGCGTTTATCCCGGTGGTGCAAGCCACCAAGTCGGCCACCAGCATTAGCTGGTGACCGGTGGTCCATCGCAGAATTGCTCGTTAGCGGCCAGGCAATCACAAAGGCGTCGGTAGACTCCGACAATTCGCTGCTGAGTCGTATCATTGCCCACCGCGTCGAGGATGCGCCGTGCGAGAGGCCCCTTAGTAAGAATCAACTCGATCGGCTCGCGGAATTCCGCCCACAAAGGATTGTCAGCCGCGACAACCGTTTCGACCAGAGTTCGCCATAGCTCGCCGGCCGTGCAGGCAGCGATGTCGGAAAACCCAAAGGCGCGAAGGTATTCGCGGTCTGCAATCACCGCGCGATCCGCGTCCCGGATCGTGGCGTCGAGGATTGAGACGAGCGACTCGAGCGGTTGAGACTGCTGCTCGCGAAATGAAATCCACCGCTCGGCGACGAGCGCCTGCAGCACCGCCACCGCCGCGGCGCAGATCGCCAGGTCCGCACGTGGGCATTCCTGCATGTCCAGCACGCGGATTTCGATCGTGTTGCGGTCGAACCGCGCGATCGCGCCGCGCGCGTTCAGCCATTCGTGTGCTCCCAAGATGCCATCCGGGTCGTGCGGCGCCAGCTCCTCATAGATCGGTTTGAGGATGTTCCGCTCGTATTCTTCACGCGTTGAAACGGTCTCGGGAATGACGGAGCCGCCCATCGACGGTATACGGCCTGCGTGCTCGCGATAGTGAACAAGCCGCGTATCCAGGTATCCAGTCAGATGACTCTCAACGATGGGCGAGGCCGCGGCGAGCGCCGGCATGATGGGCATCAGCAGGCGAACCGCCGCATGCAGCCGAGCGAACTCGTCGTCGTCGGCAAACGGCAGATTCAGGTGCACGCTTTGCACGTTCGCCCAGCCATGGCGGCGGCAGTCGAAGATGCGGTCGAAGGCCGAATAGATCTCCGAGCTCTCGTGAGGCCAAAGGCGCGTCTCCGTGCGAGTGTCCATCCACGGGTGCATGCCCGACGGCATGAGGCGCGCTCCACGCCGCGCCAACAGCTCGTTGACGGCTGTCACTTCGCGCGCAAAGAGATCGCCCAAACTCGCAAGTGACGGGGCCGGGTCGGTCGTCTTCAGCTCCAAGAGATGGAGCACCAGCTCGTTCGACCAGGTCGCCGGTCCGCGCGGCACATCCGAGGGATGGGTGTCGCCGGCTCCATTATCCGGAGTCGCGGTGCGCAGCACCCAATCGGCCGCCGGCGCCACGGACAGCGAGCGCGCATCGACGATCATATATTCCAGCTCGACGCCATAGGCCTCGAACAGGCCGACGGGCAAGGGGCGACTCACGTTTGCAGGAGACCGGCCTTTCGCCGCTCGATTCGTTCGAGAAAGGTCGCCATGATCCGGCGGTACAGCTCGCCGCGAAGGATGTCGTCCTCGACGCCGGCGTCGATGTTGGGGTTGTCATTTACCTCGATGACAAAGCATTCGCGTCCTTCTTGCTTGACGTCGACGCCGTAGAGCCCATCGCCGATCAGGTTGGCGGCACGCAGCGCCGCGCGGACCACATGGCGCGGCGCCAGCTCGACCGGCACCGTCTTGGTCTTGCCGTAGCGGCGCCGCCCCTCGCCGTCGCTTTGGGTGATCTGCCAGTGCTTAGGCACCATGTGGTACTGCGCGGCAAACAGTGGCTGGCGGTTGCAAATGCCGATCCGCCAGTCGAACGTGGTAGGGAGATAGGCCTGTGCGATGACCAGATCAGAGCGTTCCAAAAAGGTGTCGGCATGCTCGGCCAGCGACACATCGTCCTCGATCTTCATCACGCCCTGTGAAAAGGCCGCGTCGGGCTGCTTCAGCACACAGGGAAAACCCAGCTCGCGGCCGATCGAGGCCACATTGTCGCGGTGGACGACGATGGTGGGTGGGATGGGTACCTTGTTCCGCTGCATCAGCTCGGCAAGGTAGACCTTGTTCGAGCACTTCAGGATCGACTCCGGGTCATCGATCACCACCAGGCCTTCCATGGCCGCGCGCCGCGCGAAGCGGTAGGTGCGGTGGTTGACGCGCGTCGTCTCGCGAATGAACAGCGCGTCGTATTCGGCCAGCCTCGCGTAGTCGTCGCGGCCGATCACCTCGGGTCGCAATCCGAGTGCCTCGGCCGCCTTGGCGAAGTTGCGAATCGCTTTTTCATCCGACGGAGGCGTCTCCTCGGCCGGGTTTACCAGGATCGCCAGGTCGTATTTCATGGGCGTCCGTTTGCGGACGCTGCCGCGGCGGCCGCGGAAGTATTCGTTGGCCACGTGCTCCAGGAACGCATGATGCGATTCGGGAATTTCGCCCACCGGAATCGGCGCGATATTGCGCAATTGCCACTTGCTGTTGTGCGTGAACTGGGCACGCAAGAGCGGGGCCTCGAACAGGTTGAACAGTTGCAGGCTCAGCCGGTCGTAGCGCTTGGCCAGGTTGCGCCCGAAATAAATGCTCAGCGTGAACTTGTCCGATTGAATGGCGCCCAGGCTGTGCTGCATCAGCTCGTCCAGGTCCTCCGAGACGAACCGCACCACGGTCTGCGACTTCATGTCCTGGATCGTGGTGACGCTTGGCAGCGGCCGGTGCCCGCGCGCCGTGGCCAGGAGCGTGACGTAATAGCCGATGCTCTGGTAACGGTACGATCGGCAAAGGTTGAATACCTTGACGCCGCGCGACTCGCCGTACTGCGGCTTGGTGAGATAGGAGCGCGCGTCGACCACCTCCACGCCGGGAATCTCGATGGTCCACTCTTTGGCGTTATTGACGACCAGTAGCGTCGGCATGACTTCCGTGCTTCGAGCGTCTCCGCGGCTCGATGATCAACAGGTTGGCGTCGTGCGTCAGAATGCCCAGCAGGATGGAGCAAATGACGCGGTCGATGTTGATCAAGTATAGGTGGGCGCTGGAGATCGGGTTAGGCAAAAGCGGGTCGGCCACCAGTACGCGACGCGCCTCCTTCTCATAACCGCAGAGGACCACAAAATGCCCTGCTGGCTCGCCACGCACATCGTCGATGACGCACTCGCTGCCGTACTCGCGCGCCGTGCGGTGCAAGTAGGTGGCGCTTAGCCCGGTCAGAATCGGCACGCCGCGGTTCAGGTATTTGCGGATCAAGGAGGTGGTCAGATCCTCGAAACGGAGCCGCCCGCCGAGCCGTAGGAATTCCAGGTACCCCGCCGTGGCAAGCTGCAGCGTCGGGGCGGGATTCGCGATCGCCTGTGCCTGCAGACGCGCGCCAATGTCCACCGGCTGCGAATCGAACCAGGTTGGGTCGAACATCTGAAGATTATAGGTGTAGATCGTGGCATCATAGCCGCGGCGCAACGCATGGCAAGCGAGGTACACCGCCAGCGTGCCCCCTTGCTCCAGTTGCCGGACTTCGGCCACCACCTGTTCCAGCTCGATCGTGTCGTCGTGGTAGGCGTAGATCGAATGGAGGCACGTCGGCCCGCAGGTCGTGTTGTCCGGTTGAGGAAGGATCTCAACCGAGAGCTTGGTCTCCACGTCGGTTCTCTCGGGGTGGAATCGGCGTCGCGGCGATCGACTGGCGAACCGCGTCTGTCGCGGCAGATGCTCGATGTCCAGGCTGGACACAGGACGCCGGAATGGCCTGCCCCAACGACTCTGAAATTTTAGCTTTGACCGTCTTAGCGGAAAACACCAGCTACGCCCCTACAATCGGCACAGCCATTCTCATTGGCGCCCGCATGAGTGTTGGCGGCGTGTGGCTGGGGCTAAGGTCGATAGGCCGTGCCCCCGAGGCGCGCAATTACCGCATGAAACCAAGATGCAGCTCCGCTGGGGCACGCTTCGCTTAGCCCCAGCCACACGCGCGGTGCTAGAATCGGCATATGCCGCAGACGAAACGGCTAGAGCTTGATGCGCCCATCTCGGCCGACAGCACGTTGATCGTGCCAGGCGTGCTGCACGTTTACGTCTCCTTCGATTGGGGGGAGAACGTTGACCTGACGGCGGCACAGCGTCTGGTGCCCGCCGAACTGCACACGCTGCCTCGTCGCCGCCGGACGCCCACCTCGGTGGCGTATCGGTCTCCGCCACTGCGATTGCCCCTTCCGCCCATTGAGATCGAGTTGACGGAACTGGGGACCGTGGCGGCGAGCGCCGACGTGCGGCTGTTCGATTTCGGCGCCGTGAGCGTCGGGTTGGAAGTCCCCTTTCGGCTTTCGTCGGGCGCGCTGCGCTCGGTCGCTGGGCACCTGGCCGAGCCAGTTGACCTGGTGAGACGCGCGCGCGCCGTTTTGGAGCCGCTGTATGAGAAACTGCTGCCGGCGATACAGGACCCCCAGTGGAGCAGCTTGAGCGAGGAGTACTTCGTCTTTGAATTTCCCTCGAGCGGCGAACTGCCCTCGCCCGAGGAGTTGCTGCGCGACCACGCACAGTGGCTGGCGGGGTTGCTGCGGCTGGAGGCCGGAGCGCTATCCGACGAGGAAGTGGCCGAGGCCCTGCGACTGCGGCTGAGCTACAGTCCCAGCGACTTGTTGGTGCTCGAATGGTCGGCGGCCGTGCTCATCGACCGCGACTGCGACGAGACGCTCGAAACGATCGAGTTCACCAACTTGCAGCTCTTGGAGCTCCGTTACATCGACAACCGTTTGGACGACCGCCTGGCGGATGCGTACCGGCTGATCCATCCGATGGCACGTTCGTCGCTCCCATTCTGGCGAACGCCGACCCGCTCCTTGCGAGCGCTGGGCGACTTGAAGATCGACGCCAACGAGCTTTTCGACCGGACCGGCAATGTGCTGAAACTGGTGGGGGACCAGTACCTGGCGCGTGTGTACCGCATGCTGGCCACGCGGTTCCACCTGGACGACTGGGCCAAGAGCATCACCAGCTCGTTGGAGGTGGTCGAGTCGGTGTATCAGGTCGTGGCCGAACAGGCAACTCACAATCGGACCGAGCTGCTCGAAGTGACGATCATCGCGCTGATCGTGTTTGAGATTCTCATGGCCTTTCTCGGCCACTGAATTCGATCTTCACGTGGGCCAGTAAAGCGCCAAAGCATTCGCGCCCTCGATGAGCGACCGTTCGTCCGGACGCAGCCAATCGAACATGCGCTGCACTAGCCGCGAACTTCGCCCATAACCGCCGCGCAACAAAACGTGCGGAAAATCGCTCCCCCACAGGAGCCGCCGCGGGCCGAATGACTCGTGGACCGCTTGAAGGAGCTGGCGGCAATCGTCGTAGGGGAATCTCTGTTGGGTAAAATAATAGAAGCCGCTTAGTTTCACGTAGATGCGCGGATACCGCGCTAGCTCGAGCAGTAGCGCGGAACCACCCAATGGCAGTTCCGCCGCGGTCGGGTGTGCCAGGTGGTCGATCACAATCGCCACGTTGGGAAACCGCTCGGCCAGCGAAGCCACCGTGCTCAAATGCTCGTGGCCGGCGAGTACGCTCACGATAACATGAAGGCGCTCGGCAGCTTCCCAGAGCGGATACGTCGCTGGGCTGACAAAGGCGGCCGCCTCGGCCGCCACGCGCGGCCGCAGTCGCAGGCCGCGGCAACCGCGCTCGGCGGCCCAATAAACCAGGCGTTCGCCGGCGCCATCCTGGCGAGGGTCCACGACACACACGGCGGCGAACCGCGCCTGATCGCATTTCGCCACGTCCGCGATGTATGAATTGTCCTCACCACGAAACAACGGCTGCACGAGCACGGCGCGCTCGACCTGGTATTCGTCCATGTACTCAAGCAAGAGCTCGGCCGGCACGTCCGTCTGCGGGCTGATGATCGTGGAAACATCGGGAGTAGGAATCTCTGCCGCGCGCCAGACGTGCACATGCGAGTCAATACGCATAGGTACTTGTAGCGTGCCTGTAGCCGGCCTCAGTGAGGCCGGGCGACTCGGCGATTGACGCTTTACGCCACTCGGCCGGGGTCACTGACCCCGGCTACAAAGCGAGGTTCCACAGCACGATCCCGCTGATCCCGATGAAGAACACGCCGCAGAACGCGGTTCCCACGTGCATCCACCACGCCGGCCGCAGCTCTCGTGGCAACAGCACGGCGTTCACGTAAGCGCTGTGCAGCGCCGACCAACCCAGTGCAAAGTTCATCAGCACGCCGGCGATCTTGGCGATCTCGAGCGGGTCGAACAGCGACAGCGCCACGAGGCCCCAGAGGCCATATACGGTCAAGATGCCATAGTACACCCAGCGGACCTGTTCGCCGGGGAACTGTCGCGCTCGGCTGCTTGCCGTCCAGATGATATCGGTCCAGCGCCGTGCGATCTGGTCGCAGGCGATGATCTGCCCCGGCGCCAGGACCAAGAAGCCGCACAGCAGCGTGGAGAACCATAGCAAGTCGCGGAACTCGGGATAACGCTCGGCCATGCCGTCGGCCATCAGGCCGGCCACGCGGTTGCCCGAGACGGGTGCGTGGCGGATGAATTCCAGCGAGAGCATGCACGGCAGCGCCATGCCCAGCACCGAGCAGAGCATCCACACAGCGAGTTGATCGCGGCGAATATGCCGCATCCACCCCAACCACCGGCGGCGACTGGTCGCATCAAGCCGAAACACCTGGCCCACGTGCGACAGCTTGATCCGCAGCCCGCCCACGGCGCTGGGGATGGTGCCCACGTGGGCCCCCATGCCCCAGCCTGCGTCGCGCACGAAGTTGGAGAACAGCGTGTTCGACATCCCGCCGGCGCCGGCGATCGCCGCGAACGAAGCCAGCATCGCCCAATCGAGCGCCGGCAACCGGCGGTTCGTCGACCAGTAGCCCAAAATGTTGACGCGCTCGATCCCTTGGTTCGCAATCAGCTCGCGTGCGCGGGCGGCGAGCGGCGATGGCAATTCATCCAAGTTCGCGAACTGCTTTGTAGCATCCGTACGGGCAATCTCGAACTGTTCGGCCTTCCACCGACCATTCTTTTCGATCCGCCCGCGGATGATGAGCGTTCCTTCGTTCGTTTCGTCGGCCACGTAGAATTCGCCCGGCTTCGCCAGCCGTTGCGCTTGCGCAAGCAGGTCCGCCTGCGTGCCGCGAAGCTCCTTTGGCAAGTCGTCGGCCGCGGCAAAGGTGACCGATCTGTCGCCGCTGTCGACCACCCACGCCGTCACGAGCGGCTGGCCGTTTACAATCGTGCCCTTGACCGTAATCCGCTGGCCCCCAGCCGGCGTGCTCAGCGAAAAATGCCGCCCCGCCACGATCGACTCGGCTCGCAGCGGCACCACTCCCACGCGAAAGAAGCCCTCGATCACCTCTCGCGCGTTCGTCCAAGACACCATGAACACGCCAAAGAACAACAAATAAGCGAGCACCAGCACCAGCTTGATCACCATCGCGCGCTCGAGCGTCTTATAGATCGTGCCGCCAAAGATCAGCGGCACGAACGCGGCCAGAAAAACCAAGTATCCCAGCCAGCGCACAAGCTCCCCCTCAGTAAACGTCAGGCCCATCCACATCAGCGTTCCGTCACCGGGCAAGTGGCCCAGGATGGCCGCCGCCAGGGGCACCGCGGCGTTCGAGGCATTGAATGGCCAGATCGCGGCCGTATCGAGCAGCGCGTACCACACCACCCAGAATCGCGGCCCCGGCCAGGTGCGCAGGTAACCGATGACGATCGACTCGCCACAATACACCGCATAGCGCATCATCTGCAGGTTGCAGAATACCTGTCCGAGGATGCTGAGCGATGCCAGCCACAACAGCGTCGCGCCGTACTGCGCCGTAACGCCCGGACCAAACAGCCATTCACCCGAGCCGATCGACGCCCCGGCCAAAAGCACGCCGGGCCCGACCAGTTTGCCCCACGTCCGCCATCCGCGCGGCGGAGGCTCGGGCAAATCGCCGACGGTCCATTCCGCCAGGCGCCCGGCTGGCACGTGGTCTTCAGGCGGCGCGGTCCGGTTTGAGCCAACCACCATCTCCAACCGCCTTCGCCGCGAGTCAACAACCGAGCGTGGTTGGGGCTAAGTCCGACAGGCCGTGCCCCAGTTCGACTCACGTACTACGCGCGTGGTCGGGGCATAGGCCGATAGGCCGTGCCCCAGTCGACCGCGCCGAATTTGGCTATGCGACCGCCACGCCCCCCACCGCCTTGTTCAACTCTGGCATCAGCTCGCGCGCGAACAGCTCCATCGAGCGCAGCCAGCTTGCCTTGTCGTCCCAGTCGTAGCCCATAACGATCAGGGTGCCGAAGCTGCCGATCTCCTCGGTCAGGCCCAACAGCCTCCGCAATACCTCGTCCACGTCACCCGCGATGATCTGCTCCTGCATCAGGTAGTCCATGTTGCAGTCGGCGTCGCTCATGTCGAGGTCGCGCTTGTACATCTTCCGCCCCAGCCCCTTGTCGAACAGCCGGCCGATGTATTCGAAGCACTGGCCCAAGGAATTCGTCCTGGCGCGCTGCTGTGCTTCCTTGGTGGTGTCGGCCAGAAAGATCGACCGCGCGACGCGCCAATCGCGGCGATTGGGGCGGCGGGCCGCCGCCAGCGCCGCCTGCTCATAGGTCGTCCAGATGTCGGCCAGCACGTTGCCCGGGATCAGGCAATGCCCGAACGGCTGATGCCCGCGTTTGGCGGCGGTTTTCATGCTCGGCGAGTTGCGGCTCATGCCGGGCACCGCGATCGGCGGCGTCGGCCGCTGCCACGGCCGCGGGATGTAGCCGATGCCTGTTTCCTCGTCCACGGTCTTCTTGAGTTCGATGTTCCAGTACTTGCCGTGGTATTCATACGGTGGCTCTTTGCTCCACAGGTAAAGAATGATCTCGATCGCTTCGTCGACCATCTCGGGTGCGTTTTTCGGGTCCACCCCGTACAGCTCCTGGTCGGCCGTCACGCTCCCGGCGCCGAAACAGAGATTCAGCCGCCCGCGCGACAGGTGATCGAGCATCGCCAGCCGGCAGGCCACGTGGGCTGGATGATGCTGCTGCAAGCAAACGGGGGCCGGCCCCAGCCGGATTCGCGTCGTTTCGCCCAGCGCCCGCGCGATGAAAATCTCGGGCATGGTGATCGGCTCGCGTTTCATCGTGTGATGCTCGCCGATCCAGAATTCGTCGAAGTCCAGTTCTTCCGCACGGCACACCAACTCCAGGTCCTCGTCCAGGCATTGCGCCAGCGGCTTGTCAGGGCTGTGAAAGGGCATGATGAACATGCCGTAACGGATCGGCTGCGGCGCGTCGGCCATGGCGGGACCTTTCTCAATCGGCACGATTTTTGAGCCTCCGAGTTTATCCCGGAGGTACGGCCCGAGCCTAGCGGCTGCCACGACCGTGGTCAACCAACAGGCGGTGGTGGAGAAGTTCGAGCAGAAGTAGCCGGCACGCTCCGCGTGCCGTAGCGCATTGCCAAACGACTTGAGCGTCGCACATTGCCGGAATGCACCCCATCGGTGGCACGCGACGGCATGCGGAGCATGCCTGCTACGATAGCCGGCACGCTCCGCGTGCCGTGGCGCAGCGCCAAGTAACTCAGACCTGCCAAGAATCGCACGTCGCCGCGCCGCATTTTGTTCTACGAACCACTTCGTTGACATTACGAAGTCCTTCGTATATGATGCGCGCTGGTGAGACAAGTATTCGCGCCCGCAAATGCCGATTGCTTCCCCCGTAGCCGAAAGGAGGTAACTCATGCGCCCGTATTGCGTCGGCCTGCTTGGATTGATAATCCTGACGAGCCACTGTGTCCCGTGCGTATCGGCGCAGGATGACATCTTAAAACAGATTGGCGAGCGATACGAGGCTCAGCAAACGAAATTCGACGCGGCCTACAAGAATGCGAGATCGACAGAAGAGCGCGGGAATGTGTTCCGTCAGCTTGATCCTCTTGATCCTCGGAATACGTTTGTAGAGGAATTCCTCGCGCTCGAAGAGAAATATCGCCGTCAACCGGTGGCCATCAGTGCGCTGTATCGGCTGCTCAGGAACGCCGTCAGTACGTCTGATCCTGATTTTCCTGTATCACAGGGTCGCGTGAAGGCCATCAAAATCCTTCGTGAACACTACCTCGATCATCCGGACCTCGATCTGCTGCTTGACTTCCTTGATCATGGCGCATTTGTACCGCAGGCAGAGGATCTGTTGCGCGAGGTCACAAAAAGCGCGGACGAGCGAGTCCGCGCCTCTGGACTCTATTACCTTGCGAGCTTCTTGCGGCACAAAGCTGAGCTCGTCGACGATTTGGAGGAGGAACCAAGAGCACCTGATGCTTATGCGCAGGCCAGAATCCAAGAGATTCGTAACAAGCTTCGTGAACAGATCAGAGCGATCGGGCCAATCGACATCGCACGCGAACGAGAAGAAGCCGTGCATCTGGCGGATCAGATCCTTCGGGACCATCCGCAGACCTTCCGATCATACGCGAAGGAAGAAGGTCCGGGCAAGCTAAGCGTTCGGCGAATGAGCGAAGGCGAGCTCACGAACGCGCCGACGTTCGGCAGTTTGGCCGAATCGCTGCGGTTCGAGCTGGTGAACCTGCAAGAGGGGCAAGTCGCTCCAGACATCATCGGAACCGATGCCGACGGACAAGAATTCAAACTCAGCGATTACCGTGGCCGAGTGGTGTTACTGATGTTCTCAGCCAACTGGTGCGCGCCGTGCAAGGCGATGTACCCGGACCTTCGTAAGCTGCAGGCGGAGCTCGCTGGCGAGCCGTATGCCATGTTGGCGGTGATGGGCGATTACGCGATTGATTCCGTGATTCACGCCGTGGAACGAGCGGACATTCGCTGGCGAACCTGGTTTGATGGTGGCAATGGACCGATTGCCACGCAGTGGAACGTGACAAGTTGGCCGACACTCTACCTCTTCGATCACAAGGGTGTAATCGCCAGCCGTCGACCTGGATCTTCCCTTACAGATCTCAAGGAATCGATCGGTCCGTTACTTGCAGCAGCCAAGGAGGATCCGAAATCGCAGGACCTGCTTGCCGCTCACCCAATCCCCAACGTACCGATACTTGATCGTGCAAAAGTAGCGGCGGCTCTTCGGGATCGGGCGAAACTTAGCTTAGAGTTTACGTTCGATTTCGAGCCGGATGCTGTCGCAGTCGACGACGATGAGCGGCTAGTGGCCGTAGGCGGCCATCGCATTGCCGGCGTCGAAGGAGAGCAAGAGGCGACGGAGGCATGGGAGCAAGGAAAAGCGACGGGGGTCGTCGAACTTTGGGATATTGAGGCCGGCAAAAAGATAAGAGAGCTCGCCGGTTCATTCGGCGCCGTCTCGGCGCTGGCTCTCTCGCCAGATGGTCGGCTTCTCGTCACTGCCGGCCGCGCCCTTGGCCATCCCCATAATGGACACCTAATGCTCTGGGACACCGAATCTGGACAACTCGTGAAGTCCTTCGGCAACCAGCCGCGGCGCGTTCTCGCGGCCGCATTCTCCCCAGATGGTTCGTACCTGGCGACGGGTGGTTTCGATAAGTCTCCTCGCATCTGGAGCATCCCAGCAGGTGACGAAATCAAGAAGCTGCCCGAACAGCCTTCGTATTCCGATTACTTGCTCTTCACGCCCGACGGTCGGCGACTCATCGTGCCGTCACGCAGAGGCCACGTCACGGTTTGGGACACGCAATCGTGGGAGTTGAAACAAGAAATGAAGGTTGCCAATCTGTTCCTCTTGGCGGCCGATCTCTCACCGGATGGTAGCGTTTTGGCAGTTGGCGGGGGATTTTTGGCTGATCGAACCGGGCGTGTGACCGTTTGGAACCTGAAATCTGCGGATGTCCTGGCAGAATTCAACGTAGCAGACCTGGTGGGCGATGTATCGTTTTCGCCAGATGGCCGACTGCTCGCCGCGACCGGGACAATGGAAGATGTGACGATCTGGCATTGGGCCGAGAAGAAGGTAGTCGCGTACATTCCCGCAGATCGGCAGATTAGCTCCAGCAGCGTCGTGTTCTTACCTAAGTCGGGACGGCTCATAGTCAACGAAAAAAACCGCAAGCTTCCGATTTACGAGTTGGACTGACAGCGAGCAAGGACCTCTCGTCAGTTGGGGCTATGGGTCGAGGTTTGATGGGGCCGCTGCGTCCCAGGGCCGCGATACGTCTACGAGCATTTTCGTCAAGCTTACGACGTCCTTCGTATATGATTCCGGTCGAGTCGCACTGATCCAGGAAGGAACCCCATGGCCAAGCGTCAAACTCCGCGGCCGACCGATGCCGAGCTAGCGATTCTGCAAGTCCTGTGGACCGCCGGGCCCAGCACCGTTCGCGAGGTCCACGAGTCGCTCTCGCGCCGGCGCGGCATCGGCTACACCACCGTGCTGAAGCTTCTGCAGATCATGACCGAGAAGGGGCTCGTCGAGCGCGACGAATCCCAGCGGTCACACGTCTATCGCCCGCGCTTCTCGGCCCAGCGCACGCAGCGGCAGCTCGTTCGCCACCTGCTCGAGCGCGCCTTCGGCGGATCGGCCGAAAAGCTGATCATGCAGGCACTTTCTAGCAGCAAGCCCACTGCCGCGGAGCTCAAAGCAATCCGCGAGCTGCTCGACAACTTAGAAGGACCAAAGCCATGACCGCCATCGATGCGATCCCCTGGGTGGAAGCGCTCGGCTGGACTCTCATCCACTCCGTGTGGCAGTTGGCGGCCGTCGCGCTCGCGACGGCGCCCGTCATGTCTCTGCTTCGTTATCGCAGTGCCCAACTCCGTTATGGCCCATCCCTATAAATCCGCAACATTACACTTGACGCGGTGGAACGATATGGCGATAAGTCGCAACCATGTACGACGGATCGTACTCGACGATCGAAATCCGCCGAGGTGCGGTGGAAG
>Ga0187892_10001084_pt1 | contig 65685 bp, 67 predicted proteins | sample MA1701073metaG_FD_139345 | JGI IMG/M metagenome (GOLD analysis project Ga0187892, IMG submission 139345) | Bio-ooze microbial communities from a basaltic lava cave in the Kipuka Kanohina Cave System on the Island of Hawaii, USA - MA170107-3 metaG ... | reverse complement strand
CCTAGATCCCAGCTCCTAGATCCTAGCCCCTATTCTTCCGCCTCGATCGCGCCGGCCTTCTCGGCGGCGGAGAGCTTCTCGCGGATGCGCGCCGACTTGCCCGAGCGGGCGCGCAGGTAATAGAGCTTGGCGCGGCGCACGTCGCCGCGGCGTTTCACCTCGATGCTCGCGATCAGCGGCGAGTAGGTCTGGAAGGTGCGCTCCACGCCCTCGCCCGAGGAGATCTTGCGCACGATGAAGGACGAATGAATACCGCGGTTGCGCTTGGCGATCACCACGCCCTCGTAGGCCTGCACGCGCTTGCGGTCGCCCTCCACGACGTTGACGTTCACCACCACGGTGTCGCCCGCGGCAAAGGCCGGCACTTCCCTGCCCAGGCGGGCGATCTCTTCCTGTTCGATCTTCGCGATCAGATCCATGTTCGCACGCTCCTCACATCTCATCGACTCTGCGCCGGCGCGGCCTGCTGCGCCTCGCGTTGGTATTCCTCGAGCAGCGCCTGCTGCTCGGTGGTGAGCACCACGCGCGCGAGCAGCTCCGGGCGCCGGCTCCAGGTGCGGCCCAGCGCCTGCTTCATGCGCCAGCGCTCGATGTCCGCGTGGTTGCCCGACAGCAGCACCGGCGGCACCGGTATGCCTTCGTACAGCTCCGGGCGCGTGTAGTGCGGGTGGTCCAGCAGCCCGCCCACGAAGGACTCCTGCGCCGCCGACGCCTCGTCGCCGAGCACACCTGGCAACTGCCGGATCATCGCGTCCATCAACACCATCGCCGGCAGCTCGCCCCCGGACAGCACGTAGTCGCCGATCGACACCTCGCAATCCACCTGCCGCAAGATCAGGCGTTCGTCCACGCCCTCGTAGCGGCCGCACAGCAGGATCAGGCCGTCGCCCTGCAGCAGTTCGCCCACGCGCGCATGCGTCAGCGGAGCGCCCTGCGGCGTGAAGTAGATCACCTTGGATTCCTTCACCCCGCAGCTGCGCTGGCGCTGGCGCGCCGCCTTCAGCGCTTTCTCCAGCGGCTCGGACAGCATCACCATCCCCGGTCCGCCGCCGTACGGCCGATCGTCCACCGAGCGGTAGGCGTTGCTGCTGAAGTCGCGCGGGTTCCACAGCACCAGCTCGTAGATCCCATTCTCGAACGCCCGCCGCGTCACGCCCGAACGCGTGAGGGCGTCGAACATCTCCGGGAACAGGGTGACGGCGTCGAAGTGAATCACCAGTCCGCCTCCCAGTCCACCGCGACCTCCCCCCGCGCCAGATCCACCGACTGCACCACGGCGCCCACGAAGGGGATCAGCCTCTCGCGCTCGCCCCGCACCACCAGCACCCGATTGGCGCCGGTGTCGATCAGTCCGGCGATGCGCCCCAGTTCCTGGTGCTGCAGGTTGCGCACCCGCAGACCTTCGAGGTCCGCCCAGTAGTACTCGCCTTCGGCGTTGCGTGGCAGCGCCGCGCGCGGCACCGCCACTTCGCAGCCCCGCAGTGCGGCGGCCGCCTCGCGGTCGTCGCACCCCTTCAGCTTGGCCACTACCACGCGCCCGTGGACAGCCGCCTCCTCGATCATCGCCTGCCGCCACTGCCCGTCGCGCCCCAGCCACCAGTCGCGATAGCCCAGCAACCCGTCCGGCCGCTCGGTGAAGACCTGGATCCGGACCCAGCCGCTGACGGCGAACGGGGCGGCCACCCGCCCCATTATGATCATCGCCTCCGCCGGGCGGATCACGATGGCCTGCGGCGGGAGCGTACCCGCCGCCGGGGGCGCCTCGGCCCCGCCGGGCGCGACCTCAGGCCGGCGCGGCCTGCGGCTGCGCGGTCTTGCCAAATTTCCTGACGAGTCTCGCGACCGTGTCGCTCACCTTGGCCCCTTTGCCTTGCCAGTGCGCCAGCCGCTGCAGATCGAGGCGCAGCGACTCGCGGCCCGCGGGAGCCTTCGGATCGTAGAAGCCGACGCGTTCGATGAAGCGGCCGTCGCGCGGATTGCGCGAGTCGGTCACCACCACGTTGAAGAACGGGCGCTTCTTGGCGCCGCCGCGCGCGAGTCTGATCACCACCATGGCCGGGCCCCTGTTAGCGAAGCCCGCGATTCTACGGCTTTTTTCCGCGGCTTGGCAAGCCGATCAACGGCTCGAGGCGGCGGCCGGGTCGCCGCCGTGGAACACCCGATCCATGAACTGCGTCAGGATCCGCACCAACTCGTCCTCGCGCCCTTCGAAGAAATGCAGGGCGTCCTTGACCACGATCTGGTCGGAGCCGGGGACCTTGTCGATCTGCCGCTTGCGCTCGTAGGCGCCCACCTGGGTGATCTCCCAGTCCTTGCTGCCGAACACGTCCAGCACCGGGATCTTGATGCGGAACATCTCCTCCAGCCCGTTGATGATGCCCACGAACGCCCAGGCCTTCACCGGCGTGCTGTCGACGTTGATCAGGTACTGGTTCGCCATCGCCGCGCCCAGGCTGTGGGAAACGATGCCGATGTTCTTGTAGCCCTTGGCCAGCAGGTACTTGGCGGCCAGGTCGAAGCGCTCCCGCGCGTCGGGATAGGTGGCGAGGTAGTCGCCGATCTTCGCACCCCCGCCCAGCACCGGCAACTGGATGGCGAGCGTGGTGTAGCCCTGCTCGGCGAGCTTGGTGCGCAGCATGCCGTACAGCTCGTAGTCCGGGCTCCAGCCGCGGCCGTGCGCCACGATCAGCGCCCCGCGCGGTTTCTCCGCCTCGGTGTAAAGCGCCAGGAACTTGTGGCCGCCGGCCTGCTGGATCCACAGCGCCTCGCCGACCATCAGCGACGGCACGATCTGGTCGGCCCAGCGCTTCTCGCGATCGTAGTCCGAGATCCCCCATGCGGAAGGCATCGGCCCGGACAGGGCCAGGGCGATCAACAGCATCCGGTGCAGGGTTTTCATGGCGACTCCCGTTTCCAACGGCCATACTTCGGGCGCGTCCTACCGGCGTTGGACCGGCGCCGGCCGACGGCGGTTCAACGCATCCCCGGCAGCATGCCGCGCAGATTGCGCATCACCTTCTGCATGCCGCCCTTGCTCATCATCTTCATCATCTTCTGCATCTGCTCGAACTGGTTGAGCAGGCGGTTGACCTCCTGCACCGGGACGCCGGCACCGCCGGCGATGCGGCGCTTGCGCGAGGCCTTGATCAGCTCCGGGCGGGCACGCTCGGCCGGGGTCATGGAATCGATGATGCCGATGGTGCGCGCCACCACCTTCTCGTCCATGCTGGCGCCCTGGGCCATCTGCGTGAGCCGAGCCGGCAGCTTGTCCATCAGCGCGCTCAGACCGCCCATCTTGCGCATCTGCAGCATCTGCTGCTTGAAGTCGTCGAGATCGAAGCCCTTCCCGCTCTTGACCTTCTTCGCCAGCTTCTCGGCCTGCTCGAGGTCGACCGTGCGCCGCGCTTCATCCACCAGCGACAGCACGTCGCCCATGCCCAGGATGCGCGAGGCGATGCGTTCCGGGTGGAACGGCTCGAGCGCGTTGAGCTTCTCGCCGACGCCCACCAGCTTGACCGGCTTGCCGGTGACGTGCCGCACCGACAGCGTCGCGCCGCCGCGAGCGTCTCCATCGAGCTTGGTGAGCACGATGCCGGTCAACGGCAGCGCCGCGCCGAACGCGCTGGCGACGTTGACCGCGTCCTGCCCCTGCATCGCGTCGACCACGAACAGCGTCTCGGCCGGCTCCAGCGCCGCGTGCAATGCCCTGATCTCGTCCATCATGCCCTGATCGATGGCCAGGCGTCCGGCGGTGTCGACGATCATGACGTCGTGGTAGTGCTTGCGTGCGTAGTCGTGGGCGGCGCGCGCAATGTCGACCGGGTCGCTCGCCGCGGATACCGGATAGAACTCCACATCGACCTGCCGCGCCAGCGTCTGCAACTGCTCGATGGCCGCGGGCCGATACACGTCGCAGCTCGCCAGCAGGACCTTCTTGCGCAGGTCCTCGCGCAGCCACTTCGCGAGCTTGCCGGCGCTGGTGGTCTTACCTGAGCCCTGCAGACCCGCCATCAGGATCACCGCGGGCGGAACCACCGAGAGCTGCAGCGGCACATTGGCCGCTCCCATCAGCGCGGTGAGCTCCTCGTGCACCACGCCCACCAGCGCCTGGCCGGGTGTGAGGCTGCCGGACACTTCGCGGCCGAGCGCGCGCTCCTTGACGTGCGCGATGAAGTCCTTGACCACGGGCAGCGCGACGTCCGCCTCGAGCAGCGCCACGCGCACCTCGCGCAGCGCATCCTGGATGTTGGACTCGGTGAGCCGCGCCTGGCCGCGCAGCGACTTGATCACGCCGGACAGCCGGCCAGTCAACGATTCGAGCATGGCGTGTGACGCGCCCCCGGACGGGGCACAAGGGATGTTGTAGACTGCGGGCGCTTACGACCCGCGGCGCACTCGGCCGGCCTGCGCGCGGGCGCGTCGCGAGCGTCTGAGAACCATGCCGGGCATTTTACCCCATCTCGTGTGTGCGGCCCTGTACGCCGCGGCCGCCGTGCTGCTGTATCGCAGCCTCGCATGGAGTGACCGGCCGGGATGGGAGCTCGGTGCGCTGCACTGGGCGACGCTGGCGCCGCTGCTGCTGCACACCTGGCTGCTCTACCGCATGGTGTTCCATCCCGACGGGATCTACCTGGGGGTGGGCACATCGGTCTCGGTGATCATCTGGCTGACGGTCGCGATCTACTGGCTGGGCAGCTTCGTCTACCGCCTGCACGGCCTGCAGGTGCTCATCCTCGGCGCCGCCGCGGCGCTGGTGCTGCTGCCGGCCCTGCTGCCGTCCGTGCGTCCGCTGTCGCATGCCAACCTCGCGGCGTTCCGCCTGCATCTGCTGATCTCGCTGCTCGCCTACAGCCTGTTCACCATCGCCAGCCTGCAGGCGCTGATGATGGCGGTGCTCGAGCGGCGTCTGCACGGCGGCGCTCTGCCGGCGTACTTGCAGTCGCTGCCGCCGCTGCTCACGCTAGAGCGCCTTCTGTTCCGCATCATCGGCGCCGGCTTCCTGCTGCTCACGCTGACGCTGGCGAGCGGGATGCTGTTCTCCGAAGCGCTGCTCGGACACCCGCTGCCGTTCACGCACAAGGTGATCTTCGGCATCCTCGCCTGGTTGATCTACGCGGCGTTGCTCGCCGGACGCCGGCTGTACGGCTGGCGCGGGCGCACGGCGCTGCGCTGGACGCTGGGCGGTTTCCTGGCGCTGGTGCTGGCCTACATCGGCAGCAAGTTCGTGCTCGAGGTGATCCTGCAAAGATAGGGGCTAGGATCTAGGAGCTAGGGGACTAGGGGGCTTGTGCGGCTTTGCGCCGCGCCTTTCTCGCTAGATCCTAGCTCCTAGATCCTAGCCCCTCAGGAGCCATCCGCCGTGGATGAGATCCCGCTGCACACCCTGCTCGCCGCCTTCGCCATCCTGCTGCTCATCTCTGCTTTTTTCTCCATCAGCGAGACCTCGATGATGGCGCTCAACCGCTATCGGTTGAAGCATCTCGCCCACACCGGTCATCGCGGCGCGCGCCTGGTCGCGCAGCTGCTGGAGCGCACCGACAAGCTGCTGGGCGTGATCCTGCTCGGCAACAATCTGGTGAACACCGCCGCAGCGGCGCTGGGCACGGTGATCGCGTTCCGCGCCCTGGGCGAGAGCGAGCTGGCGGTGTCCGTCGCCACCGGCGCGGTGGCCTTCTTCCTGCTTGTGTTCAGCGAGGTGACGCCGAAGGTGGTGGGCGCGACCTACCCGGAGCGCGTGGCTTTTCCCGCAGCCTTCGTGCTCACGCCGCTGCTAAAGCTCGCCTACCCGGTAGTGTGGCTGGTGAACGGGCTCGCGGGCGGCCTGCTGTGGTTGCTGCGCATACGCCGCGCGCCGGCCGGCCAGGGCCCCGCACCGCTGAGCAACGAGGAACTGCGCACGCTGGTGCTGGAGGGCGGTCACTATCTGCCGGCCAAGCATCGGAAAATCCTGCTCAATCTTTTCGAACTCCAGTCGATAACAGTCGCTGACCTGATGACCCCGCGCAGCCGCCTCGAGACCCTCGATCTGGACCAGCCGCCCGAGGCGTTGCGGCGGCAGATCGCCAGCAGCAACCACACGCGCCTGCCGGTGTATCGGGGGACGCTGGACAACATCGCGGGCGTTCTGCACGTGCGCAAGGTGCTCAACCTGGACGCCAGACAGGTCGACGCGCAGGCCTTGTCCGAGGTGATGCGCCCGGCCTACTTCGTGCCGATGGGCACCACGCTGCTCGCGCAGCTGCAGAACTTCCAGGAGGAGGAGGAGCGCTTCGGCCTGGTGGTGGACGAGTACGGCGAGCTGATGGGATTGATCACGCTGGAGGACATCCTCGAGGAAATCATCGGCGAATTCACCACGCCCTCGCCGCTCACCGCCGGCGCCGTGTTGCGTCAGGACGACGGCAGCTACATCGTCGAGGGACGTATCCCGCTGCGCGAGCTCAACCGCGAGCTGGCGCTGCAGCTCCCGCTGGAGGGGCCGAAGACGCTCAACGGGCTGATTCTCGAGCACCTGGAGGCCATCCCGGAGCCGGGCACCGTGGTCAAGATCGCCGGGTACCCGATCGAGATCCTGCAGGCGCAGCACCGGGCGATACGCTCGGCCCGGATCTTTCCCGCCGAGCGCTCCGACTGATCACACTTCGTTTACAAATCCCGGCCCGCCGATGCATCATCTCAAGCGCCTGACCCGAGGCCTGATTTCAACCACCTGATCTCGCTCGCACATGGTCGCAGCCTCCACCGAGAACCAGCTCTCCGGCCTCGGCCGCGCGATGGTCCAGAAGGGCCTGCTGGCCGAGCGCGAAGCCACCGCCTTGCAGCACAAGGCCAACGAGGCCGGCGTGACCTTCGTCGAGCAACTCGTCGGCAGTAAACGCTTCGGCGAGGTCGAGGTCGCCGAGTTCGCCGCGCAGACCTTCGGCTTCCCGCTGCTCGATCTGCAGGCCTTCGAGCTGGATCACTTGCCGACCAAGCACATCGACCCGAAGGCGCTCGGCGGCCGCCGCGCGCTGCCGCTGTTCCAGCGCGGCAATCGCCTGTTCGTGGCGATCTCCGATCCCACCAACCGGGCGGCGATGGACCAGATCAAGTTCCAGACCGGGCTGCACATCGAGCCGGTGGTGGTGGAGGACGCCAAGCTCGGCATCCTGCTCGGCAAGCTGGTCGCCGCCAGCGGCGCCGCGCTGAGCGAGCTGGTGACCGAGGAAATGGCCGCCGAGCTGACCGAGGCCGACCCCGACCCGCAGGCCGACACGCCGTCGATCGAGATCGACGACGCCCCGGTGGTGAAGTACATCCAGAAGATCATGCTGGACGCGATCGACAGCGGGGCCTCCGACATCCACTTCGAACCCTACGAGAAAGTCTACCGCGTCCGCTACCGCCTGGACGGGGAGCTGTACGAGGTCGCCAACCCGCCGCTGGCGATCAAGGAGAAGATCGCCTCGCGCATCAAGGTGATCTCCAGGCTGGACATCTCGGAGAAGCGCGTGCCCCAGGACGGGCGCATGAAGCTGGTGCTGTCCAAGACCCGCGCCATCGACTTCCGCGTGAGCACGCTGCCCACCCTGTTCGGCGAGAAGCTGGTGCTGCGCATCCTCGACCCTTCGAGCGCCAGCCTCGGCATCGATGCGCTGGGCTACGACCCGGATCAGCGCGATGCACTGCTCAACGCCGTGAAACGGCCCTACGGCATGGTGCTGGTGACCGGGCCCACCGGTTCGGGCAAGACCGTTTCCCTGTACACCTGCCTGAACATCCTGAACCAGCCCGACATCAATATCGCCACGGCCGAGGACCCGGCGGAAATCATGCTGCCGGGGATCAACCAGGTCAACGTCAACGAGCGCGCTGGCCTGACTTTTGCTGTTGCGCTCAGGGCTTTCCTGCGCCAGGACCCGGACGTGATCATGGTCGGCGAGATCCGCGATCTGGAGACGGGCGAGATCGCCGTGAAGGCGGCGCAGACCGGTCACCTGGTGCTGTCCACCGTGCACACCAACGACGCGCCGAGCACCCTGACGCGCCTCATGAACATGGGCATCGCCCCGTTCAACATCGCCTCGTCGGTGATCCTGATCACGGCGCAGCGCCTGGCGCGGCGCCTGTGCGCGCACTGCAAGCGACCCGCGGATGTGCCCAAGGAGGCGTTGCTGCGCGCCGGGTTCAGCGAGCGCGACCTGGACGGGCGCTGGACGCCCTACACCCACGCGGGCTGCGAACACTGCAAGAACACCGGCTACAAGGGCCGCGTGGGCGTGTACCAGGTGATGCCGATCACCGAAGCGCTCAACCGCATCATCCTGACGAGCGGCAACGCGATGGAAATCGCCGCGCAGGCGCGCAAGGAGGGCGTGCGCGACCTGCGCCAGTCGGGGCTGCTGAAGGTGAAGCAGGGCGTCACCTCGCTCGAGGAAGTGGAAGCGGTGACCAACGAGTAAGCCACGGGGAGAGTCACAACGATGGCAACTGCACAAGCGACGTCGGCGGCGCGTCGGGATGTCAAGGAATTTATGTTCGCCTGGGAGGGCCGGGACCGCGGCGGCAAGCTGGTCAAGGGCGACATGCGGGCGAGCGGCGAGGCGGTGGTGCAATCCACGCTGCGCCGGCAGGGCATCCACGTGCTCAAGATCAAGCGCCAGCGCGGCGGCGTCGGCGGCAAGATCACCGACAAGGACATCACGCTGTTCACCCGCCAGCTCGCCACCATGATGAAAGCCGGCGTGCCGCTGCTGCAGTCCTTCGACATCGTCGGCAAGGGCCACTCCAATCCGGCGGTGGGCAAGCTCCTGCTCGACATCAAGACCGACGTGGAGACCGGCAGTTCGCTCAATCAGGCGTTCCGCAAGTACCCGCTGCACTTCGACGCGCTGTTCTGCAACCTGGTGGCCGCCGGCGAGGCGGCCGGTATCCTGGACACCCTGCTCGACCGGTTGGCGACCTACAAGGAGAAGATCCTCGCCATCAAGAGCAAGATCAAGTCGGCGCTGTTCTACCCGATCGCGATCATCGTGGTCGCCTTCCTGATCACGGCCGTGATCATGATTTTCGTGATCCCGGCGTTCAAGGAGCTGTTCAGCAACTTCGGCGCCGACCTGCCCGCACCCACGGTGCTGGTGATGAATCTGTCGGATCTGTTCGTCCAGTACTGGTGGCTGATCTTCGGCACCATCGGCGGCGGGCTGTGGTTCTTCTTCTACACCTGGAAGCGCTCGGCCAAGATGCAGGCGGCGATGGACCGCGCTTTCCTGAGGCTGCCGCTGTTCGGCGACATCATCCGCAAGGCCACCATGGCGCGCTGGGCCCGCACGCTGTCCACCATGTTCGCCGCCGGCGTGCCGCTGGTGGAAGCGCTGGACTCGGTGGGCGGCGCCTCGGGCAACTACGTGTACCTGATGGCCACCAAGAAGATCCAGCAGGAGGTGAGCACCGGCACCAGCCTGACGGTGTCGATGCAGAACAGCGAGGTGTTCCCCAACATGGTGATCCAGATGGTGGCGATCGGCGAGGAGTCGGGCTCGCTCGACGCCATGCTGAGCAAGGTGGCCGACTTCTACGAGCAGGAAGTGGACGACGCCGTGGAAGCGCTGTCCAGCCTGATGGAACCGATGATCATGGTGGTGCTGGGCACGCTGATCGGCGGCCTGGTGATCGCCATGTACCTGCCGATCTTCAAGATGGGCCAGGCGATCTAGGGACGGCCCGCGCGCGCCGCTCGGACAGCGACGCGCGCGGCCCTCGCGTATCGCGCGTGAGGTCGTCTCATGCTTGACTCGTTCGCTCACCCGCTCGTGTTCCCGTGGCTGTGCCTGATCCTCGGCCTCCTCGTGGGCAGCTTTCTGAACGTGGTGATCCACCGGCTGCCGCTGATACTCAGGCGCGACTGGCGCCGGCAGTCGGTGGAGATTCTGAGCGAGTGGTCGGAGGAGAAAGAAGTCCCCGGCGAGCTGGTGCCGATGCGCACCGGTCTGGAGAGGCTGGGTCCGGCGCTCGCCACGGCGCCGGCCTACAACCTGATCGTGCCGCGCTCGGCCTGCCCGCGCTGCGGCCATCGGATCGGCGCGCTGCAGAACATCCCGGTGGTGAGCTATCTGGTGCTGCGCGGACGCTGCGCCGGCTGCAACGCCCGCATCAGTCCGCGCTACCCGGTGATCGAGGCCTTCACCGGGCTGGTCTCGGCCTGCGTCGGCTGGCACTTCGGCTTCTCGCTGGCGGCACTGGCCGGCCTGCTGTTCGCCTGGGCGCTGATCGCCGCCGCGGTGATCGACTTCGACACCCAGTTGCTGCCCGACGACATCACGCTGCCGCTCACCTGGCTCGGCCTGTCGCTCAACCTGTGGGGCGCACTTACCACACTGGAGTCGGCGGTGATCGGCGCGGTGGCCGGATACCTGGCATTGTGGTCCGTCTACTGGGTGTTCAAGCTCGCGACCGGCAAGGAAGGGATGGGTTTCGGAGACTTCAAGCTGCTCGCGGCGATCGGCGCCTTCCTCGGCTGGAAGATGCTGCCGGCGGTGATCCTGCTGTCCTCTCTGGTCGGAGCCGTGGTGGGCATCGGGCTGATCGCGCTGGCCAGGCACGGGCGCAACGTCCCGATACCATTCGGTCCCTATCTCGCCGCCGCGGGGCTGCTGGCGCTGTTCTTCGGCGAGGACCTGAACCGCGCCTATCTGCAGCTGCTGTGATGCCCGTCGTCGGCTTGACAGGCGGCATCGGTTCCGGGAAGAGCACGGTGGCGGCGTTGTTCCAGGCGCTGGGTGCCGCGGTGATCGACACCGACGTGATCGCGCATGAGCTCACCGCCCCGGGGCAGCCAGCGGTCGAGCAGATCCGGGCCCGCTTCGGTGCCGACTATGTCACCGCGCAGGGTGCGCTCGACCGCACCCGCATGCGCGAGCTGGTGTTCGCCGACGCCAAAGCCAAGCGCGACCTCGAGGCGATCCTGCACCCGCGCATTCGCGAACAGGCGGCCGCACGGGTGGCGCAAGCCGGCACGCCCTACGCGATCCTGGTGGTGCCGCTGCTGGCCGAGGCCGGCGGCTGGCCCGGGCTGATCGATCGGGTGCTGGTGGTGGACTGCGATGAGAGCCTGCAGAGGGAGCGCACCGGGCGCCGCAGCGGGCTCAACGCCGACCAGGTGCACGCGATCATGGCCCGGCAGGCGAGCCGTGCGCAGCGCCTGGCGCTCGCCGATGACGTGATCGACAACAGCGGAGCGGTCGAAGCGCTGGAGGAGCAGGTGCGGCGTTTGCACGCGCGCTATCTGTCGCTGGCGCAGCCATGAGTCCCGCCGCCCGCGCGATCGGTTTGTTTTCTCCCGAGGATTCATTTCTGCCGGGTTTATTTTTCCGGACTTTTGGGCAATACTCCCGGCAGCCATCGAAGCCGTCTCGGGTCGAAGCCAGGTGATCAGTTACGAATTCCCGCTCAACGAGCGCATTCGCACCCTGCTGCGGATGGAGAGCCTGTACGACAGGCTGCGCTTCTTCGTCGAGCGCGACGAGCGCCTGGAGCACCACGCCGCGCTGCTCACGCTGTTCGAGTTCCTGGAGATCGCCGGTCGCGCGGACCTGAAGTCCGAGGTGATCCAGGAGCTGGAGCGCCAGCGCCAGAGCCTGAGCGCGTTGCGCTCCAACCCGGCCATCTCCGAGCGTGCGCTGAGCGAAGTCCTCGAGGACATCGACCGGGCGGTGCAAGGCATGCAGCAGTCCTCCGGCAAGACCGGGCAGGAGCTGCGCGACAACGAATGGCTGATGGGCATCAAGCAGCGCGCCGCCATCCCGGGCGGCGTGTGCGAGTTCGATCTGCCCTCCTATCACTACTGGCTGCACCAACCCGCCGCCGATCGCCGGCGCGACCTGGAGAGCTGGATCACGCCGTTCCTGCCGCTGCAGCAGGGGGTGGGCATCATCCTGCGCATCCTGCGCGACAGCGGGCGCACCGGCCAGCAGCTGGCCGCGCAGGGCGTGTATCAGCAGATGATGGGCGGGCGCCTGGCGCAGCTGCTGCGGCTGCGCGTGGACGACGCCTACGACTGCGTGCCCGAGGTGAGCGCCAACAAGTACGCGCTCAACATCCGCTTCACCGTGGGCGGCGGGCAGCAGCGCCCGCGCGTGAGCCAGACCGACATCCCGTTCGAGCTGACGTTCTGCAACCTCTGATGGCCGAGGACCGCAGGAAGGTGGTGATCTGCCCGCACTGCGGAGCGCCCACCCCTTGGAGCGAGGCCAATCCCCATCGTCCGTTCTGCTCCGAGCGCTGCAAGCTGATCGACCTCGGCCAGTGGGCCTCCGAGGCGTATCGGATTCCGCTGGAGCACGACCAGCCCGAGCGCGGCGACGAGCAGAAGTAGTTAGCTCTACGCGCCACGCATCATCGCGATGCCGTGCGCGCCCGCCTGCCACGCGCGCTCCAGATGGCGCGGCTGCATGCCGCCCAGGGCGTACACCGGCAGCGTGCAGTCGGTGATGAGCTCCGCGAAGCGCTCCCATCCCATCGCCGGCTGCCCGGGGTGGCTCGCCGTGGGCAGCACGGCGCCCAGCACCGCGTAGTCCAGGTCCAGGCGCTGCGCCTGCTCGAGCTCGCCTGCATCGTGGCAGGATGCCCCGCACAGGCCGACCGAGGGCCGGGCGCTCGCCTGCAGCAGGGCCGGCGCCGACAGGTGCAATCCGTCGGCGCCACACGCCGCGGCAAGTCCGGCATCGCCGTGGATCAGCGCTTGCGCGCCCGCTGCATGGCAGCGCTGTACCACTTCGCGCGCGAACGACGCGAGCGCATCCGCCGGCATCCGCTTTTCGCGCACCATCACGATGCGCAGCCCGCGCGCCAGCGCGGCGTCGAGCTGCCGCAGGAACGGCTCGGGCCCGACCTCGTGCGCGCGCGTGATGCCCAGGCGATCGGGCAGCGCCAGCGCGCGCAGCACCGGCCCGTTGGCGGGCAGCAGCGGCGTCACGCCCAGGTCGTGCAGCGCGCTCCATGCCAGCGCCTGCTCCTCCCTGGGATGGGGCTCGCCGCTCCAGCCCAGGACGCGAAAGAAGTTGAGCTGCACGTGCGCGTGCGGGTAGCGGTAGCGCCGCACGATCCACGGATAGGCGCGCGTGACATCGATGCCCAGCTCCTCGTGCAGCTCGCGCGCCAGCGCATCGGCGAGCGGCTCGCCGGGCTCCGCCTTGCCCCCGGGGAACTCCCAGTAGCCTGCGTACGCCTTCCCGGAGGGACGCTGCGCCAGCAGGAAGCGGCCGTCCTGGCGCAGCACCACGGCCGCGGCGACCTGCACCAGATCCGCGCTGCTCAACGCGGTCAGCGGCGCACGGCCGACAAGCCGTGGCGGCCCGCCCAGTCGCGCGCGAAGTGCCAGGCGACGCGACCGCTGCGCGAGCCGCGTTGCAGCGCCCATTGCAGCGCCTCGCGGCGCACTTCCTCGCCGTCGACGTCCGGCACCTGCAGCTCGCGCAGCCAGTGGCGCACGATGTCCAGATACTCGTCCTGGTTGAAGGGGTAGAACGACACCCACAGGCCGAAGCGCTCCGACAGCGAGATCTTCTCCTCCACGCTCTCGCCCGGATGCACCTCGCCGCCCACGTAGCGCGTCTCGAGATTCTCCTGCATGTACTCGGGCATCAGATGGCGCCGGTTCGAGGTGGCGTAGATCAGCACGTTCTCGGGCGTGGCCGACACCGAGCCGTCGAGCACCGCCTTGAGGGGAATGTACCCCGGCTCGTCGGCGTCGAAGGACAGGTCGTCGCAGAACAGGATGAAGCGCCAGGGCTGCACCGCCAGGCCGGCGACGATGTCGGGCAGGTGCATCAGATCGTGCTTGTCCAGCTCGATCAGGCGCAGACCGTCGCCGCGGTAGCGGTTGAGCAGGGCCTTGACCAGCGAGGACTTGCCGGTGCCGCGCGCGCCGGTGAGCAGCACGTTGTTGGCGGGCAGTCCGTGCACGAACTGCAGCGTGTTCCGGTGCACCAGATCGCGCTGCCGATCGATATCCTGCAGGTCCTCGAGGCGGATGCCGTGCGGGTGCAGCACCGGCTGCAGCCAGCCGCGCTCGCCGCGGCTGCGCCAGCGCCAGGCGCTGGTCGCGGCGAAGTCGGGCGCCGGCGGCTCGGGCGGCAGCAGGCGCTCGACGCGCTGCAGGAGCGCGTCGGCATGCGCGAGGAGCTGTTCCAGATCGGGCATGTGTGGAGAAGCGAGGATCTAGGAACTGGGATCTAGGATCTAGGGGCGTTGTGCGGCTGCGCCGCGCCTTTCCCCTAGATCCTATTTCCTAGATCCTGGATCCTCAAGTTCTGTACTCGGCATTGATCGTGACATATTCGTGCGACAGGTCGCAGGTCCACACCGTGGCCGCGGCGCTGCCGCGCCCCAGCACCACGCGCACGCAGATCTCGTCGCGCTGCATCACGCGTTTGCCGTCCGGTTCCCGGTAGGCGGGGTCGCGTCCGCCGCGGGTCGCCACCCGCACCTCGTCCAGGTACAGCTCGATGCTGTCCACCTCGAGATCGTCGATGCCCGCGTAACCGACGGCCGCCAGGATGCGCCCCGGATTCGGATCGCCGGCGAAGAAGGCGGTCTTGACCAGGGGCGAGTGCGCGATGGCGAAGGCCACCTTGCGGCACTCCTCGCGACTGCGGCCCTGCTCTACGCGTAGCGTGATGAACTTGGTCGCTCCTTCCCCGTCGCGCACGATGGCTTGTGCGAGCTGGACCGCGAGGTCGGTGAGCGCGTCGCGCAGCGCCCGGTACTCGGCGCCGTCCTCGCGCTCGACGCGCGCCCCGCTGACGCCGGTGGCGGCCAGAACGAAGGAATCGTTGGTGGAAGTGTCGCCGTCCACCGTGACGGCGTTGAACGATTGTTCGCAGGCGTGCGCCAGCATGCCCCGCAGCAGCCCCGCCGGCATCGCGGCGTCGGTGGCCACGAACGCCAGCATGGTCGCCATGTCGGGATGGATCATGCCGGCGCCCTTGGCGATGCCGGTGAGCGTCACCTCGCGCCCGCCCATTCGCAACCGCCGCGACGCCGCTTTCGGCACCGTGTCCGTGGTCATGATCGCTTCGGCGGCGGACAGCCAGTTGTCCCCGCGCAGGTCGGTCACGCACTGCGGTAGCCCCCGCAGGACGCGCTCCACCGGCAGCGGCTCCATGATCACACCGGTGGAAAACGGCAGCACCTGCTGCGCGTCCACCCCGGTCAGGCGCGCGGCCTCCGTGCAGATGGCGCGCGCGTCGGCGAGCCCGCGCTCGCCGGTGCCGGCGTTGGCGTTGCCGGTGTTGACCACGATCGCCCGCATCGGAGCTCCGGCAGTCAGGTGTTCGCGGCACACCTGCACCGGCGCCGCGCAGAAGCGGTTGCGCGTGAACAGACCCGCCGTCACAGCGCCCTCGGCGAGCGTCATGAGCAGCAGGTCTTTGCGGTCCGCTTTGCGGATGCCGGCACACGCGATCCCCAGCTTTACCCCCGGCACCGGGAGGAGCGCTTCGCGCGCGGGCGGTGTCAAGGCGACGGCCACGGGACGGTGAGTGCTCGATCGGGCGGCTCAGCGCCGGCGGCCGGCATCACGCCAGCCGCCCATGGCACTGCTTGTACTTCTTGCCGGAACCGCACGGGCAGGGTTCGTTGCGCCCCACTTTCTGGCCTTGCCGCACGAAGGGCTGGGCCTTGGGCGCCTCGGCCTCCGCGTGAGCGCCCTCCGCCAGCGCCTCTTCGTAATCGGCGTGCTGGTAGCGCACGTTTACCAGATTGACGGGCTCCACCGGTCCGCTCGGCCCGCCGCGGCCGGCGGGGGGCGCACCGCCACCGCCGCCGGGGGCTTCGCCCACGCCAGGCTGCGCCTCGCTGCGGATCTGCACCGTCATCAGGATGCGGATCACCTCGTTGCGCACCGAGTCGAGCATCATCGAGAACAGCTCGAAGGCCTCGCGCTTGTACTCCTGCTTCGGGTTCTTCTGGGCGTAGCCGCGCAGGTGGATGCCCTGGCGCAGATGGTCCAGCGCCGCGAGGTGCTCGCGCCAGTAGTTGTCCAGGGTCTGCAGCATGATGCCGCGCTCGAAGTCGCGCAGCACCGAGGGATCCACCGGCTGCATGCGCTGCTCGTAATGCGCGTGCGCCGCCTCCACCACCCGCGCGCGCAACGCCTCCTCGTCCAGGTTCTCGTCTTCCTTCAGCCACCGCTGCACCGGCACGTGCAGAGTCAGCTCGGCGGCGAGCGCCTTCTCCAGGCTCGGGATGTCCCACTGCTCCTCCACCGTGCCCGGCGGGATGTGCTCGGCGAAGGTGTCCGCCACCGTGCCCTCGCGCATGAAGCGGATGGTCTCGGAGATGTCGCTGGTCTCGAGCAGCTCGTTGCGCTGCTGGTAGATCACCCGGCGCTGGTCGTTGGCGACGTCGTCGTACTCGAGCAGCTGCTTGCGGATGTCGAAGTTGCGCGCCTCGACCTTGCGCTGGGCGTTCTCGATGGCGCGCGTCACCCACGGGTGCTCGATGGCCTCGCCCTCGGGCATCTTCAGCCGGTCCATGATCGCCGCCACGCGGTCCGAGGCGAAGATGCGCAGCAGCGGATCCTCCAGCGCCAGATAGAAACGGCTCGAGCCCGGGTCGCCCTGGCGGCCGGAGCGGCCGCGCAGCTGGTTGTCCACCCGGCGCGACTCGTGCCGCTCGGTGCCGACGATGTGCAGCCCGCCGGCGGCGACCACCTGGTTGTGCAGATCCTGCCAGCGCATGCGCACCTCGGCGACGCGCGCCTGTCTGTCCTCCTCGGTCAGGCTTTCGTCGGCGTGCAGGCGGTTCAACTCCGGCTCGGGGTTGCCGCCCAGGACGATGTCGGTGCCGCGACCGGCCATGTTGGTGGCGATGGTGATCATCTTCGGCCGGCCGGCCTGCGCCACGATCTCGGCTTCGCGCGCGTGCTGCTTGGCGTTGAGCACCTGGTGCGGCAACTTCTCCCTCTGCAGATGCTTGGCCAGCTCCTCCGAGTTCTCGATCGAGGTGGTGCCGACCAGCACCGGCTGGCCGCGATCGTAGCAGTCCCGGATGTCGCCGATCACCGCCTGGATCTTCTCCTTCTTGGTCTTGAACACCTGGTCCATCCGGTCTTCCCGGATCATGTCCATGTGGGTGGGGATGACCACCGTTTCCAGGTTGTAGATGTGCTGGAACTCGTAGGCTTCGGTGTCGGCGGTGCCGGTCATGCCCGCCAGCTTGCGGTACATGCGGAAGTAGTTCTGGAACGTGATCGAGGCCAGCGTCTGGTTCTCGCGCTGGATGCGCACCCCCTCCTTCGCTTCCACCGCCTGGTGCAGGCCGTCGGACCAGCGCCGGCCGGGCATCAGGCGCCCGGTGAACTCGTCCACGATCACCACCTCGCCGTTGTGCACCACGTAATGCTGGTCGCGGTGATACAGGGCGTGGGCGCGCAGCGCCGCGTGCAGGTGATGCATCAGCGTGATGTTGGAGGCGTCGTACAGGCTGGTGCCCTCGGCCAGCAGCCCGGCAGCGGTCATGATCTGCTCTGCGTGCTCGTGCCCGGCTTCGCTCAGCAGGATCTGGTGCGCCTTCTCGTCCACCGAATAGTCGCCCGGGCCTTGCTCCTCGGCCTGGCGCATGAGCTTGGGCACCAGGTCGTTGATCTTGTAGTACAGCTCGGTGACGTCCTCGGCCTGCCCGGAGATGATCAGCGGCGTGCGCGCCTCGTCGATCAGGATCGAGTCGACTTCGTCGACGATGGCGTAGCTCAACGGGCGCTGCACGCGGTCCTCGACCTGGTAGACCATGTTGTCGCGCAGGTAGTCGAAGCCGAACTCGTTGTTGGTGCCGTAGGTGACGTCGGCCGCGTACGCGGCCTGCTTGCTGGCGTGGTCCATCTGCGACAGGTTCACGCCGACGGTCAGACCCAGGGCGTTGTAGATCTTCCCCATCCACGCCGCGTCGCGGCTGGCCAGGTAATCGTTCACCGTCACCAGATGCACGCCCTGACCGGCCAGCGCATTCAGGTACACCGGCAGTGTGGCGACCAGGGTCTTGCCCTCGCCGGTGCGCATCTCGGCGATCTTGCCGTGGTGCAGGACGATCCCGCCGATCAGCTGCACGTCGAAGTGGCGCATGTTCAGCGTGCGCCTGCCGGCCTCGCGCACCACGGCGAAGGCCTCGGGCAGCAGCTGATCGAGCGTCTCGCCGTCGGCGTGGCGGCGCCGCAGGACCTCGGTCCTGGCGCGCAGCTCCGCGTCGGAGAGCTTCTCGATCTGCGGCTCGAGCGCGTTGATCGCGCGCACCGTGTGGGCGTAGCGCTTGAGCAGGCGCTCGTTGCGGCTGCCGAAGATCTTCTTGAGCAGGCTGGTAATCATCCGTCGTCCAGATGTGCGCGACGACCCGGGGATCAAGCTTGCCGAAGCGCGGCGCAGCGGTCGCGCGGCCCCCAAAAAAGCACGAGGGGCGAGGGACCCGACCAGGGCCCGTCACCCCTCTCGCGGCGATGACTCTTGGGAGCTCAGCCGGGCGTTCTGAGGAAGCGCACCGGATTCTGGGCTGCGCCCCTTTGGCGCACTTCGAAGTGCAGGTGAGTCCCGGTGGAACGGCCCGTGTTGCCGACTTCGGCGATCTTGCTCCCCCGCAGCACCACGTCGCCCACCTTCACGACGATCTTCGAAGCGTGGGCGTAGCGGGTGACGAGGTCGTTGCCGTGATCGATCTCGATCATATTACCATACTGCGGATGGGCGGCCGCAAACACCACCACGCCGCCCGCCGCGGCGAGCACGGCCGAGCCCGGCTCGGCCATGAAGTCGAGCCCTTCGTGGAAGGCGTTCATCCCGCTGAACGGGTCGATCCGCCAGCCGAAGCCCGACGACCAGTAGCCGCCCTCCACCGGCGTCTTGCTGGGGATCAACTGGCGCTTGGCGTGCTGCTCGGTGAGCGTCGTTTCCAGGTAGCGCAGCTTGTCGGTGCGGTCCTCGAGCTCCATGGCGAGAGTGTCGAGCTCGCTGCCCAGCTGCCCCAGGGACAGCTGGCGGGCGGGGATGTCCGAATCGGCGCCGCCCTGGGCGGGCGGCCGGTCGAACATGAATTCCTTCGGCTTGAGGCCGGCGACCTTGGTCAGGCGTTCTCCGAGCGCGTCCAGCCGGACCAGCCGGGCCTGCAGCTCGCCCAGCCTCGAGGCCATGGTGTTGAGGCTCTCGCGCAGGTACGCGTGGGTTTGCGCGTTCTCCTGGGCCTGCAGGCTGGACAGCAGCGGGCGCAGGTACGCGGCATCGGTGGCCACCGCATGGCGCAGAGCGAAGTAGTGCATCAGCGCGGCCAGGGCCACTACGGTGAATGCGAACAGCAGCGCGAAGACAGCGATCTGCCGGGTTCCGACGGCCAAGGACCGCGCCCGCGACGAACCGTCGGAAACTAGAATGATGTTCATCGTTTCCCCTTTGCCACCCATGCCCTCGAGCGCGCCGGGCCGGCGCATAGGCTTGTTGCTGGGCTCTGTCCCTGCGCTAAAAGCAAGTAGCGTGCAACTGGAGCGCGTTGCTGCGATGCAACGCGCACTCTCGGGAGCGCTCCCCGGCACCCTCGCTGCCGCCTGCCGAGTGGCCTATGAAACCGGGGGATGCATTGTCATCGAAGCGCAAAACGGGGCCGCCGCGGCCAAACTGAAGGTCTTGTCCGGGCGCTTGCTGGCGGCGCTTCGAAGCCACGACCCGGCCCTGACGGCGATCCGTGTGGAGGTGACTGTTGTGCAGCGCGTCAGAAACGGCCGGGAGCGCGTTCGTCGCATCGGGCCGACAGGCCGGCGCAGCCTTAGCGCCCTGGCCGGATCGCTGCCCGCGGGACCCGTGCAAGCGGCGTTGCGCCGCCTGCTGGACACTTCAAACCGCGAGAATCAGGCGTTCGAGCACGAGAAAGGCGAGCACCACCGCGGCCACGATCAGGGCGTACTTGAAGACTTGCCAGGCCACGCGCAACCAGCGCCGGTCCTGCGTGATCAGGTACAGGACGACCGCGGCGCCGATCGCGAGCACGACCAGGAAGCCGACGATGCGTAAGGTGACCGCGGTCATGAACCGTCGCCCGGTACCGATCTAACGACCGACGAGCGGGTCCACCGCTTCGCAGCCGTCTTGCCGGCTATGACGACGGGCGCTCGCCCCCGGCAGCAGGCTCAGGCGTACTGAACGTCGTGGCTGACGAACGGGGGCGCTTCTTCCAGCCGCTCGAAGGTGGTGAAATGCCAGGCGCCGCGCTCGCTCAGCAGCTGCTGCGACAACCGGTTGTTGAGCGCGTGGCCGCTCTTGTGCGCGGCGAAGCGGCCCAGGACGGGATGGCCCAGCAGGTACAGATCGCCGATAGCGTCGAGCACCTTGTGTTTGACGAACTCGTCGTCGTAGCGCAGGCCGTCGGGATTGAGCACGCGGAAGTCGTCCACGACGATGGCGTTGTCCAGGCTGCCGCCCAGCCCCAGGCCCTGGGCGCGCAGCGTTTCCACGTCCTGCATGAAGCCGAAGGTGCGCGCCCGCGCGATGTCCTTCACGTAGGAGGTGGTGGCGAAATCGATGCTGACCTCCTGGCTGGCGCGCTGGATCACCGGGTGGTCGAACTCGATGCTGAAGTCCATCCGGAAGCCGTTGTAAGGCTCGAAGCGGGCCCATCTGTCGCCGTCGTGCACTTCCACCCGCTGCAGCACGCGGATGAAGCGCTTGGGCGTGTCCTGCTCCTCGATGCCGGCGGACTGGATCAGGAACACGAACGGGCCGGCGCTGCCGTCCATGATCGGCACTTCCTCGGCGGTGAGATCGACGTAGGCATTGTCCACGCCCAGCCCGGCGAAGGCCGACATCAGATGCTCGACGGTGTAGACGCGCGCTGTGCCGACCTCCAGGCAGGAAGACAAGCGCGTGTCGCCTACCAGCGTCGCATGCGCTTTGATCTCGACCGGCTGCGGCAGATCGATGCGGCGGAACACGATACCGCTGTCGGCCGCGGCCGGCCGCAGCGTGAGGTACACCTTGCGGCCGGTGTGCAGCCCCACACCGGTCGCTCGTACCATGCTCTTGAGCGTGCGCTGTCTGATCATGCAAGCCCCGTGGGCGGGTAAACGTTTAATTCTACGCGATTCGGGCGCCGATCCGTAACACCCCGATCGGGGTAGCTGCGGGGCGCTTCAATCGGCCTGCTTGCGCAAGAACGCGGGTATGTCAAGCAGGTCTACACCCGACTGGCGCATCGCTTCGATGGTCGATTCCCGGTTGCGGCGGCGGATCACCGCCGGCGTGTCGAGCTGATCGTAGTCCACCACCTCGATCGGCGCCACATCCGTGCCGGTCTTCACCACCGTCAGCGGCTTGGACTGCGAGCGCGCCACCGGCGAGCCCAGGCCGGTCGCCACCATGGTCACCCGCAGCCGCTCGCCCATGTTGTCATCGATCACCGTGCCGACGATCACCGTCGCGTCCTCGGCGGTGAACGCCTTGATGGTGTTCATTACGTCATGCACCTCCTTCATCTTGAGGCTGGCGCTGGCGGTGATGTTGACCAGCACGCCGCGCGCGCCGGCCAGGTTGACATCCTCCAGCAGCGGGCTCGCCACCGCCTGCTCGGCCGCCTGGGTGCTGCGGTGGGGCCCGGAACCCACCGCCGAGCCCATCATCGCCATGCCCATCTCGGACATCACGGTGCGCACGTCGGCGAAGTCCACGTTCACCAGGCCCGGGCAGTTGATCACCTCGGCGATGCCGGCGACCGCTCCGTGGAGCACGCCGTTGGCCGCCTTGAAGGCATCCAGCATGCTGACGTCGTCGCCCAGCACCTGCATCAGCTTCTCGTTCGGAATCACGATCAGCGAGTCGACGTGCTTGGACAGCGCCTCCAGCCCCTCCGCCGCCACGCGCTGGCGCTTGCCCTCGAACGCGAACGGCTTGGTCACCACCGCCACGGTGAGGATGCCCAGCTCGCGCGCCACCTCGGCCACGATCGGGGCAGCGCCGGTGCCGGTGCCGCCGCCCATGCCGGCGGTCAGGAACAGCATGTCCGCACCCTCGATCAGCTCGACGATGCGCTCGCGGTCCTCCACCGCCGCCTGGCGCCCGACCTCGGGGTTGGCGCCCGCGCCCAGGCCCTTGGTGACGGTGGCGCCGAGCTGCAGCTGGATCGAGGCGCGATTGCGCTTCAGCGCCTGCGCATCGGTGTTGGCGCAGACGAACTCCACCCCCTGCACGCCGGCCTCGATCATGTGATCCACGGCGTTGCCGCCGCAACCGCCGACTCCGACTACCTTGATCACCGCTTCCTGCGGCTGCACGTCGACCAGCTCGAACATCGCGTTTCCTCCTTTGTGCGTTGAACCGAAACCGAACCCCTAGAAGTTCCCCTGAAACCATGTCCGCATGCGCCCGAGCACGTGCTTGAAGGAGGCGCTCTGCAGCCGGACGATCTGTTCGCGCTGGTAGTGCGCGACGCCGGACATGAGCAACCCCACCGCGGTGGCGTAGCGCGGGGTGCGCACCACCTCGGCCAGGCCGCCGCTGTAGGCGGGAATGCCCACGCGCACCGGCATGTGGAAGATCTCCTCGCCCAGCTCGACCATGCCCTGCATCAGGCTGCTGCCGCCGGTCAGCACGATCCCCGAGGACAGCAGCTCCTCGAAACCGGAGCGGCGCAGCTCCGCCTGAATCAGCGAATACAGCTCCTCGACCCGCGGCTCGATCACTTCGGCCAGCGTCTGACGCGACATCTGGCGGGCGGCGCGATCGCCCACACCCGGCACGCGCACCGTCTCGGAGGCGTCCGCCAGCTCGCGCAGCGCGCAGCCGAACTTCTGCTTGATCTCCTCGGCGTCCTTGGTCGGGGTGCGCAGGGCCATGGCGATGTCGTTGGTGATCTGGTCGCCGGCGATCGGGATCACCGCGGTGTGGCGGATCGCGCCCTCGGTGAACAGCGCGATGTCGGTGGTGCCGCCGCCGATGTCGGCCAGGCACACGCCCAGGTCCTTCTCGTCCTCGGACAGCACCGCCGTGGCCGAGGCGAGCGGCTGCAGCACCAGGTCGTCCACCTCCAGCCCGCAGCGGCGCACGCACTTCATGATGTTCTGCGCGGCGGACACGGCGCCGGTGACGATGTGCACTTTCACCTCCAGGCGCACGCCGCTCATGCCCAGCGGCTCGCGCACGTCCTCCTGCCCGTCGATGATGAATTCCTGGTTCAGGATGTGCAGGATCTGCTGGTCGGTGGGGATGCTCACCGCCTTGGCGGTCTCGATCACGCGATCCATGTCGAGGTGGCTCACCTCGCGGTCCTTGATCGCCACCATGCCGTGCGAGTTGAAGCTGCGGATATGGCTGCCGGCGATGCCGGTGTAGACCTCTCGGATCTTGCAGTCGGCCATCAGCTCGGCCTCCTCGAGCGCGCGCTGGATGGCGTTGACGGTGGATTCGATGTTCACCACCACACCCTTCTTCAGCCCGCGCGACGGGCAGCTGCCGTAGCCGATCACGTCGAACCCGCCCTCGGGCCTGATCTCGGCGACCATGGCGACGATCTTGGACGTGCCGATGTCCAGCCCGACGATGAGGTTCTTGAGGTCTTTCGGTTTGTTCATGCCGTGCTCCCTTCAGACCGGCCGCTCGCCCCAGCGCAGGCCAGGCAAGCGCACCGCAAACCCATTCGGGTAGCGCAAGTCGACGCGGTAGGCGGTATCGCGCAGCTGCCCGGCGAGGCGCGGATAGACCTCGACGAAGCGCGCCAGTCGTCGCACCACGTCCTCGCGGCCGAGCTCGAGCAGCCGGCCGTCGTCCAGCTTCACCTGCCACGCGCGGCGTCCGGAGAGCCGCACCTCCACCGGCTTGCGTCCGACCGCCGCGAGCGCGTCGCGGAACGCCAGGTAATGCAGCGCCATGTCGACGGCGGCGTCCTCGGGCCCGGCGAAGACCGGCAGCGGCGAAGCGCTGGCCGCGTCGAACACCTCGCCGTAGGTGTTCACCAGCCCGACGTCGCGCCAGCGCGCCAGGGCTTCGTGCTCCTCCAGGACCGCCTCCAGCCGGTCCGGCCAGACACGCCGTAGCCTGGCGTTGCGCACCCAGGGCAGCTTCTCGAAGGATCGCCGCGCCGCCTCCAGGTCCAGAGTGAAGAAGTTGCCGCGCAACTGCCGGTTGGCGACCGCGTCGAGCTGCTCGTGCGTGGTATGCACGATCTGGCCGGCCACGGCGACCTCGCGCAGCGCAAACAGCGGCAGACGGATCACCCCGATCAGCGCCGCGTAGGCGATGCCCAGCGCGGCAAGCGTGTAGAGCAACGCGGCGATCCGGTTCAGCTGCCGGTGGTCATCCCACATGCGCCAGCTCCAGAATGCGCAGCACCAGCTGCTGAAAGCTCATGCCTGCGACCTTGGCCGCCATCGGCACCAGGCTGTGGCCGGTCATGCCCGGCGAGGTGTTCATCTCCAGCAACGACACGCTGCCGTCGGCGCGGCGGATCAGGTCGGCGCGTCCCCACCCGCTGCAGCCCAGCGCATCGGCGGCGCGCAGCGCCAGCCGGCGGATCGCCTGCTCGTCGGCGTCGGGCAGCCCGCACGGGCAGAAGTACTTGGTCTCCTCGCTGAAGTACTTGTGCTGGTAGTCGTACTTGCCCTCCGGCGCCTCGATACGGATCAGAGGCAGCACTTGATCTCCCACGAACCCGGCGGTCAACTCGCTGCCGGCGACGAACTCCTCGGCCAGCACCATCCGGTCGTAGCGTGCGGCGAGAGCGTAGGCCGCCGGCAGCTCCTCGGCGCGCGCCACCTTGGTCAGCCCCAGCGTGGAGCCCTCGTGCACCGGCTTCACGATCAGCGGCAGACTCAGGCCGGCCGCCACGGCGCCCCAGTCGCAGCCGGCATCGAGCGTTTCCCAGCGCGGCGTGGGCAGGCCGCACGCGACCCACACCATCTTCGTGCGCACCTTGTCCATGGCGAGCGCGGAGGCCATCACCCCGCTGCCGGTGTACGGAATCCCCATCAGCTCGAGCGCGCCCTGCACCGTGCCGTCCTCGCCATAGCGCCCGTGCAGCGCGATGAACACGCGTTGAAAGCCCTCGCGCGCGAGCTCGAACACCTCGCGCTCCGCGGGATCGAACGCGTGCGCATCCACACCGGCTTCGCGCAGCGCCTGCAGCACGGCGTTGCCCGACATCAGGGAAACTTCGCGCTCGGCGGACCGTCCGCCCAGCAGCACCGCCACCTTGCCCAACTCCCGGGGTGTGCTCATTGCGCTTTGTCCCCGATGATGCGCACTTCGCGCTCGAGCAACACCCCGCAGCGCGCCTGCACCGTCTGCTGCACCAGCTCGATCAGAGCCTCGATGTCGGCCGCGCTCGCCGTGCCGGTGTTGATGATGAAGTTCGCGTGCTTGGGCGACACCATCGCGCCGCCGATGCTGCGGCTCTTCAGGCCGCAGGATTCGATCAGGCGCGCGGCGTAGTCGCCGGGCGGGTTGCGGAACACCGAACCGGCGTTGGGCTGGTCCAGCGGCTGACTGGCGATGCGTCGCTGCAGCAGCTCCTTGATCACCCGCCTGCCCTCCTCGCCGTCGCCGCGCGTCAGGCGAAACCAGGCGGCGGCAAAGCACTCCTGCGATTCGTGATCCGCGACCCCTGATCGCGTCGCCGCTTCCGAGAGCAGGCGCACATGGCGATAGCCGATCTGATACTCCGCGGGGACGCGCCGCTTGAGCTCGCCGGCGCGCGTGACCACCAGCACGCTGTCGACGATCTCCCACGTTTCCGAGCCGTAGCAACCGGCGTTCATGGCCAGCGCGCCGCCCACCGTGCCGGGGACGCCGGTCAGGAACTCGGCGCCGCGCAGATCATGCGTGGCGGCGAAGCGCGCCACCTTCGGACTCGCGACCCCGGCCTGGGCATACACCAGCGGCGCGCCGTCCGGTCCCGGCTCCAGGCGCACTTCGTTGAGCGCGCCGTGGGTGAACAGCACCGTGCCGCGCACACCGCCGTCTCGAACCAGCAGATTGCTGCCGAGCCCGACCGGATGGACCGGTTCGTCCGGCGGCAGGCCGCGCAGGAAGGCCGCGAGGTCGAGCAGATCCCGCGGCGTGTAGGCGCGCTGCGCCGGCCCGCCGGCGCGCCAGCTGGTGTGCTTGCGCATCGGCTCGTCCCGCCGCAGTTCGCCGGCCGGCCCAGACGCCAGGTGCCGTTGCTCAGCCATGTCCATTTGCCGCCGCCCGCTTCTGTTGGCGCGTGAGCTGCCCCGGCACGCCGCCGATGGAGCCCGCGCCCATGGTCAACACCACGTCGCCGTCGCGCGCGGCATCGAGGATGGCCTGGGCCAGGTCGGCGACCTGCTCGACGAACACCGGCTCCACCTTGCCGGCGACGCGTAGTGCGCGCGCCAGCGCGCGCCCGTCGGCCGCCACGATCGGTGCTTCCCCGGCCGCATACACCTCGATAAGCAGCAGCGCGTCCACGCTCGACAGCACCCGCACGAAGTCCTCGAAACAATCGCGCGTGCGCGTATAGCGATGCGGCTGGAACGCGAGCACCAGGCGCCGCCCGGGAAATGCACCGCGCACCGCGGCGAGCGTGGCCTCCATCTCGGCCGGGTGGTGACCGTAGTCGTCGATCAGCGCGCAGCTCCCGCCGGCGGGCAGGGCGATGTCGCCGTAGCGCTGAAAGCGCCGCCCCACGCCCTTGAACTCCGCCAAGGCCCGCAGGATCGCCTCTTCCGGCGCCTGCACCTCGAGGCCGACCGCGAGCGCCGCCAGGGCGTTGCGCACGTTGTGCACGCCGGGCAGGTTGAGCACCACGTCCAGGGACTTGGGGGCTGCGCCGTTGGCGCGGATCTCGGCGTTGAAGCGCATACGCCCGCCCTGGTGACGGATGTCGGTGGCGCGGATCTGCGCCTGCTCGGACAGGCCGTAGGTGGTGATCGGCTTGGTGACCAGCGGCATGATCGCGCGCACGTTGGCGTCGTCCACGCACAGCACCGCCATGCCGTAGAACGGCAGGCGCTGCAGGAAGTCGAGGAACGCCTGGCGCAGCCGCCCGAAATCGTGGCCGTAGGTTTCCATGTGGTCGGCGTCGATGTTGGTGACCACCGCCAGCACCGGTTGCAGGTGCAGGAAGGAGGCGTCCGATTCGTCCGCTTCCACCGCGATGAACTCGCCGCGTCCGAGCCGCGCGTGCGTGCCGGCCGCCTCCAGCCGCCCGCCGATGACGAAGGTGGGGTCCATGCCCGCTTCCGCGAGCACGCTGGCGATCAGGCTGGTGGTGGTGGTCTTGCCGTGGGTGCCGGCGATGGCGATGCCCTGCCGCAGGCGCATCAGCTCGGCCAGCATCAGCGCGCGCGGCACCACCGGGATGCGCTTGGCGCGCGCCGCGCCCACTTCGGGATTGTCGGGCTTCACCGCGGTGGATACGACCACCACGTCGGCGCCCTGCACCTGCGCCGGGTCGTGGCCCCGATGGATGCGCGCGCCGAGGCCGCGCAGCCTCTCGGTCGCGGCGTTCTCGGACAGGTCCGAGCCGCTCACCTGGTAGCCGAGCGTGAGCAGCACTTCGGCGATGCCGCTCATGCCCGAGCCGCCGATGCCGACGAAGTGCACGCGCTTGACCTTGTGCTTCATCAACGCACCGCCCCCAGCAGCAGCTTCAGCCTGCGCTCGCCGAGGTCCTGGCCGCGAACCTTGCGTGCGGCGCGCGCGGCGGCCGGCGCGCGCGGCGGTGCGGTGTTGGCGGTGCGCTTGACGGCTTTCGGTTTGAGCTTCACGGGAGGCTCCCGATTCGGTCGATGGATCATCCGGCCGCCGCCATGCACACCGTCGCGACGCTGCGCGCGGCGTCGGGCTTGGCCAGGGCGCGCGCGCGCGCGGCCATCTGGAGCAGCTTGGCGCGCGTCAGTTCGAGCAGCAGATCGGCGAGCCGGCGCGGGGACAGATCGCGCTGCTGCACCAGCAGCGCCGCGCCGGCATCGGCCAGAAAGCGCGCGTTGTGCGTCTGATGGTCGTCCACCGCATAGGGAAACGGCACCAGGATGCTCGCCACGCCCGCGGCCGCCAGTTCGGTGACAGTGAGCGCACCCGCGCGGCAGATCACCACGTCGGCGCGCCCATAGCCCGCCGCCATGTCGTCGATTAAGGCGACGGTCTCGGCCGGCACGCCGGCGAGCGCGTAGTTGTCGCGCAGGCGTTCCAGATGCTTGATGCCGGACTGATGCGTCACGCGGGGCCGGCGCTCGCCGGAGATGAGCGCCAGCGATTGCGGCACGATCTCGTTCAGCGCCTGAGCGCCGAGGCTGCCGCCCACCACCAGCAGCTGCAGCGGGCCGGCGCGATGGCGGAAGCGGTCCTCGGGCCCCGGCAGCGCGGCGATCTCGGCGCGCACCGGGTTGCCGCACCATTGCGACTTGCGCAGCGCGCCGGGAAAGCCGCTCAGGCGGCGGTCGGCCACCTCGGCCAGCACCTTGTTCGCCAGCCCCGAGATCGAGTTCTGCTCGTGCACGACCAGCGGCCGGTTGAGCAGCACCGCCATCATGCCCCCGGGGAAAGAGACGTAGCCGCCCATGCCCAGCACCACGTCGGGGCGCACGCGAAACAGGACGCGCGCGCTCTGCCAGAAGGCGATCAGCAGATTGAGCGGCAGCAGCGCCATGCGCAGCCACCCCTTGCCGCGCAGGCCGGAAAAGCGGATCACCTCGAGCTCGTAACCGCGGCGCGGCACCAGGTCGACCTCCATGCCGTCGGTGCCGCCCAGCCATACCACGCGCCAGCCGGCGCTGCGCATCTGGTCGGCGACTGCCAGACCTGGGAAAACGTGCCCACCCGTCCCGCCGGCCATGATCAGAATCGTGCGCGCGGCGACGCTCATACACTCCGCCCGCGCATCAGCTGCCGGTTCTCGAAATCGATCCTCATCAGCAGCGCCAGCGCGCAGCAGTTGGCCAGCAGGCCGCTGCCGCCAAAGCTCAGGAACGGCAGGGTGAGCCCCTTGGTGGGCAGCACTCCCATGTTCACACCCATGCTGATCAGGGCCTGCGCGCCGAGCCAGATGCCGATGCCCTGCGCCACCAGAGCGGGGAAGTAGCGCTCCAGCTTCGCCGCCTGGGCGCCGATCGAGAAGGCGCGTGCGGTGAACCAGACAAACAGCAGGATCACCGCCGTCACGCCGACGAACCCCAGCTCCTCGCCGATCACCGCCAGCAGGAAATCGGTGTGCGCCTCCGGCAGGTAGAACAGCTTCTCCACGCTCGCTCCCAGGCCCACACCGGCCCACTCGCCGCGCCCGAAAGCGATCAGCGCATGCGACAGCTGATAGCCCTTGCCGAAGGGGTCGGCCCACGGATCCATGAAGCCGAGAATGCGCTGCATGCGGTAGGGCGAGGTCAGGATGACGACCACGAAACCGATCGCCAGCAGCACGAACAGGCCGACGAACAGCTTCCAGTTCATGCCGCCCAGGAACAGAACGCCCATGGAGATGGCGGCGATCACCGCGAACGCGCCGAAGTCCGGCTCGCGCAGCAGCAGCGCGCCGGTGAACAGCATCACCGCCAGCATCGGCAGAAATCCCTTCCTCAGACTGTGCATCCAGGCGGCCTTGCGCACCGCGTAGTCGGCCGTGTACAGCACCGCGAACAGCTTCATCAGCTCCGAGGGCTGCAAGCTCATCACCCCGAGTGGCAGCCAGCGCCGGCTGCCGTTGACCTCGCGCCCGATGCCCGGGATCAGCACCACCACCAGCAGCAGCGCGCCGGCCAGAAACAGGTACGGGGCGGCGCGCTGCCACAACCGCATCGGCACTTGGAACGCGCAGAATGCGACCGTCGCGCCGATGGCGAGCGCGAATGCATGGCGAATCAGGAAATAGGCGGAGTTGCCGCCGGTGTAGGGCGCGCCTTCGGCGATGGCGATGGAAGCCGAGTACACCATCACCAGCCCCACGCCGAGCAGGAGCCCGCCGACCCAGATCAGGCCGGGATCGAAGTCCTGCAGGACGGCGCCCGGGCGTGCGGGCGTGGAGAGCGCGATCATGCGGGGACGGAATGATCCAGCTTGCGCACCGCTTCGGCGAACGCCTGCGCGCGGTGCTCGTAGTTGCGGAACATGTCGAAGCTGGCGCAGGCGGGGGACAACAGCACCGCGTCCCCGTCGCGCGCCTGCCAGAACGCCAGGCGCACCGCCTCCTCCATGTCGGTCGCGCGCAGCAGCGGCACGCCGGTGCTGATCAAGGTCTCGGCGATGCGTTCGCGGTCGCGTCCGATCAGCACCACGGCCCGCGCGTGGCCGGCCACCGCCGGCTGCAGGGGACCGAAGTCCTGCCCCTTGCCGTCGCCGCCGGCGATCAGCACCACCCGCTGGCGCATGCCGTTCAACGCCGCGACGGTGGCGCCGACGTTGGTGCCCTTGGAGTCGTCGAAGAAGGCCACCCCGCCGAGCTGGGCGATCTTCTGCACGCGATGCGGCAGACCCTCGAATTGCTCCAGCGCCTGGAGCAACGGCTCATAGGGCAGATCCACGGCGCGGCCGAGCGCGAGCGCGGCCAGGGCGTTGGCCGCATTGTGCAGGCCGGTCACGCGCAGCTGACATACCGACATCAACCTGCGGCCGCCTTGCGCGAGCCAGGTTGCGCCGTCGCCCTCCAGCAGGCCCCAGTCGCGCTCGGAAGCCGGCGCATCAAGACCGAAGGTGAGCACGCCTCTCCCGGGGAGCGCCATCGCGCGCGCGAGCGAGTCCTGGCGGTTGAGCACCTGCACGCCGCTGCCCCGAAAGATGCGCGCTTTGGCCTGCGCGTAGTCGCGCATACTGTCGTAGCGGTCCAGGTGGTCTTCGCTGAGGTTGAGGCAAGCGGCGGCCTGCGCATCCAGGCTGGAGGTGGTCTCCAGCTGGAAGCTGGACAGCTCCAGCACGAAGGCCTGCGGGCGCGGCTCCTGCGGCCGGCGCTCGACGTCGAGCAGCACGTCGAGGACCGGCAACCCGATGTTGCCGGCCACCGCCGTGGCAAGGCCCGCTGCGCGACACATCGCGCCGGTCATCTCGGTCACCGTGCTCTTGCCGTTGGACCCGGTGATCGCCAGCACTTTCACCGGGCCCAGTGCCGGCAACGCCTGCGCGAACAGTTCGATGTCCCCGACCACGGGAATGCCGCGTGCCGCGGCCGCGGCGATCGCCGGCTCCCCGGCCGGGATGCCGGGGCTCAACGCGATGAGATCGATGCGGGCGAACAGGCTGTCGCGCCATGGCCCGGTGGCTACCGGCACCGCGGGCAACTCGCGCGCCAGCTGTGGCGCGCACGGCGGTGCAGCGCGCGTGTCGGCCACGCGCACGCGCGCGCCGCGACTCGCCAGCCAGCGCGCCATCGACAGGCCGCTCACTCCCAGCCCGAGCACCAGCGCTTGTTTTCCAGCGAGTTCCATCAGCGCAGCTTCAGCGTCGAGAGCCCGACCAATACCAGCATCATGGTGATGATCCAAAACCTAACCACCACCTGATTCTCCTTCCACCCCTTCAGCTCGTAGTGGTGGTGCAGCGGCGCCATGCGGAAGATGCGCTTGCCGGTGAGCTTGAAGGAGGCCACCTGCAGCATCACCGACAGGGTCTCCACCACGAACACGCCGCCCATGATGAACAGCACGATCTCCTGGCGGCAGATCACCGCCAGGGTGCCGAGCGCCGCGCCCAGCGCCAGCGCGCCCACGTCCCCCATGAACACCTCGGCGGGATAGGCGTTGAACCAGAGGAAGGCGAGCCCGGCGCCGGCCAGTGCCGCGCAGAACACGGTCAGCTCGGAGGCGCCCGGGATGTGCGGGAAGCCGAGATACTTGGAGAACACCGCGTGGCCGGCGACATAGGCGAACACGCCCAGGGCGCTGCCCACCATCACCGTGGGCATGATGGCCAGGCCGTCCAGTCCGTCGGTCAGATTCACCGCGTTGCTGGTGCCGACGATGACGAAGTAGGTCATCAGGATGAAGCCCCACACGCCGAGCGGATAGGCCACATGCTTGAAGAAGGGCACGATGAACTCGGTCTGCGCCGGCAGCGTGGTGCTGAAGGCGAGGTACACCGCCGCCGTCAGCCCGATCAGCGACTGCCAGAACAGCTTGGCCCGGGCCGACAGGCCCTTGGGATTGCGGTGCACCACCTTGCGGTAGTCGTCCACCCAGCCGATCAGGCCGAAGCCGGTGGTCACCGCGAGCACGACCCAGACGTATCGGTTGGTGAGGTCGGTCCACAGCAGCGTGGTGATGGCGATCGACACCAGGATCAGTGCGCCGCCCATGGTGGGCGTGCCGGCCTTGGTGAGGTGCGTCTGTGGACCGTCGTCGCGCACCGCCTGGCCGATCTTGTAGGCGGTGAGCCTGCGGATCATGACCGGCCCGACGATGAAGGAGATCACCAGCGCGGTGAGCGTGGCCAGCACCGCGCGCAGGGTGATGTAGTTGAACACGTTGAAGGCGCGCACTTCCTGCGCCGCCCACTGCGCCAGTTCGAGCAACATGCTCAGTGATCTCCCGCCGCCACCGGCTCGCCGTCCGCAATGCGCGACACGACGCGCTCCATGCGCATGAAGCGCGACCCCTTCACCAGCACCGTCACGCCCGCGTTCAGCAGCGGTGACAACTCGCTCACCAGCGCGTCCGCTTCGGTGAAGTGATGCGCACCGGCGCCGAACGCGCGCGCGCTCTCCGCCGACAGCGGGCCGAGCGCGAACAGCCGTTCGATGCCCGCGCGCCTGGCCTCCGCGCCCACTTCCGCGTGCAGCGCAGGACCTTCCGACCCCAGCTCGCCCATGTCGCCCAGCACCAGGAAGCGCGTGCCGGGCCGGTCGGCGAGCACGGCGATGGCGGCCCGCATCGAGTCCGGGTTGGCGTTGTAGGTGTCGTCGATCACCAGGCAGCCGCCCGTCCCGGCCCTGCGCTGCAGCCGCGCCCGGCTGCCCTCGTATTCCTGCAGGCCACGCACCACCGCCGCCGGCGGCATGACCAGCGCGCCAGCCACTGCGCAGGCAGCGAGCGCGTTGTGCGCGTTGTGGGCGCCCGGCACGCGCAGCCGCACTTCGTACGCAGCGTCGGGCGTGCGCACGGACAGCACCGCCCCGCTCAGGCTGCCGCGCACCGCAACCGCCTGCTCGAAGCCGAAGTCGATCACCCGCCGGCCGGCATTCAGGCCGCGCCAGTAGCCGGCAAAGCGATCGTCGGCGTTGATCACCGCGATCCCGTCGCGCAAGCCTTCGTAGATTTCGCCCTTCGCCTGCGCGATCGCTTCGCGCGAGCCGACTTCGCCGATGTGCGCGGTGCCGGCGTTGGTCACCAGGGCCACCGTCGGCGCGGCGAGCCTGGTCAGATAGCGGATCTCGCCCAGGTGGTTCATCCCCATCTCGATCACCGCGTAGCGGTGGTGGCTGCGCAGCCGCAGCAGCATCAGCGGTACGCCGATCGCATTGTTCAGGTTGCCGCTGGTGGCGAGCACCGCGTCGTCGCCGGCGTGCGCGCGCAGGATGCCGGCGATCATCTCCTTGACGGTGGTCTTGCCGTTGCTGCCGGTCACGCCCACCAGCGCTAGGGCGAAGCGCGCGCGCCAGGCACATGCCAGCCGGCCCAGGCCCTGCAAGGTGTCGTCCACCAGGATCAGCGAGGCGCCACGGGTGGCCACGCGGTCGGGATCGTCGACCAGCGCCGCGACTGCGCCCGCGGCGAGCGCCTGGTCGGCGAAGGTATGACCGTCGAAGCGCTCGCCGCGCAGCGCCACGAACAGGTCGCCGCGCGCGACCTGGCGGCTGTCGGTGGTCACGCCGTCGAAGCTCAGGTTCGGACCGCGGCGTCCGGCGCCGATCTCGCGGGCTGCGGTGTCGAGGTCGAGCACGGTCTAGTTCCTCGCCCGCAGCGCGGCCTGCGCCACCTCGGCGTCGTTGAACGGCAGCCTCACGCCGGCGATCTCCTGGTAGGTTTCGTGGCCCTTGCCCGCGATCAGCACGATGTCCTCCGGCCCGGCCGCGTGCACCGCACGATGGATCGCGGAGGCGCGATCGGCGTCCACCTGGTAGGTCGGATGCGCACCCGCGATCACCTGCTCGATGATCGCCAGCGGATCCTCGCTGCGCGGGTTGTCGCTGGTGACCATGGTGCGGTGCGCGAGCCGCGTTGCCACCTCGCCCATCAACGGGCGCTTGCCGGGATCGCGATCGCCGCCGCAGCCGAACACGCAGAAGAGCTGCGCGCCGTCGGGCAGCAGCGGCCGCAACGTCTCCAGCACCTTTTCCAGCGCGTCCGGCGTGTGCGCGTAATCCACCACCACCAGCGGCTTGCCCGCCTCGCGCAGCAGCTGCACGCGCCCGGCCACCGGCTCGACCTCGGCCAGGGACGCGGTGGCCTCGTCCAGCTTCACGCCCGCGGCCAGCAGCACGCCCAGCACGCCCAGCAGGTTGGAGGCGTTGAACCCGCCCAGCAGGCGGCTGCGGATCGCGCCCGCGCCCCACGGCGTCTCGATCTCCAGGCTCAAGCCGCGCTTGCTCAGGTCGAGCCGATGGCCGGAAATTTCGCCCCTGCCCAGGCCGTAGCCGAGGACGTTGACGCGGGTGCGGTCGAGCGAGGCCGCCAGCTCGCGTCCGAAGGCGTCGTCCAGGTTGATCACGGCGTGCTCCAGGCCCGGCCAGCGGAACAGCTTCGCCTTGGCCGCGCCGTAGCGGCGCATGCTGCCGTGGTGATCCAGGTGGTCCCGAGAAAGATTGGTGAACAGCGCGGCGGAGAACGCCACGCCGTTCACCCGGCCCAAGTCGAGCCCATGGGAGGAGACTTCCATCGAGACGCACCTGGCGCCGCGCGCGAGCAGGCCTGCCATCTCCTCCTGCAACGCGACGGCGTCGGGTGTGGTGTGCGTGCCGGGCGCGAGCGCACCCGGGAAACCGATTCCCAGCGTGCCGATGATCGCGGTCGGGCGGCCCAGGCGCCCGAGCGCCTGCGCGATCCAGTGCGAGCACGAAGTCTTGCCGTTGGTGCCGGTGACGCCCGCGACCCACATCTGGCGCGACGGGTGCCCGCACAGATGCGCGGCGATCGCGCCGAGTTCGTTGCGCAGGTCGATCACGCCCAGGTTGGGAACGTGCCAGGACGGGTCCCACTGGAACGCGCGCGATTCCCACAGCACCGCGGCTGCGCCGGCTGCGATGGCCTCGGGGATGAAGCGGCGCCCGTCGTTGCGCGTGCCGGGAAAGGCGGCGAACACATCGCCGGTCTGCACCTGCCGGCTGTCGCTGCGCAGGCGCTTCAACTCCACGCCCAGGGCGCTCAGCGCGGCGGGGTCGAATCGCCCGGCGTGCTTCATACCTCTTCCCTCACCTCCGGCGCTGGTGCGCCGGGTTGCCACTCGCCCGGCTCGGTCAGCGTGGCCGGAGCATCGGGCGGAACGGACAGGATGCGCAGCGCCTCGGCCATCACGGCGCTGAACACCGGGGCCGCCACCACGCCGCCGTAATAGTCGCCATTGTCCGGCTCGTCGATCATCACCGCCACCAGCAGGCGCGGGTCGGAAGCGGGCGCCATGCCGACGAAGGACGACACGTATCGGTCCGGCGCGTAGGCGTTGCCCTGCACCTTGTGCGCGGTGCCGGTCTTCCCCGCCACGCGGTAGCCGGGTACCCTGGCGCGCACCGCAGTGCCCCCGGGGTGGACCACCGTCTCGAGCATCGCGCGTACCGCGCGCGCCGTGCCGGGAGAGATCACGCGCGTGGCCGCTCCCGGTGCATCGCTGCTCTTGAGCAGCGTGATCGGCTGCAGCGTGCCGTCGCCGGCGAACACCGTGTAGGCGCGCGCCAACTGCAGCAGGCTGACCGAGATGCCGTGGCCGTAGGACAGCGTGGCCTGCTCGATCGGCCGCCATCTCTGATAGTCGCGCAGACGCCCGCCGACTTCGCCCGGGAAGCCGCTGTGCGGGGGTGCGCCGAACCCGGCCCGGGACAGCACGCTCCACAGCTGCCGACGGGGCAGCGCCAGCGCGAGCTTGGCCACGCCGACATTGGACGAGCGCTGGATCAGCTCCGACACGGTCAGCGCCTCCGCCGGATGGATGTCGTCGATGCGCGCATTGCCGACCAGGAGGTACCCGGGGGCGGTCTGCACCGTGCTTTCGGGGCGGATCAGCCGCGCTTCCAGCGCCGCGGCGATGGTGAATGGCTTCAGCGTCGAGCCCGGCTCGAACAGGTCGGTGATGGCGCGGTTGCGGGCGCGGGCGGCATCGCGGCGGGAGCGGTTGTTGGGGTTGTAGGCCGGGACGTTGGCGAGCGCCAGCACCTCGCCGCTTTTCACGTCCAGAACGACGATGGCGCCGGCCTTGGCGCGGTGCTCTGCGGCCGCGGCCTTCAGCTCGCGGTACGCCAGGTACTGCAGCTTGCGGTCGATGGACAGCGCGACGTCGCGGCCCTCGATCGGCGCGAGTACGCGCTCGGTGTCCTCCACCACGCGCCCGAGACGGTCCTTGATCACCCGACGGCTGCCGGGCTTGCCCGCCAGCCAGTCGTCGTAGGCCAGTTCCATGCCCTCCTGGCCGCGGTCGTCCACGTCGGTGAAGCCGAGCAGATGCGCCGTCACCTCCCCGGCCGGATAGTAGCGGCGGTGCTCGCGCTTGAGCGAGACGCCGGCGATACCGAGCTGGACCAGGCGTGCGGCCACGTCGGGGCGAAGGTGGCGCTTGAGGTAGACGAACTCGCGCCCCGATCCCGACAGCCGCTTGTTCAGCTCGGCCTCGCTCATGTTCAGCACGCGCGCGAGCTGCCGGCGCTGGGCGGGTGTGGCCTCGACCTCCGCCGGGCTCGCCCAGACCGATTCCACCGGTGCGGAGATGGCGAGCGGCTCGCCGTGCCGGTCGGTGATCATGCCCCGGTGCGCCGGCATCTCCAGCAGGCGGGCGTAACGCGACTCGCCCTTGCGCTGCAAGAAATCGTTCTGCAGCACCTGCAGATGCAGCGCGCGCCCGACCAGCAGTGCAAATCCCAGGAGCAGCAGGCTCAGCAGCACGCGCGCACGCGCGATCGGCAGCTTCAGCGAGAGGGCCGGATTGACCGGTCTCACGGCACGCTCCCTGCGGGCGCCGGCACCAGCCGCACGCGTCCGGAAGGCGGCACGCGCATGCGCAGCCTGCCGCGTGCGATGTGTTCGACCCGCGAGTGCATCGCCCAGGTGCTCTGCTCGAGCTGCAGCTGGCCCCACTCGACGTCGATCTGCTTGCCGATGTCCTGCTCCTTCTCGAGCTCGGTGAACAGCTTGCGCGCGCGGTGCTGGCCAGTGACCAGCGCCAGAGCGCACACCGCCAGCAGGCACAGCAGGACGAGGTTGATGCGGATCATGCCGCGAGCCGTTCCGCCACCCGCAGCGTCGCGCTGCGGCTGCGCGGATTGAGCGCGAGCTCCGCCGCCCCGGCGCGACGCGGCTTGCCCACCAGGCGCAGCTGCGCCGGTGCGCGCTCCGATTCGCGCACCGCCAGGCCGCGAGGAACCGGCGCCGGCTGCGAACGGCTGCGCAGGAAGCGTTTCACCAGCCGGTCCTCGAGGGAATGAAAGCTGATCACCACCAGGCGTCCGCCGGCGGCCAGGTGGTCGAGCGCCTGGGCGAGCGCTAGCGGAAGTTCTTCAAGCTCTTGATTGATGAAAATCCGTACAGCCTGGAATGTCCGCGTCGCCGGGTCCTGGCCAGGTTCGCGCGTGCGGACGGCTTGACCCACGACCTGGGCAAGTTGTCCGGTGGTGCGCAATGCTCCCCGCGATCGAGCCGCAATAATCGCTCTTGCAATCGCGCCAGCAAACCGTTCTTCGCCATAGGTCTCGATCACCTCCCTGATGTGGTCTTCGGTCGCGCTCGCCAGCCATTGCTCGGCGGTGGTGCCGCGGGTGGTATCCATGCGCATGTCGAGGGGGCCGTCGAGCCGGAAGCTGAAGCCGCGCGCGGCGTCCTCGAGCTGCGGCGAGGAAACGCCCAGGTCGATCAGCACGCCGTCCACGCGCGCCAGGCCTTCGGCGGCCAGGACCTCGGCCAGGCGGCCGAAGCGCTGGTGGTGGATGCTGAAGCGCGGGTCGCGGAACTCGGCACCCGCGCGCACCGCCTGCGGATCGCGGTCGAGCGCGACCAGCCGGCCGCGGGCGCCCAGGCGCTCCAGGATGGCCTGGCTGTGTCCGCCGCGTCCGAAGGTGCAGTCCACGTAGCTCCCGTCTTCCTTCACGTTCAGCGCGTCGATCGCCTCGAGCAGCAGGACCGGGCGATGGGCCGGCGCGCTCAGAGCGAGAATCCCTCCAACTCCGGCGGCACGCCGTTCTCGGTGAGCGCGATGGACTGTTCCATCTGCTGCGCCCACCTGCGCTCGTCCCACAACTCGAAGCGGGCGCCCTGCCCCACCAGGGCCACGTCCTTCTCCAGCCCGGCGAATCTGCGCAGCGGCCCCGGAATCAGGATGCGGCCGGCGGCGTCCATCTCGGCATCCGAGGCGTTGCCCACCAGCAGCCGCTGAAGATCGCGTACGCGCGGCTGGAAGCTCGACAGGTTCATGAGCTTCTCCTGGATCGGTTCCCAATCCGGGGCGGCGTACACAAGCAGGCAGAGGGCCGAGTCCGCAGTGATCACCAACTTACCGCCAGCGCGAGCCTGCAGGGCATCCCGATACCGGGCAGGCATCGGCACTCGGCCCTTGCTGTCGATCGTCAGCGCAGTGACGCCGCGGAACACGCACCCCCCTGATTTTTAGGGATCTCCCACGATCCCCCACTTTTACCCACCGGACGCCACTATAGTGAAAGCACTCGCGATGGTCAAGCGACAGACAGGGGTTTTCGCATTCGCGACAGGCACTTATCGCAAGGTCCTGGCAACTCGAGCGAGCAAAACACAGAGGTGTTAAAAAATAAAGAGATACGATGGACACTGAAGGTTACTTCGAGAAGAATGCGCCATCGATGCGTCGGGTCAAGGCGACAGATCGGGGCGTTTCGGGGCGCGAGAAAAGGGGTGCGAAGCCGGCCTGTAAGCCGGGTTCTGTAGCAGGGGAAAGCCCCTGCGGCAGTCATTCCTCTAGGCGACCGGTTGCCCGGACACTCGAGCGACCTACCCGGGAGCAGCGCGAGCCACGCTGTCGCTCCCCTATTTGGTCTTGCTCCGGATGGGGTTTGCCGACTCCCGGCGTTACCGCGGGAGCAGTGCGCTCTTACCGCACCATTTCACCCTTGCCTGAGCCCTGGTCCGGGCCGCGGCCTTGCGGTCGCGGACCCTGAGGGGCCATCGGCGGTGTACTTTCTGTTGCACTTTCCGTCGTCTCGCGACGCCCGGCCGTTAGCCGGCATCCTGCTCTGTGGAGCCCGGACTTTCCTCTCCCGCCTCGCGACGGCAGCGACTGCCCGGCCGACTTCACACGATTGAGATTGTAGGGCTTTAGACAGGAAAGTCCGGGCGCTGTTCTGTTGGAGCCCGGATTTTGGCTCCGGCCGCCGCGCGGTGCAACCGCGCGGCTTAACTTGGCTGCGCCGGGCACCGCCGCGGCCAGGTTGACGAAGGATTCCAGCGCGTCGGAGAGCAGCCTACCGAGCCGGTGAGCCAGTAGGCCACGGCCTTCAGCGCGATGGTCGCCACCGCTGCGGCCACCGAAAGCCAGGCGAAGGCGGCCAAGCGCGCGCGCCTCGCGGTGTCGTTGCGCCGGCGTCCGGGCGCGCTCACCCCTCAGCCCAGCGCCTCTAGTCGAGCGACCACGCAACGCTGCCGCCCGCGCGCAGCGGCACGAGACGATCGTCGCCGTAGGCGAAGTCCTCCGGCACCGCCCAGCGCCGACGGCGCAGAGCGAGCCGCTCGCTGTTGCGCGGCAGGCCGTAGAAATCGGCGCCATGCAGGCTGGCGAACGCCTCCAGGCGCGGCAGCGCACCGGCCGCGTCGAAGGCCTCGGCGTACAGCTCGATGCCGGCGTGCGCCGTGTACACACCCGCGCAACCGCAGGCGTGCTCCTTGGTGTGGCGAGCATGCGGGGCGCTGTCGGTGCCCAGAAAGAACTTGGGGTTGCCGGAGGTGGCCGCCTGCAGCAGTGCTCGCCGGTGGTCCTCGCGCTTGAGGACGGGCAGGCAGTAGTGGTGCGGGCGGATGCCGCCCTGGAACATCGCGTTGCGGTTGAGCAGCAGATGATGCGCGGTGATGGTGGCGGCGACGCTGGGCGGCGCCGACGCGACGAAGCGCACCGCCTCGCTGGTGGTGATGTGCTCCAGCACGATCTTCAGCCGCGGGAAACGCTCGGTCAGGGGCCTCAGCACGCGCTCGATGAACACCCGCTCCCGGTCGAACACATCCACCACCGGGTCGGTGACCTCCCCGTGCACCAGCAACGGCATGCCGGCTTCGGTCATCGCCTGCAGGGCGGCGTCGCAGCGCCGCAGATCGGTCACGCCGGAGTCGGAATGGGTGGTGGCGCCCGCCGGGTAGTACTTGACCGCGTACACGGCTCCGCTCGCCCCGGCGCGCGCGATCTCCTCCGCCCGCGTGTCGTCGGTGAGATAAAGGGTCATCAGCGGCTGAAAGCTCGCGCCGGGGGGCAGCGCCGCGAGGATGCGCGCGCGGTAGTCCAGCGCGAGCTGGGTGGTGGTGATCGGCGGTCTGAGGTTGGGCATGACGATGGCGCGCGCGAAACGCCGCGCGCTGTGCGCGAGCACCGCCTGCATGTGCGCGCCGTCGCGCAGGTGCAGATGCCAGTCGTCGGGCCGGGTGAAGGTGATCTCGTTCATCGTCTGCTACCGCCTTGAGCTCCCCTGCTACTGCCCATCAACTCCCCTTCAACTCCCCTTTCCCTTCAACTCCAAGCCGCGCTGGTACAGCCGCTTCTTGCCGGCGCCGGTGATCGCCGCGGTGAGCTGCGCCGCCTGCCTGACCGGCAGCTCGGCGAGCAGGATGCCGAGCACGCGCTCGCCTTCCTCGTCCTGCGCGTGCGCGGGCACGGCTGCACCCTCCACCATCAGGACGAACTCGCCGCGCCGCCGGTTGGGGTCGCCGTCCAGCCAGGCATTCGCTTCACCGAGCGTGCAGGCATGCACGGTCTCGAACAGCTTGGTCAGCTCGCGCGCGATCACGACGCCGCGCTCGGCGCCGAACACCCCGGCCAGGTCCGCCAGCGTCTCGCGCACCCGATGCGGCGCCTCGTACAGCACCAGCGCGAACGGCTGCCGCCGCATCGCCTCGAGCGCGCGCCGGCGCGCCGCGGGTTGCGCCGGCAGGAAACCCAGGAACAGGAACTCCCGGGTGCGCAGGCCGGCGACCGACAACGCGGCGGCCAGAGCGCTCGGCCCCGGCACCGGCACCACGCGCGCGCCGCTGTCGCGCGCGCGCTTGACCAGCAGCACCCCGGGGTCGCTGATCGCCGGCGTGCCGGCGTCGCTCACCAGGGCGATCGACTTGCCCTGCTCTAGCAGCGCCAGCATGCGCTCGGCCGCGCGCGGCTCGTTGTGCCGATGCAGGGAAACGGTGCGCGTGCCGATGCCGTAGTGCTGCAGCAGCTGGCGTGTGACGCGCGTATCTTCTGCGGCGATCAGGTCCACCGCTTTCAGCACGCTCAGCGCGCGCAGGGTGACGTCCTGCAGGTTCCCAAGCGGAGTGGCGACGACATATAATGCGCCCTCCTGCCGCGCGCGCTCGCTATGCAACGTGCCCTCGTCGTCCCGCTGCTGGTCGGATGGCTATTATGCTTGGGCGCCTGCGCCCTGGGCAACGACGGCGCGCTGGCGCAGCAGCCGGACGCGACCGAAGCCGAGCAGCCGCAGGCGCACATCGCCGTGCTGCTGCCGCTGAAATCCAGCGCCCTGGCGCGCCCCGCGGAAGCGGTGCGCCGCGGCGTGTGGGAAGCGCAGCGCGTGCATGCCGGCAACGGCCTGCCGCTGGTGGTGCGCGCCACCGGCGAAGATCCCTTCGACATCGTGCACGCCTACGAACAGGCGGTGCAGGCGGGTGCGCGCCTGGTGATCGGCCCGCTCACGCGCAGCGCGGTCACCGCGCTGGCCCACAGCAACCTGGTCAGCGTGCCCACCCTGGCGCTCAACGCGCCGGAGTCCGATGCGCCGGTGCCGCACGGCCTGTACGTGTTCGGCCTGCAGGTGGAGAACGAGGCCAAGCAGCTTGCGCAGCTCGCCTCCCAGCACGGCCGGCGGCGCGCGCTGGTGATTTCCAGCGACAGCGCTCTGTCCAGGCGCCTGAGCCAGGGCTTCAGCGAGGAGTGGCGCCAGCGCGGCAACAAGATCGCCGAGGAGTTCGCCTTCACCACCGATCCGGGAGAGCTCGGCAGGCTGCGCGACACGCTCGCCCTGGGCGCGGCGGATGTGGTGTTCCTGGCGCTGGATGCGAAGCAGGCCAAGCTGATCCGCTCCTATCTCGGCCTGTCGATGCCGATCTACGCGACCTCGCTGGTGCACACCGGCAGCGATCCTCTGGCGCGACTGGAGTTGAACGGCGTGTACTTCACCGACATGCCGTGGCTGCTCGCTCCCGATCATCCCGCCGTGCTCAGCTACGCGCGCCCCGAGCCGGCGAGCATGGAGTTCCAGCGCTTTTATGCGCTGGGCATCGACGCTTACCGCATCGCGCAGGAGCTGGCCAAGTACCAGCCCGAGCTCAACCTGGACGGCGTGACCGGACAGATCTCGCTCGACCGCGATCACCGGCTGGTGCGCGAGTCGATCCCCGCCCAGTTCCAGCAGGGCGAGACTAAGGTTCTGGCAGAAGGCGACCGTTAATGGCGTTGGCGCGCCTTGCTGAGATCGACGGCAGGGGCTGAAATGAACCACAGGGGCAGCGCGGCCGAAGACCTGGCGCTGCGCTTCCTGCTGGCGCAGGGCCTGCGGCTGCGCAAACGCAACTACGCGTGCCGCATGGGAGAGATCGACCTGGTGCTGCAGGACGGCGACACGCTGGTGTTCGTCGAAGTCAGGCAGCGCCGCAGCCGGGCATACGGCGGGGCGGCGGAGAGCATCACCGCGGGCAAGCGCGCCAGGCTGCTCGCAGCTGCGCGCCACTTTCTCGGCCGCGAGCGCGAGCTGCCGGCGTGCCGCTTCGACGCCGTGCTGGTGGACGGCGCCGACCGCGTGACGTGGATCCGCGACGCGTTCGGCGAGTAACCGGGGCCGCCGCGCGGGCGTCGCCGCGTGACGACCGGACGCGGGTCATGTCGGCGTGACACCGCGGGTCGTTTCCCGGACACGGGGCGGGTCGTTTCTCGCACAGGCCGCTGTGCCGACACCCCGGATCGCGCTCCGGGAGCAACGGCAGTTTGTGCAATAATCTCGGGCCATCATGAGCAAGGCAAGTCCCACCGTGGACCTGACCGCACGCATCACCCGGCACTTCGAGGAAAGCGCACGGGTGAAGATGGAGGCGGTGCGCGCGCTCGCCGATCCGCTCAAGCGGGCGGCCGAGCGCATGGTGCAGTGCCTGATGGCCGAGGGCAAGATCATGGTCTGCGGCAACGGCGGCTCGGCCGCCGACGCGCAGCACTTCGCCGCCGAGCTGCTCAACCGCTTCGAGATGGACCGCCCGGGCCTGGCCGCCTTCGCGCTGACCACCGACTCGTCCACCTTGACGTCGATCGCCAACGACTTCGACTTCGAGCAGGTGTTCTCCAAGCAGGTGCGCGCGCTGGGGCAGCCGAACGACCTGCTGCTGGCGATCTCCACCAGCGGCAACTCGCGCAACGTCATCGAGGCGATCCAGGCCGCGCACGACCGTCAGGTGGGCGTGGTGGCGCTCACCGGCAAGAATGGCGGCATGATCGGGGAACTCCTCAACCCCGGCGACATCCATCTGTGTGTTCCGCACGCGAACACCGCTCGCATCCAGGAAGTGCATATCCTCTGCCTGCACTGCCTGTGCGATGCAATCGACTGCTTGTTACTTGGAGTGGAGTGACATATGCACATACGCGACATCGCTATCGTTGGTTTGCTGGTCCTGGTTCCCCTGCTGCACGGCTGCTTCGTGGCCGCAGCGGCCGGCGTCGGCGCCACCGCCCTGATGGCGGAGGACCGGCGCAGCAGCGGCATCTACCTGGAAGACCAGAATATCGAAATGAAGCTGCGCAGCGCGATCCGCGAAAAGTACAGCGGCAACGACCAGCTGGAGGTCAATGTGACCAGCTATAACCGCTTCGTGCTGCTCAGCGGCGAGGTGCCGAGCGAGGAGATCAAGAAGGACGTGGGCGTGATCGCGCTCGGCGTTGAGAACGTACGCAACGTTCAGAACGAGGCCGTCGTCGCGCCCCGGGCGAGCCTGGGCCAGAGCTCGGCCGATACCTTGACCACCACCAAGGTGAAGAGCCGCTTCATGACCGAGAACAAGTTCCAGGCCAACCACGTCAAGGTCGTCACGCGCGGCGAGGTGGTCTATCTGATGGGCCTGGTCACCCCCAAGGAAGCCGACGACGCCACCGAGATCGCGCGCACCACCGGCGGCGTGCAGAAGGTGGTGCGGGTGTTCGAGATCACCGAGAACCCCTGACCCGGCCGTACATCCGCAGCGCGGCCTCGCGCGCCCGCGCGTGGTCCACGATCGGCGCGGGATAGTCGCGGCCGATGTGCAGGCCGGCCTGCACCTGCTGCGCCTCGCTCATGGTCCAGGGCGCGTGCACGAAACGCTCGGGCACGCGTCCCAATTCGGGCAGGTCCAGGCGGATGAACCTGCCGTGCGGGTCGAAGCGCTGCGACTGCCGCACCGGATTGAAGATGCGAAACCAGGGCTGCGCCAGCGCGCGCGCCACGGCGAGGTCGCGCTCGATGGCCGGCGGTTCGTAGTCGTGGTTGGCGTCGTCGATCCGCGGCGCCATCGGCTGTTCCTGTCCTAGTCACAACGAGCTTCGATCTCGCGAATATCCCGTTCACTGCGCGGGACGTCAATATCGTCCGGGACGAATCCGGCGAGATGGTCAAGCGGCGGCGCGCCCGGCACGCCGGCGCCCGAAGCGACCTTCACCCGCCACGCCCTTACCGTGCGCGGTCGCGGCCCGGTATGATGCAGAGGCGATGAGGGCCGCCGACTTCGAAGCCAAGATCTGCCCGCCCGAGCGCCTGGCGCCGCGGCTGGAGGGGCCGGCGCGCCCGCTGGTGTTCACCAACGGCGTGTTCGACATCCTGCACCGCGGCCACGTCACCTACCTCGCGCAGGCCCGCTCGCTGGGGGCCAGCCTGCTGCTAGCGCTCAACAGCGACGCCTCGGCCAGGCGGCTGGGCAAGGGTGAAAACCGCCCGTTCAACACGGTCGAGGACCGCGCCGCCGTGGTGGCGGCGCTGGAATCGGTGGATCTGGTAACCTGGTTCGACGAGGACACGCCGTACGAGCTGATCCTCGCCTGCCGCCCGCAGGTGCTGGTCAAAGGCGGGGATTGGCCGATCGACCAGATCGTCGGCGCATCGGAGGTGCAGTCCTGGGGCGGCAAGGTGCACGCCATTCCGCTTCTGTTCGACCGCTCGACCACCCGCCTCGTGGCCCGCATCCGCGGCCGTTAGAGACCGCCTCGCTGCAGCGCAACTACAAGAAAGCACATCCACCTGGACTCCCCATGTTCATCAATACCCGCCCCGGCTTCTGGCGTGACCTCTGGTCGCTGATCCATCCCTACTGGAGGTCCGAGGAGAAAGTTTCGGCCTGGGCGCTGCTGCTCAGCGTGATCGGCCTCACGCTCGCCATGGTGTACATGGAAGTGCTGTTCAACCACTGGAACAACGCCTTCTTCAACTCGCTGCAGAACAAGGACAAGGCCGAATTCTTTCGCCAGATGGGCCGCTTCTGCGTGCTCGCCGCGATCTTCATCGTGATCTACATCTACAGCGTGTACCTCAACCAGTGGCTGCAGATCCGCTGGCGCCGCTGGCTCACCGACCGCTACCTGAAGGAGTGGCTGGCCGAGCGCACCTACTACCGCATGCAGCTCACCGGCAACGGGGCCGACAACCCGGATCAGCGCATCGCCGAGGACCTCAAGCTGTTCGTCGACTCCACGCTCGATCTGAGCCTCGGCTTCCTGAACGCGGTGGTCACGCTACTGGCGTTCCTCACCATCCTCTGGGGCCTGTCCGGCGCCCTCGAGTTCACCCTCGATGGCGAGACCTACGTGATCTACGGCTACATGGTCTGGGTGGCCTTCGCTTACGCGGTGATCGGCACCTGGCTCACCCACAAAGTCGGCAAACCGCTCATCGGACTCAACTACGACCAGCAGCGCTTCGAGGCCGACTTCCGTTACAACCTGGTGCGCTTCCGCGAGAACACCGAGGGCGTGGCGCTGTACCGCGGCGAACAGGGCGAGCTGTCCGGTTTCCGCCAGCGCTTCGCGCACGTGGCGCGCAACTGGTGGTCGATCATGAAGCGTATCAAGCTGCTCAACAGCTTCCGCTACGGCTACAACCAGGCCGCCATCGTGTTTCCTTACCTGGTGGCCGCGCCGCGCTATTTCTCCGGCAACTTCACGCTGGGCGATCTGACCCAGACCGCCAGCGCTTTCGGACAGGTGCAGGGTTCGTTGAGCTGGTTCATCAACGCCTACGTGAGCTTCGCCAACTGGAAGGCGACGGTGGACCGCTTGACCGGCTTTCACAACGCCGTCATGGGCGCGCAGGCGCAGCAGCGCGCCGATCCCGGCGTGGCGGTGGCGCCCGGCGAGTCGGACGACCTCGAGCTGCAGCACGTGGATCTGTTGCTGCCCAGCGGCCGCGTGCTGGTGAGCGACGCCAACCTGACGATCCGCGAAGGCATGCATGTGCTGGTGCGCGGCAGCTCCGGCTGCGGCAAGACCACCTTGTTCCGCGCCATCGCCGGCATCTGGCCGTTCGGGCACGGCGCGGTGAAGCTGCCAAAGAACTTCCAGGGCCTGTTCCTGCCGCAGCGTCCGTACTTCCCGCTGGGCACCTTGCGTGCGGCGGTGGCCTACCCGGCCGCGCCCGACGCCTTCGCCGACGAGCAGATCTACGACGCGCTGGTGGCCGTTGGGCTGCCGCGCCTGGCCGAGCGCATCAACGAGGAGGCGAACTGGGCGATGCAGCTCTCCGGCGGCGAGCAGCAACGCGTAGCGCTGGCGCGCGCGCTGCTGCACCGGCCGAAGTGGCTGTTCCTGGACGAGGCGACCTCGGCGCTGGATGAGACGGCGCAGGCCGATCTGCACCGGCTGCTGCACGACCGGCTGGAAGACACCACCATCGTCAGCATCGCCCACCGGCCCGGCGTGGGCGAATTCCACGATACCGAGGTGGAGCTTGCGCACGAGCAGGACAGCGAGACACGCCACGTGCGCATGACGCAGTCGGCGACGGTCTGATCGCCGGCGCGACGCAGCGCGCTCCGGCCGGCCGCCCGACCGTGCGCGGCTCAGGGAGCGCGCTCGATCCCCGGGCTGGGCGGTACGGGCAGCAGGATCTCCTGCAGCACGTCGCCACGCCGCACCACGATGCCGTAGCCGCGCACCTCGACGACCAGCGCACCGTCGGGCAGGGTGTCGCCGACACCGGCCATGACGGCGGGCGCACCGTCCACCGACACCAGCGCGACATCCCGGTCCAGCGCACCCGCCGCGACGATCCCGACCAGCGCCACGTTGCCGGCACGCGGCGCCGATGACCCGCCAAACAGCCGGGCCAGCGGCTCGGTGTCAAGGGTTTGCGTGCGCGGCGCGGCGTCTCCCGCGGGCGTGGCCACCACCGGCTCGGCGGCGATCCGCCGGGAGCCGAGTTCGAGCGCCCAGTGCGTCCCCAGGGCGAGCAGGGCCAGCCCCAGGAGGAAGGACACCGGCCGCGGATGCCACCATCTGCGCATGCGCCCATTATCCCGCAAGCCCGGTCCCCGACGGGCGTCGACGGCAGAAGGGTTTTCCACGGCCGGCATCCTGTGCTAGCGTGGTAGCGCAGGCGCAAATGCGGCGGGGATCGTGACAGGAATGCGAAATGGGGTGAGAGCCACCGGTGCGGGCGGTCTTACCTTGATCGAGATCCTCGTCGTGGTGGCTATCCTCGGCGTGCTCGCGGCGCTGATCGTGCCGCGGGTGGTCGGCCGCACCGACGAGGCGCGGGCGATCGCGGCCAAGCAGGACATCGCCACGATCCTGCAGTCGCTGAGGATGTACCGGCTGGACAACGACCGCTACCCGACTTCGGCGCAGGGGCTGGACGCGCTGGTGGTGCGCCCCGGATCCGAGCCCGTCCCGCGCAACTGGAGGCAATATCTCGACAAGGTCCCCAAGGATCCCTGGGGGCAGCCGTATCAATACCTCAGCCCGGGTATACACGGCGAGGTCGATGTGTTCTCGTTCGGTGCCGACGGCACGGCCGGCGGCGGTGGAATCGATGCCGAGATCGGCTCGTGGCAGCTGTGAGCGGGGTCCGCTCCGCCGCGACGCGAGGCGCACGCGCCTGGCGCGGGCCGCACGCGGCTTCACGCTGATCGAGTTGCTGGTGGCGGTTACGATCCTCGCGATCGCCGCCGCGATCGCGGCGCTTTCGGTCGCCGCCGGCGAAGGCCGCGGCGTGGACGAGGAGACGCGACGGTTGGCGGCCCTGTTCCGGCTCGCGCAAGACGAGGCGGCGATGTCCGGAACGACGGTGGTATGGGAAGCCGACCGGCACGGCTACCGCTTCCGCCGGCTCGACCATGAGGATGCGCGCACACCGTCGCCCGCGGACGACCTGTTGCGCGCCAGGCGCTGGCCGTTTCGCGTCAGCCGGATCGAAGCGCAGCCGATCGTGTTCGGCCGGGAACCTCTGCTCCAACCCGGCGTCATTACGCTGTCCACCGCGTCCAGAGACATCCGGCTCGCGCTCGACCCCTTCGGCAACCTCACGGAGGCGCCTTGATGTGTTCTGACCGCACCGGGACCCGCTCCCGCCCCGCCGGCTTCACGCTGCTCGAAGTGCTGGTCGGCCTGGCCATCGCCGCGGTCGCCCTGATGGCTTCGATCCGGGCGGTCGGGTCGATGGCGCAGACCAACGCCGCACTCGAGCTGCGCGCGCTCGCGCAGTTGTCCGCGCACAACCGGGTCGCGGAACTGCGCGCCGTCGGCGCGTTCCCCGCCGTGGGCATGCGTACCGCCCCCTGCCCTCAGGGCCGCGCGCAACTCCAGTGCACGGAAGAGATCCAGCCCACGCCCAATCCGCTGTTCCGGCGCGTGGAGGTGCGGGTCGCGCACTGGTCCGACCCCGACGGCGTGCTGGCGCGGCTGACCGCCGTCCTGCCCCGAGTGCCATGAGACCGCGGCACAGAACGCGCGCGCCCGGGTTCAGCCTGCTGGAGCTGCTGGTGGCGGTCGCTCTGCTCGGCGTGCTGGCGGTGCTGCTGTGGCGCGGACTCGGCGGCGTCATCGCACAGCGCGAACGCATCGACCGCGATGCGGTGCACGTGGAGCGCGTCATTCGCCTGCTGGCGCAACTCGAGCGCGACCTCGCGCAGCGCGCACCGGATGTGGTGATTCCCGCCGCAGTCGAAGCAAGCGGCGGGTTGCCGCGCGCACTGGAGCTCTCGTTCCAGCGCGAGGGCAACGCCCAGCTCGTGATCCTGCGCACCGCGCCCGACACCGGCGGCCCGCTGCGCCTGGAACGGGTGCGGTACTTCGTCGCGCAGGGCGCGCTGCTGCGGGAAGCTTCGCCGCCGAGCGGCGCATGGCCTCCGCCGCCGCCGGCTCCGCCGCTGCCCCTGCTGGATGCGGTGCAGCGGCTTTCGGTGCGGTTGCTGAGGCTCGAGCCGCGAAGCGGTGCAGGCCCGGCCGCTGCCGTGGGCGAAGCGCGCGTCACCGGCGTCGAGGTGAGCATCGAGCGCGCGAACGGGGAGCGCTACGTGCGCGTGGTCGCTCTATGAACAGCCCCTCGCAGCGCGGCGCCGCCGTGGTGATGGCGATGCTGGCCGTCGCGATCGCCGCGACGCTGGTCGCCGGCACGTTCTGGCGGCAGGAGGTATGGCTGCGGCGAGTGGAGAACGAGCTGTCGTTCGCGCAGGCGCAGTGGCTGATGCGCGGAACCATCGACTGGGCGCGCGTGATCCTGGCCGAAGATGCGCGCACTTCGCGAGTGGATCACCTGGGCGAGCCGTGGGCGCTGCAGATCGCCGATACGCGATTGGACGACTCGAGCGGCACACCCGCCTATCTGACCGGCGGCATGCAGGACGCCCAGGCGAAGTACAACCTGCGCAATCTGGTGGGCCCCGAAGGCATCGTGCCCGCCGAGCTGGAAGTGCTGCGCAGGCTGCTCGCCTTCGCCGAGATCCCGGAAACGCTCGCGGACCCGATCGCACAGCGCGTGCTCGACGGCGTGCCGGCCCCGGCCGGCGAGAGCAGCCCGCTCGCAACCGGCGAAAGCCGTGGAGCGCGCCGGCAGGCTTTGCCGCTGCGCACGCTGGATGACCTGCTCTCGGTGCCGCAGATCGGCGCTGCCCAGGTGCAGGCGCTGCGCCCCTATCTCACCGTTCTGCCGCGGCCCACGCCGGTCAACGCCAATACCGCGAGCGCGCAGGTGCTGGCGGGAGCCATCGCGGAGCTGTCGCTGCCGGACGCGCGCCGGCTGCTGGCGAGCCGCGACCGCGCGCACTTCAAGGACCTGCACGACGTGCTATCGCGCATGCCGGGCCAGCCGCTGCAGGCCGATCCCACGCGGGTCGGGACCGGTACGCAATTTTTCCTGATGCAGGGACACATCGTCCATCGGCGCGCCCGGCTGCACGCGCAGGCGCTGATGCTGCGCACCGGCAACAGCGTGCAGCTCGTCTGGGTGCGGGAGCTGTGATGAACACGCTGCGCGTCTTCCTTGGTCCGCTCGCCGACCTCGCCGCGCAGTCGCCTCTCGCCTATGAGCTGCTCGATCGCAGGCGCCGCATCATGCGCCGCGGACAGGCCGTGCCCGCGCTGCTGCCCAAGACCGGACGCTGCGAGTTGGTGCTGGGCGCGCCCGACGTGCTGCTGGTGGACGCCGCGCTGCCGAAGTTGAGCGGGGCAAGACTGCGCGCCGCGCTGCCGATGCTGGTCGAGGAGTTCCTGCTCGGCGACATGGAGGACACCCTGGTGGTAGCGGGCGCTCCGGAGCGCGCCACCGGGCACGCCACGGTGGCGATGGTCGACCGCGCCCTGCTGCTGCGCGCGTTGGGGCTGTTCGGGCAGTTGCGGATGCGAGTGGTGAGCGCCACGCCCGAGCCGCTTACGCTGGCGGCCGCGCCCGGGTGCTGGCGCGCGCGCCTGCGCGAAGCCTACGGCTGCGCCCGCATCGGCGAGCGCCTCGGCATCGCCCTGTCGCCATCGCTCGACGGCGGACCGCCGCGGGAGCTGGCGCTTGCGCTGGCGCAGCACCCGGTTCCCAGCGCGATCGAAATCGAGGGAGAATGCGACGCTGCGGCCTGGGAGGAGCACTTGCGGGTGCCGGTGCGCAGAGTGCGCGACGAGCAGGCGGTGGCTCCCGCGGTGGCCCTCGAGCTGCTGCAGTATGAGGCGGCACCGCACGCCGCCGACTGGGCGCGCTGGCGCGGGCCGGTCGTCCTCGCCGCCGCGCTCCTGTTGTTGTGGATCGCGGGGCTGAACGTGCAGGCCTGGCTGCTGCAGCGCGAGGAGCGGGCGCTGCGCGGGGAGATGACGGACCTGGTGAAACGGGCCTTTCCCGAGGTGCCGGTGGTGCTCGATCCGGTAATCCAGATGCGCCAGGGGGTGAGCGAACTGCGCGCCGCGGCCGGCATCGACTCGCCCACGGACTTCCTGCCGCTCGCCACCCGTTTCGCGCAAGCGCTCGCCGACGATCGGGCGGTGCGCTCGATCGAGTACCGCGACGCGGCGCTGCACGTGCGCTTCGCCGACGCGCAACTGCTGGAGTCGGCGCAGGCGCGCGCCGCGCTCTCCTCGCGCCTGGCGCAGGACGGCCTCGAGGTGCAATTCTCCGTGGAGGGCGCGGTGGTGGCGCCCCGAAGGGTGCGTTCGTGATCAGGGTGCGCTCGTGATCGCCGCGCTGCGCAACTACTGGCTCGGCCTGTCGCGCCGCGAGCGCACGCTGAGCGGGGCCGGCATCGGCCTCGTGCTGTGCGCGGCGGCGTTCCTGATGGCGGTCGAGCCGGCCTGGGAAACGCAGTCCCGCCTGCGGGCCGAGCTGCCGGAGCTGCGCGAACAGGCGGCGGAGCTGGCCGCGCTGGCGCAGGAGGCGGAGCGCCTGCGCGAGCATCTCGAAGCGCGCCCGGGAACGGCAGAACTGAAGGACGCCATCGGGCAGTCGCTGTCGCGGGCGGGGCTGCAGGACGCCAGCATCGCCGTCGTGGGCGAGGGGCAGTGGATCGTCCAGGCGCAGGCGGTTCCCGCCGGACAATGGCTGGGCTGGCTGGAACAGGTCGCGCGCGAGTTGAGGCTGCGCGTGGGCAGCGCGCGCATTGCGCGCAGCGATGGCGTGGGTTTGATCGACGTGGAGGCGACTCTGAATGCGTTTCCCAACCGCTGAACGCAGCGCCTGGCGGCTGCGCGCGCTGCAGCTGCTCGCGGCGCTGGCGGTGATCGCCGCCATCGTGATCGCGCGGCCGCCGGCCGCCTGGCTTGCGGATGCGCTGCACGCGCACAGCCGCTTGCGCCTGATCGATCCGCAAGGGACGCTCTGGCGCGGCTCGGCGCAGCTTGCGGTGAGCGACGGCCGCCGGGCGCTGCTGGTGCCCGGCCGGCTCACCTGGCGCGCATCGCTCGCCGGCTTTCTCCGCGCGGAGGTGGAGATCCGCCATCCCGCGACGCTGGCGCCGCTGCGCGTGAGCATCGAACCGGGCAAGGTGGAAATCGAGGCAGGACGCGCGCAGACACCGGCCGCCGTCCTCTCCGCCCTGGGTGCGCCGTTCAACACCGTGCGCCCGGGAGGCACGCTGCATGTGCAATGGAGCGCGCTGCGGCTGCAGCGGGCAGCGGCGCACGGCGACGTGCGTCTCGAGTGGCGCGATGCGCAGTCCGCGCTCTCGCCGGTCGCACCGCTGGGCGATTTCCTGGTGGTCGTGAGGCTGCGCGGAGAGTCGGGCGAGGTCGCCTTGCGCACGCTGCGCGGCCCGTTGCACATGGAAGGCCGCGGCTCGCTCACCCATGGGCAGCTCGCCTTTGCCGGCGAGGCGTTCGCGGAAGAGCCGATGCGCGCGGCGCTGCTCGGGCTGATCGGCGTGCTCGGCAAGCGCTCCGGCGATCGCGCGCAGCTGCGGCTCGGCACCTAGACGAAGCGGGAGGTGATGCGTATGAACCCGATGAACACGAAGCGCACGCGGCGCGATGGACTGCTGGCGCTGGCGACCCACGCCGTCCTCGCTCTGTCGCTCGCCGCGCCGCTGTTCTGCGCCGGCGCACAGCCGGCGAAGGAGGAGAAGGTGCGGCTGCGGTTCGTCAACGCCGACATCGAGTCGGTGGTGCGCGCCGTCGCGCATTTCACCGGCAAGCTCATCGTGGTCGACCCGCGGCTCAAGGGCACGCTGACGCTGACCTCCGACAAGCCGATGACCAGCGCTCAGGCGCTCGCCGCGCTGCGGTCGGCGCTGCGGGTGCAGGGCATCGCCGTGGTCGAATCGGATGGCATGTGGCGGGTGGTGCCGGAGGCCGATGCCAAGGCCCAGCCGGGGCCGGTGCACAGTACGCCGACGCGGCCGAGCGCGGGCGATCACATCATCACCCAGGTGTTCCAGCTCAAGTACGAGTCGGCGCCCAACCTGCTCCCGGTGCTGCGGCCGCTGGTCACCCCGAGTAACCCGATCAGCGCCTACGCGGGCAACAACACCATCGTGGTGACCGATTACGCCGGCAACGTGCGGCGGGTGGCCGAGATCATCGCGTCGGTCGACACGCCCAGCGCCGGGGCGACCGAAGTGATCAGGTTGCAGCATGCGATCGCCAGCGACATCGCCGTGCTGCTCGGCCGGCTGCTCGACGCCGGCGGTGCCCAGGGCGGTGACCCTTCGCAGCGCGTCAGCGTGCAGGCCGAGCCCTCCAGCAACGCGCTGGTGCTGCGCGCGCCGAGCCCGGCCCGAGCGGAGCAGGTCAAGACGTTGATCGCGCGTCTGGACCAGCCCCTGAGCCAGGCCACCGGCAACGTGCACGTGGTGCCGCTGCGCAACGCCGAGGCGGCCGCGCTTGCGCGCACGCTGGCCGGTCTCGCCCCGGCCGATTCCGGCGCGGCGCCCGACTACTCGTCATCGTTCTCGGCGGCGCAGCAGCGCGCGCCGGGGATGGCGATGCTCGCGTCCACTCAGACGCCGGCGCGACCCGCGGAAGGTCCGATGCCGGTGGCCATGGGCGGCCTGCAGGGGCAGGCGATGGTGCTCGCGGATACCGCGACCAACTCGCTGATCATCACCGCACCCGAACAGATCTACCGGCAACTGCGGGCGGTGGTCGACAAGCTGGATGTGCGGCGCGCGCAGGTGTTCGTCGAGTGTCTGATCGCGGAGGTCACCAGCGATCAGGCGGCCGAGTTCGGCATCCAGTGGCAGGTCGGTCTCGACGACATCGCCAGCACCTCGACCAACGTCGTAGGCGGCACCAACTTCGGCGGCGTCACCCAGAACATCACCTCGGCGGCCCAGAATCTGAGCCTGCTGGGGCCGGGGTTGAACGTCGGCGTGGTGAAGGGAACCATCAGCATCCCGGGCGTGGGCGAGATCACCAACCTCACGGCGCTGGCGCGAGCGCTGGAGACGGTGACCAAGGCCAACATCCTGTCCACGCCCACGCTGCTCACGCTCGACAACGAGGAGGCGCAGATCCTGGTGGGACAGAACGTGCCGCTGGTGACCGGGCAGTACGTCACGCCGGGCACCGGCGGCCCGGTCACGGTGAACCCGTTCCAGACGATCGAGCGTCAGGACGTCGGGCTCACGCTGCGCGTGCGGCCGCAGATCAGCGAGGGCGGCACCATCAAGCTGGTGATCTACCAGGAGGTGTCGAGCCTGCAGCGGCGCACGGTGGACACGGCCGACGTCGTGCTGAACAAACGCACGGTGGAGACCAAGGCGCTGGTGGACGACGGTTCCATCGTGGTGCTCGCCGGCCTGGTGGAGGACAACGTGACCTCCACCCGCGAGAAGGTGCCCCTGCTCGGCGACATTCCGCTGATCGGCGCGCTGTTCCGCTACGACACCAAGCAGCAGGTGAAAACCAACCTGATGGTGTTCATCCGGCCGGTGGTGGTGCGCGACGAGGCGGCTTCCCGATCGCTGGCCACCGACCGCTACGATTACATGCGCAACCTGCAGCAGGTCACGCCATTGCAGGATCGCGGGCCGCTGCCGGCAGTGCGCGGGCCGGTCCTGCCGCCGCTGGACGGCCAGAGCCGACCGGCGCCCGCACCGTCGCCACCGCGCAGCGCATCCCCCCGACCGGGGCCGGCCGCCTATACACCGCCGCCGGGGCGGCGCTGAAGCGCATGCCGACGCTGATCCCTTACGCCTTTGCGCGGGCCCACAGCCTGCTGCCGGCCGGCGAGCGCGAGGGCCGCCTGCAGCTGTGGGTGACCGAGGCGACTCCCCCGGTGGCGGTGATGGAGGTGCGCCGCGCGCTGGCGCGCGACGTCGAGCCGATCATGGTTTCGCGCGACCGCTTCGAGGAGGGCTTGCGCGCGGCGTACGCGCAGGCCGAAGGCGAGGCGGCCACCGTGGTGGGAGAGGTGCAGAGCGAGATCGATCTCGCACGCCTGATGCAGGACCTGCCGCAGGTGGAAGACCTGCTCGAAGCGCGCGACGATGCGCCCATCGTGCGCATGCTCAACGCGCTGCTGACGCAGGCGGTACAGGAGCGCGCCTCGGACATCCACATCGAGCCGTTCGAGAGCTCTTCGGTGGTGCGCTTCCGGGTGGACGGCACGCTGCGCGACGTAGTGCGCCCGCACCGCGCGCTGCACGCGGCGCTGGTCTCGCGCATCAAGATCATGGCCGACCTGGACATCGCCGAGAAGCGGCTGCCGCAGGACGGCCGCATCCTGCTGCGCCTGGGCGGGCGGCAGGTGGACGTGCGCGTGTCGACGCTGCCGGCCGGGCACGGCGAGCGCGCGGTCCTGCGCCTGCTGGACAAGGAGCAGGGGCGGTTGGAGCCGGAGCGCCTGGGCATGTCGCCCGGCGTGCTGGCGAGCCTGGAGCAGGTGGTGCGGCAGCCGCACGGCATCGTCCTGGTGACCGGGCCCACCGGCAGCGGCAAGACCACCACGTTGTACGCGATGCTGTCCGCGCTCGACGCCGCCACCACCAACATCATGACGGTGGAGGACCCGATCGAGTACGATCTCCCGGGTATCGCGCAGACGCAGGTCAATCCGCGCATCGGGATGACGTTCGCGCGCGCGCTGCGTGCGATCCTGCGACAGGACCCGGACGTCATCATGATCGGCGAGATCCGCGACCTGGAGACCGCGCAGATCGCGGTGCAGGCGTCGCTCACCGGGCACCTGGTCCTGGCCACGCTGCACACCAACGATTCGATCGCCGCGGTCACGCGTCTGCTCGACATGGGCGTGGAGCCGTTCCTGCTGTCCTCCTCGCTGCTCGCCATCCTGGCGCAGCGCCTGGTGCGCCGGCTGTGTGCGAGCTGCCGCACGCAGGACGCCAAGGGCCAATGGCATCCGCTCGGTTGCCCGTCGTGCCAGGGCAGCGGCTATCGCGGCCGCGCCGGCGTGTACGAGCTGCTGCTGACCGACGATGCCATCCGCGAGGCGATCCATTCCGGCGAGGGCGAGCAGGCGCTGCGGCGCCTCGCGCAGCAGCGCGGCTTCCGGCCGCTGCGCGAGGACGGCGAGCGCTGGGTGGCGAGCGGCGAGACTTCGCTGGAGGAGCTGCTGCGGGTCGCGCGAGAGCAATGAGCGCGGGTGCGCGCGGGTGCGCGGGCGCCTGCACCGCCGCCTCCAGGACTTGAGCCATGCCCTCCTACCGCTTCGAAGCCTCGGACGCGGCGGGCCGCGTCGAGAAGGGCGTGCTGGAAGCCGACGGCGCGCGCGCGGCCCGGGCCCAGCTGCGCTCGCGCGGCCTGGCGCCGTTCGCGCTCGAGCCGCTCGCAACCGGCGCGGGCGAATCGCCGGGCTGGGTGCGCCTGCGGCTGGGCGAGCTCGAGCTCACCACCGCCACGCGCCACATCGCCGCCCTGCTCTCGGCCAAGCTGCCCCTGGCCACCGCGCTCGGCGCCGTCATCGAGCAGAGCGAGCGGCCGGACACCCGCGAAGCCCTCTCCGCCGTGCGCAGCGAGGTGGTCGCGGGGGCCCGCTTCGGCGACGCGCTCGGGCGCTTCCCGCGGCTGTTCCCGCAGGTTTACCGGGCCACCGTGGCCGCCGGCGAGCAGGCGGGCGATCTGGCGCTGGTCATGGAACGCCTGGCCGATTACCTGGAGCAACGCCAGGCGCTGCGCGGCAAGATCCTGTCCGCCATCCTGTACCCGGCCGTGGTCACGCTGGTCGCCGTGGCGATCGTCCTGTTCCTGATGACCTACGTGCTTCCGCAGGTGGTGCAGGTGTTCGAGCAGACCTCGCAGTCGCTGCCGTTGCCCACACGCGTGCTGCTCGCCACCAGCGCCTTCCTGCGCGACTTCGGGCTGTGGCTCGTCGTGCTGCTTCCTGCGCTCGGCTTCGCGCTGGCCGCCTGGTTGCGGCGGCCGGGGCCGAGAGCGGCGTGGCATGCGCTGCTGCTGCGACTGCCCCTGCTCGGTTCGGTGCTGCGCACCGTGGACACGGCGCGCTTCGCCGGCACGCTCGCGATGCTGGCGGCCTCGGGCGTGCCGGTCCTGCGCGCGCTCGAAGGTGCGCGCGCGACGCTGCGCAACTCGGTGCTGGCGCAGGCGGTCTCCGGGGCGATCGCGCAGGTGCGCGAAGGCGAGGCGCTCGCCAGGGCGCTCGGGGCCACGCGCGCGTTCCCGCCGATGCTGATCCATCTGATCGCCAGCGGCGAGGCGACCGGGGAACTGGCCCGGATGCTGGATCGCGCCGCCGCGATCCAGGCCCGGGAAGTCGAGCGGCGGCTGCTGGTGCTGACCACCCTGCTGGAGCCGCTGCTGATCCTGGCGATGGGCGCCATGGTGCTCGGCATCGTGCTCGCGGTGCTGCTGCCGATCATCGACATCAACCAGCTGGTACGCTGACTCGCTCGGGGCAGTCGCTCACGGCGCGCAGCTCGCTTCCCGTGAAGCGGCTGGCGAGCGCGGCCAGCTGCGCGGACACCTGCGCGCTCGGTTCGCGCAGGACGAACACGGTCTGCGTGACGCGGTGCTCGCGGCTGCCCATGCGTGCCAGGCGCACACCGCGGGCCTGCAGCCCGCGCAGGAACTCGCCGGCCGCTTCCTCGCTGCGGAAGATCCCCAGCGAGATCGCGTTGCGCATGGCGCTCTCCCCCTCCACCGCGAAATAGTCGGTCACGCCCAGCGCGGTCAGCTCCGCGATGCGGCGATCGACCTCCACGCGGCTCGCCTGCGGTGGAATGAACACCCACCAGCCGGCCACCACCGGCACGCGCGATTCCGACGCACGCTGCATCAGTCCCAGCCGCTCCAGCTCGCGCCGCGCCGCCGGCAGCTCGACGTCGGAGAAAGTGCCCCACTCCAGGCAGGCGCTGCGACGCGGCGCCGGTGGCGGCGGCGGAATGATGCGCAGCTTGTCCGCGTTGAGCTGCTGCTCGAGCAGCGCGGCGTCCGGGCTGCGCTGATCCGAGAGCAGCAGGGCGTAGGCCGCGAGCGCCAGGTTCGCCAGCAGCAGCACCGTGAACACCAGTCTCATGCGCGAGCGATCTCGATCAATCCCTCCAGCACCAGGCTCGGTGCGAGCGTCGCGGGGCGCCGCAACAGCGGCGCGACGAGCTGCGCGCCGCCGCCGCTCAGCAGAATCCGCGGCTCGCCATGGCCGGCGTCGAGCATCGCCTGGTGCATGCGCTCGATCGCACCGCACGTCGCCTGCAACGCGCCGCTGTGGATCGCATCCGCGGTGCCGGTCGGGAACGGCCGGAAGTGTCCGGGTTGCTGCGGCAGCCCGGCCGTGCCTTGCGCCAGCGCCTGCGCCATCAGATCGGGGCCGGGCAGGATCAAACCGCCCAGGAAGCGACCGTCCGCGGTGAGTGCGTCGACGGTGACTGCGGTGCCGACGCTGGCCACCACGCTGGCCCCGTCGCGCCGTGCGTGCGCCCCCACCAGCGCCGCCCAGCGGTCGCTGCCCAGTTGCCCCGGCTCGGCATACCCGCTCACCACGCCGCACTCGCTGACCTGGCTGCTTGTCCAGCGCAGGGCGATGCCCCAGGGCGCGAGCGCCTGCTCGATCTGCGCCTTGGCGTGGTCGCCGGCGACGCTGGAGCCGATCGCCAGCTGCGGCCGAGGCAGCATGCGCAGGGCATCCGCCAAGTCGGCAGCGCGCGCGGTGAGCACCGATCCCTGCGCCACGAAGCCGCGCTCCTGCCACAACCCCCACTTGATGCGCGTGTTGCCGGCGTCGACGGCGAGGATCAACCTGCCCTCCGTAAGCCCCCTTCCAGCGGCCGCAGGCTCAGCTCTCCCGAGTGGAAGCGGCGCAAGCCGGCGGTGGTCTGCAGCTGCAGCGCGCCGTCGTCGGCCACGCCAGCGGCGATACCGGCGTGTTCGGTGCGATCGGGCATGATCACCGCCACCGCCCGGCCGGCGAGCGCATCGTAGCGCATCCATTCGTCTTTGAGCGGGCCGAAGCCGCGCGCGGCGAACAGCTCCAGCGCATCCGCCAGATGCCGCAGCAGGGTGCCGAGCACGCGGTTGCGATCCTGCCGCACCCCGGCCGCGGCCAGGTCGGTCACCGCCTGGTCGATGCGCTGGCGCACGGCCGGGTCCACGTGCAGGTTGACGCCGATGCCGATCACCGCCGCGCTCGGCCCCATCACATCGCCCTCGAGCTCGCTGAGCACGCCGCCGAGCTTCTGGTAGCGGTACAGCAGATCGTTCGGCCACTTCAGCTGCACTTCGTCGCCGCCCAGCTCGCGCAGCGCACGCACCAGGGCGACACTCGCGGCGAGGCTCAGCCCGCCCAGGCGGCCCACCCCCTGCTCGAAGCGCCACAGCACCGAGAACGTCAGTCCGCCGCCCAGCCCCGAGTGCCAGCGGTGTCCGCGCCGTCCGCGCCCGCCGGTCTGCACCTCGGCGGCGAGCGCCAGGCCGCTCGGCGCACCGGCCAACGCCTCCGCCAGCAGCAGCGTGTTGGTGGAATCGACCGCATCGATGACGTGCACCTGGAACGTCTCCGTGTGTGCGCCCAGATGACGGCGCACCTGCGCGGCGTCGAGCCAGTCCACGGGGGTGACTAGGCGGTAGCCGCGTCCGTGCACCTTGAACAGCGTGACACCAAGCGCTTCCAGCCCCTGCAACGCCTTCCACACGGTGGTGCGCGACACGCCCAGCGCGCGCGCGAGCGCCTCCCCGGAGTGGAAGTCGCCGTCGGACAGCAGGCGCAGTGCGCGGAACGCAAGCGGAGCGGGGGCGGAGGCGGTCATGGCGGGAACGCAAGCGCGAAGCAGGCGGCGGGGCAAGCTAAACCATCGGCGGCCGGTTTGTCAAAGCCGCCGCGCCGGTATACTGCGTTTTGACCTGGGTCAAGCGCGCCGAAGCGCTTTCTGGAACACTGCCGCGAGGCGCGGCCGAGCAGCGCTTCGGATCCAACTGGGGAGGCGACATGTTCATGAAGATCCTGCTCCCGACCGACGGGTCGGACCTGTCCAGGAGAGCCGTCGAGAAAGGGGTCGATTTCGCCAAGTCGATCGGCGCCGGCGTGGTCGGCTTCTTCTCCCCGGAGGACTACCGCGCGCTGATGTACAGCGAGTACATTCCGCCCAGCCTGCTGTCGCAGGAAGAGTTCGAAGCCAACGCCAAGAAGGCGGCGGAGAAGCACCTCGCGTTCATCGAAAAAACAGCCGCTGCCGCCGGGGTGCCGTACGAGGGCTACTTTCTGTCCAGCATCGCGCCCTGGGAGGCGATCGTCGAGGCCGCGAAGAAGAAGCGCTGCGACCTGATCTTCATGGCCTCGCACGGCCGCACCGGCCTGGCCGGCCTGGTGCTCGGCAGCCAGACCACCAAGGTGCTCACGCACTCGAAGACCCCGGTTTTGGTGTACCGATAAATCGAGCGCCGGTGTACCGGGAACCCCGGTGCTGGTGTACCGAGAACGCCGATGCTGGTTGTACCGAGAAACCGGTGCTGGTGTACCGATAAGCCGGCGTTCGCGTACCGCTAGCGGTCGGCTTCGCTGCGCCGCTCAACCTCGCCGGGCTGCGGCGCGCCGGCCTTGGCCGGCGCCAGGAACCAACTGTCCTTGGACACGACTTTCGGCTGCTCGGGATCGCCTTCGTAGGCCGGCGTCATGATCTGCACGCCGTACTCGTTGAACACATCCAGGATGCTCCGGTGCAGCGCGCTGTACAGGGGTGCCATCGACGACGGCGTGTCGCAGTAGACGTTCAGCTCGTAGGTGATGCAGAAGTCTCCCAGCGCCTTCTGCAGCACGAAAGGAGGCGGCTCGCGCAGCAGCCCTGCGGTGCGCTGCGCGGCCATCAGCAGCATCGCCTCCACCTGTCGCCAGGGCGTCTCGTAGCCGATGCCCACCGTCGTGTGCAGGATCAGGCCGCGCTCCTTGGCGAGCGTGCTGTAATTGATCACGTTGCCGTTGAGCAGGATGGAGTTGGGCACCACGATCTCCTCGTTCTTGGGGGATCGCAAGTGCGTCACCTGCAGCCGGATCTGGGTCACGTCCCCGATCAGCCCCTCCACCTGGATGCGGTCGCCCAGGCGGAACGCGCGCCGATAGGTCATGGTGTAGCCGGCGATGATGTTGCCGATCACCGAGCTCGAGCCGAGCGAGAACATCACGCCCAGGAAGATCGATACGCCCTTGAAGGCGGCGGACTCCGACCCCGGGATGTAGGGGTAGGCTACCACCACGGCGAACGCAACGATCAACAGGCGGATGATGCGGTAGGTCGGCATCGACCATTCCCGGTCGAAGTCGCGCAATACCACCGTGCCGTGCTCCACCGCGGCGAAGAACAGGCGCAGCAGTCTGAGCACGTAGCGGGTCACGACAGCCAGGACGGCCAGGAACGCCAGGCTGGGCAGGGCGGCGACCAGGCTCGTGCCGATCGACCCCAGCGGGTCGAGCACCAGGTTCAACAGGCGATCGGCGAGCGCCCGCGTCGCCGGGTACTGGCTCAGGATGAACTGCAGGCACAGGTATGCCAGGACGAGCACCGCCAGCAGACGCACAAAGCTCAAACCGTTTCGCAGCCCCTGCCACATCTGCTCGGCGCGCAGCAGCCGGAAAGACTGGATGCCGACGTCCTGAACGCGCGACCGGTAGCGCGCCTCCAGCATGGTGCCGAGACGCTGGAACGGCCAGCGCAGCGCGAGCAATCCGGCGGCGAGCGCGGCGAGCGCCGAAACCGAGTACACCGTGCCCATGAGCAGTGCGTGCGGTTCCCGGTCGCGCCGGTAGCGGGCGACCGCCTCCGCGATGGCATCGCGGTGCAAGCCGACCAGCGTGTGGCGCTGCACGCCTTCGTTGCTCGCGTCGGCCTCGACCACCGCCATGATCCGGCGCTCTCCCGCCACGATCATCGACATGTCGCCCGATTCGGTCACGCGGATCGCGTCGGCGGGTATGCTGCGGTCCGCGGCGAGTTCCCTGAGGCGCCCTTCGATCCGTGCAGCGCGTTGCTCGGCGGGGAAAGACGGGCTGCCTCGCACCCGCAACAGCGTCCTGCCGTCGAGCGTCACCGGCGCGGTGGGCCAGTGCGCCTCATGCTCTGCGCTCTCGGCGCTCGACACGGAAGCAGCGGCGCCCGGGGTCGCGGTCGCGGCGGGCTCCTCGCCTCGCGCGTCCCGCGCCAATCCGGCAACCGAGAGGATGGCAAGGGAGACGACGGTCGCCGCCCCCTTGGCGATCCAGGCACCTGTTCTCGGATCGGCAGGTTCGAGTGGTGGGCGGCTCAGATGAATTCCTTCGCGTAAGGCCAGAGAGCTGCCCGGCGTCAGAACAGGACCTTTCCGTACAGCAGCAACCCGGTGTAGCGGAAGTCGAACTTGGCTTCGAGGTCGATGCCGGGCACGTCGCTGCCCTCCTCCCCCTCCAGCAGCACGCGCACGCTGTTGAGCCCGGCGCCCAGCGCGAACCGCTTCCATGGCCGGTACTCGAGCGCGAACGTGCTGTCGACGATACTGCCCTTGAAGCCATCGAAGGCCAGGTACAACGCCTCCACGGAACTGCGCATGTACCAGTTGCGCGTCAACAGCACGTCGAAGCGCAGCCCGAGCAGCGGCAGCGGCGCCGTGACGTCTTCGCCGACCGTGCCTTGCGTCGCCGAGCTGACGCTCAAGCCGATGTCGGTGACATGCAAGCCGATCGAGCCGCCGAAATCGACGCGATCGTCGTGGATGAAGGCGTAGCTATAGCGCACGTTGTAGAACGCCAGGTCGAACGCGCTTTGCACCGTCGTGCCGATCGGGTAGGTGACGCCATCCAGCACGATCTCCGTCTCCAGCGTGCGCGTCGCGTCGCGATCGAGATCGAACCAGGTGAAGTCGAGCCGGTGCCGTCTGCTCTTCCCGAATCGATACAGCGCATCCACGCGGAAAGCGCTCTGCGAGGTTTCCAGCCCCAGGACGTTCTCCAGGTCGAACTCCACGCCGGCGCCAGCCGCCCCCACTCGAGCCGATCCGTCCATGCTGGCTAGCATCCCACCAAGCGCTATGCTCGCCTTCTCCCACGGACCGGTTTCCTCCGCGAGCGCGGGTTGGGCCATCGCCGCCGCCAACAATGCCGCTGCCAGTCTCCCCTTTGAGCGCATCTTCGAACCTCCCGTCGGTCAGAATCTGATCCCGAGTCCCAGGACGGGCCCGTGCAGCGCCATGTCCCACACGAACCCGTCCTCCTCGAAGTCCTGGTACAGGTAGCGATACCCGGCGTTCACCGTGAAATGCTTGGAGATCTGCCAGACGATCGCACCGGCCGCCTGGTAGCTGATGTCGGAGCCGACGCCAAATCCGCCGACGTCGCCCAACAACGTCACGGACCAGCGCTCCGCAAGCGGGATCATCGCCCGCGCGCCCACGATGGGATCCCACCAGCTCTCGTCGCCGCTCAGGCTGCGCGTCCCGCCCGGGAGCAGCCCGCCGGTGGTTGCGGTGAGATCCAGGTCGTTGTCCAGCCCGGTATAGCGCCCACCGCCGATGAGGTCGAACGGGATGCGCTCGCCGATGCGGTACATTGCCGCGAGCTGGTACACCTGCATGGTGGTGGTGACCTCCAGCGTGCCGGTGGCGTTGCTGATTCCACCTGGTCCGTGCCAGGAACGCGAGGCGCCCCCCTCCAGCCGGGTGTATACCCCGTCGACCAGGAATCCCCAGCGGCCCCGGCGCGCTTCGAAAACGCCCATGAAGGCCATGTCCAGGTCCTCGAGGATGTCCGGGAATTCGAGGCTGATGTCGGCCTCGACCCCACGGACGCCGAGGGTGCCGTCCAGGCCGGCCGCGAACACGTAGGGCGTGAACTGGAACTGCCAGCGGCCGGCTTTCGCGTCCGCGGCGTATGCTCCGGTCATCGATAGCGACGCGACGCCGGCCAGGCAACCCGTCAGGACGCGTACGGCATTGGACATCACGAGCTCCCCCCTCGGTCTTCTGCGAGGCCGTAGAACCTCTTCGGCGATCAACGTCGCCGATGCCGCCGCCGGATCGGGAGTATAGCGCGTAAGTCTGGAGCCCTTGACCTGGATCAGCTTCCTCATGCACCGCGTGGAATGGCCGTCGGGTTCTCGCAATCGGGTTGGAAGGCCGCCGATTGGCCGTAAATTGCGCTACGCTGTAGTGCCTCTCGCAGGAGTCGGAGTCCATGAAGTTCATCGGCCAATTGCTGGGCCAGCACCTGCAGCGCTACCCGTGCATGGAGCTGGCGGACATCTACAAGCTGCTGCACCAGGCGGCGATGGGCGCCGGTCACGCGGTGCGCGACCCCGACGCAGCGTGCACGCTGCTGCGCTCCGAGGCGCGGGCCCTCGGCGAGGGCCCGCCCGAGCCGATCGCCGATCCGATCTCGCCGGACGGGAAGCTCGCGCGCATTCACTTGCGTCCCTACGTCGCGGCGGGCCGCGATCTGGACGCCTTGGCCGACGCCTTCGTTCAGACCGCGCAGCGCTTCAGCGCCTCGCCCGAGAAGCTCGCCAAGTTCTGCGGCTGCCTGGGCGACCTCGCCGACGCGGGCGGCATTCCCTTCGGCCGCGAACAGGTGAGCGGGTATTTCGACGCGATCGCCGCACAGGGTTATCCCGCGGTGCGCCACTCCGATGCCTACCGCGCTGCCTACCAGCCCGCTTACCGCGTGGTCCTGCTCGATCTGCTGCCGCCTGTGCGCCCTCAAGGCCAACAAAGAGGCATGGAGGACAAGTGATGCCTGCCGAAAACCTGCGCATCGTCGACATCAAGGCGATTCCGACGTCTTTTCCGGTCGACCCGAAGAACAGCGTCACGCTCGGCATCGGCCGTGCGGTCAAGCGCGATGCGGTGATCGTCAAGGTCAGCACGGACGCCGGCATCGTCGGCTGGGGCGAGGCGCACCACGGCCGCGCGCCGGGCTCTGTCGCCCATCTGATCAACAACACGCTGAGGCAGCTCGTCCTGGGTCAGGATGCGCACGACGTAGTCGGCGTGTGGCAGAAGGTGTACGCGAAGCAGCTGGGCAGCCACGGCATGGGTGCAGCCGCGGCCATCGGCCTGTCCGGCATCGACCAGGCGTTGTGGGACATCCGCGGCAAGGCCGCGGGCT
>Ga0187892_10001083_pt1 | contig 65702 bp, 56 predicted proteins | sample MA1701073metaG_FD_139345 | JGI IMG/M metagenome (GOLD analysis project Ga0187892, IMG submission 139345) | Bio-ooze microbial communities from a basaltic lava cave in the Kipuka Kanohina Cave System on the Island of Hawaii, USA - MA170107-3 metaG ... | reverse complement strand
GTCAAGCAGGAAAGGTGCTTCATGTCCAACTCCAGGATGGTTCGACCCACTGCGAGTGTCAAGGCCTTGCGAGTGGTTTATCAATTTATGAGTGGATTCGTTAACGTGAGGCAACGCTCTAGCTCTGATAGTGTCGCTTTGGTCACACTTTTTCTGCGATGGCAGCTGAGGCGGGGCGGCCGCTTTGGTAGTCGATGACGCTTTGGAGGATGCCGTCGAGGCTCATCCGAGGTTGGAAGCCGACCAGAGCTTTGATTTTCCCGATGTCGGGAATGCGGCGAGGCATGTCTTCAAAGCCTTCTTCGTACGCTTCGTCGTAAGGGACAAAGATGATTTCGGAATCTGATCGGGTTAGTTCTTTGACGCGCTTGGCTAAGTCGAGGATGGTGATTTCCTCGTTGGAGCCGATATTGAAAACCTGACCGACAGCTTCACTCCGATCCATCAGCTTCACCAGCGCTTCAACCACATCGCCAACGTAGCCGAAGCAGCGCTTTTGTTCGCCGTCACCATAAACCGTGATCGGCCGGCCGGCGAGTGCCTGTTTCACGAAGGTGGGAATCACCATCCCGTACTGACCTGTCTGCCTCGGTCCGACAGTATTGAACAAGCGCACGACGATCGTTGGAAGTTTTCGTTCCCGGTAGTAAGCCAACGCCAGAAACTCATCAATCGCCTTTGAGCACGCATAGCTCCAACGGCCTTTGGTCGTCGCACCCATGACCAGGTTGCCGTCCTCTCGGAACGGTACTTCAGTGCTGAGTCCATAGACTTCCGAGGTGGAGGCGACCAGCACCTTCTTCTTTTTCTTGTTGGCAATCGCCAACACCACTTCGGTGCCACGAACGTTTGTCTCAATTGTTCGCACCGGGCTTTCGACAATCAGTTTCACTCCCACAGCGGCGGCGAGGTGAAACACGACGTCGCATTGATCAATCAACTCCGCGGTCACGGGTTGGTTGTGAACGCTCTCGATCGTGTAATGAAACTTGGGATTACTCTTGAGGTGTTGGATGTTCTCAAAAGTTCCAGTCGACAAGTCGTCGATACAGAAGACTTCGTCGCCGCGGCCGAGGTAGGCATCGGCCAGATGTGAGCCGATAAATCCGGCGCCTCCGGTGATCAATACTCGCAAACGATTAGGCTCCTTCTTCTTGGGAATCCTGGTAAGAGCGCGAAACAGAATTTATTCTCCATTTTCCATTTCTCATTTTTCATTTGGTCGTTTCCAGCGACGTGGACCTGGATTCGACGCTTCTACCGGACGAACTTGCCTTAGCCGATACCGGCGCGTGTAGCAACTGATCGTACAGCGAGCGGATGTCTTCCAGAAGTCGGTCCTTAGAATGTTGTTGGGCTACGAACGACGCGCCACTCTCACCGAACTCTCTACGAAGCTTGCCATCGTCGATCAGCCGAGCGAGTCCGGCCGCAAAAGCCTCAGGGTCATTTGCCGGGACAGATATTCCCCGCTGACAAATAACGTACTGCGCTGCTCCGGCTTGAAGGTCTGGCGACAACGCTGACCCCAGCAGATCGACCACTCCACCAACTGCAGTCGCGATTATCGGTCGCGCATTGGCCATTGCTTCAATCAACGTCAGCGGAGTCCCCTCGTTGAGCGAACTAAGCGCAACCACGTCGAGCGCCGGATAGAAGTTTTCCGGATCGCGCCTTGTGCCGGTGAAGATCACATCAGCTTCAATCCCGAGAGACCGGGCTCTATCTTCAAGTCTGCCTCGCAGATTTCCCTCCCCGATGACGACAAATCTCGCGCGGGCTGCCGACTTCCCCGTGATCCGGGCGTTCTTAAATCGCGGTATGGCCTCCAGAAGTAGTTCATGGTTTTTGATTTCAGTCAGGCGCCCGACAATTCCGACCAGAATCTCATCACTCTTGGCTCCGAGCTCGTCACGCAATAACGACCGCCGTTCCCTCCAGTTGTCGAAGATGGCAAGGTCGAGCCCGAGCGGTACTACCGAGAATTGCTGCTTGCGTCCGACGCCAAATTGTTCGTGAATCTCGCGCTGCTGTTGCTCGCTTACGACCACGATTCTGTCAGTTACAAGTCGGGCCAGTAGTCGTTCAATCAAAAGAAAGAGTCGTGTCTTCAGTGGACCATAATAACTATGAAAAATGTGGCCGTGGTAAGTGTGTACGAACCTCGTCGGCCTCGGGCGGCCGATCAGAGCACTCGGTGTTAACCACCTATATAGCAACCCGGCCGCTCGTCCTACCGTTCCGGCCTTTGCCGTGTGGGTATGAACAACGTCGGGTCGTTCACGAACAAAGAGCCGGTAGAGTTTCCAGATTGTCAAAACATCTTTGCGAGAAATCTCCCGGCTCATTTCCGGAATAGCTATCGGTTCGACGCCTTGCTCGCTGGCGAAGTAACCCATGTCTTCTTCACTGGCAGGAACTGCCCCGGCCACCAGCACCGACTCGCAATCACCCCCGCGCAGCCCTGCGGTCAGCCAAACAACGTGCTTGGCCGGGCCACCAACGTTAAGCCGGGCGATGACGCGGATAATCTTCATGAGAATTTCGAATTAGAATCGAATTTCGAATTTCGAATTGCGAATTTCGGATTTCGTGTTCTTAAGGTTGAACGTTTTCTACCAGGACTCACTTTGTCATAGCAACTCGAAGCTCGCGAGAGGCGAAATTCGCAATTCGAAATCCGAAATTCGTGTTCTCACTCGCGAGAGACGAAATTCGAAATTCGCAATTCGAAATTCGCAATTCCTGTTCTTTCCATGAACTGAATCACTCGCGAGAGACGAAAGTCGAAATTCGCAATTCGAAATCCGAAATTCCTGTTCTTTCCATGAACCGAATCACTCGCGAGAGACGAAATTCGAAATTCGCAATTCGAAATCCGAAATTCCTGTTCTTTCCATAAACTGAATCACTCGCGAGAGGCGAATTTCGAAATTCGCAATTCGAAATCCGAAATTCTCTCTCCCTCCTCCAGCTCCATTTTGTTTGCTCCGGTCTCGGCCACCAGGTTCGAGGCACGCAAGAGGCTCTCAAAGGTGCCCGCATCAGTCCACCAGCCCTGGAGTTCTTCCCAGGTCATATCTCCACGCTCAATGTAAGCGTTGTTCACGTCGGTAATTTCGAGTTCGCCTCGACCTGAAGGTTTCAGGGTGCGAATGATCTCGTAAACACTTGCGTCGTACATGTAGACCCCGATGACCGCAAATTCCGACTTTGGGCCCTCAGGTTTTTCTTCGATGTGCACGACTCGCCGGCCATCGAGCTCCGGCACCCCGAAGCGCTGGGGATCTGTAACCTTTTTCAGAATAATCTTGGCACCGCCACCCTGATGACGATATGAGCGCACTGCCTGATGAATATTGCCTTCGATGATGTTGTCGCCGAGGACCACGCAGACCGGTTCGTCTGAAGCAAAGTGCTCGGCCAGCGACAAGGCTTCGGCGATGCCACCCTCCCCTTCCTGATAGGTGTAGTTGAGGTGCTTCAGTCCAAACGCTTTTCCGTTTCCCAGCAGCTTCAAGAAGTCGCCCGCGGAGTTGCCACCGGTCACGATCATGATGTCAGTGATTCCGGCATTGACGAGTGTCTGAATCGGATAATAGATCATCGGCCGGTCGTAGACAGGAAGAAGGTGTTTGTTGGTGATTGTGGTCAACGGGCGGAGCCTCATCCCGAGTCCTCCAGCTAATACGATTCCCTTCAATCGTTTCTCCTTTCGTGTAGGATTAATCAATGAATCGTTGGAACCACAATTCCAGCATCAGCAGAGCCCAAAGTTGATGCGCATAATCGCGCTCACCACGCGCATGCAAATCAACGAGGCGTGTGACTGCGTCAGGCTGGAAGAATCCTCTGCTTAGGGCCCGCTGGGATAACAACGTCTCGCGAAGAAAGGGTTGCAGGCGGCCACGAAACCAATCTCCAATAGGGACGCCAAACCCCATCTTGCGTCGGTGTAAATTCTCAGCCGGTAATATCTTTCGAAGCGCACGCTTCAAAAGGTATTTCGTAGTCATCCCGCGCAGCTTCAATTTTTCCGGTAAGCTGGCGGCAAACTCGATAACGTGGTGATCGAGGAAGGGGGATCTCGCCTCGAGCGAGACTGCCATAGTCGCGATGTCGACCTTCACCAACAGGTCGTCAGGCAGGTAAGTCATGGTGTCCGCAAGCAAAGCCGCGTCGACGATTCCGGAGCCGTTGGCATGCGCAAACCACGGATCCAGTAGATCTCGAGCGTGGAGATTTTTAGTATCTTTGCTGAAAGCTTCCGAATAGATTTCCCGTTTGGCTGATTCATCGAAAACACTAACCCAACGAAGATAGCGTTCGACCTTGGGCAAAGACGCCGCCTGCAGAAAACGCTTCGCATCTCTCAAGCGGCTGCGGCGTGATTCCGAAGTCGGCAGCAAACTCACCGCTTGTTCGACAACCGACTCTCGCAACAAAGCCGGCAACCGATGATACTGCTGCGCCAAACGCATGGCGGCGTAGCGCTCGTAACCTGCAAACGACTCGTCGCCCCCGTCTCCATTCAGGGCCACGGTGACGTGCTTGCGGGTTTCGCGTGCGACGTAGTAGGTCGGGATGGCAGATGAATCGGCGTAAGGTTCACCATAGTGTTCGACCAGTAACGGCAAGACTTCGAGAGCGTCAGGGCGGACAACAAACTCGTGGTGGTCAGCTCCGATGTATTCAGCGACTCTGCGCGCGTGATGCAGTTCACTAAAATCCTGTTCTTCAAAGCCGATCGAAAACGTCTTGACCGGCGTGGCCGACTCTTCGCTCATCAAGGCCACGACTGCACTGGAGTCGATGCCGCCCGAGAGGAACGCCCCCAACGGCACTTCAGACATTAAGCGAACGCGGACCGCGTCGCGCAGAATCTCGATCGCGCGCTCGCTCGCTTCTTCCTCGCCGATGTTTAGCTTGTGGGAGAAGTCCGGCTGCCAGTAACGTTGTATGCTGATCTCGCCTTTGCGCCAGCGCAGTGTGTGACCCGGTTCCAGTTTCCTGATCGCCCGGTAAGCCGTGAGCGGAGCCGGAACACATCTGTAAGAAAGATAGTAATCGAGCGCTTTGATATCGACGTCGCGGGAAATTGCGGGGTGCAGCAAAAGGGAGCTGAATTCCGATCCGAAGATCAACTGGCCATCAACCTGGGCGTAAAGTAAAGGTTTCTTGCCGACACGATCTCGCGCCAGGAAAAGCTCCCGAGTTCGCTGGTCCCAGATCGCGAACGCAAACATGCCACGCAAGTGCTTTGGGCAATCTGCGCCATAGCGGTCGTAGGCGTGAATGATGGCTTCGGTATCGCTGTTGGTGTAGAACTTGTCGCCTAACTTCTCCAGTTTCTCGCGGAGTTCGAGGTAGTTGTAGATCTCGCCGTTGAAGACAATCCAGGCAGTACTATCTTCATTGTGAATTGGTTGACGGCCGCTCTTCAGATCAATTATCGAGAGCCGGCGCATGCCCAGCCCAACGCCCTGGTTCACATAAAACCCGTCATCATCCGGACCCCGATGACGAATTGCCGCGCACATTCGCGACAAGAGTGCCTCGTCGATCGGTTTTGAGTCGCTCCGGACTATTCCTGTGATTCCACACATGCTTCAAAAAACCCTATTCGATGGACAACTACAAAATCAAGTGCAGACGCTGGGTATGTCTATAGGAAGGCCCAACTGGTCACGATTTGATCTCATTTTGCCGCAGAATGTGGCTCGCGCGAGTTGTGCTAACATCGCATCGACCCCTTCGCCTCGCCTGATCCGGTAAGCTTTAGTATATCAGCAGGGGGCGACTAGTAAGGACCTTGAACTTGTCTGAACCCACGACAGCAGAAACCAATCTGATAACACCATACGGCGGTCGACTAGTCGACCTGGTAGTTCCCCCAGATCGATTAGAGGAACGTAAACATCGCGCGAGGGAACTCCCTTCGATACGTCTGTCTGAACGCGCGGTATGCGACCTGGAGCTGCTGGCTACGGGAGCATTTTCCCCGCTCGATCGCTTCATGAGCCAGGAGGACTACCGAAAAGTGGTCGGTGAGATGCGCTTGAGCAGTGGCAACGTGTTCCCGATTCCGATAACCCTGAGCGTCGGAAAGGAAGAAGCGATGGCGCTGGATCGAGAGGTCGCGCTCAGAGATGCTCGGAATGAAATCCTCGCCTTGATGACAATAGAAGAGATTTACGAATGGAAACTCGATGAGTTGGCAGGGAGTGTGTTTGGCACTACCGACTTGCGTCATCCTTTGGTTGCCGAAATGCACGGCTGGGGTCAATTGAAGATTTCTGGTGCGCTCGAAGTTCTGCAGGTTCCCAAACATTACGATTTCCGCGAGTTGCGTTTGACGCCGGCGGAAACTCGTCAGTATCTCGACGAAAGCGGCAGTAGGAACGTTGTAGCTTTCCAAACCCGCAATCCTTTGCATCGAGCCCACGAAGAGATCACAAAGCGCGCCGCCGCCGCGGTGGACGGCGTGTTACTGCTGCATCCCGTAGTGGGAATGACCAAACCTGGCGACATCGATCACTACACTCGCGTGCGAACCTATAAAGCGCTGGCTGAACGATACTATGACCCCAGCCGGATCCTGCTCTCACTGTTGCCGCTTGCGATGCGACTTGCCGGACCGCGCGAAGCACTGTGGCATGCACTCATTCGACGTAACTATGGCGCCAGCCACATGATTATTGGTCGCGACCACGCGAGTCCCGGGCTCGACTCAAACGGCAAGCCGTTTTATCCGCCGTACGCTGCCCAGGAATTGGTCACGCAGTTCAGCGAAGAAATCGGTGTGACGCCGCTGCCTTTTGCAGAGTTTGTCTACTCTCCCAGTGAGGATCGCTATCTCGACTCGGCGTCGTTACCGGTGGACGCTCCCGCGGCATCCATCTCGGGCACAGCGATTCGCGAGAACTATCTCGAAGTTGGCCGAAGTCTGCCCGAATGGTTTACCCGGCCCGAAGTCGCAGAGATTCTTGCCGAGGGTTATCCACCCAAGTACAAACAGGGCTTTTGTATTTGGCTCACGGGTCTTAGCGGCGCCGGGAAGTCCACCATTGCCGAGATTCTAACCGTAATACTCCAGGAACATGGGCGTCAGGTAACGTTGCTCGACGGCGACGTGGTCCGCACGCACCTATCACGAGGATTGGGTTTCAGCAAGGAAGACCGCGACTTGAATATTCGACGGATGGGTTTTGTCGCCGCCGAGATCGTCCGGCACGGGGGGGCGGTGGTGTGCGCGGCAGTAAGCCCTTACCGAGCGACGCGCAACGACGTAAGAAGCATGGTCGGAAGTACACACTTTGTCGAAGTCTTCGTAGACACTCCTCTTTCGGAATGTGAAAGACGCGATCCGAAAGGTATGTATGCGAAGGCGCGGCGGGGCGAGATTGAGAACTTCACCGGGATAGACGATCCTTACGAACCACCTCAACATGCCGAGATCAGCCTGGAAACGATTGGCACATCAGCCGAGGAAAACGCGCGCACAATAATCGAACAATTGAGAACGACGGGCTTTATCAGAAGCTCGGAATGACTTGCTCCAGCCTCCAGGCTAGATCATCAACGGTGCCTCGTTCGTTCTTCCTCAATCCGGCGACGCCTTTCCTCACGCTTCTCAAGCAACAGGACATATCCCACCGCCACGAAGATGAAGTAGAAGACCAGTAGCTGCGCGCGTTGACGGTAAGCGGTGCCCACGTTTCCCTGAAAAACCGAGTAGGCAACCGAAAGCATCACGGTGAAGATTAGGATCGGTGAGATCATTCGCAAGCGATATTTTATGGCGAACCAAAAGCCCAGAATAAGCAAAGGAAACGAAGCCCACCAAACGATCATTTCCGGTAAGGTAATGCTTTGGCGCAAAGAGATGACCTGCCACGGGAATGGTGCAAACAGCAGGTAAACCAATCCTAGCGGAATGGTTGAAAGCGCTCCACTTGTGCTCGACACATCTACGTCTTTCCCAAAACCTGACTCGGCAGATCGCACCGCATCTGCGCGACTGCGTTGCATCATTTCCAAACTTGCATAACGCTCAATCTGGATACTGGCGGAACGCGTCACCCCGACATAAGTGAGAGCGAGACCTAAAATCATAACAGCTGCAAACTGACGCATGAAACTCTTGGTGGTCATTGTTTGCATGCCAATCACAAACGCCCCGCCGATTGCGAAACAGATCATGTAGAACACGTAGAAGCGGAGGCTTAGCAGTGCCATAAGAGAAACAATCAGCACCACAATGTATTTACCACTGAGCTTTTGCCCGAGTTTCAGCGTGGCGAGAATGCAAAGTGCCAGGAGAAAGACTATTGGCCCATCTTTCAGTCCCTGCGACGACCAGAGCACGAGTGAGGGATAACAGGCGACGGCCATGCCCGCAATACGAGCCACCCTGAGGTTGGTGAACACGTGGTGGGCACATAAGAAGATTATTACGGCTGTAGCGGCCCCGAAAACCGAGTTGACGAGTTGGACCGCCAGCATGTTGCGGCCCACGATTCCATAGATCCAGGCTACCAGGTAAACCATGCCCCAACCCGAGCCCAGTCCGCTACGAACGAAAACATTGGCTACGATTTGAGCATATTTGTCGCCGCCCCAGGCCTGGAGTAGTGCTAATCCATAGTAGTCGTAAGTTAAGGCATCTCCTCCGAAGAAATCCTGACCCCTGAAAATGAAGATCCCAGCGCCAACGACCATTCTCAGTAACAGTCCGGCTATGAACAACCGCAGGAGAAAAGGTCCATCAGTACCTTGCCTGTAAGCGTAGAGTCCGGCGAGACTGGCGAGCGCAGTCGACAAGAGTACTGCCTTGGCCGCGTCTGCCGTGGTCACCGGTCCATAGTCTGATACGTAAGGTTGAACCAGCGTCGGCACAAAGACCACGAGCGCCGTGCACAAGACTATATAAAACAGTGTCAGAGCGGCATTCATCTTCTACGCCTAACCATCAAATGTCGTCAGGCAGATCCTTCCTTGTTTTCCGTTCAATCAAAAACTTGTCCTCTTCGGTCAACTCCTTGACTGATTTCGCGGGTACGCCCGCGATCAGGCACTCCTCATCAGTTAAGGCGCCGGTAATTACTGAACCCATTCCGACGATACATCTCGAAGGCAACGCTCCACCGGGTGCGATGCGAATCTCGGAACCGACGTAAGCAAACGACCCTATTTCAATCGGACGCGTGCGCTGACGGTTATGGGTCCAGAGAGACGAATTTCTGCCGGCAATCATTGACCTCCGGCCGATCCGCACGCGATCGGTAAAGTCTATTTTATGACCCGTGGTGATGACACTTCCCTCGCCCAGAAGGAATCGAGGGTCGGTGGGATTAACAACCTCCGGATCGGGTATGGAGTTGATTTCATTCATGCGCAGAATTTCCGCATATCTTCCCAGAGACACTTCATCACCGCCGCGGATGATATTCAGGTGGCCAATGCGAACATGGTCACCGATTACCAACTTCTTCACGCCCAGAACTGCATTGAGATGACCAATCGATACGTCGTCATCGATCTGACAATGTTCTGCGTCGAGCAAACTAATTCCGATACGCACGCGTTTGCCGATCTTGTAACCGAAAAATAGCCGATAAGCCGGGCGCTTGAGAAATGATGGCAGCAACGCGATGAATGCAAGCACCGCCAGCCTGGTTTTTCTTAAAGGCATGGGCGACAGTTCTCAATCATTTTCACGGTTGGCCACTCGAGCGTCAGAAACCGATTCTCCATAACATCAACTGGAACGGTGTCGATCATAGCAGACTTGGTGTAAGCCCGTGTATGGCAGTATGGATCTCGACGACGGCGAGCATAACGATGCACGAAATAGCACGAATTCACACCAAGGTTCGTGCCGGGTAGCTGGTTAATCTATTTTCGTGAATAGTTACTTCCTGGCCCAGGCATCCATGTAAAGACCTGAGCCACGCCGATTTCCGATCCAGTTCATCAGTTGGGCGCCGCGATATTCCAGACGTTTGCGAAGTGAGGTCTTTCCGGTCAGCGGCGAGGCCTTGCCCCAGATATTCAACTCCTCGACTCGAAACCCGGCGCGTTCGAGCAGACGCTTTAGGGAAATGGGATTGAATCCCTGCACGTGGTAGGGAGGGAATGTCGGCGCGAGGTTGATCACCCAATCGCGACGTTGCATTCGCAAATACAAGTTACCCATGCGGGAATAGAGGGCATCCTCATTGGGGGCGTCGAAATAGAACATCCCGTCCGGCTTGAGCACTCTCCAGACTTCCTGTAACGTGCGAAAAGGATCGTAAAGATGTTCAATGACTCCACCCATAATCACCACGTCAAAACTCTCAGCGGGAAAGTTTATCGTTTCAATGGTCCCCAACAGTCCTTCGACTCCCAGGTTTTTTCGCGCCCATTCGAGGTGAGCTGAAGATGGATCGACGCCGTGAAACTTCCATTGCTCCTCGCGAGCCGCCCAAAGCAATTCTCCTCGTCCACAGCCGACGTCAAGGAACGCTCCGCGACGTCCCAGTTTGCTTTCTACGATTCGCATCAAGTCGATGGCGTGTCTCTTCTTCTGCTCAACGTCGTGAGCGCTGAAGTACTCTTCCGGATCGTCGTACAAACTGCCCACCTCTCCGACCGGAAACGGCATCGGGTGCGGATAGAGATGGGTGCACGAGGAACAGCGGACGATCTCGATCCGTTCACCCTTCCCGTCGTGATGCGCCGAGCCGCCACGCCAACCAAGATGAGTGCGTGATGTGCTACCGCACACAGCACATGGCATCTCGCGTAATTCAAATGCAGCTGGCGTAGTCATTTATCTTAATATGAAACATCACTCTCAAGTTGCCACGATCGACGAAAACCGCGAAATCCTCTGCGGGTGAATGAAGACGTAGTTGTCTTCAACCACATCTTCAATTGCAACTGGAGAGAGCGTTCCCCGCCCATTCTCGTGGCGATAGTGATAAAGGCGAAACCCGCGATCGAGAAAGAAACCTGTCAGGTCAACGAGCTTGATTCCGAAACCCTCCAGAAACCACGGATTTATTTCGCAGATTACTGTGGGCAGATGCTTTTCAATGAGTTTCTGCGCACCTCGAAACGCCAACAACTCGGCCCCTTCCACGTCACATTTGATCAGCGTGAGGTGGTCGATCTCAGGTAAGTATTCATCGAGCGTGACTACTTCGCAGGCGACTTCCTTTGTTCCTACCCAACGAACCTGGTTTTCTTTACCTTCTCGATCATCACGACGGCCGCCGATGTATGCCTGACCAGCGGCGAATGCGCCCGAGTTTTGCACGGGCACCTCAAATGAAATGGTGCCCGACTCATCGCTGCAACCCCTGGGAATAATCTCAACGTTGCGGAAGCGCAGGAGTCTGGCAACCAGTTGCAGCGTTTCAAACGTAAACGGGACCGGCTCAAATGCATAAACTCGCCCTGAGCCTTGCAAAGCCTTCGACAGGTGATAACTGTAGAGGCCGAAGTTCGCTCCGAGATCAAGTGCAGTCTCACCTGGCTTAACTGCCAACTCAATGAGATCAAGCTCGGGCTCCGACCAAGTGCCGTTACGAATATCCCAGGCCTTTGATATTGCCTGGAAGTATTTGTAACCGTGGCCGGCTAGAATGCTGTTCAATCCTTTTTTTGCTAAACGCCTCAGCGCGCTGTTAGCCGGCATGCTCGCTCCCCGAAGACCAAAAATCGCGAATTGAACCTGGAAGCGCAACAGGGTCGAATTGATAGGTGCACGCACGGATCAGACCCCGACAGGTCGGGGTTCTGATCCGTTGTGTTGCACTTCCAAGTTGAAATCTACCAATCACAAATGAACAATCATGAAAAAATGAGAAATGGAAAATGATTTTCTTTCTCACCTTCGCGTCAAAATCACTAACTACCGCAATTGGTCCTGTAACGGGGCGTTCGATTGCGCAGCCAAAGCTTGTTCAATCGCCTGGCGGGTGAAGTTGGCGCGTTCGATCCCGTAGTGGGTTGGCGAGAGACGGCCTTCGATAGCCAATCCTTGCTCCAAACGAAGAAGCAATTCCTTGATCAATTGCGGATTATCCAACGACTCCCCGGAGTTGAGTCGCTTCCTGATCAACGGAGCGAGACGCTCGTTCCCGGTTTCCTGAATCACCTGAAACAAACTCGGTAGATAGTCGGTATTTGGACCGCGTTCAAATTCCTTCCTGTCCTTAATTCCACAGAAACCTTCGGCAGTGGGATAGAAATCGAAGTATTCAACCACCTTCAGATCCAATTGTTTTGCTACACCGGCTCGAGCGGCAATCTTCCGCAGGTTGGCCGCATTTTTTTGCAGTAGCGGCATCCGCTTGACGCGGTCTTTCCAGCCCGAGGGAAACCTGCTGCTCCAGAGTGCGTAGGTGATGGTCACTGCGCCCGGGTAAAAAGGAAGATGCGCAACATAGCTGTCCACAAAAGCAACGTGATGCAGGGGATGTGGGGCACGTTCGATTATGGCCAGGGAATACTTTTCAGTATCTGCATCAACCAGTTCAGGTTTCTTAAAGGTCCAGTGTTCATAGCCGGGTCCAAAGGCGGTAACGGTGGAAAGCAGCATTTCGCCGTGGTGGTGAATGGCTTTTGTCGAAATGTTGGTCGCCCGATCAGGCAAGGGGATCCAGCAGTTAGCTACCAGGCCAAACAGATGATTGAGTTCAATATCAATTCCCACCACCGGATAATGCCTGGTGTTTAGGGAATCGGGCGCCTGCAAATGTTTTGCGAGCGCGGCAGTGAAGAACTCAGGGTCGCCTGACATGTCTTCCAGCACGCTTCGGGAGCGATAGTTTGCTTCGTGCTTGTCGCGCGAACTAGTGAAGATCTTCTTAAGTGCATCGAGGTACTGATTCATAACAGGATTGCTATTTTGCGGTTAGCCAGCCGCTTAGTTCACCGATCCCCGAACCCACACCAAACAACACGAACTCATTTTGGTGTGATGCGCGTGTGATTTGGTGGATCGTCTTACCTGGTATTCTCTCTCTGTCGTTTTTCCTGCATTCCCCTAATTCATCGCGCCGCGAAAGGCTTCGATAATCTTTCGTGTATTGCCTTCCAAACTGTATTTCTCCTTGGCCGCTTCCACTGCTTTGAGTGACATTGAGCGCCGCAACTCATGATCTTCAATCAACTGCTTCAGACAACTGACCCATTCTTCCTCCGATCCTGCCAGGAAACCCGTCACCCCGTGTTCGATTACTTCCGGATTGGAACCCAGCGGAGTGGCTACCGGGGGAATACCGAGCGCCATGTATTGCGCTGTCTTCATGTAGAACTTCCGTTTGTTCCATTCGTTCACCGGGAGTGGAACCATGCCAACCTGCATCTTTCGCAGGTCTTCGACTTCGGTTTCAGCCACCCACTTCTGAGCGGTATAGGGTACGCCCGGCAAATCGAAGTCAGTACCGCCAATCAAATGTGCGCGGTACTTGACCCGCTCTGAAAGTTTGCGCAACGCGCCTCCGACCACGCGGATGTTGGCGAGCGTTGTCGGACTACCACTCCAACCGATACAGACTTCGTCGGGTTCCTGTTCAATCAACTCCGGCCGAAATACATATTTTGACGTGTCAACAATGCTGGGCACTTGCCAGATACTCTTGTTGTACTGCGAGACATACTCGCGAATGTGTGTTGAATTGACTATGACAACCTTGGCCAACCGGCAGATTTCCGCGACCTTGCCAAAGAACTTCAGATAAGAGAAGTAGCCGTTGCTGGGACTCCGATAAGGGACGTACAGCGGATCGTCCAATTGATAAATAATCGGCTTCCCACGACGCGCGACCATCTTCTCTAACAGGGCCGGACCCAGAAGGGCCGCCTCCCGATAGACGAAGACTGCGTCAAACTGATCAAGGTCACGAACGCGCTTGATTCGTTCAAAGTAGGCGCGCAGCATCTCGCTGGCCTTGGTGGCGTAGTGTCCCGGGTGAAAAAGAACTTCGTGGAGTCGCTCTGTTTCAAAAGGCGCGTAGTGAATGCGGATGCCGGCCGGAGTTAACACACTCTCCCAGAGCTCGATACTCGAGCGTTGACCGGGAGCGTGCCCGTACTGATGTGGAACCAGCGCCAGGACTTCCATTACCTTAACTCACCCGAGATCGTTTGCGGAGTTACCGAGTTTGCTTGCTCAGTATCAGCGTGCGCCATCAGGCGTCGATAGAGTCGCGTATATCTGATGCCGCCCGTTTCTTTGAGATCAAACTCACGTCGCGCAATCTGTGAAGCGCGGGCACTGAACCCTGTTTCTCGCCGCAACGCATCGACATCCGACAACGCTTTCAAGTACGCCTTTGGCTTGAACTCTTTCAGCAACACTCCAACCCGGTTCTCGTCAATAAACTTATCCAGATCGCCAACGCCCGTGTTGCATACGACGGGAAGCCCACTGGCTAAATATTCGGCGATCTTGGTGGGCGATGAAGACTGTTTCGAGTAGCAGGGCTTGATAAACGAAATTGCAATATCGGCCGCTCGCAAGTAACGCGGAACCTCTTGAGGCGTCACCCGCGCTACCAGGAAATCTTTTTCGTCGATGCTCAACTCGTGCATTCGATCTACCACCTCTTGCGGCGGACTCTGAGTAAGAACCATCGAAAATGTGGATGGATCCTGACGACGAGCCGCCGCCAGAAACTCAGTCATTTCATTCGTCATGTACCATCCGCCAAACGAACCGACGTAGACTATTACCCGACGACCAGTTAATCCGAATTCACCGCGTAGAGTTTCTTTCGGAACCTTCTCAGCCGACTCGAACCTTTCAAAGTCGACGCAACACGGGATTACCTCCAGTGGCCGGCCTAACTTGTCTGTATCAGTGCAACCAGGAAACAGTATGTCGCGTGCTTTTTCGGTTAACACGACAAACGCATCGGAAACGTTGAAAAGATATCTCTCCACCCTCTTTAGACTACGGTAGAGAAATCCGTTTTCCGGCCATACGCCCGCATCCGTGTATTCTTCAGGCATGAATCCTCGAATGTCAAAAACCATTCGCCCGCCCTGGACTCTTTTCGCCAGCGCACACATCAAGCCCGGCACATGGTTGCGGGCATGCAAAACAGACACGCCTTCGCGTCGCATGATGCGGATGATGGCCCACGTCCCTGCCGCAATGTCGTAGAGCGTAGCCGGCAACGAAGGCCACTTATGATAGGCAAGGCACGTCCAGTTTATTCCTTCTGATTTCAAAGCGCGTTGTTGCTCAACGAACTGCCCGGCGGTCCACGCCTCGCGAAAGTTGGGCTCAAAGGTCAGGAGGTGCACATCAATACCGGCTGACACCAGTTCCCGAAGATAGGAAAGAACCTGAGTGTTGACCAGCGGCTCTCGCAAGCCAAAATAACAGACGTAGAGCGTGCGGACGGGATACGTCGACGTAGTCCCATTCTTTCCTGCCACCTGGCCGTCGATTTCTGTGTCGGACCCGGCCAGTGACTTCTCAGACGTCATTGCGAAATGCTCTCACTGTGCTTACTCACGTACAACCTGTCACCCAACGCCCATTGCACCGTCCCGATGATCGTAGCGACGTCGAGCATTGCCAAAATCGGAACCATCACGATAGCGCGGATAATGATTTGAAGAACTCCGGCAGGATAACAAACTCGGTTCCGCCTGATGGCGACCAATGCTCGGGCTACCAACAGCGCTAACCACAACAACAACGGAACCACCAACCACCTGCTACCTAGCATGATCGCTGTAAGTGCAATTATGAGTAGGAATCCGTACCGCTTGAAAATGGCCGCCTGCCACTGCCGCCAAAGTCCTGCGCGCATGTTGCTGCGCGCATACTCAATGAATCGCCTGAAAGTGCGCCACATCGTGGGTTGAACTTGCCAATGGACAAGGGCCTCCGGCGCAGTGGTCACGCGATGACACGCACTGTCAATTCTGTTCATGAACACCAGATCTTCGGCCGAGCGCAGATCTTCGGGGAAGCCTCCAACCGACTGCCACACACTGCGCTTCATTAACGCCGAGGCTATTGACCGTGGTCGAACGAGTTTGCCGTCGATCTCGGACGGCGGCGCGACATAGGTCATCACTGCGCAAAGTTTGAAGAGGGTGTCTGTGACAGGTTCGTAGTTGCCATAAACGACATCCACGTCAGTCGTACCCTGGGCCCGTTTGGCGAGAGATTCCAGCCAGGTGGGTTCAGGTCTGACACCGGCGTCGACAAAAGCGACCCATTCGTTCTCTGCCTGAGCTGCAGCCAGATTGCGGCCGCGTCCCGGCAAGGCCTGACCGGCGCGAATTAACCGAACCGGAATGGGGCCGTGATTGTGCTCTTCTATGATCTGAGCCGTTCGGTCGGTGGAGCCACCGTCGGTGACGAGTATTTCTGCCGGCGCCAGGGTTTGGTTTTGCAAACAGTCAAGCAGCTGCCCGATCGACTGCTCTTCATTACGCACGGGGATGGCAACACTTATTCTCAGAAGAATTTCGAATTTCGAATTTCGGATTTCGGATTTCGGCATCAAAACGTTGAAACTCTCCCTTAAACAGTTCAATTGGCTGGACACAAAATTCGAAATTCAAAATGTCTATTTCAATCGAGCTTGAACTGCGTTCGCCAATCTGATGTCTCAGCGAAGGCCGGCTGCTCTTTTTTGTCGAGTACAAACGTTTCCAAAACCAACACGTCCATTTCTGTCCTCATGAAGCATCGATAACTATCTTCCGGTGTGCAGACGATTGGTTCACCACGCACGTTGAAACTGGTGTTAACGATTACCGGGCATCCGGTCTTCTGGCGAAAGGCTTCTATGATTTCCCAGTAGAGGGGGTTGGTTTCGCGTCTGACTGTTTGAATTCTGGCGGAGTAGTCAACGTGGGTCACTGCGGGGATCTCAGATCTGCTGACGTTCAACTTCTCAATTCCCCAGAGAGTTTTTTCATCTTCTGTCATCGTTCGTCGCCTCGCCTCGACCACGTCAGCCACGAGCAGCATGTACGGACTGTCGGTATCCAAATTGAACCAGTCTGCGACTTGTTCTCTTAACACGCTTGGCGCAAAGGGACGAAAACTTTCCCTATACTTGATCTTCAGATTCATCACCGACTGCATCGCCGGCGAACGGGCGTCTCCGATGATGCTTCTACCCCCCAACGCGCGTGGGCCAAACTCCATCCGGCCTTGATGCAAACCGATGATCTTTCCGGCGGCGAGGAAATCCGCGACCACATCGGGGAGCTGTTGCCGCGAGTGTTTTTGATAGGGAAGGTTTCGAGATTTCAGAAAGGCGGCAATCTGCGGCTCGCCGTGACGGGGTCCCAGGTAAGATCCTTTCATGCCATCAGCATACGGAGATAACCCGTTTCTTACAGGACTTGAATCACTACGCCAGGTCCCAGCCTTTTCTGGGCTCACCCGTGACTTACCCAGATACCGATGCCAGATCGCGAGTGCTATTCCGATTGCTCCTCCAGCGTCGCCGGCCGCCGGTTGAATCCAGATATCCTCAAACGGCACCTCGCGCCGCACTCGACCATTTGCCACACAGTTCAGTGCGACACCCCCGGCCATGCACAGTCGCTTCAATCCAGTCTCTCGCTGGACAAAGTTAGTCATCTTCAGCATTACCTCTTCAGTTATCAGCTGAATGCTGCGCGCGAGATCCATTTCCCTCTGTGTGATCCTGGATTCGGGTTTTCTGGGCCGCCCGCCAAACAACTTGTCGAAGGCGCCGTTGGTCATGCGCAGTCCCTGGGAATAACTGAAGTAGTCGTGGTTCATCCTGAGGCTGCCGTCTTCGCGAATCTCAAGCAGCTTGTCCTTGATGGCCGCGACATACTTTGGTTCGCCGTAAGGAGCCAGTCCCATCACTTTGTATTCGCCGCTGTTAACCTTGAAGCCGGTGTAGTAGGTGAAGGCGCTGTAGAGGAGGCCAAGGCTGTCGGGAAAACGCAGTTCTTTTAATAGAGTGATTTCATTTCCCTTGCCCACGCCGATGGAGCTGGTCGCCCATTCACCGACCCCGTCAATGGTCAGGATCGCAGCCTCCTCAAATGGTGATGGATAGAAGGCGCTGGCCGCATGACTTTCATGATGGTCGCCAAAAAGAAGTTTCCATTCAAATTTCTTGCCCGCCTTCTTGGCTGCGCGTTCATCGTCTTCCCCACTCGTTTTGGCCAGTGCAGTTCTGATCAGATCCGGCATCCACAGCTTCTCCCGCATCCAGAGAGGCATTGACTTCAGGAATGAACTGAAGCCGGATGGAGCGTAGTCGAGGTAGGTTTCCAGCAGGCGGTCAAACTTCAGGAGTGGTTTATCGTAAAACCCGACGTAGTCAAGTTTGTCGGCATCGAGGTTTGCTTCGCTCAGGCAGTAACGCGCGGCCTGAATTGGAAAGTTATGATCGTGCTTGACTCGGGTGAATCGTTCTTCTTGTGCGGCGGCGATGATTTCGCCGTCAACGACGAGGCACGCGGCGGAATCGTGATAGAACGCTGAGATGCCAAGAATGCTTACCACTTCGCCTCCCCGCGACTACTCTAAAACAATGTGTATATGAAAGGCGCAATGGCTGAGCTCTTCGCCAGCACCAGCAACGCACCTACGAGTACGAGCGTGATAACGATCGGCGCCAGCCAGTACTTCTTATTCTGCCTCATGAAATCCCAAAGCTCGCTTACTACCTGTACTTTCGACATCTTTGTTCCTCAAGAGTCTAAAACATCTTTTCATAGTGACGCGGATCGCGCTGCCGATCGGAATAGGGTCTCCAGTATGAAGGCCCCGAACCGCCCCTTCGATGGAGAGGGTCCCAGCCAAACAACCTCTTCACCACCCCGATTGGCGTTACCAGGAAGAAGAAAACAAAGCCGAGTATGATTCGCGTGCTGACATACGACAGCACTTCCGCCAATAGCATCCAGGCCCGGTTTGGGTAAACCAGCGACCTCGGGAATATCAGACCGAGAATGATGAGGGCCGCGCCCAGGGTTAAGGTCACTTGCGCTACGCTGACAAACTTCCCGCGGTAGAGCCACCAGGCGCTCAGCAAAGTGAATACGCCTCCGACGATCAGACCAAACTCTCTTTCTACTCGGAACTTTCGGTTCATATCGATCACTGAATTTCTATCGAAGTGTAGTCTTCAGCAAAAAGGTCAGGAGTGACCGACTAAACGATCCACTAAATCACACGAAGCAACACGAAGGATTCGTTTCGTTGTAGTTTCGTGTAGTTTCGTGTAGTTTCGTGGATCGTTTCCTTCCTGCACCAGCCCACTAATCTCCACTTGGGTCATCATGCATTCACCGACGCTGTCTTCTTTTGCACCTCTCCAGCAATCCATTTGTAAGTTCGCTGCAAACCCGTTTCGAGCGACACTGACGGTTCCCAATTCAGTACTTCTCGCAGACGAGTATTGTCGCTGTTTCGACCTCTCACTCCCTGGGGCTTGCTGAGGTCGTAATGTTTACTAATTTGCTTACCAGCAATACGCGCCACCATGTCGACCAATTCATTGATCGATATCATTCGGTCTTGCCCGAGATTGATGGGAGCGCGATGATCGCTGCGCATCAGGCGAAAGATGCCTTCTACGCAATCATCGATGTAACAATAAGAGCGCCGCTGTTCGCCGTCTCCCCAAACCTCGATCTGATCGACCTCGTTAGCCAGAGCTACCTTGCGACAAATAGCCGCCGGCGATTTTTCTCGTCCACCGTCATACGTTCCCAGCGGTCCGAAAATGTTGTGAAATCTAACTACGCGGGTATCTAGACCGAAGTCTTCTGCGTAGTGCCGGCACACTCGCTCCATATAAAGCTTCTCCCAGCCATAACCGTCTTCGGCATCCGCAGGATACGCATCTTCTTCTCTCAAAGGATTCACATCGATCTTGTCCTGAAGATAACCGGGATAGATGCAGGCGCTGGAAGTGTAGAGATAACGTCTGGCTCCGTTGATTCGAGCGGCTTCAATCGTCTGCAAGTTCATCAAGGTGTTGTCGCGCACGATTACCGCTTTATTGGTCTCGATAAACCCGATGCCACCCATGTTGGCGGCGAGTCCGTACACTTCCGCGACTCCCTGTGTAGCCTGGAGGCAGTCTTCCCATTTAGTCAGGTCAAGGAGTTCAAACTCATGCGCAACGCTGGGCTCGTATTCGGGTCGCTTAACATCAACGCCGCGCACCCAGTAGCCCCGGTCAACCAGATACCTGGTCAGATGATGGCCAATGAATCCACCGGCCCCGGTTATTAAGACTCTTGCCTTTTCAGACACGCTTGGTTGGATCTCCTGAAGTTTAGCCGGATTGAGAAACTCGAAAATAGATGATGAAAGCGAAGGTTTGCAAGCTGGCGATCGACACTGAGAAACCGAACTCACAAAATGGGAGTCTTGCGGGTTTGCCTCAAAAGTCATGCGCTACTTACACAACGGCTTTGCCGCCTGATGTGAGGCGGCGGCTCCGCCCCGCCGTAAGAGTCGTTCGAACAGATTCTGGGGGCTATGCCCCCGTATGTGGCCACCGGCAAACCGAAGGACAAGTCAGGAAAATGGGGCGAAGCCCAATTCAAGATAGAGCGCTGTGCGGCGGGGCGGAGCCGCCGCCTCACATCAGGCGGCAAAGCCGTAACGCGACCGGCTAATGACTCTTGGGGCAAAGCCCACTCGTTTGAATCCAGCTCCTAACAGAATGGTTACCTGCCTTATAGATTACGGACTGAAAGTCCGCATCGTGTCTACAACGTATTGCTGCTGCTGCTCCGTGAGTTCGGGAAAGCATGGAAGCGCCACAGTTTCTTTTGCCGCACGCTCTGAGAGGGGAAACTCGCCCGGCTTGAAACCTAAGAACTGAAAACAATCCTGGAGATGCAATGGCACTGGATAATAAACCTTGGTGCCGATGCCGTTCTGTGAGAGATGCTCGATGAGCCCGTCGCGCCGACCCGGCACAAACACTACGTACTGATGAAAAATATGCCTGGCATCATCGCGAAGGAACGGGGGTGTGACTTCGAAATCCAGGCCGGCATCCTCAAGAAGTCGCGTGTATGTGGCGGCCTTTTGCCGGCGTGCTTCAGACCAGCGATCCAGCTCCCGGAGCTTGACCCTTAGGACCGCCGCCTGCATCGCATCCAGGCGGCTGTTTATACCAACTTCCGAGTGGTAATACTCGTTTGCACCTCCGTGGACGCGGAGTCTGCTGAGGCGATCAGCCAATTTGTCGTCGCTGGTTGTCAGCATCCCGCCATCGCCGGCGCCGCCGAGGTTCTTCGTCGGATAAAAACTGAAACAGCCAACGGCACCCATTGAACCCGCCCGGCGCCCTTTGTCTTCCGCGCCAATCGCCTGCGCGGCGTCCTCAACCAACGGAATGTCATGTCGGTCGCTAATTTCAATGAGCGGATCCATCTCTGCACATTGCCCGTACATATGTACTGGGACGATCGCCCTGGTATGTTGGTTGATCGCATCTTCGACCTGCGAACAGTCGATGTTGTAGGTTTTCAGATCGATGTCGACGAATCGCGGCCTCGCACCGAGACGGACGATTGCACTCGCAGTGGCAAAAAATGTGAATGGTGTAGTGATCACTTCGTCGCCGGGCTTGATGTCGAGCGCCATGAGCGCCAGCAGCAAAGCGTCGGAACCGGAAGCACATCCGATGGCGAATTTCGTTTGTGAGTATTCAGCAATCTCTGTTTCGAGGGCTTTGACTTCAGAACCCAGGACAAACTGCTGGGAGTCGATGACCCTGGCAATGGCTTCGAGCAGTTGGGGGCGCAGTGTTTCATGCGCTCCCCGCAAATCAATCAGGGGAACCTTCATGCGGCTTTCTCGATCGCTTTTGGTAGGTTTAGGAAAAATGGACTATGAAGCCGGAGATTTCGGATTTCGGATTTCGGATTTCGGATTTCGGATTTCGGATTTCGCGCTACGCACCGAACTTGTTCCTTAGAAATCTAACAGCCGCGAACAAACGAATTTCGGATTGCGAAATTCGAATTTCGCGTTACGCAGAGAACTTGTTTTCCTAGAAACCTATCAGCTGCGAAGAAAGGAAATTCGAAATTCGAATTTCGCAATCCGAAATTCTTCACTTGGCTTCGGCGGCTGTACCTTGCCCCTCTTCGGGCTGTTCTGACTCAGTGTAGTAGCTGGAATAGTAACCTGAATAATAATAGTCCTGAGTTTCAAGCTTGACGTTGTTTAGGACAACACCAAAGATGTGGGCACCAACGTCCAACAATTGTTGTTTAGCACGCCTGACGACAGCCCGAGAACTCTTTCCTCCGTGGATAACTAAAACTACGCCGTCGACCATGGTTGAGAGAATTGACGCGTCAGTAAACGATATTGCTGGAGGTGAGTCGATAACGATATGAGCGAAGCGTTCGCTTAGCTTTCCCAGAAGCCTGCGCATCTCATCAGAGCCCAGCAGCTCGGCTGGATTTGGGGGCACCGGACCTGAAGTCAAGAACTTGAGATTCGGTTGTTTTTCGTAGGTCTGCAACAGCCCGTCAATATCTGTCTCACCCGAAAGCCAATTAGTTAGACCTCTCACATTGGGAGCATCGAAATGCGCATGAAGTCTGGGCCGTCGCAAATCGCAGTCAACGATCAGGACTTCGGCGCCAGTTTGAGCCAACATAAACGCCGTATTGATCGCCGTCGTAGTCTTACCTTCGGAAGGCTGACTTGAAGTTATCAGGATTGTCTTTGGTGGCTGGCCAGCTGACGAAAGCAGCAACGACGTCCGCAAATGGCGGTACGACTCGGCGATCGGCGACCGCACATCTTCAACCATGGCCAGGGCAGTAGTGGATCCGCCCGCGTTGGGAGATGGAGTCCCGGGACTTCCAATAAGACGAGCTCGATCGCCGCGCGCGGGAATCAAAGCCAAAGCCGGCAAGTGAATATGCCGATCGACGTCTTCGATTGACTTAACCGTATCGTCAAGGAAATCGAGTAGAAAAGCTAAGCCGATGCCAGCGAGAAGAGACAACATGAAGGCGAGCAAAACATTGCGAAGTCGTGGCGGACCAATTGGCGCTTTGGGCAAGCGACTGTAGGTTGCAATGCTCACCTCGTTGGGCCTCTCGCCGTTAGTGACTTCAAACTCTCTCTGACGCTGGAGAAGAGTGTTCAAATACTGCTTGTTTGTTTCCAACTCCTGCGTAATAGCCATCAAGTCAATCTGGTCTCTTGTCTGCTGAGTGGTGGTTCCCTTCTGCTGTTCATACGACCGCCTTAAAAGGCCTTCCCTTGAAGCGGCGGCCTCGTAGCGCCTCTGTATCGACGTGACGATTTCGGATGGCGCTTTCCCGAGTTCGGCCTCGAGTCCCTTTAGCTGCGCATCAATCTTTTTGACTTCGTGCCACTCGGACGTATAAACCGTTAGCAGAGCGTCTCGCCTTTCCTTGAGTGCTGAAATTCTATCTCGCAGTTTTTCAACCCTGGTTGATGAATTAACATCAGGTACTGAAAAAGGATCCGATTCGCTTCTCGCTGCTGCCAATTGCGCCTGAAGCATCTTCCTTTCATTCTCGGCTTGTAACAGCTGACCGCTCAACGTAGCTAAACGAGTCGCCTCGAGATTTCCAGCCGCGTCCGTCGCCAGTGGCAGGTTGTGGTTCTTGGCGTAGTTAAACTGTCTTTCCTGATCCTGCTTGATCTTGGTTTGTAAACTCGCGATTTCTCTGGCTAGAAGATCTTCGGCTTTAGTTGAACCAGCTGTGGCTCTTTCGAAGTTGTTATTGACAAATACTTCGGCCAGCGTGTTTGCGATCTTCTGAGCTAATTCAGGATCAGAGTGGATAAACTTGATCTTGACGAGGTTAGTGCTTTGAATCGGATCCACTATCTCGCCCGCGATGATCATGTCTTCATATGGCTCAAGCTGAGCTAGCTGCTCGGGAGTATACGAGCCACTCGTCACCTCGCTTTGGCCCACTACCGTAAGCCCGGGAGACGCGGCGGGCAAATCGGTCGCCCGTTTTTGAGAAGAGAAAATGCGGCGCAGGGATGCAAAGACGCCTCCCTGAGTCTGACCGCCGGAAAAAGTCGGATTATTCTGCAGATCGAGCGTTAACACGACCTGACGAGCTAACGCGGGGTTCTCCAGAAGCTTGAGCTGCGTATTCCAGAATGTCGGATCGCTCTGAGCATTAATAACTATGTCTTTGGTTTGCAGTACGTTCGCCGGCCGCTGCTCTATCCGTATCGTCGCTTCGCCTGCGTAGATCGAGGGAGCACGGAACGATTGGATTGTCACAAGTGAAGTAATAACCAGCACCAGGCTGAGGATCAACCACTTTCTCTTCAACACTACAGCCAAATAGTCTCGTAAGGACGTCGGCTCAGTACCCGATACTCCATACGGCTTTGACTGGGTGAGATCTGACAACGGTCGATCGATGCTCCGGTCTAACGCGGTTACCGGCATCAGGCGATTATCTTGTGACATCATGGCATTTAACCTTCACTTCAAGTCCCATTCAAAAAAGGAGGGCAGAATAATACCAGACTGAGGGGCTGACAAGTAGGAGGCTCCACACGTTCACGTTCTAACCTCCATTGCCGGCTGGCTCTGCTGGGCCACAAAGTCGGCCAATGCCTCGTGCCAGGGAGGAAGAGGCGCGAGGCCAATGGCTTCGGAAAGAAGGCAACTCAAGCGTGAATTCCGGGGGCGGCGCGCCGGCCTATTAAGTGATTCATCGCCTACGGTTTCGACGTTAGCTTCCGACAACCCAGCGGCTTCCAATGCCACTCGGGCAAACTCGTCATAGCTTGCTCCGTTACCGGCGTTCACAACGTGAAAAATTCCGGGAAGATCCAATTGAGCCAATTCTCGTAAACGAATGGCGAGGTGCTGAGCATAGGTGGGTGTTCCGAACGCATCGCTGATGGCCTTGATTTGCTCCCCGCTGCGAGCACGTTCGACGACCTTGCTGAGAAAATTCTTTCCGCCAGGCCCAAAAATGAAGCCGGTTCGCACGACCATGGTCCGGGCTGACGCTGCCTCTGCTCGTTGCTCTCCCTCCAATTTAGAAACCCCATAAAAGCTAATCGGTAACGGATCGTCCCGTTGCGTGTAGAAGCCATCCTTTTCGCCATCGAAAACGTAGTCGGTGGAAATGGTAATCAATCCGGACTTAGTTTCACGGCAAGCCTTCGCCAAATTCTCGGGCCCTGCGGCGTTTTCGGCAGTTGCTTTCGCTCGATCAAGCTCGCAGCCATCAACATCAGTCCAGGCCGCGCAGTTGATTACGAAATCCGGCCGCTGTTCATTGATTCTCGTCTTGACCATCATCAGGTTGGTGATGTCCAGAGATTTATGGTCGTAGCCGAACACCTGGTCGCCCTTCTCAGTGCAATGCTCGGCGACGGCGCGCCCGACGAGACCACCAGCTCCTGTAATCAAAATTTTCAACGGGTCTGGATCTCCGTTCCGTATTGTTGGCGATAATATTCCCGATAGGCACCGCTTCTCGTCCGGGCGATCCATTCGCTGTTCTCGCCGTACCAGCGAATCGTTTTTTCAAGCCCACTCTCCCAGGTCTCGCGTGGACTCCAACCAAGTTCCGATTCGATCAACGACGGGTCGATTGCGTAACGACGATCATGGCCTGGGCGATCGGTAACGAAACGAATCAGTGAACGCGGCTTACCCAGGGTGTCCAACAACGACTCGATAACGTCTAGGTTTCGACGTTCGTTGCGGGCGCCGATATTGTAGATCCCGCCCGAACGCCCTTTCTTCAGCGCCAAAAGGACCGCCCGACAGTGATCTTCAACGTAGATCCAATCACGGACATTCTGGCCGTCGCCGTAGACCGGAATCGGTTCGTCGTTCTGGGCGTTTGCCAGAGCCAGCGGCAACAATTTTTCGGGAAACTGTCGTGGTCCATAGTTATTGCCACAACGAGTGATGACCGCATCGAGCCCAAATGTGTGATGCGCGGCCCTCACCAAATGCTCGGCCGCAGCTTTCGAAGCTGCATACGGGCTGTTAGGCGCGAATGGTGAATCTTCGGTGAAGAAAGCGTCTTCCTGTTCTGGCAAGCTGCCCATTACCTCGTCAGTCGAAACCTGAACGAAGCGTTTCACGTCGCGCTCGCGCGCACAGTCGAGCAGTACCTGCGTTCCCATAACGTTGGTACGCAGAAACTCGTCGGCCGAAACAATGCTTCGATCCACGTGACTCTCGGCGGCAAAATTGACTATGGCATCGCAGGCTTTGGGCAACGCCTCAAGTACGGTGGCGCGATCCGCAATATCGCCACGCACGAAATGTTGACGTTCGTTATCAAGTCCCTTGAGATTATCCAGGTTTCCTGCGTAGGTAAGAGCGTCATAATTGATGACCTGGTACTCATTAGGTTCTTCCAGAACGAGCCTGATAAATGACGAACCAATAAAGCCGGCACCGCCGGTAATGAAAAGTTTTAGCATTGTTAGAAGTCGATTATTGCTTCTCTAAATCATTGGTCAAGGTCACTGGTCCAGATTTGGCAAAGGCCGCCCGAACCCAAACCGCCGCCGGGCCGATATTTTTGAGTTAAACAACAAGGCTCACAACAAAGCTTGACTTCTTGCTGCCGATGGATTAAAAAGCGCACCATTCTTGAGCCCACGTCTTCGGCTTTTGGTGCTCAGGAAAACTCTAACCGCTCCTTACGTGACCTAGGCGCAGTGCTCGCTAGCATTCCGGAGTCACCACTGGATAGTAGTCCTAAGTTCTAAATTGGCATTAATAATTTACTTAACCACCCCCCTAGAGGTTCAATGACTCCAATGGAGTCGAGGGGTTTGTCACGCCGTTAAACAGGTCGGACTCAGCAGCCAGCACCAAAAACAGACTGCTTCACTGGAAACACTCAGCGCTACCTCCAGCGCACGCAAGAGCAAGGAGAACTCATGATATCCGCTAATGTCCCTAGCAAATCGAATTTTGTTCAAACGGATTCGACTATTCCAAAACCGCGGCAATTTGGTCTTACGAGCCTCAGGACCATGGCCTTCCTAATTCTTGTGGGACTTGTGGCCACGAGCTCTTTCTTAACTTCCACGGCGTCATCATCGAATGCCATTTCGCCAAATCCAAAGTTGACCGGTGATTCTAACCGGCAAGCGATAGCTGCCGAGGATAGTTTCTTCACAACTTTGAATTCCATCGGGATCCAGCCGTCCTCGACGGTGTCGCTGCCATTCATGGCACCCCAGGCTCCAATTACACTGACAACCTATGCGGGCGATTGCACGACGCCGAAGAGTGTTTTCAACCTTCAGGACATGGACCTCACCGTTTGCGCGAAAGTCACCGGCTTCAGTCCCGGTTGGGTACTGATTTGGTCAAACGCAAAGTTCGTCCAGGTTCAGAACGCACCTGTGGGAAATGGTGAGAGTACGTTTACGCTTACGGCTAATTCGAGTCTAGGAGACTGGAGAGTTATTGCTTATGAGCCTTTTGGTGCTGACGTTTACGCGTTGACCCCGTTCACCGTAGTCGATGCTGCAAATCCAAAAGCTGACCTGACTATATCCAAGGGTGCAACCGCCACCAGCGTCGCAGCTGGATCTCAAGTTGTCTTTACTGTGCAAGTTACCAATTTGGGCCCGAGTGATGCGACTTCGGTTGAGATCATTGACACCACTCCCGCCAATACGCAATTCTCATCTTTTGCTCAAGTTTTAGGACCCCTCAACACCAATTGCAGCACGACCAGTCAAACGGTTTGCACAATCCCGGTTCTGGTGCGTGGTGAAACGGCTACCTTCCTCGCGGCATACGATGTAAATGGAGGCACGGCCGGCTCGGTTATCTTCAATACGGCCACCGTCTCCAGCGCGGTCGCTGATCCCCTGGAGGACAATAATTCTTCAACTAGCAGCGTGGTTGTTTCCAGTGCCACAGCTGAGACCTGCACGTTGGATTGCCCGGCTAACGTAGTAGTCACGGCGGATACGACTTCCGGCGGTCAGCCTGGGGCGTTCGTCTCCTTTGGTGCGGCATCAGGCACAGGAAACTGTGGTGCGATTTCGAATAATCCACAATCAGGTTCCTTCTTCACCGTCGGCACTCACTCCATTTTTTCAACTTCGGAATTTGGCTCATCGTGCTCCTTTACGGTGACTGTTCTGGACACTAATCCTCCTACGATCACGTGCCCAGCTGACATAACTGTCACCGCACCAGAAGGCGAAAGTGAAGCCTCAGTTAATGTAGGCACACCTACTGTTAATGCTTCGGGCGGTGGAACGATAACGGGCGTGCGGAGCGATGACACCCCAGCTACTTTCGACGAGAACGGCAATGTAATTACTCCCGCAGTGGTGCACGCGCTTACTGACCCATATCCCGTGGGCAGCACTGGTATCCTCTGGAAGGTTACGGATGCCGGCGGCCGGACGGCAACCTGTACTCAAATTATTACGGTGGTAGCTTTTGGTGACAGGGATCCAGTAACGATCTCCTGTCCGGCTCATGTAAGCCTGACGGCTCCATCCGGCACGTGCTCGGCAACGATTCCCGCCGCAACCATCGGCACGCCGACGACTGTTCCGTCAGACAGCAATATACACGTGGCGGCTCGCCGAAGTGACGATCTGCCGCTGTCAGATCCATTCCCTGCAGGCATCACAACCATTACCTGGACAGCAGTTGACCAGCCTGATTTTCCTGATGGGCCTATCCTTAGCACAGCCTCCTGCACGCAAAACGTCACGGTAACTCCTCCAGGAGGGGCAGACACAACTCCGCCAACGCTTAATGTCCCGCCCAACGTGATTGCAACTACTTCGTCATGTACAGCACTTCTTGATGACGAGCTTGGAGTTGCCACTGCTGTGGATACCGGTAACTGTAGCAACAGTAATGTGAACATCACTCGCACCGGTGTTCCTGCAGGCTTTGTCTTCCCAACCGGAACGACGACCATCGTCTACACGGCAACGGATGCTGCTGGTAACACTGCCACCGGCCTCCAGTTAGTCACTGTGACTGAAAGCCCGGCAGTGCCGCCAACCATAACCGGGCCTCCAGCCCTAACTGTTCAAACTGGCCCAGGAGCAACGAGCTGCGGCGTAGTCGTCTCTGATGGAACGTTGGGATCGGCGTCGGCCAGTGATAACTGTCCGGGAGTGACGGTCACCCGTACGGGTGTCCCTGCCGGGAATCTCTTCCCCGTAGGAAACACGACGGTCACGTATACCGCCACGGATAGAAGTGGAAACACGGCCTCTGCCACTCAGGTCGTCACTGTTATGGACAACACTCCGCCGGTGATTACCTCGGTTTCGCCCGGCGGCCAAACTGATGCGGGCAGTTGCACAGCTACAATTCCCAATGTGGCGGCTGGAACAGTTGCCAGCGATAACTGCAGTGTAGTTGTTACGCAAACTCCGGCGGCCGGTACAGCCGTTGGCCTCGGCACGCACACCATCACCGTAAGGGCGACTGACCCATCCGGCAACTTCACTGAGGCCACAACTACGTTTACGGTCAATGCACTCCAGTTCGCGACTAAGTTCTGGCTCGGACTGAAGAATAGCGATGACGTGGGTACGAAGTTCGATCTACGAGCTGAGGTTCGCAAGAATAACCAGCTCGTGGGTTCAGCTGAGATTTACGACCAGAACGGCGGCAGCAGCGGCTTCAACAACGCTTCGTTGCGAACTATTGCCGCGGCACTCTCGTCCACGGGCTTCTGCTCCGGCGATAACGTTAGCGTGACCTTGTTGGTCCGTGTGGCTGCCAACAGCGGCCACGTGAGCGGCACCGCCAGACTTTGGTACAACGACGCCATTGCCAATAGCAGCTTCGAGAAGGTAGTCAACGGTGTCACAACTACCGATTATCTGCGCAAGATCAGTAATGTTCTGGTTTTAAACAGCGCAACAGGACCGCCACCTAAACTGACGATTGACGTAACTGTCAATCGCAACCAGGGTGGAAATCCCTGGAAGCCGTTCGGCACTTGGACCAAGGCGTTTTGAGACCGAATTGGCGTTATTGACTAACATCAACGTTCTTATGAAAGGTTTCGTCAACCCATGGGAGAACTCGGCGCAGCAGTGACCGGAACGATCCGTGTTCGACTGGCGGCCATCCCCAACCTTAATCAGAAAAGGAGACTCCAAATGAACAAGTTTCGGTTCACAATCAAGGTTCTGGCAATCGCGACATTTATGTTCGCGTTTGCGTCCATGGCCCAGGCACAGGCCTCGCGCACATGGGTTTCCGGCGTCGGTGACGACGCCAACCCTTGTAGCCGCACTGCCCCGTGCAAGACTTTTGCCGGCGCAATCTCAAAGACCGCACCTTGCGGCGAGATTGACGCGTTGGATCCAGGTGGTTTCGGCGCCGTCACCATCACTAAGTCAATTACGATTGATGGTACTGGGACCTTTGCCTCGATTCTGGCGTCGTTGACCACCGGCATCATCATTAACGCTCAAAGCACCGACGTGGTCACCATTCGTGGCATTTCAATTAACGGTTTCTGCAACGGTATTCGTGGCATGAATATTCTTCAGGCCAAGACCGTGAACATCGAAGACTGTGTAATTTTCAGATTTGCTAACGAAGGCGTTCTGGTCAACGAGACGAACGACATTACTCTCAACCTGAGAAACACCGTCATTCGGGACAACACGGGCGACGGACTCAGCGCGGTAACGAGCGGGGGAGCGAATACCGTTAGGGTCATGCTTGACAACGTCAGTTTGACTGGCAACTCAAATGGCCTGCACGCCAGGTCAGGTTCGCGAGTCACCGCTCGCCGTTCCAGCTTCTCGAACAATACGAGCAACGGCATTTTCGTCGATGCCGTTGGCGCCAACTTTGGCTTCGTCTCAGTTTGGGAGAGTATGATCTCAAACAATGGCGCCAATGGACTTCGGGCAGGTAACCCAGGTAACGTCGGCGGATCAGGGGCCGAGGTTGCTCAGAACCAGATTAATCGCAACGTCGGTTCTGGCGTGCTGGTGAGCACGGGAGGTTCTGTTAACACATTTTCAAACAACGGGATCGTTGGCAACGGCGTCGACGGCTGTGTGGGCTGCACGCCTTCTGGGCCAGGCAGTTAACAACTCTAAGCGTTTTCAACTGTTCCGATGTAATTCCGGCATAGTCTGAACGAAAACGCTGAAGACTGAAACGGCGAGGCGGCTGGTCTAAGACTTTTGACTGGCCGCCTTGTCGCATTTCACGAAGACAATTGGATTCATCAAAGCTGTAAGGAGATGAAAACTTGCGTATCCAGATGCGATCCCTCTTCGCTTCAATGATTCTTGTGTCAGTCGTCGCGGCTCACTCAGCTGCTTTTCAAGTTAAATTGACCCAGGCGCCCGCGTCGCCTGGTCCTACGAACCTCACTGGACGCTGGCGCGTTAAGTTTGCGCTCAAGGGAGATGTTGAGAAAAATATGGTGTTTGATTCAAAAGCCAAAGGCGTTGGCTCTTTTTTGCTTTTGGACACCGGACCTGATGATAAACCGGTGCCCGAGCCTCTATCTGCCGCCTGGTCGCAGTTGACCAATGGCCGGGTAAGTTTTTCGGGCGAGGTCGAGTTGCCGCTTGGCACTTGCTGTCGGGAGATAGGGACGTTGATCTTCAAGGGCAAATTCGTTTCCACGAATTCCATTGCCGGTAGATTGATTTTCGTGACCAGCGTCGACGAAGAAGAAAGCCCGTACAAATTCCACTCGACGGTCGGCGACTTCACTGCCAGCCGCGTGCCCCTGGACAACTGATCGGCTGAACTCGCGCAAACTCGCTGCCCAAAGACCCTTGCTTGACGGTGATATACCTCTTGGCTAAACTGCCCTGCAGCCTGAGAATACCCACTACATTGCACGCGCTTCGCCGATGAACTTGGGGGCTGCACCTAAACGGCCACGACTTCATCGTCCGAGGCGATTGATGGGTTGGTCAGCTGACAAGCGCGGTTGGTCAAACCACCATAATCAATGTATACCGCCGTTAGCCCTGACAACTTGCCATCGTCCAAGCCGCCCGAGTTGCCCGACGAGCCGCTTTTCGTAGTGGAAGCGCGCAAGTCTGGTATCAAGTTCCACCTGAAAGACTGGTGGACCTATCGCGAACTTCTCTATTTTCTGGTTTGGCGTGACGTTAAGATACGTTACAAGCAGACGCTGCTAGGTGCGGCCTGGGCGATCATTCAGCCACTTTTTACCATGCTGATTTTCACTCTCATTTTCAGCAAAGTGGCTAAAATAGACTCGAACGGAATTCCTTATCCGGTTTTTGCGTTCGCCGCTCTCTTGCCGTGGATATTTTTCGCGAATGCGATCACTACCAGCGGTAACAGTATCGTGGGCAGCGCTCACTTGATAACCAAGGTCTATTTTCCACGGATGATAATTCCCGTGGCAGCGGTCTGCGCCGGCCTGGTCGACCTGGCGGTCGCGTTCCCCATGCTGGTGGCGTTGATGTTCTATTATGGGATCCCGATATCGCTGAACATACTGCTTCTGATACCCCTGGTTCTGCTAACAACGCTGCTGGCAATAGCCGTGGGAATGTGGCTTTCAGCAATTAACGTTAGGTTTCGGGACGTAAAATTTTTGATACCGTTCGTGGTTCAGGTCTGGATGTACCTGTCCCCCGTTGCCTACCCCTCAAGTGTCGTGCCGGCAAAGTTGCGGATCTTGTATTCCGTAAATCCCTTTGTGGGAATCATTGATGGGTTCCGGGCGGCGCTTTTCGGGCAAACCTTTGAATGGCAACCACTCGCCCTCTCCTTAATAATCACGCTGGCTCTGCTCGGCTTTGCTTCTCGGCAATTTCGAAAAATGGAAAAGAGCTTCGCCGACATTGTTTAGTGAAATGAAGCCGATCATTAGAGTTAGCGATGTCGCTAAACAATACCGCATCGGCGCGCGCCAAGACGCTTATTCAACTCTGCGCGACGCTATGGCTCGAGCGTTGCGGGCGCCACTCAAGCGTCTGCGCCGCAACGGTCGTGGCGAGGCCGACACCGTTTGGGCCCTCAAAGACGTCTCCTTTGAAGTCGGTCAGGGTGAGGTTCTGGGGGTCATCGGACGCAATGGCGCGGGGAAGTCAACGCTTCTGAAAATTCTCTCGCGAATCACCGAGCCAACCACAGGTCGGGTCGAGCTGTTTGGCCGAATCGGGAGCCTGCTGGAAGTCGGAACCGGCTTCCACCCGGAGTTGACCGGGCGAGAGAATATCTTTCTCAACGGCGCGGTGCTCGGAATGAAAAGGACCGAGATTACCCGCAAGTTTGACGAGATAGTGGCGTTTGCTGAGATCGACAAGTTTCTTGATACTCCCGTGAAGCACTATTCCAGCGGCATGTACATGCGTTTGGCCTTTGCCGTGGCGGCTCACTTTGAACCGGAGATCCTGCTGGTGGACGAAGTGCTGGCAGTAGGGGACGCTGAGTTCCAGGCTAAATGTCTGGGGAAAATGGGAGCCGTGGCCAGCGAGGGGAGGACGGTGCTCTTCGTCAGCCATAACATGGCTGCTGTTCAGACTCTCTGCCAGCGGGTGATCTGGCTTCGCGAAGGCAGAGTCTTTGAGGATGGACCGGCTGGTAGGGTGGTAAAGAATTATATTACGCAAACATCGTCTTCAGTCGCTACTGAGAAAATTTGGGACGACCCCATGACGGCGCCAGGTAATGAAAGAGTCCGCCTACGCTGCCTGCGTGTGCGTCCTCTAAATGGCTCGACTTCAGACACAATTACCATCCGGACTCCGCTGGTTCTGGAATTCGAGTTTTGGAACCTGGAACCGGGGGCGCGTATAAATTTGAGCCTCCACTTCTTTAACCAACAAGATATTAACGTATTCATAACAGCACCAATTCACGAGCCGGAATGGTTTGGAAAGCCTTTGCCACTGGGGCTATTTCGAAGCGAGTGTTACATTCCGGGTGATCTTCTGAACGATGGTCTACATCGAGTTCGATTGCTGGTCGTCAAAGACCAGGCGGTTGTCGTTTATGCTCTGGACGATGCGTTGACGTTTGTGGTTAACGATGCAGTTGAAAGACGAAACGCTTGGTTTGGGAAATGGGGTGGCGCCGTCAGACCTAACCTTGAATGGAAAACTGAATACCTTCCCGACGAGCCGACCGAAAATTAAAGCCTACCTTCTCAACCTTTTTGAGGACTTATTTCGGGCGTGATAGCCTCTGGCTTTCTGTTCACGAATGTTAGGAAAGGAGAAGCCGTTTTCCGGCGAAGGTTCTAAGAAGATGTTAAATATCGTCCTGTTTGGTGGTGGCGTTCAAGTTCAGTATTGCATCGACATCATTGAAAGAATGAAAGATACAAATGGAAACCGTATATACAATATCGTCGGGATAATAGACTCCAAAGCTAAGATAGATACCAATCTGTTTGGATACAAAGTGCTGGGAAGGCAGGAAAATATAGCTCATATAGCAGAAGAATGCGGAGTCAGAGGAGGCACGATCACCATCGGGGATAATTACAGCAGAGACATTGTAAGAAGGGCTGTCGAGGAGAAAATTCCCGGTTTTAACTGGGTGAATGCTTTACACCCCTCCTGCATAATTGGGAACAACGTAAAATTTGGAAAAGGCGTGGTGGCAATGGCCGGCTGTATATTCAATACTGGGGCAACATTAGGAGACTTTACCTTCTTTGCGACGGGTGCCCAAATAGAACACGATTGCACGATAGAGGATTTTGCGAGTGTGAGTGCAGGCAGTGTAATGGGAGGGTTTGTGAGGATTGGGCAATATAGTGCTGTAACACTTGGATGTACGATAATGGATAGGCTTAGTATTGGACAGAATAGTGTTATTGGCAGCGGTAGTTTAGTGCATATGAATATTCCCGATAACGTTTTGTGCTACGGAAGTCCTGTTAGAGTTATAAGGAACAGAGAGTTGGGAGAGAAATTTCTGAAAGGAAAATCTGAAACCATAGTCTAGTTACGTTCAAATGAAGGGCCTCAATGAAACAAGAACTTGAAGACCAGGGTTATTACATCTACAGAGATAAGGTGACGGATAGCTGGTTGGAATGTTTGCGAACTTCGCTCGACAAGGCTTTCAGTGAACATAAGAGGATACAGGAGAAGAATGATAGTGAGGTGACCGCGGGGGGAGTCGCTCTACATGCAATCGTAAGTGTGCCAGAACTTGTGGATTTCTTAGGAGAATTGAAGAACCTAGGGATTTTGAAGGATATCGAAGAGAATTACTTTGGTAGCAAATTCATACTCAATTCCTTTAGTGCTTTAAGTAATCTTCCCCATCGGAGTACCTTTAGTGCCGAAATACACAGGGACATCAGGTTCCACAGCGGAAAATGCAATTTGATGCTCAATTGTCTTGTCATGCTGGATGATTTTACCGAAGAAAATGGGGCGACATGGATACTCCCTCGAAGTCATTTTAGGGGAGAGAAGCCTGATAACGACCATTTTTTTAGGAATGCTATCCAGACTACGGGAAGAGCCGGCGATATTGTGATCTGGAACAGCAACGTCTTTCATTGTTCAGGAAAAAACACTACGGATAAAGTCAGGAGAGCGCTGCCGATTGTATTCTGCAAATCTTCGCTGAAACAATTATTGGACTATCCCAGAGCTTTTGGATCGAAGGAATTCAGCCCCGAAATTAGACAATTATTAGGATATGATTCGCGAGTCCCCTCCAGCTTGGACGAATGGTATCAACCCAAAGAAAATAGATTTTATAAGCCAAATCAAGATTAGGGATACCAGTACATTCATTATCTTTGCCTCATTCCGCCTTCGGTGAAAACTCATGAAGAAAGGATCGCAAGACCTGCCAAATTTTGGTGGTATTTCCGGGTTCGCGGAACGACGAGTCGGTCGCTACGTTGCGGCTTCGTTGAGCCTGCGACCGAAACTTGAATGGATTTCGCCGAGTATCAAGGGGGTGGGTGCTGATGAATACAAATAATTCGAAATTCTTAATAGCCTTAATACAAGAGCTGATGAGGAATATGAACAACTGGTATGGGTCGGACAACTGGGATGCCGATTTGTTTGGCCCATATAACACGACTTATAAGAGTACGATGGTCACTAAGTTCAATGAGCTCTTCCCAAGCAGATTAGCTATTCTGCCGGTAAATTGGGATCGAGAGGTAATCCAAAACGTATCAATGATACAAGATTCGATTGAGGAACTTGGTTACGTCTACGATCTGCTTGGGGATGAATCTTCAAAATCAACTCTGGTCCAGGTACTGACATACCGGCTCATGGGACATAAGAAGGTCAAGCTTCCTCTCAATTCGGAAACCTATTGGTCGCAAAGAAGAGGCACCAAGGCTCTGATCAATGGCAAAGAAACGATAAAAGTAACTTTTCTTGACTGGCAACTGCGTCGCTTCGCGTTAGACAAAATTGGATATCCTATTGAAGTTTTCTTTATACCGGCTGGCATCATGGCGACCTTCATTTCAAAGCAGTATGAGTACAGGAAAAGAACGCCTGAGATTAAAGCTCAAGAGGGAGATTATGTCATTGATGGTGGCGGATGCTGGGGAGACACCGCACTCTACTTCGCCCATGAAGTAGGAGAACGGGGGAAAGTCTTTACATTCGAATTTGGGTCCGACAACCTGAAAGTGTTTGATCGAAATATGAGGTTGAACCCGCAACTTTCGAGCAGGATTGAGGTATTTCCAAAAGCTCTATGGGAAAACTCTCGTGAGAAGATTAGTTATTCCGCCGACGGACCCGCCACCTCTTTAGCCATTAATCAAAAGAACGGTACGAAGTCCTCGGAGGTTTTAACAGTATCTATAGATGACTTCGTCAGGGAAAAGAAATTGCCGCGAGTGGATTTCATTAAAATGGATATCGAGGGGGCGGAACTAGGTGCGCTGAAAGGGGCCGAAGAAACGTTGCGCACTTTCAGACCCAAACTGGGCATTTCCGTATACCACAAAGAGAATGACTTAATCGAAATTCCGACTTATTTGAAAAAGTTAGGTTTGGGATACAAGTTCTTCCTGGATCACTTCTCTATCTATGCAAACGAGACTGTTTTCTTCGCTACCACGGCTATTAACACTTAACGCGAAATGAACCCTCTGAGTTAATTTTTGCAACGGCCTGCGCACCTGAGCAGAAAGCCTTTCGATTTAAGAGCTATGAAGAACAGACTGGAAGACCTCGCAATTTTTGGCGGTATTCCGACCTTCACCGAAAAGGTCCATGTCGGCCGGCCAAATATTGGGAATCGTGAACGCTTGCATGAGCTGATTGACGACGTTCTCGATAGAAGATGGTTGACCAACAACGGGCCGTACGTTCAGGAGTTTGAGCGGCGGCTCGCCGAATTCATTGGTGTCAAGCACTGCATCGCGACGTGCAACGCGACGATTGGGCTGGAGATTTTGATCAGGGCTTTGGGGCTGAAGGGCGAAGTGATCGTCCCGTCGTTCACCTTCATCGCCACAGCCCATGCGCTCCAGTGGCAGGAGATCACTCCAGTCTTTTGCGACATAGATCCGAAGGTGCACAACATCGACCCGGAACGCGTGGAGAGAATGCTGACGCCGCGCACGACGGGAATCATGGGAGTACACGTCTGGGGGCGAGCGTGCGACGTCGAGACTTTGGCAGAAATCGCCGCGCGCCGAAACTTGAAGCTGCTGTTCGACGCCGCGCATGCATTTGGCTGCTCTCACAAAGGAAAGATGATCGGTGGCTTCGGCGAAGCAGAAGTCTTCAGCTTCCACGCGACGAAGTTTCTCAATTCCTTTGAAGGCGGTGCCGTGGTAACGGATAACGACGAGCTGGCAGCGAAGATGCGCCTGATGAAGAACTTCGGTTTTGCCGGTTACGACAACGCCATCTACATCGGCACGAATGGCAAGATGTCGGAGGTATCGGCAGCCATGGGGTTGTGCGGGCTCGAAAGCCTGGACGAGTTTGTTTCAGTTAACTACGAAAACTATAAACAGTATCGACGCGAGCTTAAGGGAATTCCCGGCATCTCTCTCTTAAGCTACGACGAAAGCGAGAAGTGCAACTACCAGTACATCGTCGTGGAGATCGACGAGGCCGTGACGCAGGTCAGCCGGGACCAGCTAAAGGAGATCCTCTGGGCCGAGAACGTGCTGGCCCGACGCTACTTCTATCCAGGCTGTCACCGCATGGAGCCCTACCGCTCGTACTTCCCGCACGCGGGCACACTGCTCCCTGAGACCGAGAAGCTTGCCGCTCGCGTGCTGGTCCTACCGACGGGATCAGCGGTAGGGGCACAGGACATTCCGAAGCTTGTTCGCATCATTAGAACAGCAATCGCCAATGGCGCTCTGGTTAGCAGCAAACTCAAACCGCGAGGGCGGGCCGAGGCCAGAGCGCGGTGAGGTATAGGAGGGACGGCCCCGCCGTCATGTTGTGCGAGCCCACAAGTATCTTCCCCACCCAGCTCGCTGCTTACTGGCGCACGAAGGGAATCGAGGTCGTATTCGTTACTCATCGGGATGATGCGCCCCGTGTCCTACTCGATGGGACGCGTGTGGTGCACGCTCGCGACTACGAGACTCGTCGAACGAAAAAGATTACGCGTAGGTTGATATCTCCCATCGTGTACAGGTTGGAAAGAACCGTCCCGCGCTTCAAGCGGAGGTTCAACCGGATCACCGGCTTGAGCGCGGACTCGGAGCTGTGGTTGCCCCACTTTGCGAGTTACGTGACCGAAGCATGGCCCACTGCCATGGCGGCGCTGGCGCAGCGACCGCGCTTCGTCTTCGGGCATGAGGTAACGTCATACGGTCCCGCGACGGCTCTCTGCCGCGGCGTTCCTAAGATCATCTTTCCCTGGGGAGGGGACATATTCACCTACGCCGAGTCTTCACCGTATCACTTTGCCCTGGTAAAGCTTTCGCTCCGCGCTGCTGATTTGATCGTGCCCGGTTCGACATCGGCCGCACGTCACATCCGCGAGCGTTTCGGGCTCGCCCCTGAGAAGGTGCAGCCAGTTCCGTGGGGTGTAGACCGTCAGAGATTTAAAAAGGCCGATGCCAGACGGAGACAGTCCCTGTGCGCCAAGTGGGGTATTGACCCCGGCGCAACGATTTTCTTGAATCCGCGGCGGTTTCGCCCCATGTGGGGGGCATTCGTGTCGCTGGAGGCATTCATGCGGCTGGCCGCCGAACTGCCATCATCCCACTTCATTCTGCTAGGCGGGATTTCCTCCGAGGACTACATGCTGCAAGCGAAAGCTGAGCTGGAAAAGGAGCGGCTGCTTAATCGTTTCACGTTACTTGACGGCAACGTCTCTCTGGATGTCTGCGCTGAATTGATGTCAATCTCAGACGTATTTGTGTCCCTGCTTGGGCGCGGCGACATGAGATCTTCCAGCGTCCTTCAGGCGGCGGCGGCGGGCGGCGTGCCGGTTGTTAGTGACAACCCTGAATATCGAGAGATGGAGCGTCTCGGGTTCGCGGGACTCTTCGTCCGGCCTGATAGCGTCGAAGATGTTCTACGCGCGCTCCGCTTCTTCGTCCAAAACCCAGAGAAGGCGAGCGAGATGGCGGCGCTGAACGGCACCTACATAGCTAAGCACGAGGACTACCACAAACAGATGGACAAGATGCTGAGTCTAATTGACGCTGTCTGCGCGGACTATGCCGGGCGTTGAAATCGCTGTGTGATTCGCTATCGGCGGAAATCGGCACGGCTGAGTGCGGCAGTAGAAGTTCAATCACACTAGGGTCTTCTATATGCCCTGGAATCATTGCCGTCGCCACTTCAGGAATTCCCCAACCTTCGCAGGATAGCGCTCGGTTCCTACGGACCATGGTTTTCGAATGCGACAACGTTTCTCGGGGCGATCGGACTGCCCCTGGTTGGCTTCGACACCGGTAATCTGATTTGGTGCCGGCCGCACGTCACGGAATTCTCGTGCGAAACCGCGACCTTTCTGCGCTGCTGAGGCTCTCAACCAAGTCCTTAAGCTGCCTGATAGAGGGCGATCACTGGGCGACGTGGGACGGAAATACTGCGCCGAGCATTTAGACATGAGGCCCGAGGTCGAGAACCGGTGTGACCTCCCATTACCATGTGTGAGAAATGACTTCCCGTGTGGTGGAGCCTCCGAAGTTCCGTCTATGTTAGACTTACAATCGATCTGATTCATGTATTTACCGCCAGAACTTCGATGTCCGAACCATGTCCTGCCCCTTGCCCCAGGCAATTCGAACGGCTTTGATGGCCCAAACGTCCTGGTGTGCTCTTCAGGGTGCAGCGTCCCCGTGGTCAACCGTATCCCGCGCTTCGTCGACTCGGCGAATTACGCGGCGGCCTTCGGTCTGCAATGGAATGCATTCCGGAAAACTCAACTCGACTCCTACACCGGCACAACCATCTTTCGCGACCGCCTGATGAGGTGTTTGGGCGGGACTCTTAAGTCAATCAAGGGTAACAGTGTGCTGGAAGTAGGATGCGGAGCAGGACCGTTCACTGAGATTCTGCTCTCGGCTGGGGCCCGAGTGTTCGCGATGGATCTGTCAAACGCCGTCGAGGCAAATTACGACAATCATGGGTCCGCGCCAAACTACTTCATCTGCCAGGCAAACGCGCTCAACATACCCGCGCTCCCGGCATCTTTTGATTTTGTCATTTGTCTCGGCGTTGTTCAGCACACTCCAGATCCTGAGCAGACGATGGCCACCCTCGCAAGTTATGTTAAGCCCGGCGGCACTTTGGTAATTGACCACTACAGCCCGGACGCCTCTTACCCACCGTTGCGAAGGATCATACGCCCGCTTCTGCTTCAGCTACCCTCGACGCTTGCTACGAAATTGGCGCTCGGTCTGGCGCGAACTCTATTGCCGGCGCACCGGCTTGTGTATCGACTCAACTTGAAAAAATGGCGCGGGATGTCGCGAGTGAGAAGCTTCATGTGCAAACACTCCCCCTTGATGGATCATCTCGACGACTTCCCTGAGCTCGGCGATCGGTTGGCTGGCGAATGGTCGGTGCTCAATACACACGACACGCTGACTGACCGCTACAAACATCTCCGCAGCGCGGAGGAGATTAGCCGGTTTCTGGCTTCATGTGACCTGGTAGACATCGAGGCTTCATATGCTGGTAACGGCGTGGAAGCAAGAGCTCGCAGACCCGTTACTGTTACTGCACATTCAGGGGCAAGAGTCTGACTTGGCGACTAAACCAGCACCCACAACAACAAGCGAAGACGACTGGCCGCACGTAGAACGCCGCTACCCGAAGATCAACGATCCTGATTACCTCGGTTCGAAGGGGCTTTCGGAGGCGTTGCGAAAGGTAATAGAAACGGAGTTGGCCGGCAAAAATGACCTCGACATCCTTGACGTCGGGTGTGGACACAAACCGTTCTATCCATTCTTCAAATCCATTGCGAAGTCGTACGTGGGAACTGACATCATCGCGGGCGCGAAAGTCGATAGAGTTTGTCCGAGCGAAGCGCTTGCCGTGGATGATCAATCGGCCGACGTCGTAGTTTGCCTGTCAGTTCTGGAACACGTAAACGATCCCAACCAGTCTGTGAAAGAGTTGCACCGCGTGGTGAGAGATGACGGCGTAGTCTTCGTATCTACCCATGGGTGTTTTCCATATCATCCGCACCCTCAGGATCACTGGCGTTGGACGCAAACTGGACTGCCGATCCTGTTCAAGGGTGCAGGCTTCCGCGATGTTAGACTCTTCGCGACACGCGGGACGATGTCTGGAATCTTCTATCTACTTTCTCACTACGTTTTTCTCTGGTCCACTCGCGGTTGGTTTTGGAGACAGTATGTGAAGAGACCATTAACTGCTGTGCTGAATACGATCGGTGAATTCGTCGATGCGAAAACGCCGATCCTGCGCGATCTTGATCAGCGCGTCACGGCCATACCCGAGTTTTTCGTAATCGCGCGAAAGTAAATCTATGTGTGGCATCTGCGGAGTGTGGGGCGGTCAGAGCCGGGAAACACTGGAAGCGATGGTGGCAGCAATGCACCATCGAGGGCCCGACGATCGAGGCGTCTTTGAGGATGGATGCGTCGGGCTGGGCTTGACGCGTCTCGCGATCATCGACACCAGTCGAGCCGGTCACCAACCAATGTATTCAGAGGATGGGTCGATCACCGTCGTATACAACGGCGAGCTTTATAACTTCCGCGAAGAGCGGCGGGTGCTCGAATCGCTTGGCCACAAGTTTCACTCGTCCTCAGACACCGAAGTAGCTTTGCGGATGTACCAGCATTACGGTGACGATTTCCTTTTACGCATGCGTGGAATGTTTGCCATCGCCGTGTACGACAAACGCGGCGGGCCTGGTCGCGAGCGTTTGCTTCTCGCGCGCGACCAAATGGGAATCAAGCCACTGCTGTATGCGCGGGTCGGCAGTCAACTTGTTTTTGCGTCTGAAATCAAAGCATTGCTCGCCAGCGGATTAGTCGCTCGGGAGGTCGATCCAGTTTCACTCCGCTTGTTGTTGACGCACGGCTCTGTTTCCCAACCGCGGACAATCCTGAGCAATGTGCAAATGATCTTGCCGGGACACCGGATGATCGTCGACTCCGGCGGCGAGCGTATCGATCGATACTGGTCGTTAGGCCTGGACCGCCGGAAAGAACTCCGTCAACGAACGTACGAAGAACTTGTTGAGGAGCTGGCGAGTGTCCTGGAAGAGTCGGTTCGCCTGCAGATGATCGCTGACGTCCCATTGGGAGCGTTTCTGTCTGGCGGCGTGGATTCATCCCTTCTTGTTGCGCTAATGGCTCGGCAAGTGACCGATCATCGAGTCAAAACCTTTTCGGTAGGATTTGAGGCCGAAGGGGGCGCCATTGACGAAACGGACGAGGCACAACAGACCTCCAACTTCATCGGCACCGATCACACTCGCGTCGTTGTCCGAGCGAGCGACGTCCGCGACCACCTTCGGCAAATCGCCTATGGGCTCGACCAGCCCACCGTCGATGGCGTTAACAGCTATTTCATCTCAATGGCGGCGCGACGCGGTGTGACAGTTGCCGTGTCAGGCACAGGCGGCGATGAATTATTTGCCGGGTATCCCTGGTTTGGCGCAATGGCACTGGACGAAGCACGCGGCCGATCAGAACCATGGAAGTCTTTTGCACGGTCTGCGATCGTAGCCTTGGCTCGCAAGCCGGTTCTTGATCCATTAGTGCCACGCCGCGGAGGTTATCGATTCGGTCGCCTGCGAGACAGCGCCGGATTCCTCTCGAAATACTATGCAACCAATCCGACATTCGAAGCCGGCTGGACCGCCAGGCTTCTGGCGCCGGATATTAGAAGCGAGGCCCAGGCAGGACGATCGCCACACTACGACCTATGTTCCATTGACGAGCTATCGCATGGGTCGGTGATCGAAAGGGTAACCGCGGTTTGCTTGCGCGGTTACACGACCAACCGGCTGCTGCGCGACATTGACGCAGCATCGATGGCCCATAGCCTCGAGATTCGCGTGCCTTACCTTGATCCTGTCGTCGCCGACACGGCTTTGTCGCTGCCGGACAATGTGAAGATTGGGCCTGTCCAGGATTCTGGCGGTAGCGCTGCTATCCGGAGTTATCGCGAATCCGGAACGAAACGGATCCTGCTTGATGTAGCTAAGGGTATGTTGCCTGCAGGATTCGACACTAAACCCAAACGCGGCTTTGGTATGCCTTTCGACTTCTGGTTGAAGGGACCGCTGCGTGACGTGGTCGTTGACCTGCTTTCTGAAGAGCGCGTCAAAACGCGCGGACTGTTGGACGCGACGGCCGTTGTGGCCGTGCGAGACAAGTTCCTTGACGGTGTGCTTGAGTGGACGCAGCCATGGCTATTGATGATGATTGAACTCTGGGCCCAGGAGGTTTTGGATCGTCCACCAGCCGCGCTCGCACGTTGTGCCTGACAGAAGAGTCGGCATCATCCTCAAGCGATCAGCTGAGCGCTCTCGACAAGCTGTATCGCATTTCATATGACTACCTCGAACAACAGCGAGAACCATCATTTCGAGTCCGATCCCTTTCCTGGTAAACCGCGAATTCTGTTTGTCGGGTTGTCAGAAAACTCGCACACACACTCCTGGATCGATCTGCTGCACGACGCGCCATTCAATGTCCGCTTGTTTTCAATGCCCTCGGGCGTTCCTCCCGACGACTGGTCAGTAAGAACGTACGTGACTCACTACAACGCTCCGCCGCTAAATAACAAAACACGCGCGAGACTTTACCCTTCGAACAGCCTGGCCAGGACCACGAAAAGGCTAACTGCGCAAGCTCTCGGGATGCCGGATCTTTCTGCCCTGGCCGGACGCTGGCTGGCGAGAGTTATCAAGCAATGGCGTCCTCACGTTATTCATACGCTGAGCATCGATCATGGCGGCGAATTCTATTTCGACGTGAGACAAAAGTTCGGATTGAAGGGTTTGGGAAAGTGGATTCTCACCACGCGTGGGGGTTCGGATTTGACGCTGCCGCACCTGAATCCGGCGCGTCGAACGCAGTTGATGGATATACTCGCTTCGTGCGATCAGATAATTTGCGATAACCAGGTGGATCTCAACATCGCTCGGCAGCTCGGCGCAAGTGAAGAGCAAATTGCGGATATTGCCCCTGTTCCCGGCACCGGCGGCATCGATGTTGACACGCTCAGCAGAAACTGGAAAGGCGCGTCTTCAAAGCGACGCGTCATCGTCTGCACTAAGGCCTACGATGCGCCCTGGGTGAAGATACTGCCGGCTTTTGAAGCACTGAAGATTTGTTGGGATCGAATTCAGCCGTGCGAGATTCATTTCCTGTCGATGAGTCCGGAATCACAGATGTGGTTCTGGTCCCTACCGGAGGACATTCGACGATCCTGTCACGCGAGCGAAAGGATTAGTCGCGCTGAAGTGTTGGAGCTAATGACCAGAGCGAGAGTAATGCTGGCGCCTGCGCTTACTGACGGAGTTCCAAATTCAATGTACGAGGCAATGGCCGCGGGGGCGTTTCCCATTGTCTCGCCACTTGAGTCGATTGCGAATGTGGTGAAAGCTGAACAGAACGTGCTCTTTGCTCGCAATCTTTATCCGAACGAGATTGCGGAAGCGCTTACGCGCGCGATGACTGACGACGGTTTTGTCGACTCAACTGCGGAAAGGAATCTGGAGCTGGTTCGGCGCATTGCAGATAGAAATCAGATTCGCCGTCGCGTTGTCGATTATTACGAACGCCGCAGTCGCGACGCTTAACAGATTGAAATGGCATATCCGAAGATAACCATCGTTACACCCTCGTTCAACCAGGGTCAGTTTCTGGAAGAAACGATTCAGTCCGTTATCGGTCAGCAATACCCCAACCTCGAATACATCATTATGGACGGCGGTAGCACGGATAACAGCGTCGAGATTATCAAGAAGTATGAAAAGCATCTGACCCACTGGGTGAGCGAAAAGGACAATGGTCAGGCAGCGGCGATCAATACAGCGTTTGGATTGGCGACTGGCGACATTCTCGGATGGCTTAACTCGGACGATATGTACATGCCCGGCACGCTTCAGATCGTCGCATCAAAACTGAATCCACCGAGTCGCGAACTGATGTTTGGAAACGCACTTCATATCTACGAAGACAGACCGTTCGCATTCAGCAGTGACGTCAGACTTGAACACGAGAAGAGGGATCTGCAGCTGACTGACTACATCATCCAGCCAAGCTCGTTCTGGACCAAACAAGCCTGGGAGGCAACCGGACTACTGGACGAGTCGCTGACGTTTGGTTTTGACTGGGACTGGTATGTTCGCGCGCGAATAGCCGGCGTCACCTTTCTGCCGGAAGACAAGTTCCTATCGGTGTATCGCATACACGGCGCGCACAAAACCGGAGTAGGTGGAGACAAGCGTCTCAATGAACTGGCGGGGATCTACAGCCGGCACGCGGGAATGGAATATCAGAAGTTGTTTGCGCGTTGTCTTCCGCGAAGACAGCGAATTCTTTTCACGCGCAAGTGGATCTGGAGGTTGCGGTTGTCGCGATTTGAAGCGCAGCTGCTGAAGGCAAGCTTTCCCGCACTGTTCCGCGGATTCAAGAGCAGCGAAGTTGGCGATATGATAACGATGCTTTAACCGGACAATCCAGCGGCGCTCTGATTCTCGAACGCTCACGAATGCAGTTTGCCTTCGCGAATCTTTGCGGTTATTTATTGTTTTTACGGCAAAGGACGCCAAGGACTTTAGCCTCGATACAGCAAACTCCATCGGTCCCCAAGATGAGCGCGTTCGGTGCATCCAGTGCTTGTATGTAACAATGCTCAGACGCATTTCCAACAAAATCGAACGGATGCTTATTGAATGAAGAAAGCTCTGATCACGGGAATCACCGGTCAGGACGGTTCTTACCTGGCTGAATTGCTGCTGGAAAAAGGTTACGAAGTTCACGGCATCATTCGCCGGGCCTCGACTTTTAATACCGGCCGCATAGACCACCTCTACAAAGATCCGCATATCAACGGTGTCAAACTTTTTCTACACTACGGCGACATTGCCGACTCAACCAATCTAATTAAGTTGCTCTACCGCATCGAGCCCGATGAGGTCTATCACCTGGCGGCGCAGTCGCACGTGCGTGTCAGCTTTGATATTCCAGAATATACCGGCGACGTTACCGGGCTCAGCACCATTCGCATTCTCGAAGCAATTCGAGAGACTGGACTCAAGTCGAAATATTACCAGGCCAGCAGTTCGGAAATGTTCGGCAAAGTGCAGGAAGTGCCCCAGCGGGAAACCACGCCATTCTATCCACGCAGTCCGTACGGAGTAGCCAAGGTCTACGCTCACTGGGCCACCGTCAATTATCGTGAGTCGTACGGACTGTTTGCCTGCTGTGGGATTCTTTTCAACCACGAGAGTCCACGTCGCGGCGAGACATTTGTCACGCGAAAGATCACTCGAGCAGTCTCACGTATCAAAGCGGGACTACAAGAGAAACTTTATCTGGGAAACCTCGATGCCAAGCGGGATTGGGGTTACGCAAAAGAGTACGTCGAGGCAATGTGGTTGATGCTCCAACAGGATCACGCGGACGATTACGTAATTGCAACGGGAGAAACTCATTCGGTTCAAGAGTTTTTGATGGAGTCGTTTTCGCATGTACAGCTTGATTGGCACGATTACGTCGAACTGGATCCGAAGTACCTGCGTCCGGCGGAAGTCGACTTACTGATAGGCGATGCGTCTAAAGCGAAACGCGAGCTGGGCTGGGCGCCCAAGGTCACCTTCAAAGAGCTCGTACGAGTGATGGTTGATGCCGATCTCTCCATCGTTACCGATGGCCAGAGGGAAGTTTTTGGTGATACCGATAAAGCCCAACTCGCTCGTCCACACATTTAAGATCTTCCACAAGTATCTGAGAGACGCTCAGCGATGGAACAAACTGGCGAAAGTTTTCCTTACAAGAGAGTGATTGTGACCGGCGGCGCCGGCTTTCTCGGGCGTTTTATTGTGAAACGCCTCGAGCAGTACCAAAACGTTGAGGTGTTTGTACCGCGAAAAGCGGAGTATGACCTGGTCGAGTGCCAGAATATCAAACGACTACTCTCCGACGTTCAGCCCGATCTGATTATCCATCTGGCGGCAGTTGTGGGCGGCATTGGCGCCAATCAAAAGAATCCCGGCAAGTTCTTTTATGAAAACTTGATGATGGGCACGCAGCTCATCGAACAATCAAGACTTCATGGTGTGGAGAAATTTGTAGCGCTCGGAACTGTTTGCGCTTACCCGAAGTTTACGCCGACGCCGTTCAAGGAAAACGACTTGTGGAACGGTTACCCTGAGGAGACAAATGCGCCTTACGGGTTAGCTAAGAAAATGATGCTTGTGCAGGGGCAAGGTTATCGCCAGCAGTATGGCTTCAACACGATCTTTCTTTTGCCGGCGAACCTGTACGGGCCGGGAGATAATTTCGATCCTGAGACGTCACACGTCATTCCCGCGTTGATTCGCAAATGCATCGAAGCCAGGGATGCCGGCTCGCCGTTTATAGAAGCCTGGGGGACCGGGAACGCTTCACGCGAATTTCTGTATGTAGCAGATTGTGCAGAGGCTGTCTTAAGCGCGGCCGCAAACTATGACGAGGACCAGCCCGTTAATATCGGCACGGGCAGCGAGATCACTATTTCGGAGCTGGTTCATACGATCGCGCGCCTCACGCGCTTTGAAGGCGAAATCCGTTGGCAACACGATAAACCTGATGGTCAGCCACGGCGTCGACTTGACGTATCGCGCGCATTTGAGAAATTCGGATTTCGCGCCCTCACGTCTCTGGAAGCAGGACTGCGTCGAACCATTGAGTGGTACGAAGAGTCCAGACTTGTTGGTGCTGCCGCTGAAGGGTCCGCCCAGAATGCTTAAGAGTGAGGAAGATTCTCCTCGGCCAAGGCCCTGATCAGTCGTCTTCGAAAAAGGCAAAGCGAACCGGAACAAATTCATTAACACTCGAAAGCTCACCTGAATATCGTGCAAGGCGTGGAACGCGGAGCGAGTCTCATCTGAGGGAATGAAATTTCACGAAACGAAGTTGCAGGGCGTATACGTTCTTGAGCCGGAGCGTTTTGAGGATGAGCGCGGTTTCCTGGCACCCTCATTTTCAGAGCGCGAATTCCAATCGCGCGGATTGACGGGCCGGTTCGTCGAAAACAACCTCTCTTTTAGTCGTCGTCGAGGAACTTTACGGGGTCTGCATTACCAGGCGGCGCCTCATGGACAGGCGAAATTAATTCGTTGTACTCGGGGCGCGATTTTCGACGTCGCAGTCGACCTGCGCGCCAATTCGCCGACGTTTCGGCAATGGGTCAACGTAGAACTGACGGCCGAAAACCGTCTGATGGCTTATCTTCCCCCGGACCTCGCTCACGGGTTCCAAACCCTTGCGGATGACACGGAGGTTTTCTATCAGGTTTCGGAGGTGTACTGGCCCGAAGCCTCGAGAGGTCTTCGTTGGAACGACCCGGCATTCGGAATCGCCTGGCCGTTGAACGACGAGCCGATTATGATCGCGCGCGACGCCTCTTATGCAGACTTCAAGTACGATTGAACATGGTAGTCAACTAATTCTAACAATAGTGTCGCCTGCGAAAGGAAAACTGATCTGAAAGCACTTATCACCGGGATCACCGGACAAGATGGCAGTTACCTGGCGGAACACTTGCTCTCGCTTGGTTATGAAGTTCACGGGCTCGTCAGGCGAGTCGCCCTGGAAGACCCAGAGCGTCGTTTTACCCGCATTAGCCACCTGCTCGATCGCATTCAACTCCATGCTGCCAGTCTGGAAAGTTACCCTTCAATTTTTGCAGTCGTCAGCCACCACGATTTCGATGAGTGTTACCATCTCGCCGCGCAATCATTCGTGGCGGAGAGCTTTGCTGACGGCTTCTCCACCATGAACATCAACATCAACGGCACACATTATGTGCTCGCGGCTTTGCGCGAACTGACACCCCGATGCCGCTTCTACTTTGCGGGATCTTCTGAGATGTTTGGCCTGGTCCAGGAGACACCTCAGCGAGAGACCACTCCGTTTCATCCACGTTCGCCCTACGGTATCAGCAAAGTCGCGGGATTTGAGTTAACCCGAAACTATCGGGAAGCATATGGAATGTTCGCCGCTAGTGGCATTCTCTTCAATCACGAAGGACCTCGACGCGGCTTTGAATTTGTTACGCGAAAGATCACCTCGACGGTAGCTCGTATCAAGACTGGTCAGGCATCTGAGCTCTTGCTGGGCAACCTCGAAGCTCGACGCGACTGGGGCCATTCGAAGGACTATGTGCGCGCCATCCATTTGATGCTTCAGCACGAGACACCCGAAGATTTTGTAGTAGCCACCGGCGAAGCACATACGGTGAGAGAATTCTGTGAGTTAGCATTCGATCAAGTTGGGCTCGACTATCGTGACTACGTTCGGACTGACGAGCGTTTCTATCGTCCGGCCGAGGTTGAATCTCTGATTGGCGACGCGACTAAAGCGCGCTCGGTTCTGGGTTGGCAACCAACTTATAGTTTCCCGGATCTTGTGCGCGAAATGGTCGACCACGATCTCAAGGCGACTCTCAGCCAGACTCCCGGTTTAACCGAAAGAGTTGCTGAGGGCCATTGAGAGATCGTGACGAGCAGCTTCATTTGTTCTAGATCTACCCGTTGTCCTTATGCCGCCGACGCTCAGTATCATCACGCCATCCTTTAACCAGGCCCCGTACATCGAGCAAACTATTCGGTCAGTTCTCGATCAGAATTACAAAGCCGTGGAATACATAATTATTGACGGCGGAAGCACGGACGGCAGTCAGGATCTTATCCGCAAGTACGAGCGGCAGCTGGCCTATTGGGTCAGCGAAAAAGACCGGGGCCAAGCTCACGCCCTGAACAAGGGACTCGAGCGAGCAACTGGTGAGATAGTCGCATATCTGAACAGTGATGATCTGTATCTCCCGGAATCCTTTTCGACAGTCGCGCGATATTTTCGCGAGCATCCGGATTGCACCTGGCTGTGCGGCGACACGCTGATGTTCGGCGAGGGGCAGAAGGACGAAATAATTTCCGCAGATGTGCCTCGATCCGCAGCCCACGCTCTGTCCTGGGCTTACACGTCCCCGCAGCCCGGAATGTTTTGGAAACGAGAACTGCTGAGTCAGGGATTTGATGAACGCTGGAGGTATTGCTTCGATCACGAACTTTATGTTCGCCTCCTGCTGGAGGGGCACCGTTGCGAACATATACCGGCCACGCTTGCCGGTTATCGCCTTCATGCAACCAGCAAAACGGTCGCGGAAGGCGATTTGTTCGATCGCGAATTTGATGAGATCGCCGATATCTACGAAATGCGATTAAGCGGAGCAGGCCGGCGATGGTGCGCTGCAACCAGGCATTTGCGGCGTTCTTTTGCGGCCAGCAACTCCGGCAATCGTCGCGCGGCGGCGACAAGTCTCATAAACGCCGCGCTAGTTCATCCTGAGAGTTTGATTCATCGACCGTTTTGGGGATGCCTTCGCCAAATGTTGCTGCCGCAGCCAACGAAGACTTAGGACTCTGCCATCCGCTTCAGAGTCAATAGTGCCCCAGTCCTTTCAAAGAATAGATTGATTTGCGAGGCTGTCATTGGCCGCACAGCTCGAGTCGTCATCTGACTCGCTTGGAATTCTCGGGGGTTCAATTCAACCAACGAACCTGTGGCATACTCTGCGAGCACAATGCACTACCACCTCATAGGGATCTGCGGAACTGCGATGGCGGCCCTGGCTGGACTGCTCCAGTCTCGCGGTCATCGCGTTACCGGCTCAGACGAAAATGTCTATCCGCCGATGTCGACCATGCTTGAGTCACTCGGAATTTCCGTCATGCACGGCTACCAGCGCGACCATGTGGCCATGTCGCCTGATTGCGTCGTAGTGGGTAACGCAATTCCGCGAGGCAATCCCGAAGTCGAAGAAACTCTAACGCGCAAACTTGTCTATCGTTCCCAGGCCGAAGTCGTCAAAGAAGAGTTCATTCGTGGCCGGCGTTCGCTCGTTGTGGCAGGCACGCATGGCAAGACCACAACCACGAGCATCGCCGCGTGGCTAATGGACCAGGCCAGTCTCAACCCATCTTTCCTGATAGGTGGAGTGGCCCGAAACTTTGGCGTTAGTTTTCATGCGACTGATAGCGATTACTTCATCATCGAAGGCGATGAGTATGACACCGCGTATTTCGACAAGGGACCGAAGTTTATGCACTACCTCCCGGAAATTGCGATCGTCAACAACATTGAATTCGACCATGCGGACATTTATGCGGATCTTGACGCCGTCAAATTAGCGTTCCGCAGATTCATGAATCTGGTACCCGAGGATGGCCATCTGATCGCGGGCTGGGACAGCGAGCACGTCCGCGCAGTGGTGGCGTCAATGGGTTCGAAGCTCTTTACGCAGCTTGAAACATTCGGCATTCACCCGGAAGCGAGATGGCAACTTCGTGACGCGGATTACAAGGGAGATGCGTCCAGTTTCACCGTGTTCCGGGAAGGCAAGGACTGGGGCCGTTTTCAAACAAGCCTGATTGGTGAGTTCAACCTGCTGAATTGTGTTGCGGTGATCATTGCTGCAGACGCCTGGGGAATTGAACGCGACTCGATATCGAAAGCCTTGATGACATTCAAGAATGTGCAGCGCCGTGGAGAAATTCGAGGCGAGGAACGCGGGGTCACTGTAATCGACGACTTTGCTCATCATCCCACCGCAGTGCGCGAAACCCTTCGTGCCTTGCGTAGCAAATATCGGGAACGTCGCCTGGTTGCCGTGTTCGAACCGCGGTCCTGGTCTTCACGCTTAGCGGTTTTTCAGGATCAGTATGCAGCCGCGTTTGAAGCGGCAGATTACGTCGTGATTTCCAGCGTGTTTGATAGCCAGAAAGTATTTGAAAAGGGGCGCGCGCTTGACACGGAAAAACTGATCAACGACATCTCACAAACTGACAAGCCGGCGTTCGCCTTATCCGGCGCGAATGAAATAGTTGAACACCTCTCGCCGCAACTAAGAGAGGGCGACGTAGTGGCAATAATGTCGAATGGTGGTTTTGGCGGGATTCACGAGAAGCTGCTGGCCGCCTTAAAAACAAACAACAAGTAGGAGGTCTTCTACCTGACATCAGCGCGCTGCTCCACATCACTTTCGGGTTGGGCGATCAATAGAGGACTGGGAATTCCTTTCGCGTCTTTCCCCAACTCCGGAGTCAGTTCAACACGCGAGGTGAGGACACGCCTGATTCTCTTCGGCAGCAGTTTGGCTGTGGTCATGGCCATCGCTTCAACGAGGGCTACCACGTCTCCACCCCCATTCCAATGCTCTCGCACGACGCTTTTGTCGGTGCGTTCCATCAGACGTAATAGCGTTATCGCTATGAGATACGCGTCATCAATCTGGCCGACGAAAGGGATTAGATCTGGAATGAAATCAAAAGGAATGATGGCATAGACTACCGCACCCGCAACCAGGGCCTTCTCGACCCCGGGCACCCGGGAATCAGTCATAAGCCGGGCGCAGAGCAGGATCATATTCGGAATAAAAAGCAACAGGTTTCTTATCCTTCGTCGCGCTTTAATTGCTGGCATTGGTTTCCCTCGAGAATTGAGTAGAGATTCGTCGGGCCTGCTGAATTTCAGATCGGAGTTTAAGTTATCACGACTCCTACCTGACTCTAAAACTTGTCCTGGGAAACCTAGTTAGTTAGACTCCCGATTCAACCCGTGCCCAATTCTTCATCCTATGAGTATCCTTGAACGCATACGGCAGCGTGCTGCCGGAAATCCCCAACGTATTGTCTTGCCCGAAGGCAACGATCCCCGCACAGTCGTCGCAGCAGCTACGTGCGCACTGAGTGGGGTCGCCCGCATTACGCTGTTAGGTGATGAATCGGTAATTCGTCAAACTGCCGAACGTGAACAAGCCGACCTGAGTGGTGTTCAGGTTATTGACCACAGGCGCGCCGACGACTTCGAAAAGATGATCGCGTTGTTTCATGAACTGCGCCGCGCCAAAGGTCTGATGGCCGACGAGGCTCGGACGCTCGTGAGTGATCCGCTCTACTACGGAAACTTGATGGTTAGGCAGGGATTGGCCGACGGCTCAGTCGCGGGAGCAACCAACACCACATCCCATACCGTGCGAGCTGCACTGCATTGCATCGGTGTTCGCCCGGGCTTCAAGTTGGTGTCGAGTTTCTTTTTGATGGCCTTGCGAGATTCAACGTTCGGAGCCAACGGCGCCCTAATCTTTGCTGATTGTGGCGTCGTGATTGAGCCGACCGCTGCCGAGCTCGCGGAAATTGCAGTCACTTCTGCTGACTCCTGCCGCGCGCTTCTCGGTACCGAGCCCCGCGTTGCCATGCTTTCGTTTTCCACGAAGGGCAGCGCCAAACATCGGTTGGTTGACAAAGTTGTTGAAGCAACCAGAACCGCAAAGGCTCGTTCCCCGGAACTGGTGATTGATGGCGAGGTACAAGCCGACGCGGCCCTACTGCCGGTCGTGGCCGATTCCAAAGCCCCGGGTTCGCCCTTGGCGGGTCGGGCAAACGTCCTGATCTTTCCCGACCTCCAATCCGGCAACATTGCCTACAAACTCACCGAACGCCTGGCGGGCGCAACCGCAATTGGACCAATCCTGCAGGGGCTGGAGAAGCCGGCCAATGACCTTTCACGGGGCTGCAAAGCTGAAGATATCGTGGATGCCGTGGCTATCACCGCCGTCCAGGCACAGGCGCGAAAATCGTAACGCTTTGATCACCCAAGGCAACGCTGAGGTCGCTTTTCCCGATCAAAGTCTCCGATAAGTATCTTCAACGAAAGCCTGGATTAACTGACTTGGTATTTCCACAAGTACGCGCGATCATTTTATTCTTATTAGTGTTGTGTTCGTTTACGTCCGCAACTGCTCAAAAAGCACCCCAACCCTCGCCTTCACCGACGCCTCCTAACGAAGAACAAGAGCCGGTAAAAGTTTTTACCGAAGAAGTTCGCTTGCCCGTGGTGGCTTTCGATCAGTATGGGCACTACGATCCTACGCTCGAGGTTGACGACGTACTTGTTCTGGAAGATGGAGTCGCCCAACAGGTGAGGAGTATCAGGCACATTCCGGCAAATGTGTTGGTGCTGATTGATACCGGCAATCAACTAGGATTGAAGAAACCAAGCCTGACTCACGACATTGCTCAGCGATTGGTTAGAAGTTTTCGCGATGGAACCCGGCTCGCCGTAATTCAATTCAGTGACCGGCCCGAACTCATTCAGAAGTGGACAATCGACAAGAATGAAATTAGTCGAACACTCAGGACGAAGTTGCAGTCAGGTAAACGAAGTGTCTTAGCTGACGCAATCGTCCTCGCAATGACGCAGCTTCGAGACACTCCTCCAGGCAGTCGGCACGTCGTGCTTATTACCGACGGCTCCGATTCCGGTGGCCGCATTACCATGGCCGATGCCACTAAACAACTTGCTGCCGAACAAGCGATCCTTCATGTGATCAATAACGGTGCTTTGTCACTGCGCGAAATCGATCGGCGTACTGAAGCAAAACGAGGCGGTGACGGCGTTCAGCGAGACTCCAATCCGGCCAGTAACCCGGTTGCAAACGGAGATCCCACACTCCCACCCGGCACCACGCGCACACCCTCGTTTCGGGTAGCTTCGATCAACCTTGATTCGGCCATGCGCCGGAAACTTAAAGAGCAGGCTCGCGCAATTCAGGCTGGTGAACAACGACTCAAAGTGATGGCCGAGGAATCAGGAGGTCAGGTGTGGCGCGCAGATACTGCCAAGGATCTTGTTGCGCAAGGGCAACTCGTTGCTCGTGACATTGGGGCTGAGTATGTAGTGACCTATCGGCCCAAACGACCTCTCGCATCCTCAAAACGCGGCGAATATCGTCGAGTTGAAGTCGCACCACGCAGAGCTGGACTGAGCCTCCGTTCCAGACGCGGCTACGTAGTCCCTGCTATTCGAAATGAATAGGATCTTTGAAAGCTGTGAGGTTGAGTAAGAGGTTATCTGACTACTGCTTCGAACTGCGACTCGACCATCTGAATCATTCGCCGCACGTCGAATTCTTCCTGCTTCGGCAATAGCGATTGTTTGTGAAGTTCCGCCCAGTCTTCATGTGGAACTCTATGAAACGCCTTAACGACTGTGGGATCAAATTGGCGGCCACTCCATTCATCCAGTTCCTGAGCGGCATCCTGATACGACTTACCACGACGATAGACGCGGTCGCTCGTCATGGCGTCAAAAGCGTCGGCCACTGAGAAGATGCGAGCGCAGACGTCAATGTCCTCTTCACGCATCCCAAGCGGATAACCAGTGCCGTCCCATTTCTCGTGGTGCTGCGCCACAACTTTCGCTGCGCCTTCGAGGAACTCAATGCCGCGCAGTATCTGCTGACCGTGCATGGGATGTTCCCGCATTCTCACCCACTCTTCGTCGGTAAGTTTCGCCGGCTTTCGCAGGATTGAATCAGGGACACCAATCTTGCCAATGTCGTGCAGGAGCGAGCCAAATTCCAACGCTTTCATCTTCTCGCCACTGAGACCGTACTCCCGGCCGAGGCGTAGACTGTACGTTACGACGCGCTCTGAGTGGCCGTGTGTTTCGGAATCTCTCGTCTCGAGGGCTGCCGTCAGCGCTTTTAGTGTCGAACGGTATGCATCCTCAAGTGAGTTAAGGGCCCGGTCGAGTTCACCGGTGCGCTGTTCTACCAGCTCTTCCAGGTGATTTTCGTAACGCTGCTTGGCGACTATGAGTTCGTGATGCTCGAGCGCACGTTTGACGACAGCTTCGACTTGCCTAAGGTCGAACGGCTTCATTAAGTAATCGAATGCTCCCAGTCGTAACGCGCCTATGGCGCTTTCGACCGTCTGCATTCCGCTAATCATGACTACTACGGTGTACGGCGAGATCTCTTTTACGTGCGGAAGCATCTCGAGTCCGCTCATACCGGGCATCGTGATGTCGCTGACCACCAGCTGGAAACTGTTTTCGGCGAGACGCTCGAGCGCTCCCTCTGCCGAGTTCGCAGTTTCGCAGACGTAGTCTGTGCTGAACAAATCCGACAGAATCTCAGTTATTTCTGCCTCGTCGTCAACGATGAGAATGTGCGACTTCAAGTCACTTGACATTGAGTATTGACTCCCGTGTCCGTAGGATTGGCGCCTGACCGCACTAAGCTGATTGCAATGGGTCCAGGGGGCGTCCGTTGGAGGATGATGGCGGCGAGCCTGAGTGGGGGAAAGCCAACCCCCCGCCGCAAGGGCAGGCTCAGGAATTCTACAGATTTTGTTCATTCGTGGCAAACATGTTTTTACGCAAAGCGTAATTGGTGCGGCTTCACGACTTATTTGCCAATTCGAGAGGAGAGACCAGACCAAGAAAAGGCGCGCCCACAGCATCATGCTGTGGAACGCGCCCATTTTCTTGGTTCATTACAGGATTTCAGTAACGGGCTGAGCGCCGGCGCTTCCGAATTCCGTAGGTGTAGACAGCTGCGCCACCACCCCCGACCGCGGCCCCAATTGCAGCTCCCTTTCCACCACCAGCGAGGCCGCCGACAATCGCACCAACTCCGGCTCCTCCAGCGGTGGTTAACTTGTCTCGATGCTTCTGCCAGAAGCTTCGTCCATGCTTGTGGGCATCTCCGATACAGCCGTAATGCGTGTGGGTGACTTTGCTATGCCTATGACGGAAGTTGCCGCATCTCCTGGCTGAGACGGGCGCCGCCAAAAGCAGAAGCATCGTAAACACCAGTAAAACACCGAATGCTTTTCTCATCTGCCTTTCCCTTTCAACAAGTTGTTTATGGGAGAAGTATCGATTTCCGAGGGGGCTTGGTTGCGATTTTAGTCTCAGCATGCGGGTCTGTCGAGTGGTGACGAGAAATATTGAGGTAATCTTTACTTCTCTGTGTCGCCTCAGGGTTGTACCGATCAGTCCCTTAGTCATTTACAGCGCTTATTCACGGCAGCGAGACGGAAAACACCGACGTCGCCCTAGAAAACGAGACCTTACCTAACCTTACACGGGTGAGTGGCTCAGTTTGAAATGGTTCTCTGCGCAACCTCTAGCGTTCCTTTGCGTCTCTGCAGTGAACCCGGAAGAATCACCGCAGAGACGCAGAGAAACGCAAAGTTAACGCAGAGGGGAACCAGTACCAAGACAAGGCCGGAGTTGCGCCTCTCGAACGCAATCCGTATTATCTTGTGACCGCGTGACCGCGAAGCCGGAGTGGCGAAATTGGTATACGCACCAGACTCAAAATCTGGCGAGGTTCACTCCTCATGTCGGTTCGAGTCCGACCTCCGGCACCAAACGGCCAAGCTAGGTTTGCTATCTTGATTGCCTTGTTGAAGATTGAAGCAGGTATTCGACAGCGTGCTACTCCTTTGTGCTTATCTCTCACTCAGCACTATCCGGGCATGTGCAGTAAATAACACCCAATGAAGCGCCAGCAAGAAAGTAAGCTCACAGACAGACAAGAAAACTCTTCAAATAATCCGATGGATGGAATTACCCTGGGGGCAAACGCGTTGATTCCTTTGAAGTTTGCGTTCGGAGATAATGCGCATGGCGTTTGGTTGTATCAAGCGAATTGTCTTGAGGTACTGGATGCCTTAAATGCAAGATACCCGAATGGATGTTTTGACATGGTTTTTGCCGATCCTCCCTATTTCCTTTCAAATGGAGGAATTACTTGTCACTCAGGGCGCATGGTTAAAGTCGACAAGGGTCAGTGGGACAAATCGCGAGGTACCGAAGAGAACCACAACTTCAACCTTGCCTGGTTGGAGCGTTGCCAGAAGGCACTCAAACCAAACGGCACTATTTGGGTCACTGGAACCCATCACGTCATTTTCTCGGTAGGTCACGCTATTCAACAACTAGGCTTCAAGATTCTCAACGATATCGCTTGGGAAAAGCCCAATCCTCCGCCGAATCTGTCTTGCCGATATTTCACTCATTCGGTTGAGACAGTGTTGTGGGCCGCTAAGAACGAAAAGAGCAAGCACGTATTTAACTATCAGCGCATGCGAGATGAGGCAGGCGGCAAGCAGATGAAAACTGTTTGGAGATTCTACCCACCTTTGAGTCGTGAGAAGACGTTGGGTAAGCATCCAACACAAAAACCTGTCTCTTTGATTGAACGCTGTATCCTGGCATCTACTACCGAGAACGCGTTGGTCTTGGATCCGTTTATGGGGAGTGGAACGACGGCGATCGCCTGTATTCAAACTAAAAGGTGCTTTGTTGGCATTGAAGTCGACCGAGAACACACCCAATTGGCAACAAAGCGGGTCGCCAATCATACACATTCTAATGAACTGGTGGCTGTCAGTGTTGCTTCGCCCAAAAGCTCCGATCCAAGACAGTATAGAAAGAGTATTCGACAGTGGTTGATCGATAACGACTACAACGATATAGCTGAGCTAATCGATGAAGTTACGGCTGAATGGGATCGGAAGGGAAAGAAGACGCGACGAAATTGGTGGGAAGTGCTGGCAGGGGACAGAAACGGGAAGCCACGAGTTGTTGACGGAAGAGAGTTTCCAGTCCTACGAGCCGCAAGGTTGAGACAGGGGCTCCTTGATGCAAAAGGCTCACTTTCGCGAAACGGTCTTGAGAGCACCCCCCCGTTTGTTGGTCAATTACGATGGAAGGGCCACGACAAAAAACGGCGTTAGTTCTTTCTAACTCTACTGTTGCTACTTCAATGATGAAGACCAGATTTTCGTTGGAACTTCTAACAGTCAGATACCAGATGGACGATTTGGAAGGCAAACCACATGGCAGGTAGAGCGCGGGCGGTGTCCAGTGGCAACCAGCTGGTGCTGGCGGTTGCGGATCTAGGCCGAGATCTTGGTCTGGAGGTCAAGCAACAAGTACGCGTCGCACGCAGAATCTGGGGCGCCGTTAGACGTATCGACGTTGTGCTCACGGATCCTCAGACTCGCAAGACTTTGGGAGTTGAATGTAAGTATCAGGGCGGCGGCGGCTCGGCTGAAGAAAAGATTCCAGCAACAGTGCAAGATATCGCGGCTTGGCCCATACCTGGCATAGTTGTCTTCAGCGGCGATGGCTTCACCCAAAACATGAAGTCCTTCCTCATCTCCACCGGGAAAGCCGTTCATTTGACCGAATTAAGATCCTGGCTTTCGCTGTATTTCGGACTGCCATTAGACGGCGATTAAAGCGAGAGTCGAATCCCCTCCTTGGAGTCAATATGCGCTTCTTTCTGAAATCAATTCTACTGATGATGATTGTCAGCGGTACTGTTTATCCCCAGGACGCAGCGGTGACCAAAACCCTGCACGATCTCTTCAATCGTGAGTGGGACTATGAGATGGAGCAGAATCCCACCGGCGCTTCGCAACTTGGGGATAGACGCTGGAACGATCGCTGGCGCGATGCAAGCATGGAAGCCATTAATCGCCATCATGAACACGAAGTTGCCTTGCTTCAGGAACTCGCGAGAATCGATAGAAGCAAGCTCTCAAAGCACGATCAATTGAACTATGATCTTTTCAAACAGGACACCCAGATCAGTGTCGAGGAACACAAGTTCCGTTTGTATCTTGCCCCGCTGAATCAGCGTGGCGGAATCCAAACCGCGAATGAACTAGCCGACTCATTACGCTTTCAAACCGTAAAGGACTATGAAGACTGGATCGCGCGCCTCAAAAGCTTTCCGACTTACATGGATCAAACGATTAGCCTGATGCGGGAAGGCATCAAGGCTCGGATACTCCTGCCGCGAGTGATTATGAACCGCGTGCCGGCGCAGATCGACAAGCAAATTGTCGCCAATCCGGATCAGAGTTTCTTTTACAAGCCATTTAAACGGTTTCCGTCCACCGTTCCTGTTAAGGAGCAGGAACGGCTGATGCGCTATGCCATCAACGCCATCACGGCCAGCATTGTTCCTTCCTACGTTAAGTTCAAACGCTTCTTCGTTGAAGAGTACTTGCCCGCCACTTTCGACGAAGTTGGCGCCTGGCAACTGCCCCAGGGCGAACAGATGTATTCTTTCCAGGTTCGGAAATACACGACGACGAACGTCACGCCGCGCGAAGTGCACGAAAAAGGTCTGAGCGAAGTCAGCCGCATTCGCGGGGAGATGCAGAAGGTGATGGCGCAAGTTGGATTCAAAGGGACGTTGCCGGAGTTTTTCAGCTTCCTGCGAACAGACAAACGCTTCCATTACGACACGCCAGAAGAGTTGTTTGCTGCCTATCAGGCAATTTCCAAGAGGATTGATCCAAACCTGGTGAAAGTGTTCAAGACTCTGCCGCGCATGCCATACGGCGTTGAAGCAATCCCTTCGGCAATCGCGCCGGATACAACCACGGCCTACTATCGTCAGCCTGCAGCGGACGGATCACGCGCCGGAACTTATTTTGTAAACCTCTTCAAACCTGAGACTCGGCCGAAGTGGGAGATGATGGCGCTTTCACTTCACGAAGCTGTTCCCGGCCATCACCTCCAGATCGCTCTGGCTCAAGAGCAAGGCGACATTCCAAACTTCCGCCGCTACGGTGGCTACACGGCTTTCGTAGAGGGCTGGGGATTGTATGCCGAGTCGTTGGGCGAAGACATGAAACTCTATGACGATCCCTATGCGAAGTTTGGTCAGCTTACCTATGAAATGTGGCGAGCAGTGCGTCTGGTAGTCGACACTGGAATACATCAGTTGCACTGGACCAGGAAGCAAGCCATCGACTACTTCATGGAAAATGCTCCCAAGCAGGAACTCGACATTATCAACGAGATCGATCGATACATAGCCTGGCCGGGTCAGGCACTCGCCTACAAGACTGGCGAACTTAAGATCAAGGAATTACGAGCTCGCGCTAGTCGAGAGCTCGGTGATCACTTCGATCTTCGCGAGTTTCATGATGTGGTGCTTGCTTCAGGAGCGGTTCCACTCGATGTTTTGGAAAGAAATATTGATGAGTGGATTGCCCGTAAGAAACGTTCATGAAGCAGGAATTCTCAAGATCGTCATCTCGCAAATAAGGCTATCACCAAGTGAACAGTGAAACGCTGTCCTGGCTACCAGACCTGACATACAGCGATGGTCGCTTTGAGCATGGTCTCGCGTTGGTCTGTTCAGCGGACGGTCGTATCTCAGAATTGGGCGCTACAACTCGGATGGACAATTCCATCCGACTCGCAAATCGGGCCATGCTGCCTGGTCTGGTGAACGCCCATTCTCACGCCTTCCAACGGGTGATACGCGGACGCACTGAATATCGTACTCAAAGTCAGAGTGATAGTTTTTGGACCTGGCGGGACATGATGTATCGCGCCGCCAACCGGCTCTCTCCAGAGGACATTTACGACGCCTCCCGTATGGCGTTTCTGGAAATGGCGCTGAGTGGAATCACCGCCGTGGGTGAGTTTCATTATCTCCACAACCAATCCGACGGCTCACCGTACGACGATCCCAATCTCCTCGCCAAAGAAGTTGTGCGTGCTGCGCGGGATATTGGTTTGCGGGTTGCTTTGCTGCGGGTCGCGTATGCTCGTTCGGGTCATCAAACTCAGCCCAATCCGCTGCAGGTTCGCTTCATCGAATCAGATCCGCAAACTTACCTGAAGCACGTTAGCCGATTGCGAACGGATCTTACCGAGGCCCCGGGAGAAGCGTGGGTCGGAGTGGCGCCTCATAGCGTTCGTGCGGTTCCGTTGCCGTATCTGAAGGAAGTGATTGCGTTTGGAAACGAGCAAAATCTTCCCGTTCACATGCACCTGGCCGAACAGCCGGCTGAAGTAACTTCATGCATCGAAGAGTATGGTCGCTCACCGGTAGCCCTGCTTGAAACCGAAGGATTGCTGAATGAGCGTTTCACCGGCGTGCATGTAATCCACATTACGCCGAAAGCGAGCCGGATGATTGCTCATGCACGTGCCATGGTTTGTGCCTGCCCGACTACCGAACGAAATCTCGGCGACGGAATCGTTCCGGTCGATGCCTTCTTCCAGGAGAACATTGAAGTCTCGTTGGGAACCGACAGCCAGGTGCAAATTGATCTGCTAGAAGACGCGCGCGAACTCGAATATCATCTGCGGTTGCAAAGGATGGAGCGCGCGGTTTTGGCCGAACCTGATAATGAAGAAGTAGCCTCGCTGGCCGCCCGTCTTTTTGATTGCGCGACAATCAACGGCGCGCGCAGTATTGCCGCACCAGGCGGGGTTCTGGAGTCGGGCCGAAGTGCCGACTTCTTCACGATTGATCTGAACGATGCTTCCATTGCCGGAGCTTCTCAGGAAGACTTGCTTGCCGGCGTGGTGTTCTCTCTTTCACGAACGGCGGTTAAGGATGTTGTCGTGGGCGGAAAACGCATTGTTGAGGAGGGCCGACATCGCGACCAGCAAGAGATTGTTGAGAAGTTTAGTGCTTTACAACGACGACTGTGGAGTTAAGACTCGGATTCGTGGATCACTATGACCGTTGAAGAAACCCTTGCCCAACTAGTTAGCATCGACTCGGTTTCGTCTCGCTCGAATAACGAAATGACCAACTTACTGGCCGACCGCTGCAAGTCGATGGGTTTGGCTGTAAAGTCATTTCCTTACACTGACGAACGAGGAGTCGAGAAGACTAATCTGATTGCTTTAGCCGGCGCGGACTTTTCCGAGACTACCCGAGCGGAACTTGCGCTGGTCGGTCACACCGATACCGTCCCCTACGATCCGAACTGGACTGAGGCCACTACTCTGGTGGAGCGCGACGGAAAGCTTTACGGCCGCGGCGCCTGCGACACTAAGGCTTTCATAGCCGCCGCGCTTACAGCGATCGAGAACCTCGATCTTGAACAACTGCGCAAACCGGTAGCGCTCATTTTCACTGCGGATGAAGAAGTTGGGTTGATGGGCGCCAAACGACTTGCTGAGCTGCGCCCGTTGCGGGTCCGCTTCAGCATCGTCGGAGAACCTACTTCGCTCCAGCCTATCCGAGCCGGCAAAGGATATTGTCTTGCTGAAGTCGTCGTCCGCGGGCGCGAGGGTCATAGCGCATATCCGGCGCTGGGCGCCTCCGCAATTTTCAGAGCCGCTCGACTAGTAACCCGAGTCGAAAAAATAGCCGACGAAATAAAGTCTGAGCAGCATCCGGATTTTGATCCGCCCTATACCACGCTCAACATCGGTTTGATTCGCGGAGGCACAGCCAAAAACGTAATTGCCGGCGAGTGCGGCTTGACACTCGAATGGCGGCCAATTCCAAGCCAGGGACCTGACCGCGTGCTGGATCTGCTTCGATTCGCTCTGGCAGAAGTGAAGCTCGACCAGGGCTTCGACTGCGAAATGGAGACGAGCCGAACCGACTCAGGATTCCAGGTTTCGGCGGAGTCGGAATTTGTCCAACTGATGGAGAGATTATCCGGAAAGAAAGCCGGTACGGTTGCCTTTGGCACCGAAGCCGCTCAAATGATCGAGCTCGGCGCAGAGGCCGTGGTATTCGGACCCGGTGACATCCGGGTTGCGCATCAAACCGGTGAATTCGTGCCCATTAGCGAGCTTAATCGCGCAGTTGGCATACTCAAGCAGGCAATCCAATCTACGTGTTTGTAGCCCGCCATTTTCTGCTTCAACACCCATTAGGTTAAGCTATATCCAAGATTTCGAGGCAACCACGACACCAAGTCGGTCCATCGGACTCTGGTCGTCCTTTTTAGAAAGACTCATAAGCGATGTTTAAGATCTACCATTTTGTTCTTGTCACAATTGCAATTCTCGGCATTTTGTCGGGCTCGGCGAAGGCGCAAACCCGCCCGCTAACGAGCAAGGAAGTAGTAAGTCTGGTTTACCAACTCCCAAACCATCCTGAGAAGCGCGACGAAGTTGTGGAAGCTATTCGCACGCGCGGCATCGGCTTTCCGTTGACTTCCGGCTTGCGCTCACTGGTGGCCACCAAGAGTGGGAACGACGCACTTCTGAGAAGGACACTTGAAGAAGCCGAACGTCGCAGAATAAATCCCGCCGCTTCAACCCTACCTTCCGAAGAGGAAGCAAGTGAACTGCTCGATCGCACGCGAGTTGCTACTTTGGCGGTGGCGGAAGCAATGCCCGACTTCATAGTCAAACAAATCATCAAGCGCATGGTCGCTTTTGGAAACACCAACAACTGGATCCCTCAGGACAACTTGAGTATTGCGGTGAGTTACCGGGCGAACATCGGCGAGGAGTACAAAATCCTTACTGTGAACGGTCTGCCGCTGAGCCAGGAAGTGAAAGAGAGCAAGGACTACAGCAAGTATGTCGGCGGCGCCAGCTCCAGCGGAGTCGAATACATTTCAGCTCTGGCCGATATCTTCAAACGAGAATCCAAGACCCTTTTCAAGCCAGTCGATACGGATCTGCTCCAGACGAGACGTACGATTGTCTACGAATACGAAGTCAAGAAGCCCGAGTCACGGCTAACGCTGACGGCCGATCGAAACCTATCCGCCAACGCTGGTTCGCGTGGTCGCGTGTGGATCGACCGGGAAAGCAATCGAGTCCTTAGGTTTGAACAGATTGCCACCGAGATCGATGCGGGGTTTCCGATTACCGCGGCCAGTAGTCTGATCGATTACGATTGGGTCACTATCGGCGAGAATAAATATTTGCTGCCTTCTCGCTCTGAGATCCTGATTACAGCTATCAACAAGCAGCAGGTCGTTCAGTCTCGGAACGAAATCCGCTTTCGCGGTTATCAAAAGTTTGGTGCTGAGCTGAAAGTCATCGACGAGATAGATGAGAAGGACTTTCCGCCCGAGAAGCCTGAAAAGCCCGAGAAGCCTTGAATTCCATCCACAATTAGTATTCCGCCTAGTTGCCTTCTATTTCGACCGAGCACTTCGGCATTGTCGCCCGACCAATGCTGAAGCTAACAAACCGTTCAACTCACAGAACCGCTTGCGGTAGCCAGCGGATGCTAAGCTCAAGTCGGATGTTAACCAATCAATTGAGTGATTATGCTGCACAAAAACCATCGACAAGCGTTGATTGAGCTTAGCATCCGCTGGCTACCGCAAGCGGTTCTGTGAGTTGAGTTATCCTAGGAGTCTGTCGGAATAATGTTTAAAGATTCGTGTTCAAAGAAAAGCCAGACGGATTATAGTGAGGGCTATGAGCAGAATCTACCTGAGCTACGATCCGGAGCAGAAGTTACTGTTGCC
>Ga0187892_10001082_pt1 | contig 65710 bp, 57 predicted proteins | sample MA1701073metaG_FD_139345 | JGI IMG/M metagenome (GOLD analysis project Ga0187892, IMG submission 139345) | Bio-ooze microbial communities from a basaltic lava cave in the Kipuka Kanohina Cave System on the Island of Hawaii, USA - MA170107-3 metaG ... | reverse complement strand
GATCATGGCCTATAGAGACATGGGGTATCTGCCGGATGCGATGTTAAATTATCTTGTTCGGCTTGGGTGGTCACACGGGGATCAGGAAATCTTCACTCGCCCGGAACTGATCGAGCAATTTTCCTGGAAGAATGTTCAAACCTCATCGGCTGTGTTCAATCCCGAGAAACTCCTTTGGGTGAACGCGGAATATATGAAGATCAGTCCGCCGTCCCAGGTCGCTCAAGCACTTAAGCCCCTCTTGGAAGGAGCAGGATTGAAAGACGAAGTCCGGGCTGCCTCGGTCGACTGGCTCACGCAACTCGTGGTTCTCGTGAAAGAGCGGGCGAAGACGCTCATGGAGATGGTCGATTGGGTGAGGCCATATTTTGGGCAAGCCGTGACGTATGACGAAGAGGCCGCCAGGAAATTTTTGACGCCGACGATCGCGCCGATTCTCGACCGATTGCTCACTCGCTTCGAGGCCTTCCCTGCCTTTTCAAAACAACAATGGGAAGCGGCCTTTAAGCAACTGGTTGAACAAGAGGGGGTGAAGATGGGGCAGTTGGCCCAGCCGGTTCGCGTTGCCCTGACCGGTCGTACGGCCAGCCCCGGTCTCTTCGACGTTATGGAGGTGTTGGGGAGAGACCGGACGCTGGTTCGCCTCCGCCAGGGGATCCAACGGGCGACTCAGGGATAAGGCAGCGCTATCTCCACATGGAGCATCGATCTTGACGGAACTGAGACCTGTATATTACTGTGAGCGTCGGTTGGGGGATCGTCTAGCGGTAGGACGTCAGTCTCTGGATCTGACTACCTAGGTTCGATTCCTAGTCCCCCAGCCAATTATATTCCCACGGTGTCATCTTTCGGATCTCTGTCTCAGTACCGTCTCGCGCTGGGGGATCGTCTAGCGGTAGGACGCCGGCCTTTGGAGCCGGCTACCTAGGTTCGATTCCTAGTCCCCCAGCCACTTTCCTCAGACTACGCGACCATTATTTCAGCGACGCCAAATCGATCACGAATCGGAATCTGACGTCCCCCTTGATGACACGTTCATAGGCGTCGTTCACTTGTTGGATCGGAATCACCTCACCATCGGATTCGATATGGTGCGCGGCGCAGAAGTCGAGCATCTCTTGGGTTTCTCGGATGCCCCCGATCACCGAGCCGGCAATCCGGCGGCGATGCAGGATCAGCGAAAAGGGCTCCAGCAGCGTCGGCTTATCCGGAGCTCCCACAAGAATCATGGTCCCGTCAGTTTTGAGCAGATGCACATAGGCGTTGTAGTCATGTGGAGCGGAGACGGTATCAAGGATAAAATCAAAGCGCCGCTGCAGCCGGGTAAATGTCTCGCGCCGTGAGGTGACGGCGAAATCGAAGCCGCCTAAACGCTCCGCATCTTTTCGCTTCTGTTCAGAGGTACTCAAGACGGTCACTTCAGTTCCGAGCGCCTTGCCGATCTTCACAGCCATATGGCCCAGCCCGCCCAGTCCTACTACGGCAACCTTGTGATATTTGCCGATGCCCCAATGGCGAAGCGGAGAGTACGTTGTTATTCCTGCGCACAAGAGTGGGGCCGCCCCGGCGGACGAGAGGGCTGACGGGATCCGCAGTATGTAATGCTCGTCCACGACAATCTGCGAGGAGTAGCCGCCCTGTGTAGGCCGTCCGTTTTTGTCGCGCCCGCTGTATGTTAGGAGCATCCCGGCTTCACAGTACTGTTCCACACCTTCTCGGCAGGCACCGCAGGTCCGGCAAGAATCGACGAAGCAGCCGACCCCAACCCGATCGCCTGTCTTGAACGTCTTTACCTCAAGCCCTACCTGCGCCACGATGCCGACGATTTCATGCCCTGGAACCATGGGGAAAATAGACCCGCCCCATTCGTCGCGAGCTTGATGAATATCCGAGTGGCAAATACCGCAGTGGGTGATCGTAATGAGCACGTCATGAGGGCCGACCTCTCGCCGCTCGAACGAGAAGGGTTGCAGTGACGTCTTAGCGGTCATTGCAGCATAGCCTTGAGTCGGCAGCATGTTTCTGCTCCTTGGAGAGGGCTCGGTTCGCCCGTGACCATAGCAAGATACTGTGGAGTTGCCAACCATGAAATGTGCGAACAAAGCCGGAATCGACCGGCATCTGATAGAGCGGTTGTTATTGTGGCGTCAACGAAACTGTTGAGTGGGGATACCGGTCGTGTCCTATGGGGTAGACGATCTGTCCTTGGACGCGTCGCTTAACTGCCCTGCTGCGTCCTTGTACCGCTCTCTCCCTCCACCGAGTCGGGGGGCGAGGCGTCCATCGTGAGGGTAGCTCCTGGTACACGATATTCTTCCGTTGCCCAGGCGCCGAGGTCAATCAGTTGACAACGTTCAGAGCAGAAGGGGCGCCAGGGGTTACCTTCCCACGTGCAGGCTCGATGACAGAGGGGACAGGTCATGCCGAGCATTATATCACGCTGAAATCGAGGACCGATCAACGGTCAACTCGGGCGGATCTGGGGAGTTGTGGCGACTTGCAGTAATCGATGCAGGCGGCGCTGATCGATCTCTGAGAGACCCAGGAATTCGACCCCGAACTCCCCACCTGTACTCCAACGGACCGCAGCGGATTCGATCGTAATGGGCGAACCCAGATCGGTCGCCCTGATGAGGATTCTCACTGCTGAGCCGGTCTGAACCGACGACATGCTGGTGACAGCGCATCCCCCGGCCGATAGATCGAACATGGTGCCTTCGCGGATATCTGTTCTATTGGTGCTGGAAAAGAAAACCTGCATGTCAACGGGGATTCGCGGATATTCTCTGCACTCAATCATGTGGCCCTCCATCCGTTCGAGGATCCTCGTCGTCCCGGCACTTCATATCGCGTCCAGTCTAGCAAACCTCGATCTACCGTAAAGTGAAAGAGGAAAATTGTAAAATTGTTCTTGTCGTCGACTTTCGCCGATAGACTAAGCGTAGCAAGGATGCTGGGTCTTTAAAGAAGGCTTTAACAGGGCGGAAGAAGAGAGAAGTCCCAGGTGCGTTTTGGTAAACGAGAGAGGATTACCGGATTGTTACCGGGCTGGCTGAGATTTTTCGATCTTCGCCCAGGCGTCTCTGAGTGACACAGTGCGGTTAAATATGAGTCTCCCCGAGGTCGAATCAGGGTCGGTACAGAAGTATCCCAGTCGCTCGAATTGATACTGCATGCCCGGTACGGTCTGCCGCACACTGGGCTCAACCAGGCAACCTGTGATTTGCTCCAATGAGTTGGGGTTGAGGTAGGTTGTCCAATCGTGATCAGAGGGCACCTTGCCGAGGTCCGTCACTAAGAGGGGATTGTAGAGACGGACTTCGGCGTTTGCGGCATGGGCTGCCGAAACCCAGTGGATCGTGGCCTTGACTTTACGCTGCCCTGGGGTGGAGCCACTCTTTGTCGTGGAGTCGTAGGTGCAATGAAGTTCGGTAATCTCGCCGGTCCGCGAATCTCTCGTCACCCCGACACATTTGATGATATAGGCATACCGGAGCCGTACTTCGCGTCCTGGGGCGAGCCGGAAGAATTGTTTGGGCGGGTCCTCACGGAAATCGTCTTGCTCGATGTAGAGAACGCGTGAGAAGGGCACGCTTCTCGTCCCTGCGGACGCATCCTCCGGATTGTTGACGGCCTCCACTTCTTCTGACTGGTCCTCGAGATAGTTGTCGAGGACGATTTTGAGCGGCCTCAAGACGGCCATCACCCGGGGGGCGCGCTTGTTCAGGTCTTCCCGAATAAAGTGCTCGAGCAGCTGCATTTCGACGATCGCTTCTCGCTTGGCTACGCCGATATGGTCGCAGAAGGTCCGAATCGCCTCCGGGGTATACCCGCGGCGGCGAAGTCCTTTGAGGGTCGGAAGTCGTGGGTCATCCCAGCCGCTCACCAATTTCTTTTCGACCAACTCTAGGAGTTTTCGCTTGCTCATGACGGTAGAAGTCAGGTTCAAGCGAGCAAACTCGATCTGCTGCGGTCGGTGCGGCGCTTCGCTTTGCGCAACGACCCAATCGTAGAGAGGGCGGTGATCTTCAAATTCCAGAGTACAGATGGAATGTGTGACTCCCTCGAGCGCGTCCGACAGGGGGTGCGCATAGTCGTAGGCCGGATACAGGCACCAGGCGTCCTTTGTTCGATAGTGCGTCGCATGCCTGATGCGATACAGGGTTGGGTCGCGCAGGTTGATATTGGGTGATGCCATGTCGATCTTGGCTCGAAGGACATGGGTTCCGTCGGCAAATTCCCCGGTGCGCATGCGTCGAAAGAGGTCAAGATTTTCATCGACGGAACGGTCGCGGGAGGGGCTGTTCTTTCCCGGCTGAGTCAATGTGCCGCGATAGGTGCGCATCTCCTCAGCCGATAAGTTATCGACATAGGCGTTGCCCTTACGGATCAGCCGGACGGCAAAGTCGTACAGCAGTTCGAAGTAATTCGAGGCAAAAAACATCTTCTCATGCCAGTCGAACCCCAGCCATCTGACATCGTCCTGAATAGCTTGGACATATTCAATGTCCTCGCTGGTCGGATTGGTGTCGTCGAATCGCAGATGGCAAATGCCGCCCGGGGTATCGTTTGCCAAGCCGAAATTTAGGCAGATGGATTTCGCGTGGCCGATATGGAGATAGCCGTTCGGCTCAGGTGGAAAACGCGTGACCACGCGGCCGCCATGCTTGCCGGCTGCGTAATCGGCGCTCACGATGTCTCGGATAAAGTTTGAAGCGGCCGTCGGTTCCGACACGATAGAGCGATCATCCCTCTGTTGACGAGCAATATGGCACCAGGTTGTCGCGGGCTGTTCTATCACAAGAATGGCATACGGGAGAAGAGTGTACACGGGAAGAGGGAATGCCGGAGCGAACCGAGGACTACGCGGTTTGGTGAGTCGGCATCTGCATCACGCTGAAGTCCTTTTGTGCGATGAGATGACCTTCCATGCGAAGGCGAAACTCGTAGCGTCCCGGAGCCGGGAACACCAGTGAAGGAATATTGATCCCGAAATCGGAAATTTGAAGACGGTCGCCGATCGCGATATTCGGAAGGGCGGCTCGGCAGACGAGCTGTTCATTGTTGAGGTAGATCAAATCGATGTCGAAGTGATATGTCCCTTCGGCATCTGTGAGGCAGAAGTACAGCCCCATTTGTGAGTGTTGGAAGGGAAAGCTCACGGCTTGCAGGTGGGTGAAGAGGCCGATGAGGCTTTTCTTCTTGGTCACGCTGTCCTCGATAACCTGGTCGCAAACCAAGAAGGCTTGTACGCTCGGCTTTACCACGTCTGACATACCGTCATTGTACGGGACTCCTGTATCTTGTCAAAAAGGATGTGTTTTCTAGCATAGAGCGTGGAGGTGCCGCATATCGGCCTCCCGATAGAGAGGAGCGGACACCCTAAATTGAGGTTGGGGATGATGCGAGAGATTGATTATCCGATTGCCGCCGCGTTGCCCCGGCTTTCCGCGACATGGCCGAACAGGGTGAAGCCGGTCCCGATGCGGCAGTAATGCGGGCTGACCGCGACTAATTCGCCTTTATGGGTATAGAAATTCCCCACAGTGATGCGGATTTTTCTTCTCTGAATGAGGCAGGCTTCGAATACCGTGTGACCGGTTGTTCGGCTTTCTACAGTTACTGAAGGAGAGTCGTTTGTCGTGGCCTCGGAACCGGTCGTTACGGTGACAGTGAAGCGGCTGGCGCTATGGGCCGGAAGCACATTCCGTCTGATATGGCCGATGCGGGCCCCCCGCTCATCGTACAGATCCATCGTAAGAAGCAACGCCAATGGTTGGGATTGGGTTTCCAACACCAACTGTTCCTTGCCCTGAAGCTTGAGGACGCCGTTCGTATTTCGAAACACATTCGAGCCGACGTGTAGCTCAAGCCCCTGTTCGGGCTTCTCAAGATCGATCAGTTCCGGAGCGTCTGCGTTATCGATAGGTTTGATTTGAATTGAGTTGTACATATTCCACCATGAGTCTGCTGATGGAAAGAAGAGATCTGCAACCGAAGAAGCTCCTCGCACAGATTCGAGTTGAATGTGCCTGGCGCAAGGTAGGCTATACGACTGTCTCTGTCAAGTCATGAGTGAAGCTGTAGTGCAGAGTTCTGAATGTCGTCCAGATTCATCATGAATTGCAAAGTCAAAAGCCCCTGTGCTATCGTGCCCATTCTTCATCAATGCTATCTGGTCCCATCGTCTAGCCTGGCCTAGGACGGAGCCCTCTCAAGGCTTAAACACGGGTTCAAATCCCGTTGGGACCACCAAACCGAGCGTGCTCGTGTTGTCCGCTCTTTATCGCCTTATCGTGGTCTGGTGCGGGCGCATAGAAACCTCAAGCGCCTGCTTCTCTTTCCAAATAACGCTTGCTCGTCCCGTGCGATCCTCTTAAGGGTTCATCGTGATTGATGCGACCGGATAGAGCCTTCAACCCATTGACCACCTCTCCTTCGCTCACGCAATCCGGAATTCTCGTATTGATCGCGGCTCCAAAATCGCCGCGTCCGCTCGACCTTCTCGTCCATTGCCGCTGCTCGCAGAAATACATCATGGATCTTCATGGGCCAGGATACGGCGAACGGTATTTCCTGGCGCAACTTCGTTGACGCCTCCATCGTTGGTTGTGTATAAAGAATGCGCCGTTTCTTTATGGACTTTTACAGCAGGTAGACTTTCCATGAGTGCACGCGAATTTCACGATGGGGCGAAAGACGGACTCGAGGCGCTTGAACCTCTCGACCCGGAACAGATCAAGTCCTGCGACGGTCTGCTGACCGCCATGCGAAAGACCGCCTTTGGAGGCCGAGATTTGGGCGAAGCCTATGAAGTGCTTTGGGCAATGATCGAAGATGCGGACTGCTACGTGGTTTTGACGCTGTCAGGTGCAATGACCATCGCGAAGATGGGTAAGATCATCAGTTCGATGATTGATCACGGAATGGTGCAGTGTGTCGTCTCCACCGGTGCTTTGATTGCCCATGGACTGACTGAGTCGGTCGGCAAGACACACTATCGACACCATCCGTCGATGTCCGATGAAGAATTGTTCAAGAAGGGCTACAATCGAGTGTACGACACGCTGGAAATGGAGGCTAACCTTAATTACGTTGAGCATGTCGTCGCGCGAACCATGAAGCGGATAGATCAGAGCCAGCCTCTTTCCTCCGAGACCCTTACACGTGAACTGGGCAAGACCCTCGCTGAAGAATATGATGGGGCGGGTATTCTCAAAAGCGCCTATGTGAAAAAAGTGCCTGTCTTCATCCCTGCGTTCACCGATTCGGAAATGGGGCTGGATCTTGGAACCTTGGCGATGAGTCGAGACATCGACCGGGCTCGTGTGCAAGTGAGCGGCAACGGTGATCTTGAAGTGCTGCGGGCGATTCAGCGGTCCTACCCTTCATTCAATCCCTACCTCGATCTCAACAGTTATGCGAGCCATGTCATCTCTGCCAAGCGGCGCGGGATCTTTACGATCGGGGGGGGAGTTCCTCGCAATTGGTCGCAACAGGTCGGCCCCTACATCGAGATTTGCAATACGAGGCTCGGCCTCAATGTACAGCCGCCTCGATTTCAGTACGGTGTGCGCATCTGTCCGGAACCGGATTACTGGGGTGGGTTGAGCGGCTGTACTTATCAAGAAGGCATTTCGTGGGGAAAGTTTGTCCCGCCAAAAGAAGGCGGGCGCTTCGCGGAGGTGTTGAGTGATGCCACGGTTGTCTGGCCTCTCCTCATGGTCGGGTTGCTGGAGCGAATAAAAGCAAAGGGAACTTCCCACCCATGATCGCCGCGCCCCTCTTTCGCACAATCACTGCAGCGGCATTACTGTTGCTAGCGTCGCTGACTCAGGTCGGCGGCGGGTCGATCACCGAGGACGGACGAATCAGAGGGAGTTTGGACGCACCCGTTACTTTGATCGAGTATTCTGACTTCACATGTGGGTACTGTGCGAAGTTCTTTCAGGAGACGTGGCCTCGCTTGCAGGCTCAATATATCGATACAGGCAAAGTGCGGTTTGTCTATCGTGATTACCCTCGATCAGACGAAGGAGTCGGTATTGACGCTGCTGTCGCGGCTCGCTGTGCAGGGGCCCAGGGTCGCTATTGGCCGATGCACGATCGGCTCTTCAGTGAACACGGCCGCTTGGATTCAGGATCGTTCAAAAGTTATGCAAAAGTAATTGGCTTGGACCAGACTGCGTTCGCAAAGTGTTTCGACGAACGGCGCTATCTCGAATCGATTTTCCAGGATCGCCAGGAGGCGAACCGGTGGGGCTTTCATGGCACTCCCGGTTTTGTTCTGATGCGAACAGTTGGAGGGGCCACTGAAAAAGAGCCGGCGATCACGATTCCCGGCGCATTCCCATTCAATAAGTTTGCCGAGGAAATTGATCGTATGTTGATCGCTGCTCCACACTCCCAAAGAGAACCCGCCGAACTTCAGGGGTCAACAGCGGTGGTACAGAACAGTCAATTTATCACTCACTAAGGATTACCTATGTCTGGAACACAATCATTTTGGCCCGTTCCGCAACGCGACGGGGAACCACCCTTTTGGATGTGTATGTCGTGTTTATCAGAAGTCTTCTATCGCAAGGTGCCGATGCCGGATTGTCCGACGTGTCACGGCGTTTCGACATACGAGGCCTTCACGCTTGAAGCGATTCGAGATTGGGGGACCGAGGAATTGGTTGCCAAAGCCGACATGGCCCAACAGGCTGCCAATCTTGAGCCTGCTCCTGCGGCATCAGCCAGTTCCGCCGACTGAGTTTTCATCACCAGCGGGGCGTCTCTCGTGCAGGAACCACGTCCATTCTTGATCGGAGGTCTGTGGCGGCACGGAGAGACTGTGGCCCCCGTGAACAATCCGTTTACAGGGCGCCTCCTTTCCGAAGTGTCGAACGCGAGTTCCGCCGACGCCGAAGCGGCAATTCAATCGACAGCCGATGCTGCTGCCTTGATGCAGGCGTTGCCGTCCCACGTCCGCTATCATGCCTTGCAAAAAATCGCAGGCGGGCTCTATGACCGCCGCGAAGAATTTTCCCGCTTGATGATGGCTGAATCGGGCAAGCCGATTACCGATGCAAGGGGGGAAGTTAACCGTGCCGTGCAGACTTTTACCGTTTCGGCTGAAGAGGCGAAGCGCATTCCGGGCGAGGTGATTCCTCTCGACTGGACCCCGGGAACGGATTCCCATCTCGGCATTCTCCGCCGGTTTCCGATCGGGCCGGTGCTCGGAATCACGCCGTTTAATTTTCCTCTGAATCTTGTGGCACACAAGGTCGCGCCTGCTCTGGCTGCCGGCAACTCTATTCTCATCAAGCCCGCGCCACAGACGCCCCTGACGGCGTTACTCTTAGGAGAGGTTGTTCTGGATGCCGGACTTCCTCCCGGGGCACTTAATGTTCTGCCCTGCGAGAATACAGTGGCAGAACAGCTTGTCGTCGATTCCCGCTTTAAGCTCCTGAGCTTTACAGGTAGCGCCGCAGTAGGATGGATGCTGAAGGCCAAATGCGGAAAAAAGAAGGTAGTATTGGAACTCGGAGGGAACGCGGGCGTTATCGTAGAGCCCGATGCCGATCTGGAATTTGCGGCACAGCGTTGCGCAGCCGGCGGCTTCGGGTATGCCGGCCAGACCTGCATCTCAGTGCAAAGAATTTTCGTACATCATTCTATTGCAGACCTCTTCACCACGAAGCTCCTGTTACAAGTCGCGCGCCTGAAGGCCGGCGACCCGAGCGACGATTCGACGGTGGTCGGACCGTTAATCAATCCGGGAGCGGCTCATCGTGTGGAGACGTGGATCGAGGAGGCGGTCTCGCAAGGAGCGCGTGTGCTTTTGGGCGGCAAACGGATGGGTTCAGTGATGGAGGCGACCGTGCTTTCGCACGTTACACCAACGATGAAGGTCTCGTGTCAGGAAGTGTTTGGACCGGTCGTGACCATAACGCCGTACCGGCACTTTGGCGAAGCGATCACAGCGCTCAACCAATCCGACTACGGGCTCCAAGCCGGAGTGTTTACCCAAGACGTGAATAAAGTGTTTCACGCCTTTCGCCACCTTGAAGTCGGGGCCGTGCTGATAAACGAGATTCCGACATTTCGCGCCGACCACATGCCGTACGGAGGCGTGAAGGACTCTGGGGCCGGACGTGAAGGGGTTCGGTCTGCGATCGAAGATATGACCGAGCCCCGCATGCTGGTATTGAACCTCAAGTCGCCTGCCGGGACGTAGCAGGATACTGAAAAAGTCCTGAGTTGCACAGACCGTGGCGTGTGAAGCACGCGACCTACAGGCCCTGATACCTCTTGTTTCGTCTTTCCTCGCAGCTCAAGCGGCTATCATGCGGAGAAGATTTATTTTTGTCCTTTTCTCGACGCATGCTCGAGAAAAAATGTCGCAGGATATTGCGAACCTGTGCCAATCTTGGTACAACAGCGACCCTGTGCCCCATGAGGGTTACCTTGGGTGCGCTTTTCAGCTAACAACGCGTCCGTGATCCGTTTGATCGGACGAAGTAAGGAGAAGAAACGATGGTACCAAGGCAGATGTTTTTGACGCGAGGCGTTGGAGTCCATAAAGAAAAACTGGCTTCCTTCGAGCAAGCCTTGCGCAGTGCCGGCGTTGCCTATTGCAACCTCGTCACAGTGTCGTCGATTTTTCCGCCGAATTGCAAAATCATCCCGCGTGCACGCGGCGAGAAGTTATTGAACCCCGGTGAAATTACGTTCTGTGTAATGGCGCGGTCGGAAACGAATGAACGGAATCGCCTGGCCTCCGCTTCGATTGGATTGGCGGTTCCGACCGATCGTCGAACCTATGGGTATCTGTCCGAACACCATGCGCATGGCGAAACTGATGAAGAGACGGGCGAGTATACGGAAGACTTAGCGGCGCAGATGTTGGCCACGACCCTTGGTGTGGAATTCGATCCAAACATTGCTTGGAAAGAACGGGAGCAAGTCTTCAAAATGGCCGGCAAGATCGTTCGGACCCAAAACATCACCCAGTCTGCTGTCGGAAAACCCAATCGTTGGACGACGGTGATCGCGTTGGCTGTGTTCATTCCAGAAGAGAATTTGCCGAAACGGCGTCGGTAGTCCTGCCGTGTGAGCATACGCCCATGACGCTCCCAGCCGGATGGGAAGGTGTCGACCACAACTTCCTCGGACTTGAGGAACCCTGGTGTCATCCCGATCGGGCGGGCGTCTACGTCTTACCTGCTCCCTACGAACATACTTCCAGCTACGTATCGGGCTCCGATCGAGGGCCTTCAGCCATCATCGAGGCTTCTCGACAAGTCGAGTTATACGACGAAACGCTCCGGTGTGAACCCTATCGACAGTGGAGCGGTGTTGCTACCGCTTGCTCGCTCGACCTCGACGGGAAAGTCGATCGACAGGCGGTGGATGCCATCGATGCGTTTGTTGCTCCCCATGTCGGTACTGGGCGGTTCGTCATTACCTTGACCGGGGAACATACCGGAGCGCTTGGGGCCATTCGAGCGCATGGCCGGCGCTATCCTGATTTGTGTGTGGTGCAAATCGATGCGCATGGCGACTTACGGATGGCCTATCAAGGAAACCCCTATAGCCATGCCAGCGTGATGGCGCGCGTGGTCGACGACGGGTTACCGTTAGTCCAAGTCGGCATTCGTTCTATTTCTCCTGAAGAGATCGATCGCATCAAGAGCACCGACCGAATCGCCACGTTCTTTGCCGCTGATATTCTCGACCCTTCAGGCCCTTACGAAGGCAAGGCCTCTCGGTGGGTTCCCGATGTGGTGAAGGCCTGTCGAGGGCCGGTCTATCTGACATTCGATTGTGACGGGCTCGACGCCTCCCTCGTTCCTGCACTCGGTACTCCAGAACCCGGTGGGTTAGGCTGGTACGACATGATGAACCTTGTTAGTTCATTGGCCAATGGACCGGGAATTCTCGGAATGGATATCAGTGAGATTGCCCCGATTGAAGGGTTTGTCGCGCCTCAGTTTTGTATCGCCCGTATGATCTATCGCATGCTGGGACGGATCAAAGCGGGCCGGCGCGTCCACTAAAACGGCATGCCTACCCTGTGACCGATAAGCTCCGCATCAATAAATTCTTCACACAACACGGTGTATGTTCTCGACGAGAAGCCGATCGTTTAATCGAATCCGGTCGTGTGACCATCAATCAGCGAGCCGCCTGTTTAGGCGATCGGGTCGGTCCTGACGATGTCATTGCGCGGGATGGTGAGGTGATCCCCTGGAGAAGGGCCCCGCTCTATCTCAAGTATCACAAGCCGATCGGTGTGACGACAACCAGTGAGTCCCATGTGCCGCGCAACATCATTGCAGAAATCGGCCATTCGGAACGAATCTTTCCGATCGGGCGGCTCGACAAAGATTCGTCCGGCCTCATCCTTCTGACGAACGATGGGGACATCGTGAATGAAATTCTTCGAACTGAGCACGGGCATGAGCGTGAATATGAGGTGGCGGTCGATCATCCGTTCGATCAGACGTTCATCGACCGCATGGCTCAAGGAGTCGTCATCCTGGACGGTCCGACCAAACCCTGCCGAATTGAACGGCTTGGCCTCTCACAGTTCCGGATCATTCTCACCGAGGGACGCAATCGACAGATCCGGCGCATGTGCCAAGTTTTGGGTTATCGGGTGCTGACGCTGCATCGTGTTCGGATTATGCACGTGACGCTTCAAGGATTAGGGCTCGGAGTCTGGAAACCACTCACCGGAAAGGAGCGTGAGCGGCTCTTTCAGGCCGTTGGTCGAGGCGGCAGGCAAAATAATCAGACGTAGGATAATTTGGAAGGATCGAATCAGGCGATACCGCTCCTCACGGGTTATCACCATCCACTCGTGAAAAAAGAGACGGACCACTCCATTGACAATTATGCAGTCGGAACTCACACTAGCCCCGCAGTCCCCACGGAGAGCACCGTCCGGTATGGTCACCACATGGTGGAGTCCTCAACTCAATGCCTTGCTTGGCAGCCTCGTTGTGGCAGCCGGTGCCTGGCTGGCGTGGGACTCGCTCACGCTCTGGGGGGCGGTTCTCGTCGCCGGAGGCGTTGCAGGGTTTCTGATCTGGCAGGGGCGTACGATTGGACAGGTCTGGGCTTGGGCCACCCTGTTCCTCGGCCTCGAGAGTCTCGCTTGGCCCATCATTACGATGATAGAGGTCCGCTCGATTACGGTAGAGCCGACCGACGAACAAATGGGGACGATCTTGTCGGCCGTCGTAACAGGACTCCTCTCGACAGTCTTCTGGATCACGCTTTCCTATGGGATTTTTAAGCGGGCCGGTCAATTCATGGAGGCCTCCGCAACTAATACAACCGAGCGTCAGCTTCCTGCATCACGATCAGAACGCCCCGAGAAGAAGTAATACCTACCACAGCTCGATTGGATCGACGTCGACATTGAACTTTACTGCCCGGCGTTGATACGTCCGTTCCATGTCCTTGACTGTGATCCGCACTGCGTCGAGTCCCGTTTCACGCTCGGACGATTTCACGAGGATTTGCCACCGATACTGTCCCCGGAGTCTCGCCACCGGAGAGGGTACCGGACCCAGGACCGTGAGGCGACATGCTCGGTCAATCGAATGCGGCGTCGGCGGAGCTTGTGCTCCGGTTGTCTCCGGTCCCACCAAGGGCGAATCGCAAGCGGTGAGTCGAATCGCCCAAGCCGAGGCAGCCTCGTGAACCATTTTCTCGTTCATCCCTGATACGAGGAGGGCAATCAGATGCACCGCTGGCGGGTAGCCCAATGCCGTCCGATGACACAGCTCTTCAGATAAGAAGACGGAGTCGTCGTTCTCAGCGACAGCCCGAATGGCATGATGCGTTGGAAGACGGGTCTGCACGATAACCTGGCCGCCAGCCCCTCCCGGGTCCGCAAGGCTGATTGCATCGAGAAGTGTGTGATAGGTGCGTTCAGCAGATCGGAAATTCGGCACCCCGAGTCCCGCGTCCGCTTGCACAATCCCAACAAGTCCTATTGTCGGGAGAGGTACTCGGTGCAGCAGAAGTTGCGTCCCGACGATGATATCCCACTCCCTTCGGGCAACCTTCTGCCAGAGGGCTTTAGTCTGCGCCGGTCGCCGTGCGATTTCTCGATCGAGCCGAATGACAGTGGCGTGAGGAAATACTCGCTTTGCGTCTTCTTCCACCCGTTCTGTGCCTTCCCCGACCAACTGCATGTTAGAACCTGAACAAGAAACGCAGGTATCGGGGATAGGCGCTCGGTTCCCGCAGTACGAACAGAGTAGTCGGCCTGCATGCCTAGAGTACATCAGTGCCACGCAACAGGCAGAACAGCGAGGGACCCGGCCACAGTCACGACAGACGAGGGCTCCGGCATAACCTTTCCGGTTGAGAAACAACAGAACGCCGGCCCGGCGACCGATCGCTTGCCTGATAGCCTGAACGAGTGGTTCGCTCAGCACCGTCCCGCGCCCAGGATCGCGTAGCTCAACGATCTGTACGTTCGGTCGCGCGTCAGATGGCATGAGTTTATGCACAACAATCCCTCGTTGCCCCACCGCAGTTCTGGTCTCAAGAGAAGGATGAGCAGAGGTGAGAACTAATACTGCCCGCTCATTCTGCGCCCTTAACCAGGCTACATCCCGTGCATGATAGCGTGGTTCTTGAGGCTCTTTGAGCGATGCATCATCTTCTCCCTCAACCCAGATTGCCCCGATCGCAGTCAATGGAAGAAAAATGGCCGACCGGGTCCCCACGACGACGTGAACGATCTGCTGATTGACCTGTTCCCATATTTCGGATTTCAGCTGGTCTGAAAGACTGCTATGAAAACAGACGAGAGAAGTGTCTGCTTCACCATTACGGATTGAACTGGCAACCCATTCGGCCCGGTCTGCTTCGCCGACGATAATGAGAATCGTCTTTCCACGGTCGAGCAGGAAGCGAATAACCTGTTGCAACAAGCTCAGCCGATCGGTCCAAGGCGCCTGCACCAGAACGCGCGTGGATCCTTGCCCCCTTAGCGCGTTGAACAGCGGTTCAGACCAGGACGTCGTGGGGTCAGGATCGAGCGGGGCGGTGATGCAGAACTTGCCGTGGTTCGCCTGTTTGCTTGGCTGTGTGAGCGGCACCGCAGACGTGGGCGGTAAGATTCGGGTCTCCGCCACCCATCCACGAACCTTGAGGTCGTGTAACAGATTGCTCGAACCCGGACCGCGGGGCGATCGGCGAAGCCTTGAGGGGTTTGTATCGAGACGCGTGAGAAGTGCCCGCTCCTTCACTGAACAAGGTACCCGAGCGGCAAGGGCGGCCCGTCCCTGCTCCGTCAGTTCGTAACGGGTGACCTCGGTTCGTGGTTTGGGTACGGGAGGCAACACCAATCTGAGACATTGGCCCCATGGCGCGACATACTCTTCGGACACCTGCCGTGAGAGCCGGAACAGATTCGAGGACATATCTGTTGGGGCCCCTTCCGGGAGCACTGAGCGAATCTCCTTGAGGCGGGCTCGATCAAGTCCGTTAGGAAGGACATGGGAGAGGGCGATCACTGCTCCCTGGAGGATCGATCGTCCAAACGGCACGAGCACTCGATGTCCAATACGCAGCATAGGCTGGAGCGACGCAGGCACGGTGTAGGTGAAAGGGCCCGCGAGATGCCGCGGGACAATGACATCTGCGAATAAGCCTTCGGGTTCTGTGCGCGGAGACGCTGCCTGTGTCGAATGCATGCGGCATTGTAGCAGCACAGGAAAAGAGGGAACAATGAGACGCACGGAATGAAATGATCCTGAAAGGGAGCCGGGGAGGGGTGGCGTTGAATCGCCACCCCTCCCCGCGGTACTCGATGAGTTTACTGTAGAGGGGCTACAGGAGCAGCGGGAGGCTGATCAGCGTTACTCTTTTCGACGGATGCCGGAGCCGTAGGAGGCTCAGAGCCATAAGGGACAGACGAAGACTCCATTTTGGACGAACCAGTGGGAGCTGCAGTGATTTTCTGGTCTTCTGCCGGGACCTGAGTCCCGGTGTCCGTTGAACTAAGACGAGAGAAGCTGGATCTATTATCGCCTGTCTCAGCCGGCATCGTCGCCTGATCGGACTGTTCCTTGACTGATTCAGGCGAGTAGAGCACGATGTCGACTCGACGGTTTTTCTGCCGGCCCGACTCAGTTCCGTTATCGGCGATCGGCTTCGTATCACCATAGCCGACCGACGAAAGCTTCGCCGAATCGACCCCGCCCTTCTCAATCAAGTAGCGGAGGACGCCTCTAGCCCGGGCTTTTGACAGATCCCAGTTCGTCGGATAGAGCGACTTAAGTGAGGGGCCGATTTCCATGTTATCCGCATGGCCCTCGACTCGAATCAATCGATCGCCGGCAGCGGTCTGGAGGTAGGCGATCGTTTCATCGAGCACCTGATAACCTTCGGGCGTGATCGTAGCTTCTCCTGATTCAAATCGAAGTTGCTTCATCAAGTCATTAAGGCTGATACGGGTTTCGCTGGCAACATTGTCGACCTGGAACTTGCTTTGCGAATGAACCGCAGTAGTAGAAGAAGCCTCCGGAGACTGCTGAGGCGATAGAGAGATCGGCATGGCTTCGGGAGCATGAACCTTCATCCTGACGCGATCGCCTTTAAGAATTCGGGAGATCGACTTCGTGATCAGCGCTGTGGCGGTTCGGTCTTCCAAGGACAAGATTTTAATCTCGCCCACAATCCGTTGAGGGAGGCTCCCTCCGGTTCGAACCACGTCCATTCGATCCCCTGCCCTGATCCCGTCTTGCCGTCCCCGATCCAGATAGACCACATTCCTTTGCGCGACCATATTCATGATGCCCATGTTGGACTGGAAGTCCACAACACGGCCTTCCACATCGCCGGAGGAGGGGTGACTTTCCACCGCTCCCTCGTCCGTCGGAGGTGCGAACTTCATGACGGGATCACCCGGCGATACGGCTGCGTAGGCTCGCAAGATCTGCACAGTGGTGAGATCCTTGTCAATTTGAGTTACCTCCACCACAGCTAGCCGAATGACCAAATGACCTAGGTATTGACCGGTGGTCGGATGGAATACTTTGTGCGGTTTTCTATAAATTGTGTAGAGATCTCCGATCGCGATGTCCTCGGGATTCTTCAATCGAAGATATAGGACATCCCTGCTTCCCAATATCATGTGATCTCCGGTGGTTTGATTGTCACCGGTAATCACATTCACGAACCCGTCTTGCGGAGTCGATTGTTGGATTGAGCCTGATGCGTATGTCAGGGCCGGCTCCCCGAATCGGATCGAAGCGATGTCATCGGCTGCTCTGGCCGAAGGAAGGGGCGATGTGGCAAGGGTACAGACCATGAGAGACAGGACACATTTCGTTGAATAGTTAGCCATGGTGGTTGTCCTTCATATGAGGCAAGTATTGCTGTCAAGACCATAGCAAATAGTCCCGCATTGTCAAGAATATTGAGGTCTTGCCCTTGTTGACCTGCCGATTTCCACGATGCTAATCTGCCACGACATATGGTTTTTCGAAAAAAGAGTTCACTGACGATGCCAGGACGACCTCCCCATCAATCTCGCATTGAAACCCAAATTCACCGACGCAAGAAAGCCAAGGCGCTCTCTACTCTAAGACCTGAATGGGAACAATCTGATCAAGTGCCACCTTCCCACCTGCGCATGCCACCGGGCCGTATGTCACCGACCCCATCCAATAAACCGAAGCAGGCTTCATAAACTACGCCACTTTAGTCAGGAAGGAGAGGTCTGGGGAAAATACAGGCTTGGCTTTGGTTGACCTCGCCTATGTCAGGCATGGGATAGACACACCGGTACCCGCCCAGCAACTATACCGGCGATACCTCCAAGCACAACAGAGCCTAGGACTTTCGGGTCGATTCCACAGGTCTTTTGCACGCTTGCTATCCTCGTAATCCAGAGTCTAGAATTTAGCCCTCCTTGCATCTCAAGGTGTTGAAAGGCTTGCTCTATGAGCGGTTCCGAGCTACTTAATGAGTATCTCACAAGATACTTTCCAATCTTGTTTTTTGTTGTCATAGCGCTGACATTTGGCCTGTGGACGTTGATCGTCAGTCATCTGGTGCAGCCTAAGTATCCAGAACCTGAGAAACTCTCGACTTACGAGTGCGGGTCCGAGCCATTCTCTGATGCTCGGATGCCTTTCCCGGTTAGGTATTACATTTTTGCGATGCTTTTCGTTATCTTCGACATTGAGGTCATCTTTCTCTATCCCTGGGCGGTGGTTTTCACCAAGATCGAGTTGATCGGGTTGATTGAAATGCTGATCTTTATCGGATTGTTCTTGGTGGCATACGTCTATGCGTGGCGGAAGGGAGCCTTGGAATGGGACTGATACAAATTGGTCGTCATGAGAAAGACGGCGCGCCCGACGTTATCACCACGACAGTGGAAAAGGCGGTCAATTGGGCTCGTAAGGGATCACTCTGGCCCATGACATTCGGCCTGGCCTGCTGCGCAATCGAAATGATCGCTGCCGTCTCTTCACGGTACGATATGGACCGCTATGGTGCCGGGGTCTTCCGGGCTACCCCGCGTCAGTCCGATCTGATGCTTGTGGCCGGCACAGTCTGCCGTAGGATGGCCCCCGTCATCCGAAAACTCTACGATCAGATGCCGGAGCCGAAATATGTCATTGCAATGGGATCCTGCGCGACCTCAGGAAATATCTACGACAGCTATAGCGTTGTCCAAGGGGTTGATCGATTCGTGCCGGTTGATATCTATGTGCCGGGGTGTCCTCCCACGCCGGAGGCGCTCTTCGACGGCATCCTCAAATTGCAGGAACGAATCATGCTGAAACGCGTATTTCTCAAACAACCGGATCAGGTCAAGCCAGCTCTAAAATAGAGGCATAAATCGATGTCTTTGCAGCAACTGGCAAACCGGCTTCAAGAAAATTTTTCAACCGGGTTCGTTAGATCCGTCGAATGGCGTGGCGATCTTGCGGTGACTGTGACACGAGACCGACTCCATGAGGTCGCGCAATTTCTTCATGACGACCCCGCGATGGATTTCGACTACATCGTGCATGTGAGTTCGGTCGACTGGCCTGACGACGAAGAACGGTTCGAAGTTGTGTACGAGTTCTACTCGATCAGAAAAGGTCGGAGTATCAGGCTCAAGACCAGGGTTCCTGAGTCGGATTGTATCGTAGATTCTCTGACAGATCTCTGGAAGGGGGCAGACTTCATGGAGCGTGAAGTCTACGACATGATGGGCATTCGTTTCCGGCATCATCCGGACCTCCGACGGATCCTTTTGCCGGACGATTATACGGAGGGCTATCCTTTGCGAAAAGATTTTCCACTCCGTGGCAAGGGGTGGCGCGACACATTCGAATTCCTCGACGAAACGGCTCGGTAGGGCGGACTATGGCTCTTGAAGATCAACGAACAACAGTCTACAAGATCGATCCGGCCCATCCCGAAAGCGAGACCTTACCGACTCTGCGCACAGAGGAATTGCTGCTTAATATGGGTCCCCAGCATCCCGCCACCCATGGGGTGTTGAAGGTGATTCTTGAACTGGAAGGAGAACGCCTCGTTAAGTCTACCCCTGTGTTGGGATATCTGCACCGCGGTGTGGAGAAGCTAGCGGAAGACGGCACCTATCACCAATTCATTCCCCACACCGACAGACTCGATTACGTCTGCGCGATGTACAACAATTTTGCCTACTGCCGCGCGGTCGAGAAGCTCATGAATATCACTGTGCCGGATCGGGCAGAATACCTGCGCACGATTGTGGCCGAGGTCCAGCGAATCATCGGTCATCAGTTCTGGCTTGGCACCCAGGCGCTCGACATCGGAGCCATGACGGTCTTTTTCTATTGCTTCCGCGATCGGGAAATTCTGATGGATTGGTTCGATGATCTCTGCGGCGCGCGCCTCACCACCAGTTGGTATCGTATCGGCGGCGTCGAGCGGGACTTCACGCCCTCGCTGGTTGAGAAGTTAAAGCAATTCCTGGATTATTTTCCGCCAAAAATCGACGAGTATAAGATCTTTCTGGAAACGAACCGGATCTGGGTTGGACGGACCAAGGGTGTGGCCATCATCTCGGGGGAAGATGCGGTGAGTTTCGGCCTGAGTGGGCCGACGCTCCGAGGCTCCGGAGTCGACTATGACCTCCGTAAAGCCCAGCCCTATTCGGCCTATCCGAAATGCGAATTCAGTGTCCCGCTTGGCAAGAACGGTGATACCTACGATCGGTACTGGATCCGCGTCCAGGAACTCTACGAAAGCGTGAAAATCATCCGGCAATGCCTGGACCAGATGCAGGACGGCCCTATTATGGCTGATGTGCCCAGCGTTACCTTGCCGCCGAAGCAGCGGGTTTTTACGAACCTGGAATCCATGATCCAGCAATTCAAGCTGTTTTCGCAGGGGTTTGACGCCCCTCCGGGAGAAATCTATTGCGGGACTGAAGCGCACAAGGGAGAATTAGGGTTCTACATTGTCAGTACGGGAGGCGGAAAGCCCTATCGTTTGAAAATTCGTGCCCCCTCGTTTATTCATATGGGTGCCTTCGATCATATGTCCAGAGGCTACATGATTTCTGATGCCGTCACGATCTTCGGGACCTACGATATCGTGATGGGAGAGTGCGATCGATAGATGCAGAACGGGAGATGTGAAAAGTTCAGGGACCTCGGGAATTTCGCTTCACGTTTCACTTTTCACGAGGAAGAATCATGGGACTAAAGCCGGCAACCAATCCTGACGTGGAAGCAGCCACGATCGAACTATCGATCGATGGGAAATCCGTGACGGCAAAGAGCGGGGTCTCGCTCTATGACGTGATATCGAGCACAGGCAAGATCGTGCCTGCCATGTGTTACCACTATACCTTTGATCCCTTCGGCTCTTGCGGTATGTGTTTGGTCATGCAGGAAGGTAAAAAGGCACCCGTCCGTTCCTGCACCGCCAAAGCTGCAGCCGGTATGGTCATCAAAACCGAAGGAGACGAACTCTTCCAGGCCCGTAAGAAAGCAGTGGAAAAACATCTCTCGGTCCATCCCCTTGACTGCCCGGTCTGTGATGCCGACGGCCATTGCGAACTGCAAGATATGGCTTTCCGGCATGGGGTTACGAACCTGGCAAACGCGAAACAGAAATTTATTCCGGAAGATACGCGCAGTCTGGTGCTCGACTTTAACATGAATCGCTGTATCGCCTGCGCAGAATGCATCAATGTCTGTAAGGACGTGTTGATGATCGATGCCCTTCAGTTCATGAAGAAGGGAGGATTCAACCAAGTGGTGCCGAAGGGGGACCTCGCCCTGTCCTGCGAGTTCTGCGGAGACTGTCTCGCCGTCTGCCCGGTCGGCGCCATCACGAACAAGTTCTCCAAATATTTATATAAACCGTGGCAGATGAAGAAAACCACGACGACATGCAACTATTGCGGGGACGGTTGCCAGATGTACCTTGAGACCAAGGATGCCGAAGTCGTCCGTGTGACGTCGCCTCTGTCCTGGAAGAATAAATGGGGCGATCGTGCCGAGACGGCCAAGGGGCATGGCGGGCTCTGTGTGCGAGGGCGTTTCGGCTTTGAGTACATTGATAGCACAACCCGCCTGAAACAACCGCTCCTCCGCAAAGGCAATCAGCTCGTCGAGACTCCCTGGCTCGAAACCATGCACCAAGTGGTGGATCGGTTTTCCGAAATCCAACGCAAGCACGGGCCCGACGGGATAGCCGGTCTGATTACCGCGCGCTGCACGAACGAAGAGCTGTACCTCTTCCAAAAGCTCATGCGCGCAGGATTCGGGACCAACCATTTTGACAGCAGCGCACGCTACGGCCATCTCAACTTCGTCCATGCCTCCCGACATGCTCTGGAGATTGGGCGGAGTCCGAACGACTGGGAAGACCTGACAAAGGCCAAGGCCATAATCCTCCTTGGTTCCAACATCACGGAGACCAACCCGCTTACGGCCGTGCGCATCAAAGAAGCGATTCGTGTCTATAAAGCGCAAGTGGTGGTCATCGATTCCGCCGTCACAAATATCGCCAAGCTCGCATCTCATCCAGTCTTGGTCAAACCGGGAACGGAAGGACTCGTGATCGACGGACTCGTTAAGGCTACCTTAGAACTGGACTTGATCGACGAAGAGGGTGTCAAAAAGTATCCCCAAGCCTTCGAAGCGTTGAAGGCTGCTGTGGCGCACGTCTCATTGGAGCAGGTCGCCGGTCAGACCGGCATGTCGGTCGAATCCTTGAAGGATACCGCCGCAATTTTTGCAGAAGCGGCGCGCTCCATTATCCTCTGTGCTGAGGGCATTGTCCGCCGGCCTGACGGCTATCAGAACGTTTTAAAGCTGATCGACCTCGCCTGGGTTACAGGCAAGTTGGGCCAGCCAGGCTGCGGAGTAAATACGGTGACAGAAGAACCGAACGAGCAGGGTGCCGTGGACATGGGAGTGGCGCCAGAATTTCTCCCTGGTCAAGCCTTGTTTAACGATCAGACAGCTCGCGATCGCTTTGCCAAGGCTTGGGACGCTACGCTCCCAACTGCTGGCTCCGGTGCGAACCTTGTTGAGATTCTCAAGCGCTGCAGGAGCGGGCAGATCCGCGCGCTCTATGTCGTTGGAGAAAACCCTGTCGCTACATTACCGGCATCGATGGAAGTCCGCGCTGCGTTGGATCGCCTGGAGTTGCTCGTCGTTCAGGATCCGTTCTTGACCGATACCGCACGGATGGCGCACGCGGTATTGCCGGCTTGTACCTTCGCGGAAAAAGACGGTACATTCACCAACCTGGAAGGGAGAGTTTTGCGTATCCGGGGAGCCATTGATCCGATCGGGGACAGTTTGCCGGATTGGCACATCATGACCGCGTTGGCCAACGCGTTGGGCTGTCAATGGGAGTACGAGTCCCAGAACGACATTCAAGTCGAGATCATGAAGTTGTTGCCGGGGTATTACAACCTCGGCCAGCCACGCAAAGTAGTGCCGAAGGTGGAGCGGTATCTCTCAAATGGCTACGCGACCGATGTGGTGGAGCGGTATCGCGCCGCCACTCCATCGGCGGGATCCGAGAATCAGCGGCCCTTCACGTTGCTGATGGGACAGGTCTTGTATCATTCGGGCAAGCTGTCCACTAGAGCTACAGGACTTATCACAATCGCCCCCAATACCGGCCGCCTCAGAATGAATCCCCAAGACATGGAGCGGCTTGCCGTGGGTGAGGGGGCGACAGTTCGTCTCGCATCGGACCGCGGCTCAATGCAATTGGCGGTGCAGCCCGATCAATCCATTGCTCCACAGACCTGCTTCTTCCCGGAACACTTCAATGAGCCGCCGGTGAAGGACTTGATGACAGTCCAGGTCGATCCAACGACCGGAGTTCCCGCGTTCAAGCAGACCCGCGTGACGATCGAGAAGGCGTAAGACATATATAGAGGGAGAACGAAACGCACATGCGTGTTGGCGCACTGACAAAGCAAATCCTCCAGGCCGCACTATTCTATGAGATCTGGGACGCCATGAAGGTGACGTTCAAGCACATGTTCCACAAACCCATCACATTCCAGTATCCACGGGAGCAGCGCACCCTTCCCGACACCCACCGAGGAGCGCTTGCACTCTTGCGGTACGACGATCACCAGGAACGTTGTGTCGGCTGCGACCTCTGCGAAGCCGCCTGCCCATCCCGCTGCATCAAAGTGATCAGCTCAGAAGATCCGGAGCGCCCGCTGCAACGATTCGCCAGCGAGTTTTACATCGACATAACAAAATGCGTCTTCTGCGGCTACTGTGTCGAGGCGTGTCCCGTCAACGCCTTAGCGATGACGAAGGTGTACGAGTTCTCGACCCACGATAAACGCACCTTGTTGTTCGACAAGAAGCGGCTGTACGAAATCGGCGAGCGACATCTCGAAGACGCAAAAAAATACCTGTACGCACATAATCAGGAAAAAAATGTTGAGGAAAGTCGGGAATATCGGTATTACTTCCCGCAATCGGTACTGAAGCCGACCCAACCACCACCCAAGCATCTAGGCTAAGGCGATCAATGGTTCCGGTCTTTTTTGCCTATTTCGCACTGGCCAGTATTGCTGCGGGCGTCTTGACTGTTGCGCTAAAGCACCCGGTGCATTGCGGTCTGGCGCTTCTCGCCCTGCTGGTCCATGTCTCCGGGCTCTTTATTCTCCTCAACGCCGAGTTTCTCTGGGCCGTTCAGATCATCGTCTATGCAGGGGCGATCCTCGTCTTGTATCTCTTCGTGCTGATGCTCATGAACCTAAAGACCGACGACCGATATTTCCACTCCTCATACCTGTACTTTCTTGCTCCAGCAGTTATCGGATCGGTCTATGTGTTGGCCCTCCTGCTCCGCTCACCCTTCGGAGGCGCAAAGGGCGATGCGACGACTGTGGCGATACTTCAGGATGGTGATACCCACGCAGTCGGGATCAAGATGTTCAGCGAGTATCTGTTGCAGTTTGAAATCGTCGGGGTGTTTCTCCTGGGCGCCGTCATCGGAGCGATCGTGTTGGCGAAAACGCCCAAGCCGCCCAACCGAGAACGTAAAGCGTAAAGGGTCACGCATGGTGGGGCGAGCGACAAGAAAAAGGGCCGAGGTTTGCGTGCCGTACGTTTCATGTGTCAGGCCTGACGAGAAACTATGATTCCTCTCAGCGCATATATCGCCGTCAGCGCCGTGCTATTTGTCACCGGCCTGCTCGGCGTCTTGATCAGACGAAACTTCATTATCGTGCTGATGTCCGTCGAGATCATGTTGAACGCGGCGAACATTAACCTCATCGCTTTTTCCCATTATCTTGAATCCATGGCAGGTCAATTGGTGGCGCTCTTCATCATCGCCATAGCGGCCGGAGAAGCGGCGGTCGGGCTGGCTATCATCATCGTCGTGTTCCGCGGAAAAATCTCTACGAACGTAGACGAGATGAACGTTTTGAAGTGGTAACGTGACTGATCTACTCATCAAGCTCATTCCGCTGTTTCCCATACTGGCCGTGATCCTGAACGGGCTCGTCGGCAGGCGCTATTCCCACGAACTCGCCCACCGGCTTGCCTGGGGATCGGTGGGATTGTCGTTTCTCTGCACGATCGGCGTGTTCGCGGATATCCTGCGGACAGGCACACCTCATGAAGTCATCGTCTATCAATGGATCTTCGGCGGCGAGCTCACGATCAATTTCGCCTATCTCGTTGATTCTCTGACGTGCATCATGCTGCTCGTTGTCACGGGAGTCGGGCTCCTCATCCACATCTATTCCGTGGGCTACATGCATGGAGAAAGCGGGTTTACGAGATTCTTCACTTATATGAATCTTTTCATGGTCTCCATGTTGCTCCTCGTCATGGGGAACAACTATCTGGTGCTCTTCATCGGCTGGGAAGGGGTGGGACTCTGCTCCTATCTGTTGATCGGTTACTACTACGACAAGGTCTCCGCTGCGAAGGCTGCTTCGAAGGCCTTTGTGGTCAATCGCATCGGCGACGCAGGCTTCCTTCTGGCCATCTTCCTCATCATCGTCAATTTCAAGACGCTCGACTATACGAACGTCTTCGCTCAGGTCGGCCAGCTTTCGCCGGAGATGGCTACCGCGATCGCACTTTGTCTACTTGTCGGAGCAGTCGGCAAGTCGGCCCAACTCCCTCTCTATACCTGGCTCCCGGATGCGATGGAGGGGCCGACACCTGTCAGCGCGCTCATCCATGCGGCAACGATGGTGACCGCCGGTGTCTACATGATTGTGCGGAACCATGCCATTTTCGACCTGTCGCCGACGGCCATGACAATCGTCGGCATTATCGGCGGACTCACAGCGTTGTTTGCCGCCACCATCGGCCTCGTGCAAACAGATATCAAGCGGGTCTTGGCCTATTCGACGGTAAGCCAACTCGGGTACATGTTTCTCGGGTGCGGGATCGGGGCTTATACCGCTGCCATCTTCCACCTCGTGACCCATGCCTTCTTCAAAGCCCTCTTGTTCCTCACGGCCGGATCGGTGATACACGCGCTCTCGGGCGAACAGGACATCCGGAAGATGGGCGGTCTCAACACAAAGATCCCGTGGACATATCGCCTGTTTCTGATCGGCACGGTCGCCATTGCCGGTATTCCTCCATTGGCAGGCTTCTGGAGCAAAGATGAAATCCTGGCCCACGCCTTCACGCATCACCACTATCTGCTGTACAGCATGGCTGCGATTGGTGCGCTCCTGACCTCTTTCTACATGTTCCGCCTGACGTACCTGACCTTTTATGGCACCTCCCGCATGGATCATCATACGGAGGCGCATGTGCATGAGTCCCCGATGGTGATGATTGCTCCGCTGATGGCGTTAGGCGTCCTTTCCATTCTCGGAGGGTTCCTGGGGTTTCCACCTGAGCATGGCTGGTTCCATCAGTTTCTTGCACCGGTTTCAGGCACCGGAGGGGAACATGAGGTAAGCACCGGACTCATGCTCATGCTCATGATGATTGCCACTGGAATTGCCTTGTTGGGCTGGGGCCTCGCGCACTATTTTTACAGCGCGAATCTTTCGGCCCCGGATCGCTTGGCCGCACAGTTTCATGCGGGCTACAGGATCTTGCTCAACAAGTACTACGTCGATGAGCTCTATGACCTACTATGGGTAGAGCCAACCAAGAAGTTGGGACTTCTGCTCGATTGGTTCGACCGCACTGTGATCGATGGCCTTGTGCGCATCGTCGCGCGACTGGCCGGATTGATCGCTGCCGGTTCGACGTGGGCGGAAAAGCACATAATCTATGGTGGCATCAACGTGGTTGGATACGGCAACCATCTTGCCGCCCGTCAGTGGCGGCAGCTGCAAAGCGGGATGGTGCATCATTATGCCGCCATCATCGTGGCGGGGCTCTTCCTGCTGGCGTTCATTATTCAGCTCTTCATGCAACTATAAAGCATCGCAATGATAGAAGAACTGGCGTCAACGTTTCCGATTCTCACCTGTATACTTTTTCTCCCCGTCATAGGGGCCGCCATCCTGTGGTTATTCGACGACGAAGACATGGTGCGGACCTCCGCCTTGACGATTGCGCTCCTGGAGTTGGCTCTCTCCGTATTCGTGCTCTTACGGTTTATTCCCGAATCTCCCGCCATGCAGTTTTCCGAACACGTGCCATGGATTCCCGCTCTAGGGATCGGCTACCACCTCGCGGTTGACGGGATTAGTGTCCTCTTCGTCGGGCTCACAGCGTTCCTCTCGGTTCTCATCATCATTTATTCCTGGGATACCGTCCGCCATCAAGTGAAGCTCTATATGATGGCGCTCCTCGCCCTCGAAACGACCACAATGGGAGTCTTCCTCTCCATCGACTTGATCCTCTTTTTCGTCTTTTGGGAACTCATGCTCATCCCCAGTTACTTTCTGATCAAGCTTTGGGGAGGAGGAGCGGAGCGGCACTACGCAGCTCTGAAATTCGTGCTCTATACCTTGCTCGGCAGTGTCTTCATGTTGGTGGGCATCGCCCTCTTGGACATCAATTATCACCAGTGGGCGACGCTACGCCATATGGATCAGACTTACTCATTCGACTTTTTGGAACTGCTATCGGTCCCGATTCCACTCAGCCAACAAATCCTCATTTTCTGGCTGTTATTCCTCGGCTTCGCGTTCAAGGCTCCGGTGTTTCCCTTCCATACCTGGCTTCCCGATGCGCTCCTCGAGGGTCCGATCGGTATGGCGGTGGTGTTGGCAGGACTAAAGCTGGGGACATTCGGCTTCATCCGGTTCAGCATTCCGTTGCTCCCGGAGGCATCCAAAAGCCAGACCGTCGTTTCGATTACTATGGCGTTGGGATTGGCGGCGATTCTCTATGGGGCGATCATGGCGCTGGTCCAACAGGATTTCCGCCGGCTCCTCGCATTCAGCAGCATCAGTCACCTCGGGTTTGTGGTGATCGGTCTGTTCGCCCTGAACTATCAGGGGATTCAAGGCAGCCTGCTCACGATGATCAATTTAGGGCTCAGTACGGCAGGGTTGTTTTTTATCGCGGGCTTTCTCTACTCGCGGCAACAGAGTACCCAACTCGGCTCATTCGGAGGGATGGCCAAACAGACCCCCGTGCTCGCAAGTTTCTTCTTATTCATGGGACTGGCCTCGATCGGTTTGCCCGGCACCAACGGTTTCGTCGGCGAATTTCTCATCCTCCTGGGAACCTTCAAGGCCAATTGGCTGTATGGTGGGATCGCCGTCACCGGCGTCGTCTTCGGCGCGGCGTATTTTCTGTGGTACTACGAGCGGTCGATGCTGGGACCGATCGGCAAGGCTGTCAAGGACTCTCTCCGGGATCTGCACCCCCGCGAAGTGCTTATCGCTACGGCCCTGTCGGTGATGATCCTCTGGATCGGTCTCTACCCCTCTCCCTTTTTGAAAATGATGAACGGATCGGTGCAAGCGTTGGTGGATCGACTGGAACGGGGGGCCGTGGCGTCGATTGAACCCACGCTACCGGTCAGGGTGGATTGATTCTTTATGGGCGATTACGCACTGCTCTATATCCTGTTTGCTCCTTTCGTGGGGGCTATCGCGCTCATTTTCGTTTCCAACAGACAAGCGATGCTCGTGCGGGGATTCGCGGCAGGAGCAGCCCTTGTCTCCTTGCTCGTTTCACTCTATCTCTTTTATGCCTACGATCATGTACAGGGAGGCTTCCAATTCGTCCAGAAATTCGAATGGTCTCGCCAGCTGGGCATTTCGCTCCACCTCGGGGTAGACGGGATCGGTACTCCTTTGGTGCTGGCATCCAGCATCCTGTTGTTCGCAGGGATTTTCGTTTCATGGCACATCAAAGATCGGACGAAAGAATTCTATATCTGGCTGCTCATCCTCGCCGCTGCCACGATGGGCGTGTTCATGTCGCTGGATCTGTTCTTTCTCTTCTTTTTCTACGAAATGTCCGTGATCCCCATGTATCTCTTGTTGGGCATGTGGGGAAGCCATACGAAAAAGTATAACGAGATGACAGATCCCAAAGGCCTCAAGCTACGGGATTCCGTCGGGTTCATCTTCAACTTCGAGTCTAATAGTAAAGAATACGCCGCGATGAAGCTGGTGCTCTTTCTCTCAGCCTTTGCCGTCGCGGCGCTGATGGGCGTCCTGCTGATCTACAAGTACGCAGGACTCAATACCTTCGACATTCTGGTCCTGCGAGAGCAGGCCAAGCTGATGAACATTCCGGTCCTGGGCACGACGCTGGACAAGATCATTTGGCTTCTGATCTTCTTCGGCTTTGCCTCAATCGCACCGCTGTGGCCGCTGCACTCCTGGTCTCCTGTCGGCCACGCAGCCGCGCCTGCCGCTACGAGCATGTTGCACGCCGGTGTGCTGATGAAGCTCGGTCATTTTTCCATCATCCGGGTGGCGTTCGAAATCCTGCCGGAGACCACCAGAGAACTCATGCCCATCGCGGCCGTGCTCTGCATGTTCAGTATCGTGTACGGTGGGTTCGTGGCGTTCTATGCCAAAGATACAAAGTACGTCATCGGGTATTCCAGCTCGAGTCACATGGGCTATGTCTTCTTAGGCATGGCCGCGTTGGATTACATCAGCTTGACCGGCGCGGTGATATACATGTTCGCCCACGCCATGGCCACAGGCATGCTCTTCGCCATGGCCGGATGGGTGTACGACCAGACGCACAGTCGGGACATTCCCTCACTTGGCGGGCTCTCGAATCGCATGCCGTTCATTTCCGGTTGTTTCGTGGTGGCTTGCATGGCCTCGGTCGGCGTGCCAGGCACAGTGAACTTCATCGCCGAAGTGATGATCATCGTGGGCAGTTGGAACAAATATCCGCTCCAAGTCATCGTGGCCGTGGTCGGCATCGTTTTGACCTTAGCCTACTTGTTTAGGATGATGCGCGGCCTTTTCTACGGACCCATGGACCAGAAATACAGTCACGCGCACGACGCCGTTTCCGTAGCCGATCGTCTTCCGCTCCTGGTCATGATTGCCGTCAGCATCGGATTCTTTTTCTTCCCCATGCACCTCTATCATGTGGTGCGGTCTGGGGTCGACCCCTTGATCGCGAAGATCACCCGCGTCGTGCCGGTGGCCATGGAAGAACGTGAAACGTTAGATGTGGAACGAGAAACGGCGAGTTTGCCGGTGACGCCAAACGTTCCGCTTATGGCGAACAATCCAGCACTCTCCATGCCCTACCCTTCCCGGAGTGATCAATGAGCTTTTCGCTCACGATGTCCGCATCCGATGTCTTGTTGCTGTTACCGGAGATCCTCCTCACGTCCTGGATCTGCGTCATCCTGATCATTGATTTCTCGTTTCCCCGCCTGCCCAACGAGCAATTAGGCTATTTCTCCATCGCGGGGCTCGTCGCTGTTCTCGGCTGCCTGGCCTGGTTCGATGTCACCGAGATCACAGGAACTCTCTTTGCGAACATGTTCGCGCTCGACCGGATGGCCCTCTTCTTCAAAATGTTCATCGTCGGTTCGACGATTCTCGTCATTCTGGCTTCAATCGATTACATCCATCGATTCAAGTTCTTCCGTGGAGAATACTATTTCCTGGTCATGATGTCGGCCCTCGGGATGATGTTTATGGCTTCTGCGAACGACCTGCTGTCGGTCTTCGTCGCCCTGGAATTCTCCACCATCGGCTTCTACGTTCTTGTCGCATATCTCCGGGAGGACACGGCCTCGAACGAAGCAGGTATCAAGTTTTTCATTCTGGGCATCTTTGCCGCAGCGCTACTCGCTTATGGCATCAGCTTAGTCTACGGAGAAACGGGCAAATTGGTATTTTCTGAGATGAAAGAGGCTCAGGCTACACCGGGATTGGCGATCGGTTTCCTGCTGATTTTCGCCGCATTGGGATTCAAAGTCGGCGCAGTGCCTTTCCATTCGTGGATTCCAGATACGTATCACGGATCGCCGACCCCGGTCACGGCGTTCCTTTCGATTGCGCCTAAAGGAGCGGCATTCGCCATCCTCCTGAGAATGTTCCTCGTCGCACTGGCGACCTTCAAGCCGGTCTGGACGCTGCTGCTTGTCGCTGCGTCCATTCTGTCCATGACCTACGGCAACATCGTGGCCATTGCCCAAAAAAATGTGAAACGGCTCTTGGCCTATTCCGGTATTGCTCAAATCGGCAATGTGTTGATCGGTCTCGCGACCGGAACGAAGATGGGCAGCGATGCGCTGATGTTCTACCTCCTGACCTACCTGTTCGCAAACCTTGGCGCCTTCGCCATTGTCATCGCTGTCAGCGAAGCCATCGGCAGCGAGGAAATCGAGGACTACAGCGGCCTGGGCCGCCGATCGCCTTTTCTCGCCTTTTCAATGCTGATTTTTCTCTTATCGCTGGCCGGAGTCCCCCCATTAGCAGGCTTCATAGGAAAACTGTACATCTTTGTCGCGGCTGTAAAGGAAGGGCTCTACCTGCTTATTGCGGTCGGGCTCATCAACGTCGTAATTTCTATGTATTACTATCTCATTGTCGCGAAGAAGATGTACATCAGTGAACCCCATGACCGCTCCCCCCTCAAGGTCTCTGGTCCAATCAAAACGGTAGTCTATGTCTGTCTCATCGGCACTCTCGCGGTCGGCGTCTATCCACAGCCCGTCGCCGACTGGGTTGTCTCAGCCATTTTAATGTTTTCAAACATCGCTGATCCAACCGCATCTCTCTTCGTTCCTTCTCCCATGATCCCCTCTGGCGGCTAACAGTCTGAAACGCATGCCGGTGTTTCGCTAAAGTGTCTCGATGTGACATGAGAATAGGCTTTTGTAAACATGTATCACGGAGGCAGGGTCATCCGTGCAACATGCCTGATAGCTGATTGGCGCATAATCCGATACAGCCTGTACCCGCCTGCAGCTAAACCTGCTTAAATCACGCGGATTGACTTCTCCAGCACAGACAGATCACCGGTCTTCGGCGAGAATCCTGTTAAAATATTTCTTGCAGGGTCTTCTGCAGGAGGGTACAGTTTCCACGACAGTGGCGTATATCCTCACGCCCGCGCACGTTTGAACCATGGAATCCATTACGCAGGAACACTCAGCCACGCCCACCCCTGCTCAGTCGGAACCGGTTCCCAGCAGCGATCCGGCACCGACTCCCAAAACCGGCGGGCTGATGGAACGGTTTGCCCAATGGTCGATCGAACGACGCGTCCTTGCAGGGTTTGGGCTCGTCTTTGCCGGTATTGTGGTCATCAGTGCCATCTCCTATCGCAACACTGCCGTTTTGATCGAAAACAGCCGGCTCGATACCAAGAGCCACGAATTGGTACAACTGCTCGGTTCAGTCGGAGAGGCTCTCGACGCCGCTGAAAGCGGCCATCGGCGCTATCTCGTCACCGGCGACGAGTCGTATCTCACATCATACCGGACGGTTGTCGAGCAAATGCCCGAATATCGTCAGTATCTCAGAGGCTTGACGAACGAGAGGCCCGAACAACAGAATCTTGTGGCGGAACTCGAACACCTCATTACCAGACAATTAGGAGAAGAGGCGGAAGCTATCACCCGGCGTGAAAAGGACGGCTATGAGGCCGTACGTCACCTGGCCCTTTCCGGAGCGGCCAAGAGCGAACTTGAGCAAATCCATCGCCTGATGGCGGAGCTCGATACCGCTGAACAACGGGCGCATTTGCTGCGCGTAGCTGAATCCGCCGGAAGCACGAAAAACACGATCGCCTTGCTTGGACTCGGCGCGTTTCTGCAATTGGCTCTGCTAGCCTTCGTCTACTATCTGATTCATCACGATGTCACAGAGCGACGCCGTGTTGCCAGCGAGTTGCAGAACCGGGGAGAGCTACTCCAGGCTGCAAATAAAGAATTAGAAGCGTTCAGCTATTCCGTATCGCATGACCTGCGCGCCCCGCTTCGTCATATCGACGGTTATGCAGCCCTATTGTCCAAGGCGGCGGATGAAGCCCTCAGCGACAAAGCGCGCCGCTATTTGCAGACAATTTCTGACTCCGCGAAGCACATGGGGCAATTGATCGACGACCTGCTGGTCTTTTCCCGTATGGGGCGCCAGGACATGCTCCGCACGACGATCAACTTGGATCAACTCGTCAAAACCGTTCTTCACGATTTACGTCTTGACTTGCAAGGGCGGACAATCTCCTGGACAATGCACCCGTTGCCTAACGTGTTGGGAGATCCCGCAATGTTGCGCCAAGTGTTCGTTAATCTGATTTCCAACGCGGTCAAGTTCACAGCCACGAGGCCGGAAGCCAAGATCGAAATCGGCGCAATCAGGCGGAATTCAGGTGAAGCCGAATTGTTCGTGCGCGATAACGGGGTGGGATTCGACATGCAATATGTGAATAAGTTGTTTGGGGTTTTTCAGCGCCTCCATCGAGCCGATGAGTTCGAAGGTACTGGAATAGGTCTCGCCAATGTCCGTCGAATCATTCATCGGCATGGAGGAAGGACCTGGGCCGAAGGGACGCCGGATCAGGGAGCCACCTTCTACTTTTCGCTTCCGCTCGCAAGGGGTCTCAAATGACCACGGTCAAACCCATTCTGCTTGCGGAAGACAACCCACGTGATGCCGAGCTTGCACTGGCCGCCATGGAAGAACATCACATCGCCGATAAAGTCGTGGTTTGCCACGATGGAGCCGAAGTCCTCGACTACCTCTATTGTCGCGGCGTCTTCGCTTCCAGGCAGCAGGGCAATCCCGTCGTTGTGTTCCTGGATCTCAAGATGCCCAAAGTCGATGGGCTGGAAGTCCTGAGAACGATTAAGAACGACGTCAAACTGAAACCGATTCCCGTCGTCATGCTTACGTCTTCGCGTGAGGAGCGCGATCTGGCCCAAAGCTATGCCTTGGGCGCCAATGCATACGTCGTGAAACCCGTTGAATTTCACCAGTTCATTATGGCAGTAAAAGAACTCGGTATTTTTTGGGGCGTGATCAACGAACCGCCGCCAGAAGGCTCTGAGCCCAACAAGTAGTCTCTCCACCGAGGACTTGTGAAAACCCCGCTCCGCATTCTCCATCTCGAAGACGATCCCCTCGACGCGGAACTCATTACGAACACCCTGATGAAGGGCAATATCCCCTGTGAGTCTATACTCGTCGACACACCTCAAGCGTTTCTGGCGGCTCTTAAGGAACGCCGGATGGACCTTATCCTGGCGGACTATTCAATTCCCGGCTTCGATGGTATGACGGCGCTTACGATGGCGCACCGGCACTGTCCTGAGGTGCCCTTTCTCTTCGTCTCGGCCACGATCGGGGAGGAACTGGCTATCGACGCCATGCATCAAGGCGCGACGGATTATGTGCTGAAGCAACGGCTCGGGCGGCTGGTACCTTCGGTCCAGCGCGCATTACGGGAGATCGACGCCCGTGCCGAACGGAAACGGGCGGAAGAGGCCCTTCGGCAGAGCGAAAAACAGTTTCGGCAGTCTCAGAAGATGGAAGCGGTCGGTCGGTTGGCCGGAGGGATCGCGCACGACTTCAATAACCTTCTTACCGTCATCATGGGCTATAGCCATGTCCTCTTCACAGAACTCGGTCCCCAACATCCCCTTCGCGGAAAAATCGAAGAAACGCTGAAAGCCGGCGAGCGGGCTGCGACGCTGATTCGGCAACTCCTCACCTTCAGCAGCAAACAATCGCTGGCCCCGCGGATTCTGTCGCTCAATACTGCCGTCACGAGTCTGGAAAGTCTCCTGCGACGCCTTATCGGGGAGGATATCAAACTTGTCAGTCAACTCGATCCAACCAACGGGCAGCTACACGCCGATCAAGCCCAGCTGGAACAAGTCCTGGTCAATCTCGTCGTCAATGCACGGGATGCCATGCCGAAGGGTGGAACACTCACTATCGAAACAGCCCGAGTCGAGCTGACGCGCACTCCGGTCTACCACCTTACCCCTTTATTGCCAGGCCCATATGTTCGGTTGTCCGTCAGCGATACCGGTTGTGGCATGGACCGCAAGACACAATCCCATATGTTTGAACCGTTTTTCACTACGAAGGGGGAAGGGAAAGGCAGTGGCTTGGGCCTCTCCACGGTATTCGGAATTGTGACCCAATGCGGTGGCGCCATCGACGTGACCAGTCGAGTGGGTCACGGCACGCGCTTCGACCTCTATTTCCCGAGCGTCGAGTCCGACGTCATCGCTGCTGCGCCGGCCCAGCCTTCGGGAGAGCCTCAGAAAGGCACGGAAACGATTCTTTTGGTGGAAGATGAGCCTAGCGTGCGGACGCTCGTGCGGGACGAACTGCGGAAGCTGGGCTACAGAGTCATAGAAGCAAAGAACGGGATTGAAGCCTGCCTGCTGGCGACGCAACAAGCCGGATCGTTTCAGCTTCTCCTGACCGACGTCGTCATGCCCGGCATGGCGGGGCGGGAACTGGCACAGCACCTCTCCGTCATCAAACCGGATTTACGAACCCTGTTCATATCAGGCTATATCGATGACGTCGGCATCGTGGCCGGACAAGAAGAGGGCATGAGCAGTTTCTTGCCAAAACCTTTCACGCCCGAGGTGCTTGCCATCGCTGTCCGCAATCTGCTCGATGCCAACGCGGCATCAGACAGAGCAGGGCCATCTCCGTCGACGCCCGTACAAGCCTTGCGCTAATCGTGCCTCGTACTCACCTCGAGGCCGACGTTTCTCTGCCTCGACCTGATTTGACGCTACGCGGCGGTGCTCTCTATACTCGACTTGAGATCCTATGGTACGGGAAATTCGATTCCACAAACGTCCCTTTTTCACTCTGGCCGCACAATCTCTCATGGGTATCATCGTTGTTGTGTTTTTCGGCCTCTCCACGACGACTGCGCAAACTCTTACAGGGGATACACTCGGAGACGGTTTGGTCATTTCAGTCTGGAATCCTCGGACGCAGTGCCCAGATGTTGCGCCGTTGGTCGCCGTCGAGATCGACCCCGATCGCTATCGCTTTGCCGTGCACTACTACCAGCAAGACGGGTTTCCTGAACCTCCGAATATTCGCCAATGGCAAGAACGAACCGGTCACGATTTCGTATTCAACGCCGGGCTTTTTCGTGAGAATTACGCGTATCTCGGGTTGCTGTATGGAAACGGGCGTTCGTTGGGGAGCAAACGGCACTCAACGTGGCTTGGACTGTTTGTGGCGGAACCGGTGGCCGATCGTTCACGACGCGCCCGGGTGTTGGATTTGATCTTCGACACCCTTGACGAACAGAATGTTCCCTATCGGGAGGTGGCCCAGTCGCTCATGCTCCTCGACCGGACTGGAAGAGTGCGTGTGCGTCAAACGGGGAAACGGGCGCATCAGACTCTTGTTGGGGAACTAGGTGATGGACATATTCTTGTCCTCAAGACCACGGAAGTGACATCACTTCATGCCCTTGGGGAATGTTTGCGGGATACGTTTCCAACCCTACGCCAGGTCATGGCCATGGATGGAGGATCTTCTTCCGACATCGCCGTTAGCCCCCCGCTCCGGCAAGCCGCGTCTAAGATGGATGGTGTACACGGCTGGATCCCCCTGTTAGAAGATAGCATCGCATCCCACGTTGGGCTTCCTGCTGTGATCGGGATCAGCCCGCGCAGGGAACAAACCGGCGCCAAGGCTGTGGCGAAATGAGCTTGCGGAGATGTGCGCCGGATTACCGGGGCGCTGATTCGACGGGAAAGCCTGCCGCAAGCCAGGCATTCATGCTGCCGGTCACGTTGTAGACATGGCGGTAGCCCAAGTCGGCCAGCGTTTCTGCTGCTATATTGCTGCGATGGCCGGATTGGCAATAGACCACCAGATGGTCATCCAAGCGGGCTCCGATGTCCCGATGCCGCGCCTGAATTTCCCTGAACTCGATATTCAAATCTGTTCCCGGAATAAATCCGGTCGCATGTTCTTCCGGAGAGCGAACATCGATTAAGATGAAACCCTTCTGCGGCATCGATGGCGCTTTGGTCAAACCGGCGCGCAACTGTTGGACTGTGAGCAAGTAAGAGTGATGGGCCGACACGCTGCTGATCGAGATAGCAGACAGCAGAATCAGACCGATAAGCGTGATGACAGGGCGCATGCTCATGGCGGGGCTCCGTTCAATAAACAGGCCCATGAGTCCTCGGTCGCGGATCATTGTTATCGGTATGATAGAGACCGCACGAGGATCTGGTCAAGTCTCGTCTTCCTCTTCGTGATCGTATTAGGCGGTTGCGCCGATGGGGCAAAATTGATTCAGGAAAGAGAAGACGGAGGAGTCGTCATCTATCCGTTCAATGGCGAGCTGGGATCGATGGTGTCATCGTTTCGGCAGGATGCCCTCTCACTTATGAAGGAAAAATGCGAAGGAAATTACACCATCGTACGGGAAGGGGAAGTTCAGGGCCGCACCCGAATGGCCAGTCCTGTAGATGGTGCACAAGAGATCTTGCAGGAGCGCCGGTGGGGCATGGAGTTTCGATGCAGATAAGCGCAAGGGAGCGACTCAGACACGAGAGCCTTCAGCCCTGTTGTTGTGTCAGATCGTCGATCGTCAGAAGACTGATCAGTGATACCCCTTCCTGCTCGATGCGTGCGCGGCCATCCTGCTCTTTTCGATCCATGATTACCAACGCATGACTCACCACAAGACCTGCCTGCCGAGCCGCTGCAATCGCCTTCAATAGGGATCCACCGCTCGTCAACACATCGTCTACTATCAACGCGCGATCTCCTGAGCGCACGGCTCCTTCAATCAGTTTCCCCAATCCATGGTCCTTCGCGTGCTTGCGCACCACAAAGGTTCGCCAGTCCCGGCATGGAGTCGCTCCGTAGCCATAGTCAGAGATGGTCGTTGCAATGGAGATTGCGCCGATTTCGAGCCCTCCGAGGCAGTCGATCAACACTCCGGACAATGCATCATAGGCCAGATGACCGACAAGTCGGCGTGGCCCGGGATAAGCCATGAGCGATCGACAATCGACATAGAAAGGACTGATCTGACCCGACGCCAACGTGAATCCTTTGGTCGGGTCCCACTTAAACGACTCCGTGTCATGAAATGCCTGGGCGAGGTCGTTTCGTGTGGTCATGATCAATCGTCAGGGAAAACGAGAAAAGGATGAATTCATCGCGAAGGAGGTCCTACGTACAAGAATGGATATTTCATTGATCTGCTCCCTCTTTCACGCTACGGTTCAGTCAGCACAAATCTTGCTCGAACTGACACTCTTAGCAGGACCCTCGCATCGCTGGCGGGCAAGTAGTGGTTGGTCGAGGAGGCAGATCTGTCTTTTCGACGTCCGGAGGAGGCTGAGCCTCACCCGAGCCCATCTTCGTGCGGGGTTCCGACGAAGGATTCGGATGGATCGCACAGCCGGACCAGACCCATGTGACACCAATGAGCAAGATCCACCTCGACAAGCCTGTGACCTCACCGAAAAATGCTGCTGCACGCATACTCGCGCCATCTTGGCATAGCTTGATGGCAAAGTGAAGCAGCAGCCGATGAACCAGATCGCTCGTCATGATCATCAACGAACCTGCCGGTGGTTGATCTTCTTGCTCAGTCTGTGTCTGTTGGCTCTCTCATCACCAACCCTTGCAGAACCGACAGCCCCTGTCGATAGCGTGCTCGTGAAGGGATTTTCCTTCAGCGGAAACACGGTGATATCGCAGTCTGAGCTCGAAGCGGTGACTCAGCCCTACATTGGCCGCTCGCTGACATTGCCCGATCTCGAAACAGTCTCGGCCGCCGTCGCAGATCTTTACAAGCAGAAAGGATACACCCTCGCGACGGCCTATGTTCCTCAACAAGAGATCCGGTTCGGCGTGGTCGCCATTGCGATCCTGGAAGGCCGGGTCGGAGAGATCTTCGTCACAGGCAACCAGCACTATTCGACCGAGTTCATTCGCGCCAGGTTTGCACAAGCGATGGAGGACAAAGTCATCCGGAACGTCGCGCTCGAACGTGCTTTGCTTCTGCTCAACGAGTATCCGGACTTGAAGACGTCCGTGTTGTTGGGGCCGGGCGCCTCGACCGGATCGACCAATGTGTACGTGAAAGCCGAGGACAAGCTGCCGATTCACGCTACGCTGGACTACAACAACTACGGGTTCAGTTCCATATCACGGAACCGGTTCGGCGCAGGTGTTCAGATCGGGAACGTGGTCTTTGACGGGGCAACACTGAACCTCAACGGGATCATGGGCGATCATCCGGACCGGTTGTTGTTCGGTACAGGCGCCTATGCCGTTCCCATTGGAGTTCATGGGACCAAACTGGTCCTTTCAGGATCCACCGGACGATTCGATGTCGGAGCCGAGCTTGCCGCGTTACAGATCCATGGCAGGATCACAACGTACGATATCTCGGTGACCCATCCCTACATCAAGACACGATTTCAGACGCTGATGGCCGAAGCGGGGTTCGCAGCCAAAGACAACCAGCTCTTTACCCTGGGCACCCTTACCGGTGACGACCGAATCCGCATGGCCAAACTCGGCATCAATTACGATCGCCTCGATCTATCCGGCCGGACCTATTTCTCACTCTACGGATTTCAAGGACTCGGCGAGCTGTTGGGCGGGATGGACAACAATGCCCAGCAGACCACAAGACAGGGGGCAGATAACCGGTTTACGAAAGCGAACGTATATGCAGGCCGTATTCAGAGTCTCGGTCACGATGCGCTGCTGGTTGTAAGAGCAAGCGGGCAGGCCACGACAGGACCAGTGGTGGTCATTGAGCAGATGCTCTTGGGCGGCGCGGATTCGGTGCGTGGTTATCAGCTTGGGGAGCGGTTCGTCGACGAGGGCTATACGATTTCAGCTGAGACGCGCGTGCCGTTCTTTCCGTCGGTGCTCGGATCGACGCAAGCGGCAGCCTTTATCGATCATGGCGCTGGTCGGTTGCGAAATCCTCAGCCAGGCGAACAGTCTTTCAGCAGCTTAACCGGTACCGGTGTCGGTTTGCAGACAGAGGTCCCCTATTTTTCAACCAGGCTGCGATTCGACGTCGGATTTCCCCTCGGTCCTGCGCCGAGTGGGGGAACAATCTCCGGAGACCGCTCTCCTATCTTTTACGTGCAGGCCATTGCCCGGTTCTGAATAAACGACGGAGGGACTCATTCCGACCATGGACGAACAATGATCTCTACTACGACTCATTGGACATCATTAAAAGAGCGGCATTTTCTTGCACTTTTTGGGGGTACCCCCTCAGAGGCACACCCTTTGTCTAATGATGCCTTCCCTCGTAACGAGGACACCTCTTATGGAAGGAGCCCACTGGAATGGTGAATCACCTGACCCCTAAACGGGTCACTGTCGGAAGGCGGTGGCGCGGATTTTCAAAACCGCACCGAGTTCTCTGTACTCTTCTTGCCTCATTCCAGATTCTGCTTCCTGGCCTGGCTGCCGCTCTCCCAAGCGAGGGCAACGTGGTCGGCGGTATCGCTGACATTCAGCAGGTCAATCAGAATCAACTGAACATTCAACAGGTTACCGACAAAGCCATTCTCAATTGGAAGAGCTTTTCGATCGCAGCGGATGAAGCGGTGCACTTCGTCCAGCCATCGGTCAACTCTATTGCCTTGAATCGCGTCGTCGGTGTCGATCCCTCCGTCATTCTCGGGCAGTTGCAATCGAACGGTCGCATCTTCCTCTTAAATCCGAATGGCATTCTGTTCGGCGCCGGCGCTCAGATCAATGTCGGCGGTTTGCTTGCCTCGACCTTACAAATTCGTGACGAAGATTTCATGGCCGGGCACTATCTCTTTGCGCAAGACCCGCTCAGAGGGCTCGAGTCTGTCGTGAACCAGGCAACGATCCATGTGTCGGATCACGGATTCGTCGTGCTCGCGGCTCCGGGGGTATCGAACGAGGGAGTGATCGTCGCGAATCTCGGCAAAGTCCTGTTGGGATCTGGACAGGTCATGACGCTGGATCTGATGGGCGACGGCCTCATCAATTACGCGATAAGCGGCAAGATCCTTGATCAGGTCACAGGTCTCGACGGCAAGCCATTCAGCGCTGCGGTGAGCAACTCAGGCACCATTCACGTCGATGGCGGACATGTGATTCTGCAAGCCAAGGCCTCCGGCGACATTTTCTCTTCCGTTGTGAACCAAAGCGGCGTGATCCGGGCCCGGAGTCTCGTGAACCAAGCGGGAGTGGTTCTGCTGGACGGCGGAGACAGCGGACTCGTGCAAGTCGCGGGAACTCTGGATGCGTCTGGTCTATCGACCGGTCAGATGGGCGGACAGGTTTCAGTGCTGGGGCAAACCCTCGAACTTGGAGACTCCGCCAGAATCAATGTTTCCGGTGACATCGGTGGAGGCACTGCCCTCGTCGGCGGGAATTACGAAGGCGCGGGACCGGAACCCAATGCGACATCGACAGTGGTCGCAGCCGGTGCCAGCATCAAGGCCGATGCCGTCACACAGGGCGATGGCGGAAACGCGATCTTATGGTCCGACGGTCATACGGGTTTCGCAGGCGATATCTCGGCAAAAGGCGGACAGTCCGGCGGGAACGGCGGGTTTGTTGAAGTGTCGAGCAAACAATCACTGGGCTTCGGCGGACGAGTTGATACATCGGCGCCGCTCGGACAAACGGGGACTCTCCTGCTGGATCCGAGCGATATTACCATCTCAACGGCAGCGAACTCCAACATTACTCCGGGTCCGACCTTTACCGGGACAGCAGCAACGTCAAACCTGAATGTCACGACGCTGCAGACAGCCCTCGGTACCAACAATGTGATCGTCGATACGACGAGTCCGTTTGCAAGTGCGGGTAACATCACCGTGTCGAATTCTGTCACGTGGGCGAGCGCAAACTCTCTCGATCTCCGCGCACACAACAACATCACAGTGAACGCCGGCATCTCGTCGACCGGCTCGGGGATCCTGCGTCTCATCGCGAACCAGGATGGAGTAGGCGGTGGAAATGTCGCTCTCAATGCGGCAATCTCGGCGCGCCTCGGCGGGATCCAGATCTCCGGAATGGACGTGACCACCGCTGCGGCGGGAACAATCACTACCACCGGCCTGGCCAATCAGAATGCCGGTAATGTCACTATCAACGCCACCGGGGCTGTGAATCTGACCGGTGCCGTCACCGCGAACGGGGGAACGGCAGGGGCCGGAAATCCGGGTCAGTCGGCCGGCACGGTGAACATCACCGGCGCAACGGGTGTGGCGACCGGCACGATTACCGCGAGCGGATCCGCGGGCAGTGGCGCCAATCAAGCAGGCGGCAATGCCGGGACGATCAGCATCACAAATACGACCTCCGGCAATCTCACGACCGGAGCGCTCACGGCGCGGACAGGCAATGCGGACGGAAGCGGGACAGGCGGGGCAGCCGGCAGTATCACAGTCACACACAACAACGCGGGAGCGGGTGCCTTTCTGAACACTGGAGTGATTAATACAGTGGGTGGTTTTAATGGAGATGGTGGAACGATCGCTCTCTCCTCGCAAAGTGGATTGCAATTTACCGCCGGAGCCACAATTCAGGTGAGCGGCGGCACGGCACGCCCGGATACCTCAGGTCGCTCCGGTGGGGCCGTAACCCTCTTAGGTCAAACGGTCACCACGACGGGTGCAATCACGGCATCGGGCAGCAACGGCAACGGTGTTGACCAAGCGGGCGGGAATGCCGGTTCGATTACAGTGACCTCCAGCGGGACGATGAATCTTTCCGCCGGCGCTCTCACCGCCAGCGGCGGCAATGCCGGCACCGGTGATGCGGCGGGCGGCAATGCCGGCACGATCAACCTGGCGAACAATTCAGCGACCACGGGCGATCTCACCACCGGGGCCTTGACGGCGCGCACCGGCAATGCTGCTGGCACTGGATCGGCTGGTACAGCCGGCAGTGTGACGGTCACGCAGGACAATGCTACGGTTGGGGCGACCTTGCAAACTGCCGCGATCAATGTGAGTGGTGGCACGAAAGGCGCCGGTGGAGCCGTTGTGCTCAACTCAGCAAGTAACGTCAACGTCACGAGTACGATCACAGCATCCGGCGGGGCTATAGTCGCTGGGGGGACTCATGCAGGAACGGCTGCTGGCAACATCACCGTCACCGGCGTAGACCGTTCCATCACCGGAACAATTACCGGTAGCGGGGGTGCGGCCGTGGGAACCGATCAAGCAGGCGGCAATGCCGGAACTGTGTCGATTACCGGGACCGGGACACTCGCGACTCCTGGAGGAATCACCGCCAGAACAGGGGCGGCGACCGGCACTGGAGCGGGAGGTACAGCGGAATCTGTGACGCTCACTGGCACAACCGTGAACTCCGGCGCTCTGAACGCCTCTGGACAGGCCAACGGTGCCGGTGGGAACGTGACCATCACCTCCACGGCGGGAGCCGCCACCCTCACCACCGTGACGACCTCCGGAGGTACGGCAAATGCCGACACCGCTGGCCGTAATGCGGGCGCGGTAACCCTCACGAGCTCCGGGAACGTCACAACCACCACGCTCACTGCCAGCGGTTCTGCCGGCAATGGGGCAAACCAACTCGGCGGGAACGGTGGGACCATCCAAGTGGCCTCGACCAACGGGGTCACGACCGGGAACTTGGCAGCAAGTGGCGGCAATGCGGGAACAGGGACGGCCAACGGCGGGACTGGCGGGACGATCGCCGTGACGAATAGTGGGGCAGGCAATGTGTCTCTGGGCACGGTTACTTCGCGGACCGGGAACGCGATCGGCACAGGATCAGCAGTAGCGGGGTCGATCAGCGCCACGAACAGCGCAGCCGGAGCGTTCTTACAGACCGGGACAATCGATACGCGCGGTGGGAACAACGGGACGGGAGGCTCCGTGACCCTCTCATCGGCAGGGGCACTTCAGTTCTCCGCAGCATCAACCATTCAAACAACGGGCGGCACCGCCCTCGCTGGGACGGGCGGCAGCAATGGTGGAGAAGTGAACCTTTCTGGTCTGACTATCACGACGACTGGCGTGGTCACCGCATCGGGCAGCGCGGGGAATGGCGCGAACCAAGCTGGCGGCCATGCTGGCAACATTACCGTGACGTCCAACGGCACACTCAATACCTCGGCTGGCGCCCTCACCGCGAGCGGCGGCACCGCCGGCACTGGAAATGCCGCGGGTGGCAACGGTGGCGTGATGAGCCTCACGAACAATTCTGCGACGACAGGCGACATCACCACCGGCGCGTTGACGGCCCGCAGTGGTAACGCAATCGGCACGGGCACTGCGGGAGGTGCGGGCAGTATCAGCGTCACTCAGAACAATGCCACGGTTGGTGCCACGCTCCAAACAGCCGCCATCGACGCACGAGGCGGCAACAAGGGGGCAGGCGGAGCGGTGCAGTTGAACTCGGCGAGCAACGTCGATATCACGAGCACAATCCGAACGACTGGGGGCGCGGCAATTGCCGGGGCCACTCATGCTGGGACCGCTGGCGGGAACGTCACAATCACGGGCGTGAACCGCACGGTCGCCGGACTGATCACGGCCAGCGGCGGGGCAGCAGTCGGCACCGACCAGATCGGAGGCAACGCTGGCGCGGTCTCGATCACTGGCACCGGCGCACTCACCACGACAGGCGGGGTCACGACCAGAACTGGGGCAGCAAGCGGCATCGGTGCAGGGGGGGCGGCAGGGTCCGTGACACTGATTGGCTCCGCAGTGAGTTCCAGCGGGGTGAACACATCCGGACAAGCGAACGGGGCCGGCGGGAACGTGACCGTAACCGCTACGACCGGCACCACGACTCTTACCACCGTGACAACCTCCGGTGGCGCGGCCAATGCGAATACCGCTGGCCGCAATGCTGGAACGATCTTGGTCACTGGCGCTGGCAATCTGACCGCCACGACGATCACTGCGAACGGTAGTAACGGAAACGGTGCCGATCAAGCAGGTGGTAACGGCGGGACATCTACCGCTACGTCAACTGGGGGCAATATCACGGTCGATACCGTTTCGACCGTCGGCGGCAGCGGTCTGGCTGGAAACGCCAATGGTGGCAATGGCGGCACGGTTTCGCTGAACGCGGGCGGTGCCATGCCGACGATCACGCATCGAGATATTTCGACGACTGGAGGGAACCATTCGGGGATCGGGACAGCGGGAGATGGCGGCAACGTCAGCCTGGCCGATGCCGTGCTTCTCTCAGCGGACACAACGATTACAGCGCGCGGCGGGAGCGCGGGATTAAGCGCCGGTGGGAACGTCACTTTCAACAACATCATAAACGGAGCCCAGAGTCTCACACTCAATGCCGGCACTGGCAACATCGCTATCAACGGTGTCGTCGGCGGAGTCACGCCGCTCACGAACCTGACGATCGCCAATGCCGGAAATGTGACGTTTGGGAACAACGTGACGACAACAGGGAGTCTGCTTCAATCAGCCGGAACCGCCACCACCACGTTGAACGGTGCAACCGTGGGTGGCAATCTCTCGCTGACGACCGGCGCGATCACCTTGGCGACTGCGCCCGTCTCGGTCACCGGCGGTCCGATTGCATTAACGGCAGTCAATAGCGTCAGTCAAAGCGCCAATCTGACGGCCAGTGGTGTGAATCCCATCACCGTCATAGCGACAGGAGGTTCGATCACGATGGCAGCCGCTGCAACTACCACAAGTGGCACGGGGGTCATCAACTATACGAGCGGAGGGAATGTGACGCTGGGGTCGCTCAGTACGGGCGGAGGCATAAACGTCATCGCTAACGGAGGGTCTGTGCTCAGTGCAGCGGGATCGGGGACCAACGTGACCGCCGGTGCTGCCTCGACATTGCAGGCCTTTAACGGTGTCGTCGGCACACAAGCGGCACCGGTGACAGTCAATGTCAATCCAGGCACACTCAGCATTCGCGCGACTACCGCTCTCGCAGGAATTTCGGCTTTCCTCACCGGCACCGTGCTCCCAGGCAATGCCCTCACGCTGTTGAACGTACCGCCGGGCCTCGTTTGTTTCAACGGCTGTCCCGTTCCTCCTAACAATGATCCCCTGGCCGGTCTTAATGGAGCGATTCCTTCGTTCAACATTGATTCGGTTGTGCCGTGGTATGTGCAAGAGCCCTCAGATCCTCCGATGATCAGCGTTTTCGCAAGCTATCTGTCCAAATCCCTCTTGGCGGAACCGGAGGTGAACGTACAGTCGAGTGAGAAGAGTGTAGGTCGAGAAATTCCGCCCTGCTTCCCGGCAAGCGCCTGCAAGCCGGCCGCAACTTCGCTCACGACTCTCGTGGAAGGGAATGGTGCCGACGTCCGTTGAGCGGCGCGGCAGACATTTTCTTTCTGCGCAGCGGTCGTCCGGTTGGATACTCCCCCACGACTCTCAGGAAAACCGAGTCACCTGTTCGTGCAGCAGGTCTGCTACCATCGAAAGATCAAACGGCCAGGCATACCGCAACTCGACTCCCGGATACTCTCGGCGCAGCCGCTCAAGAATTTCCGGAATTTCGATCTCCGAATGCGAGCCGCCCGGCGTGAACATCGTCGTGGCGACGGTAATATGCGTCGCACCGTTTTTGATGAGGCCTTCTATCGATTCTTCCAAGGTGGGCGCGCAAAACTCATTGTAGGCCACGGCAAAAAGCGTATCTCCCAGAGTGGCTCGCAACTGAGCGGCCACGGCCTCAAGCCCTGATTGATAGGGGTCCGACTCCGGCGTCCTTGGCCAGTGACGGATTCGTGTGTCCAACTCGTGTTCCTCTGTCGATACCGGCGTGCCTGCCGCACGCCGCGCTCCTTCCAATCGTTTCAGTTGCGTAACCAACTCCTGGGGGCAACCCTTCGGAATGCCCCCGTGCCCCACTAGAATCACTCCCCGGACGACCGTCGCCATTAGCGGCTCCTTTCTTCATACACAGATGCTACACGTGATTGCGCAACATGAGTTCCTTCGGATGCGGATTGAGATACACCTGCTCGCGAATATAGCGCACATCAAAGATCCGGACATAGTGCTTGATCAGTGTCAATGGAACAGCCAAAGGCGTCAGTCCTCGATGATAGTCGGCGATCACGCTCTGCAACTCGGCCTGCTCGTGAGTGTCGAGTCGATCTTTGAAATACCCCAGGATATGATGGAGTACGTTGACGTGCTTCCGCACAGTCGCTTTCACGGCCAGTGTTTTCATGAATCGTCCCCCATACCGGTGTGCGAGTTCCTTTGGACGGGACTGGTCCGCCTGACCGATCAGCCGCCCGAGCATCTCGCATTGCTGCGGATGATGAGCCAAAAGCACATATTTGTGTATTGTGTGGAACTGCACCAGTGAGTGTCGTGTGAGTCCGTTCCGAAGGAGGTCCTGCCAGCGGCGGTAACAGAACACCCGTTCGATAAAATTTTCCCTGAGAGCAGGATTGCAAAGCCGTCCCTCTTCCTCGATCGGAATCAGGGGAAACTGCTCAATAAATGCTCGCGCGAACAACCCAGTTCCGTTCTGGTTGGATATCCCGTGCTCATTGTAGATTCGAACCCGCTCGATCCCGCAACTCGGGGAACCCCTCTTAAAGACGTAACCGGATAAATCAAGCTTCTTGAGTTCCTCAATGCAATTTGTGGCCATTGTCTCCAGCGCGTGCGAGTGATCTATTCTGCTCTCGATCGTCTCAAGTCTGGGGTTCTGAGGATTGCCGACCAGCCGCATCGCCTCACGAGGCGTTCCCAATCCTGCCTCGACTTCCGGACAGATCGGCACCCATTCGATATAGGAGCCGAGCACATCGGTCAGAAACCGGTCGCGTTTGTGCCCGCCGTCGTATCGAACCTCATCGCCGAGGAGACAACGACTGATGCCGAGACGGAGCGGTGCCGTTGCAGCGACAAGCGATGGGTATCGCTTGTGTTCAGGCGGGTAACTATCGTGCTGGCTTGCCATGTTGCCCCATCTCGCCCTTATAGAGTTTTTCGCCGGCAATACGGGTGACCGCAATCTCGCGCAGACTTCCGTCACCCTTCACGCCGAGTTTCACGGCAGTGCCCGCCTCCCCGCGAACCATTTGTACGACTTGTTCGTATGTTTTACCGCTGACTGCCACATCGTTCACCGTGACTATTTCATCTCCAGGCTTGAGGCCTGCCTGCCGTGCAGGACCTTCGGGATGCACATGGGACACGTACAACGAAGCTGGATTGCCGATTCGTTCAGCTCCGACACGCAGCGACACGCCGATCACACCATTCAGCGAAGTGCCATCACCTCCTTGCGGCCGTTGGGTTTGACTTCCTGACTGGTCCTGCTCTTCAGCTGCCTGCACCGTGTTCGTCTTCCCGGATATTTGGCCCATCACGACAGTCAGCAAGCCCAGGAGTAGTGCAGTTGTGATAGTGAGCTTCTTGGTCATCATGTGAACACCTCCTTGTGAAGCACGGAATCTATGTAAGTCCTAAGCACCCAGAATTTCGCGAACAGTATGAATAGAGATGAGCCGATCGCCGATGCAGCGGAATTCATGTAGTCCGAAGATTCGAGCCACCGGTGTCACTCTACCAGGAAAACGCAAGCGTGCGCAGGTCGATACTCAGTCAGCGGAGTCATGCTATGCCCTTCTTTCCCCATCCGTCATGATCGCCCGCAGGGCCGGCTCCAGAGTCGGGTAGAGAAAGACGTATTCCCCGGAGAGCGCCTTCGCCGGATTGACCCGTTGGCCCGTGGTCATGAGCGCTCCGAACTCGCCCAATGCCGCGTGGAGCGCGAAGCCTGGAACCGGCAGCCAGGACGGTCGGCGGAGAACTCGTCCGAGCACCTGGCAGAACCGGTTCATTGTCACAGCCTCGGGAGCCACGGCATTGACAGGACCAGAGATGCTTGCCGTCGCGAGCAGCCACTGGATCAATCCGATGTGATCGTGCCGATGGATCCATGATACCCACTGAGTTCCCGGCAAAATGGGACCGCCTGCAAAAATCCGGAACGGCAAAAGCATCTTCGGCAAGGCGCCGCCGTCTTTTTCGAGTACCATTCCTGTCCGCAACAGGACGACTCGCAGACCGAAATCCGCAGCTCGAAGCGCCTCTGCTTCCCATGCCAGGCAGAGGTCGGCCAAAAAGCCCTGGCCGCGCGCAGCGCTCTCATCGAGCACACGATCATCACTGGCTCCGTAGTAGCCAATGCCGGAAGCGTTGACCAGGGTCTGGGGCTTCGAAGTGCGGCGCAACATGGAGTCCACCAGCAGACGAGTGGTGAGAACCCGGCTTTCCGTAAGGAACTGCTTTCGAGCATCGGTCCAGCGCCCATGGGCAATAGGCGCACCAGCGAGATTGACGACGGCATCGACACCTTCGAGACACTGTTCCCAAGATCCTGCCTCTCTGCCATTCCACTCGACGACTGTGACGGTTGATCCACACGATCGTTGGGCCTCCTCCTTCCTTCTCGTAAGGAGAATAACCTCATGTCCTTCCTGACAGAGCGCAGCACTTAGGGGCCGACCGATAAAACCCGTTCCTCCGCTGACCACGATTTTCATGAATTCCTGTTCTCTGGTGAGGCCGAACAGACCAATTCTCTAGCGCATGCCCGCGCCCTTGCAAGGGATGGATTTTACTCTTGAAGGGAACCGAGGGGCAAAAGGGAGAGCAGAATTTGGTGCGAAGCCGTGATTTGGTTTGGACGACAATTCAGCCCTATCAACGCTGCCGCTCGTTTCACAGCTTTTGGGTCAGGAAGCTTACGAGCAGTCGTTTCATCCGAATCTCTCGGTGAGGTGGTCAAAAGTCCGAATCGTAGGCAGTGCCAGCATGAGAGGCAGAACGTCAGCATGGAATTAGCGTGCAGGCATCAAGGCAACGTCGCTTTAGCAATAAGGACATCCTACCAGTAGATAGTGTATGCCGCCCAACGTCGATAAATGCGCGTTTCCATCCGAGGTATGTACTGGTGATCTTAGGACGGGCGACTAACAATCAGTATGTTGACCTGGAGGAAGGTTATGAGCAACCAAGCCCAAATCCCAAACGCTAAGGAGCTGAGGATGATGCGGTCAATGGCGTTCATGGTCGTTCCCTCCTTTCGGATAGAGAACTCATCAGTGTATTCGATCCGTACGGTTTGTCTGTGTGCTCCAGTACCCTCATGATCGCGACGGTCCGTCGCATTTGGCGACCGTTGCATTTTCGACGGATATGGCTTAGCGCGTGACCTGCTCATCGCTCATTTGTTCTTCGGCTTCCAATTCCGTGCACGCAGTTGTGCCTCGGCGATCTGATCGGGTTCCATCCGTTTTGCGAGCGCATCCTGCAACATGGCACTGGCCTTCGCACCATTCGCTGCCCCCAGGCTGTACCACATATAAGCCTGGACATAGTCCTGTGGTACCCCGTCCCCACGCTCATACATGAGGCCAAGTCTCCTCTGCGCTAATGTATTGCCCTGATTTGCGGACAGTCGATACCAGTACACAGCTTTCTTGAAATCCTGCAGAATGCCGCGTCCGTAGTCATACAAGATTCCCAGATTGACCTGAGCCTCAGCGTGACCTTGGACGGCAGCTTTCTCGTACCACTGCCACGCTCTGGCATCATCTTTTGGAACGCCCTGGCCGTTGCCATAGAGCAGGCCGATGTTGTACTGCGCGTCAGCATGTCCTTGCTCAGCCAACGATTGCCACTCACGCAAGGCTGTTGCATAGTCACCGCGTCGATAGGCAGCTTCGCCTGCTTTGAAGTCCGCCAATGCAGGTGTGACAAAACAAACGGCACACAGTACAAGGCAAATAGCGAATCGAAGCGATAGGATTCCGGCGTTGCTCACAGGATAACTTCTCCAGGTTTCTTCAGTGACAGTTACGTATCATGCCGGAATCGGGTGTGTAGGTGATTCGATACGAGATTCTCCACCGCACGCGACTACCTTCCTGTTCATCGTACCATCACTTCGCGCATTCCGACCTCTCCCGATTCGTTGGATACCCCGGTCAAGCTGCGGGACTGCTGTACGTCTTTCTTCATTCTCGTGAGGAAGCCAACTCGTTAGTCCTTTCCTGCAGCGCGAAGCATATACGCGCAATGGGTAAATGCCGCTTTCCCACTAACTACAATCATCCCAGAAATCATTCCTTTCAGGTGGAGCCGAACAGATTCATTCTCTTGCGCAGGTCTTCGTACGAGACGGATTCTACTCTTGAATAGTTCTGTGGAGCAAAAGAGGGAGGAGTGGTGCCGAAGGCGGGATTTGAACCCGCACACCCTTGCGGGCGCTAGACCCTGAATCTAGTGCGTCTGCCAGTTTCGCCACTTCGGCATATCGTGAGAGATGTGAGATTATCGTGAATTAATCAGGTCTCCGTCAAGCAAGCGGTTTCGATTACCGAGGGTCCGACTCCCGTGAGGCCCACAGTCCGGCTATGGCAATGTCGCGACGGTTACCGCTAATGACAATCCTCTCATTGACGAGCCCGGCGGCGCCGAGGAGCGGTGCCGCCGCGATCCATGGTGCCTCGTCGGCGATCAGGACATCGAACCTGACGCGATTGAACAGAGGGTCGCTCAGTACTCGCGATGCGGTGGTGACTACGAGTCGTCGGTTTTGCACGAAGGACTGGCGATTCATGTCTTCTTCTGCTGCGAGTAGTTCTCGGATCTTTTTCGTTCCGCCCAGCCGGACAATCTCTTCTTTGAGTTCGTCAAACTCCGGCCGCATGTCTTTCGGCACGGCCGCCTCCGGTACGAGCTCATCGACGTGCGCCTTGGCGACATTCAGTTCCTTTCTCAGTTCAGCGCATTGAGTCTCATATAACTCGAGATATTGATGCAGCGACTCGACATTTTTCCCGACAACCTGAAGGCTGAGCCGCTGGAAGAGCGGAAGGTTTTCATACTCGGCTAGAGTGGTCTGCACCTCTTTGATCTTGTCTTGCAGGTCGCTGACCTGCGTCAGCAATCGCCATTCTAGTAGACGCACCTCTTCGAGATCCTTTTGCTTCTGTCCCTTGTAGGCCAGGATGGGCGTCAGCTCTCGGAATCGATCGTACTTGCGACGGAGCGCGGCCTTATCCGCGCGAGATTTGGCATAGAACTGATGCATTTGCGCTTCGAACCCAAGTTCATGAATCCCGATTCCCTCAACCTGTTGAGCCAGTGACATTTCATAACGGCTCACCCAGGTTTTATACATGAGGCCGACGGATTTCATGGCTCGCGCGATGGTTCCGGTGAGGGCATCCGCAGCATGGTGATCGGCACAGACGACCAGGATGCGTTTATTCGCGCGGATCTGTTCGATCGCGAGAGCAGCCAATCGCTGTCGTCGCGCGGAAAGCTCGTCTGTCCAGACAGTCGTGAGGATAGTCGATCCGGTCTCTGACCCGGAAAGTTCTCCCGCACTGGTCGTCACATCAAGGAGAGTTGCCAAACGGTCTGCCGTTCCGAGTCGGTAAGTATCGGGCTGGGCAAGCATGTTGTGCAACCGCATATTCCATGTGGCCAGAAGCCCTGCTCGGTCGGGAACCACCGTGACATCCGTGCAGGACTGTCCGATGGCATCGAATGTCTGCGCCAGGGCCACGTTGCCCTGGTTAGCGAGCACAATGCCCTCGGTTGGCTCCGTATCGTCAGAAGGGATGATCGAAAAAGGGGTGTCATGCTCGATGAACGCCCCTTGCGGGAGCGTCAACTCGTACAGATGAAGCATGCCGGCAGTGTGAACAAGGCGGCCCGCAACTCTGTTAATTGGCTGGTCATGCGCTGTGTCAGTCACCCGTTTCTGTTCTGCTTCAAGCAGGAGCACCCATGTTTCGAGTAGGTCTCGCGCGGTCATAAGATTCATTCGGGAGGTTCGATTTTCCTGGCGGTCGCCATCATACGGTCGGTTCATGACACCTGTCTAGCCAGCCGGGAGGTGCGCACTCGCGCACGATTGTTCCGCAAACCGTTCCAGGCAAGAACCGGCACATTGCGAATTGACTTTTCGCTGATCCCCCAGTATTCTCATTTTCTTTCAAACAGAAGGAGTTAGGGGCATGAAAGTCATTCTACAAGAAACGATGGAAGGAGTCGGACATCTCGGAGATCTCCTTGATGTGAAGGATGGATATGCTCGAAATTTTCTGCTTCCGCGCAAAAAAGCGATCCTGGCTGACAGTCGCAGTATCAAGGCCTTTGAGCATATCAAACGCGTAGCGGGCGAGAGGGCGAGAAAGGAAAAGTTGGAGATCGAAACCCGTGCCAAGAGTATCTCGGCCGTGTCCCTCACGGTGCAGGCTCAGGTCGGCAAGGACGACAAGATGTTCGGGGCGGTCACGACCAAAGATATTGCGGAACGATTGACGGAACGGGGATTTGCAGTGGATCGACGCAAGATCCAGCTAGATCATCCGATTAAAGAACTCGGTACTTTCACGGTGCCGATCAAGCTTCCACGGGACGTGACTGCAACCGTGTTGATCCATGTCGTGAAGAAGCAGGAAGCGGAAACGGCTTCCGCTGAAGCGTAAAGAGGGAACGAGCTTTCATGAACGAGGTGATCGGTTCGTTAGACGCACTTAAAGCCACAGATCCGGATGTCCATGCCGCAATTGTCGCCGAGGAAGAGCGGCAGCGCGATAAGCTGCTATTGATCGCCTCGGAGAATTTCGCCAGCCCTGCCGTCCTGGCCGCTCAGGGTTCCATCATGACCAATAAGTACGCCGAAGGGTACCCGGGAAAGAGGTACTACGGCGGCTGTCAGCACGTAGATACCGTGGAGGACCTTGCTATCCAGCGGTGCAAGGAGATTTTCGGCGCGGAGCATGTGAATGTGCAGCCTCACTCAGGGTCACAAGCCAACATGGCGGCGTACCTGTCCGTGTTGAAGCCAGGCGACACCATCCTGGGTATGGACCTCGCCCAAGGGGGGCACCTCACACACGGCAGCAAGGTGAATTTTTCCGGGATTCTGTTCCGTGTGTTTTCCTACGGTGTCGACCGTGAGACTGAGACCATCAACTATGATGCGGTGCAGAAGGTGGCGGAGGAATGCCGACCGCGCCTTCTCGTCGTAGGTGCCAGCGCCTATGCGCGCACCTTCGATTTTCCACGATTCCAGCAGATTGCTAAGTCGGTCGGCGCCTATCTGCTGGTCGACATCGCACACATCGCAGGGCTGATCGCCGCCGGTCTCCATCCGAATCCTGTTCCCTATGCAGACTTTGTCACTACGACTACGCACAAAACTCTGCGGGGACCTCGAGGCGGCGTTGTCATGTGCAAGGCCGAGCATGCCAAAGCGGTCGACAAATTCATTTTCCCAGGAATACAAGGCGGCCCCCTGATGCATGTGATTGCCGCGAAAGCCGTCGCGTTTAAGGAGGCCCTCGCACCGGGGTTTACGCGTTACCAGCAGCAGGTCATTGCCAATGCGAAGGTGCTGGCCCAAGGGCTTCTCGATCGCGGGTACAAGATCGTCTCCGGCGGTACGGACACGCACCTCATGTTAATGAATCTGACCAACAAGGGTATTACAGGGAAAGAAGCGGACGCGGCCTTAGGTTCTGCCGGGATCATCGTGAACAAGAATGCTGTACCCTACGATGAGAAACCGCCGGCTGTCGCCAGTGGTATTCGACTGGGGACTCCGGTCGTTTCTACCCGCGGGATGCGGGAAGCCGAGATGATGGAAATTGTCGGCTTGATCGACCGGGTACTGCAGCACCAGCACGACCCCGCGATGCTCGAAAAAGTCCGTATCCAAGCCAAAGCACTCTGCGGCCGTTTCCCGATCTTTCATACGTACTAAACCGCAACAGACGGGGCAGGATTATCACTTGTGAAATGTCCGTTTTGTGACGAACTCGAAGACAAGGTTGTTGACTCGCGCATGGCGAAGGAAGGCGAGGTTATTCGTCGCCGGCGCGAATGTCTCGGCTGCAAGCGCCGGTACACCACCTATGAACGTGTCGAAGAAATTCTCCCTATGGTCGTGAAGAAGGATGGCCGCCGGGAGTCATTCGATCGTACCAAGATTCTCGCCGGTCTCAAGAAGGCCTGCGAAAAACGGCCGATCAGTACGGCCACCATCGAGGCCGTGACGGATCGCATCGAAAAACGAGTTCAGGAAATGGGTGAAACTGAAATCGAGAGCCGAGTCATAGGCGAAGAGTTGATGAAAGAGCTTCATCAACTTGATCAAGTCGCCTATGTCCGTTTTGCCTCTGTCTACCGAGAGTTCAAGGACATTGAGCAGTTCATGGACGAACTGAAAACGTTGGCTCAGCAACGCCGGGAGCGGTGAGGGCCGCGCAGGACCACTCCTCCCTTCTTCGTCGTTCTTTCCCTGTCATACGACTGTTTTGACGTCACTCTGGTGAGTGTCGGGGTTTGTAAGCGTCATGATACCGGCAACCCAATCAAAGTCTCCCAGACGGCCACCTAAGACCGGCGCGTCGAGCAGCACGCATGTGGCGATTATCGGCGCGGGCCGTGGTGGCACGGCGCTGATGGAGATCTTAGCTACGGACCCGCTGGTAAAAATCGTGTGCGTCGCCGAAGTCAAGGCAAATGCACCCGGCATCCAACTGGCAAAACGGCTTGGTATCCCAGTGACCCGCGATTACCGCCGGCTGTTGGAACTTGAGCGAGTGGACCTCATCATCGACGTGTCAGGAAATGTCAAGGTCTGGGAGTTACTCCAGGACTTCCACCGGATGGGCGTGACCATTATCGGCGGAGCCAGCGCCAAATTTATGTGGGAACTCATCGAAGCCCGAATCCGTGCCACGTCGGAGATCGAGAAAACCTTGAACAAGTATCAATCGCTCTATCGATTGTATGTCAAAGAAACCGGCGTGGCGGTGACAGAGGAACGGACGCGCATTGCCTGCGAGATGCACGACGGTCTTGTGCAGAACCTGGCCGGGGTGAATTTCAAGCTGGATCTGAGTCTGCAGCTGATTCGGAAAGATCCGAAAGCCAGCTTGGCCATCCTGCGCGAAAGCAAAGCTCAGCTCAAGCTGGCCATCCAGGAGGCGCGCCAAGTCATCTTCAATCTGCGTCCCCTTCACTACGACAAGATGGAACTGCTCCCAGCCTTGACGAACTATCTTACTTCCTACGAGACCCAGTATCATATCAAGACACAATTTCGCGTATCAGGCGACGAACAGATTTTATTCCCGCGGACCAAGATCTTTCTTTTTCGTATTGTGCAGGAAGCCTTGAGCAATGTGGAGAGGCACGCGAGAGCGACTCGGGTCAGCGTGGCGCTCGACATTGACCCCGAGCGTCTCAGGGTCACTATTGGGGACAATGGCGTAGGATTTGATATGGACACCGTGCTGCGCGATCCGGATAAGTGGGACCATTTCGGGATTCGTGGAATTCTGGAACGGGCTCGACTCGTGGGCGGTGAAGGTAAAATAGAATCTAAGAAAGGGCGTGGCACAACGATCGTCGTCAACATTCCCCTCGTCAAGAAGGAGACGGCAGCGTATGGAAAAAATTAAAGTACTCATCGCAGACGACCATCGCGTCGTACGCGAAGGGCTGGCATCGATCCTCAAGACGAAAGACGATATTCATATAGTCGGCGAAGCTCAGGATGGCATGGAAGCGGTCGAGAAGGTGAGGACGTTGGTTCCCGACGTCGTGCTGATGGATGTGAGCATGCCCCGAATGGGCGGAGTCGAAGCGACGAGACACATCAAGCGAGAATTCCCTCACATCGGAGTCGTGGCGCTGACGATGTATGATGAACAACAATATATCTTCGATCTGGTACGTGCCGGCGCTACGGGGTACCTCTTGAAAGATTCAGAATCCTCTCAGATCGTTGCCGCTATTCGTGCGATCTACAAAGGCGAGTCATTGATTCATCCATCCGTCGCGAGCAAGATTTTGGCGGAGTTTTCGTTGATGTCACAGAAGAAGGGGAAAAAACCAGGGTGGGTCGAGCACGATCTAACGGAACGGGAAATTACGGTTCTGCGTTTGGTCGCGGATGGCAAAACAAACAAGGAAATTGCCAATAACTTGGACCTGAGCGAAAAGACCGTCAAAAATCATGTGCGAAATATTTTCCATAAGCTGCAAGTATACGACCGCACACAAGCAGCCATCCTAGCCATACGGAAAGGGCTCATCGAGTTGGATCCCCGACCGTAGTTGGTTGCGGCCACCGAAGAAAACGTTCTGTCAACAGACAGGGTGCAGTTCTTACTCAATCAGCCGTTCACCCTCGACGTATTGCCACCAGCGAACAGATCGGAAACCATTTCTGTCGACTTTCGGTACTAAATCATAGTCCTAATATTCCAAAGTAAGGCGCCTTAATCTGTTAAAATCGGGCTGCGAATTCCGATTCAATAATCATTGAAATGTCACAGGTGTCATGTTTTTACAACATGACTCAACGCTGACTCACAAAATAATTTATCTCGAACAATCAGCTATTTACAACCATTTCTGGCTATAATATTTGCTGGCACACGAGTTGCTGATACACCCTGTGTAATTTACTGAGGTGATTGTGTGAGGGCTCAACAAACCTTAATGAGTGCAGTAAGTTGTGCAGGGGTTGGGCTCCACTCCGGACAGCCTGTCACTCTCACGCTCAAGCCTGCCCCAACAAATACAGGCGTTGTCTTTGTAAACCGCAACGGCAAAGATGGAGCTTCTCTTGCGGCTTCTATTAAGCATTTGGTGCCTACGGAACTCTGTACCGCTATAAGCGGGAATGGGTTTCAAGTAAAGACGATTGAACACGTCTTGGCTGCTTTAGCAGGGCTCGACATCGATAATGTATATGTGGAACTTGATGCCGCTGAGGTTCCAGTCATGGACGGCAGCGCGGCGCACTTCGTTCGCTTGATTCAGTCAGTTGGAATCAAATGCCAGAGTCGGCGGCAGCCCTTTCTCAAAATTACAAGGCCCCTCGAAGTGGTTGACGGAACTCGTCGAGTTCGCATTGAACCGTCCTCTACTACCAAGGTTACCTATTCCATTTACTACAATCATCCTCTGATCCAGGCTCAGACCTTCGTCTATGAGCATTCAGCTTATGCATTTGAGCGTGAAATCGCGGATGCTAGGACATTCGGATTCTTAGGGGAAGTGGAAGCCCTTTGGGCCCGTGGGCTTGGCCAGGGCGGAAACTTAGACAATACAATCGTTCTTTCTCAAGACGGCATTCTCAATGAATCTGGTCTTCGCTTTGCCAATGAATTTGTGCGACACAAGATCCTGGATTTGATCGGGGATTTTTCGTTGCTCGGCGTACCCTTTATCGGGCATTTGATCGCCGAATGCTCGGGGCACGCGTTACACACACGCCTTGTTCAACAGATCCTTACCCACTCCGATAGCTGGGTGCTGCTCAACGCCGATGAAACAGTCGCCACATCAGAGCCTCGTCCAGTTCTAGCCGCACCACGGCCCGCATCACTAGTGGCTCTCCAAGCCTCGTAACGCTCATTCGTTCGAGCATAGTCTTTCTGAGTCTTTGCCTGTACAGGAATGATTGCTTATGAGGTGCAGGTAACCGAAACGTGTGATTTAGCGTCGAGAGCAAGTGGCCTCGCTCCCGACGCTTGAATCAAGGCGGGGACTACTTCTTTTTCTTCTTTGCTGCTTTCTTCGTCGCCAAGACTCTCACCCCCCTTCGTGTACTTTGAAATCTATAGAACCCAGACTGGTTACACTGCGTGGATTAGAGATTCTTCCAGTGCCTCGAATGTATTTGGACCTACTTTCTTGAATCGCTTGTCCCGCTTCAAGGATGTGGCTACAGATGTCAGCGGCGTTTTTCCCTTGATCTGAAGCCCCCCCTCTACCAATCGCTGCACAAGCTCTTTTGCATGCATTGAGCGATTGGCCTCGCGGAGCATTTCGTACGCCGCTTCAGACACACTTTTCCCTGAATACTTGCTCCGGCCCATGAGGATTTCCCTCGATTGGTCGGTGACATCCGTATTTGGACGCTGACGGGCACCTTTTTCGTCGGAATAAAATTGGCTGGAAAGACTGGCAAGTTTAGCCTTATCGGCCTCAACGCGATAGAGCGTCTCTGCCAATTCCAAGTATTTCTTGATCGTAGCGATTTCGTCGTCCAAACGACGCCGTTTCTTTTCGAGCTCCTGCAATCTGCTTTTGTAGGCGCTGATCCTCTGTTCGAGTCCAACCAATATATCGGTGAGTTCTTCCACAAGCTTGCCCCCTGAAGAAGCATGCTTGCTTTATAGCATTGCTTGTATAGCAAGTCAATATATAAAGTTGCGATAGTGGCTTGCATGCCATGCTCGCTTTAATACGAGTCTATGCTTGCTTGGAATGACACGTGCTCGGTTAATAAGCTTGCGACGGAACTAGTCAGACCCAGATCATGATGAGCGGAATCGCTAATTCTTCGAGAGGGCTTCTTCCGCAGGAGTTGGAACAACATAGCCTCGTGCTATGATGCGATTTTATGTCCATGCCAAGTGAAAACAATATTCCGTTCGACTCACTCATCTCGGTTGCTACTGACGCGGCCCGCCAGGCTGGAGGTGTTCTAGCAGAATGTATGCGCACTGGTTTTCGCATTGAACATAAGCAGACTGTTAACCTTGTTACCGATGCCGACCACCGGGCAGAACAACGGATTATCGACATTATCCAAGAGGCTTTCCCAACCCACTGTATCCTTGCCGAGGAACGTGGAATGACCGAGCAACCTTCATCCCGTTACAGATGGGTGATTGATCCGCTTGATGGTACCACCAACTTCGCCCACTGCTTCCCGGCCTATTGTGTGTCTATTGGATTGGAATGCGAAGGCCGTGGGATCATGGGGGTGGTCTACGATCCGACTCGAGACGAACTCTTCACTGCGCAAATCGGTCATGGGGCTCACCTAAATGGCGCCCGGATTTCTGTGTCCATGACGGACCATCTCGATCGCGCCCTTCTAGTGACCGGATTTGCCTATGACATTCGTGACACTCCGAACAATAATCTGAATCACTTCGCGCGATTCGCGTTGAAGGTACAGGGATTGCGCCGAACTGGAACGGCAGCGCTCGATCTTTGCTATGTCGCGGCCGGGCGGTTCGATGGATTCTGGGAGGTCAAACTGAATCCATGGGACATGGCTGCAGGAGTCGTCATCCTCAACGAAGCCGGCGGCAAAGTGACGGACTTCAAGGGCGCCCCCCACTCGATTTACGGGCGAGAATTGGTAGCAAGTAACGGGCTTATCCACAATGCCATGCTCAGTCTACTCCGGGAAGATACGGCTTCCTCATAAGGCATCAGGCCCGCTACGTTTGCACCAGCCCAGCCAGACGATCGAATAGTGCTGATTGGCGAAAAGGAGCACCCCTGGCAGATGTACAGACGGACTCACGATGAAGTATGATCTTCCGCTACCAGGGGAATGAGGAAGGGAGATTGGCCGTATGGCACATTCAACGCCGCCATCTGGGGATTCAAATGGAAATCTACCAGACGCCGCAGGGGCGGAATCCCATTCTAATGATGTGGAACTGCTTCGGGTACTCGTGAGCCGACAAGGCACACATGTCGATGCTCAGTGGGCAATTCACCCCCAACTGAAGCAGGATCTTCTTCCAAGAGAATGGGAAGAGGTGACTGAGCTTATGGCGAAGGTGACCGACATCGTCGGCACGCGGTTTTCGCAGGTGCTGACACAGGCCGATCCCGAACCGCCTAGCAACGCGTAATCGAAGAGCAGTGTTGAACGGTGATTTGTGAATGAGGAAACGGACCCACATAGTTTGGAAGATTGAACACTCACCATCCGGAGCCGCTTATGGAAACCTACTATCATCCCCACGATCTGGGCAAGTTCGCCGAAGTCGGTAAAGGCAACAAAGACCTTTGGGGAAAATTCATGGCTTACTACAACGCCGTCTTCGCAGAAGGGGCATTGACGGAACGGGAGAAAGCTCTCATCGCCCTTGCCGTCGCCCATGCAGTTCAATGTCCCTACTGTATCGATGCCTACACGCAGGCCTCCCTTGAAAAAGGATCGAATATCGAAGAAATGACTGAAGCCGTCCACGTCGCCTGCGCCATCCGGGGCGGTGCCTCGCTCGCGCACGGCGTACAGATGCGCAATGTCACTGACAAACTGTCGATGTGATGAGGCTGGTGTCTTGTTCAGCTAGAAATTAGGGTTTTCGGGAAGCGCGAGAGTGAAGTATTTGCCGCGCTCCTTGTAGAGGAGCCGTGCAGCCGTCAATTCTTCAAGCGCCTTGTTGATCTCTGCATCAAAGTTCTCGCTCCTGTCAGCTCGAGGTGTGAGCAGCAGGCGGATTTGGTCTATACTCATGGCTGCTTCGTTGCAGGCCTCGATGATTCGAGCCGAAGGCCAGTCGTAACGACGCCGTACAGGTGTTTCAGGATTCCGGCCATCGTAGACGGTGACATAGTCCATCGCCTTCGAATAATAGAGAAACGGACGATCGTTCGAACCGGCCCGCCGCCGCCACTCCTGCACAAGGTTGATCAATTCCTGATAAAGATGCGGGTCTACGTTCCAACTATCCAGTTCGTACTCGAAATCGTAAGCGATCTTGTTCAAGTCCACCTGTCGCGCATCGTAGACGTACTCATACGCCGTCCCGGGACCAGTGATGCGGACACCATATTCATGTGGTTTAGTATAGTAGGGACTAAAGCGTTCCAGCCAGAATTTCCCGGCTCCCTCCGGTGGGTGTAGATGAAACAAGGATGGAATGAGGTCGATCTGCCGACGATAGTCCTCGTTCGTTTCTCCTGGAAACCCGAGCAAGAGATTCCAGGAGACCGCAATGTGATAGTAAGAGCTCCATTTGAGGCAGAGAATATTCTGTATTGGCGTTACGCCCTTATCCATCGCATGCAGTTGATTTAGGCTCAGACTCTCCAATCCCGGCTGCATGCACTTCACTCCTCCGGCGGCGAGCGTTCGAATCTGGTGCTTATGCAGGTTGCTCTTAGTCTCAATAAAGACATCGAGATCACGGTGATCAGCCGCAAACCGACCGAACAGGTTCTCCACATATTTCATGTCGATGATATTGTCCACCAATCGAAATCGAACCGTATCGTATCGGCTGGAGAGATAGGCCATCTCGTGAGCTGCTTGCTCGGACGATTTGGCTCTAAATTTCATGCTTAGGGCGTTCAATCCACAAAATGTGCAGTGATGTTTCTCTCCCCACCAACAACCCCGTGAACCTTCGTAGAGGAGGATCCGGTCGAGCCCCTGAGCAGCCTCTCCCAGCTCAGCCAGAAGATGGTAATAATCGTCATAATCGGGTGGACCGGTATTCGCAAAGCCCGAGAAGAGTGAGTCGTTCTGAGTGAAGGCGATCTCCACTCCTTTTCGATAAACTACGCCGTTGGGAATGGTGTCTTTCTTTCCTTCGATGAGGCAGGAAACTAGTTCGGGGAATACCTCTTCCCCTTCTCCTACCACGACATGATCGATAAAGGGAAAGGCCCGGAAGTACTCCAGGCCCATCTCGCCGTCGTAGTTCGCACCTCCGAAAACGATGGTGACGTGGGGATAGAGATCCTTGATGAGTTTCGCCATCGTCAGGCTCGCGACATTTTGATCGAACGTTGAGGTGAAGCCGACAATCTTGTACTGCCCCCAATCGATGGTGGTCACGGCCCAGGTCAAGAACTGTGGCACCGTCACTGTCGACATGTTCTCGAAGAACGAGGCTGGATGACCGGTCTCTTTGACGAGTTGCTCGAACAATGGCTTAAACAGGCGGGGATACTCAACACGCTTCGGATTGTCACGGAACAACAGGTAAGACGACAACCATTCGCCGAACAGCCCCCGTTTCTCGCAGATTGTCTCGTAGAGGGGCACCCCGATCCTGTGGGCGAAACGCACATTCAGGTGATGGGAGTCGACAGGAATGCCCTTCGACTTGAGCAGCGCGGAAAGTGTGCCCAGCTGGATCGAGGGATATTTCGAGTAGCTGAAGGGCATGTTAACGAGCGCCACTACCGGTCTGTTATGTTGCATGCGGAAACCTATCCGAAGCGGCGGTTATGCAGCGCAAAATGATGAACGAGGACGATCCTGCTGCTCATCGTTAGACGCGCATTGTTCACGACTTGAACGCTTCAAACTCGCGATCAGCTTTGGCGGCCATGTAAAAGTCGCTTTCCGTCAGGCCGTTGATCTTGTGCGTCCAGATCTCGACTTTGCATTTCCCCCAAGCAAGATAGAGGTCGGGATGATGGCCTTCCGTTTCAGCTACGGCCCCCACCTTGTTCACATAGGCCAAGGCCTGGGCAAAATCTTTGAACGTATATAAGCGCTCAAGATGGCCGACCTGGTTCAGCGACCATCCTCGCCCTAATTCTTTCAGCAGCGTCTGTGCGCGGTCTGCCGGGAGTGGAGGCACACCGCCACGGCAAGGAATACATTTGTTATCAGCCAGGCTCATCGCACCACCTCCGGATGTAAAAAAATCACCATTGCACACCGATGTTGTCCGACCAGCTATTCTAAAGGTGCATCGAGAGGAAGGGCAAGTTCAGGAAACTGAGATGATTGAGCGGTTACTCAGCCTCGTCGATTGCGCCGCCTGAACGGGCCACGTCTTCCATCTTGATCTTTTCGGGGTTGAATTTGGCCGCTGCGGTCGCCATCCAGTCGGTGGCTTCATCAAAGGAAAGGGGAGCCGCATTCTTTGGTCGAAACCTGATTGGATTTACACGGGCGACCACGAAGCTCTTCAGGTAGGGACTCGTTAGGCCTTTCGTTCTCAGTGCCTCAACCTGTTTGCTGATCTGATCGTCCAGCGCCAGCACGGCCTTCGCTCGCTCACGCCGTACGGTCATCGCTGCCTGGAGTGGCTTCTTCACGAATGCATCCACCCGCTTCAAAACCGGATGGTAAGCCCCGCCGCTGAATCTGGGTCGCTCTTCATAACAGAGACCTAGTGTAATAAAAGCCGGTTCCTCGAACTCCAAGGAATAGGTGTCTTCCGTCGCGCCATCAAGTCGTGCCAATTCCTTGTACATACGGATGACTTCGAGGCACTTCTCGCGAAGATTGTGGGCTTTCTCTGTATTCATCGCAAGAATCTGATAAGCCGTGGCCGCTTCCGGCACGACAATCGAGACGATGGCCTTGGACCCCAGCGTCTTCATCGCCGAGAGCCGATGGCTACCGTTGGGAGTCCAGTATTTCGCAATTTGCGCACCCTTTGGTGCACGCACCGCAATGATTGGATCAAGGAACCGTCCGACCTTCTCGATCACCCGTTCTAACTTGCGCACGTGTGCGTCGGAGAGATTGCGCTGAAAAGGGGTCGGTCCAACGAGGTCGATCGGTAAAGCCGCCAATATCAACCATCGCCCGCCGTAGGGTTCTCGATAGATCGAGAGGGCTCTCGCGCCATCCTCCTCGATGGCTCGATGCAGCTCGACGATATCAACCGGAGGAGCTGCGGCTTGTAGTTCGGTCGCTGTCAAGCCGATCGAAGCTTGAACGGATCGTCGAGGCCGTTGCACAACACCGACGGCGCGGGGGGCTTTAGGGTGCTTCCCAGGCATCGATCCGTATGGTAGGGGAGAGAAGGAAGAAAAGAAAGACCTTGGCCTCAGTCTACATGATGTGCGGAGAGGAGAAGAATCTCTCCTGTATGCGAGCAGACATGCAATGTGCTCGTATCTTGCGATGTGAGATTTGTTAGGGATTTGAGTAGAACACTACCATAGAGCCTTTCGACTACCGATTAGAACGGCACGGGCGACCCGCACTAGGTGGGAGGTCGCCCGCGTGAGTGGCGCTTAGGGCGCCGGATCAACTATGTAATTGTCCCGGCCCGGCTGAGGAAATGAGACCCGCACGACAGCGGGAGCAATAGGCACTGATCGGGGGAGAACGAGATTGTCCCAGGCGCTTATGTTCCTCGCGCCAGCGTCGAGTTCTCCATGATGGGGATACGTTTACGACTGATTAGTCTTTGATGCCGTAACGGCACAGCCAGTGGAGAACCGGCTAGCACGACCGATCAGAAACCCGCCCTCGAGTCGGCGGGCCTGTGTGGCCAGGTGGAGTCAGGTCATCCATCACTACCCTCCTCTCGTGAGAAGTTGGCGGGGGAACCCGTTGACAGCCGCGCGCTCTGTCCAGCCCCCCTGATCAGATGAATGAATGGGCCGTAGGTTCCTCTTACGCCCATTAGAAAATCGTGTCAACGGGAAATTTGATTTGGCCGGCAATAGCTCGCGCAGCATAAAGCATACCCAAGGCTCAAGTTATGAAACGCCGAGAGTCAGCAAAACGGGTTGCGCAAGAAGGCATTCGAAATTGCAGCAGCATGAAAGGGCATCCCATGTTGGATCGCGATTGTGTCTACACGATCACCCTTCCTTCGTTATACGCAAACAATCCGTGCTTCTGTTCAATCTTCGAAATAGTAAAAACTTCAAGCGGAGTGATCCGGTGCTTCTTGTCTCGCGCATTCAATATTATGTGGTTCTCTGTGCCTCAGCCCGTTATTGTCATGCCCGACTTCTAATTGCGCAGGACGATACGAACAAATGAGAGCCCTCGGCATATCAGCGTTTCGGCTGTGCTTCACGCCTGCCAATCCACCGAGCCATATTGGTCTTCGCCGTTCTTTGACTGAAGGTGTTTTCTGATGAATTCCGTTATCGTGCATCGTGCGGAGCCATCACGGTTTCCCACTGGTTGGAACGCAGAACACTGAAGTCCTCCATGCACCACGAGGAACGGCTTGCGCTTTGCCGCGGCGGCGTGCATAGTGCGGGGCCGGAGCACACCTGGGAGGGAGGGCGGACGATGGGACAACGACTGGTCGCCGAGGCACTCGGCACGTTCTGGATCGTGTTTGCG
>Ga0187892_10001081_pt1 | contig 65732 bp, 65 predicted proteins | sample MA1701073metaG_FD_139345 | JGI IMG/M metagenome (GOLD analysis project Ga0187892, IMG submission 139345) | Bio-ooze microbial communities from a basaltic lava cave in the Kipuka Kanohina Cave System on the Island of Hawaii, USA - MA170107-3 metaG ... | reverse complement strand
GGTTAAAACTAATTTTGCACGCTGACTTTTTCGTGGCATAATTTACCTCTCAATTGGTTGAGAGGTAATATACGAATCTAAAATTTAATTGTAAAGTTTTTTATGAATCATTATACTAGAGTGCTATGAACGCAGCCGCATGATCTATGACGAGATCGGCGTCCAGTCCGGACTGGCGTTTTCACTTAACAGCATTGGGGTTATATGCAAAAAAAAGGGCTTATGGAACAAGGCGCTGGAGTACTTCAAGCGCAGCCAGGCGATCCGTGAAGAGATAGGCGATCGGGGCGGGCTGACATTTTCGCTCAATAGCATCGGTATTATTTATAAGAACAAGGGTCTTTGGGACGAGGCGCTACAACATTTCGAACGCAGTCGAGCGATCAGCGAGGAGATAGGCAATCGCGTCGGCCTGGCAAATTCGCTCGACAACATCGGAATCATTTACAACAAAAAGGGCTTGTGGGACGGGGCGCTGAAGTGCTTCAAGCGTAGTCGGGCGATCCGAGAGGAGATTGGCCACCAGCTAGGACTCGCATGGACGCTTTTTCATATGAGCGACGTTTACGAAAAGCAGGAACGGCTCGCCGAAGCAGAACAAGTGCTAATTCAGACGGTGAGAATCTTTGAGGAGGTAGGCGGTCGTCACCTTGACAACGCCCGCAAGCAATTGGATAAAGTAAGAAAGCTTCAACGGATTGCTTCACAAAAATGAATCTCCAAGCACAACGCGACCTCTCCATCGCCGGCAACGTCGTCGGCCGCGATAAAATCACCATCAACATCACCCGCGGGCTCGATGAGCTGCCGACGCGCTACGACGGTCGCGTCCAAAATTTTCTCGAATACTACCTCGGCGCCTTTCGGCGGACGAGCTGCGCGAAACCGCCCGCGCCATCGTCGATACCGCCAAGTGGTGGCCGTGAGAAACCCTCTGGACTCTCGCAGCGTCGGGACGGTACTCATAAATACACAATCCCAACAACAGCTTGACTTCTTTCAAAAAGCTCCGTATATTTTGCTTTGCATTTTCAACAGAATTATGTAGAGCAATTCTCACCACTGGAGATTCCGGTATATGATCGACGACATCAAAAAGCTCAGCCAGAAATACGAATCCGAATGCGCGCAATTTCTCTGCGATCTCATCGCCACGCCGTCGATGAGCAGTTATGAAGAAAACGTGATCAACGTCATCCGCAAAAAAATGGAGCAATTTCGTTACGACGAAGTCACGGTCGATCCGATGGGGAATTTGCTCGGCCGCATCGGCAACGGCAAAACCGTTATCGCGCTGGACGCGCATGTCGACACGGTTGATGTCGGCAACGCCAGTTTGTGGAAAACCGATCCGTTCAAAGGCGTGATCAAAAACGGCGTAATTTATGGCCGCGGCGCTTCGGATATGAAAGGTTCGGTGGCGTCAATCGTGTTTGCCGGGCGCATCGTGAAAGAGCTGGGCTTGGCGGATGATTTCACACTTTACGTCGTGTGCAGCGTGCAGGAAGAAGATTGCGACGGCTTGTGCTGGCAGTACATTGTGAAAGAAGACAAGCTCCGGCCGGATTGTGTCGTCATCACCGAGCCGACGAATCTCGGCATTTATCGCGGCCACCGTGGGCGGATGGAAATGGAAGTGCGCACGCAAGGCCTTTCGTGCCACGGCTCGATGCCGGAACGCGGCGTCAATGCCATCTACAAAATGGCCCCGATCGTTGCCGATATCGAAAAGCTGAATGAACGCCTCATGGCCGATCCGTTTTTGGGCAAAGGCACGGTGACGATTTCAACAATTTGGTCAACCTCACCGTCACTCTGCGCCGTTGCGGATAGCGCGACAATTCATCTCGACCGGCGTTTGACGAAAGGAGAGACGATGGAATCCGCGGTGAAAGAAGTGCAGAATTTGCCGAGCGTCCAACGCGCCGGAGCGGAGGTCGTGGTGTTGGATTACGCCGTGCCGAGTTATCGTGGACTCACTTATCCGACGAAAAAATATTATCCGACTTGGCTTTTGGACGAGAACCATCCGGCGATGCAAGCCGGAGAAGAAACGTATCGGCAGCTCTTCAATGAAGCTCCGCGCGTGAGCCGCTGGAATTTCAGCACCAACGGCATTGCGACGATGGGCATGCACGGCATTCCCTCCATCGGCTTCGGCCCGGCGAACGAAATCCACGCGCACTCACCGGAAGATCAGTGTCCCATCGACCATCTCGGCAAGGCGATGAGTTTTTATGCGGCGTTTCCGCAGTTTTTTGTGGGAAAGAAGTGATTGCTTTTTGTTTGTAATTGGGTTACATTCAACCATGACAGAAATAGACAGCGCCAAAGAAAGAGTGGCCTATCTGAAAGTTTGGCTTGGCATATTCGTGGTGACGATAATCAGCTTGATCGGCTGGCTCGTTTCCAATTATACGACAGCCAAATTGCTTTTGGTAGTTTTAGATGTTATTGCTATTCTGATTTTGCTTGCCGGTATTTTGTTAACTCACAGAGAAATCAACCGGAAAATTAACGAAATGGAGAGTCTTTAAGATGGAATGGATAGTTGCGTTTGTTTTTGTCGCATTTATAACTGTGCTCGTCTATAGCGGTTTTGATGCGATAAGAAGGTCAAAATCGTAATTTGAGTCGAAATGACTCATTTCAATAACGCCACCTTGTGGCAAGCGGCTCGTGCGACTATGACGATAGAGCAACGGGAACGCCTGCAAAATTTACACGATAAACAACAGCGTGGGAAACTGACGACCGAGGAACAGGCCGAAGAACAAGCTTTAGTTTCGCTTTATCGTGAAACGCTGTTGATTCGGGCGCAAGCAGCAGTGATTTTGAAAATGCACGGCTATAATATAGCTGATCCGGAGCGATTTGCGCCTATTTAATGAATATGAACCATCCTGATATTGTCGCGGCCCGCCGTCTTTGGGTGATGGCGGGTTGGCATCCTCCCATTTCTTAAATCTCTAAATTAAAAACTGATTAAGGAGCAACCATGACCGACACCCTACGCGGACGCGATTACATTATGACCCAGGAATGGAGCAACGACGAGATCGAATTGGCGCTGGAAACCGCCGGCGATCTGAAAGGGAAATTTCATCAAGGCATTCCGCATCGCCTGCTGGCGGATAAAACGATTTTTCTGCTGTTCTTCGACAAATCCACTCGCACGCGCAATTCGTTTGAAGCGGGCATTACGCAGCTCGGCGGGCATGCGCACTTTATCGATTCGAGCACCTCGCAAATTGCGCACGGTGAAAGCCCGAAAGACACCGGCATTATTCTGTCGAGTTACGGGCACGGCATCGCGATTCGCCACGATCTCATTCCCGGCGAGGGCAACAGCTACATGCGCGAAGTGGCGCAGCATGCCAGCAAGCCGGTGATCAACATGCAATGCGACATCGACCATCCCTGCCAAACATTGGCAGACTTGATGACGATTCGCGAGAAATATGGCAAAAATCTGCGCGGCCTCAAGATCGCGGTGGCGTGGACGTATGCGCCGAGTTATGCCAAGCCGATGTCGGTGCCGCAAGGCTTGATCATGCTCATGACCCGCTTCGGCCTCGACGTGACGCTGGCGCACCCGCCGGAATACACGTTGATGGAAAACACCATGCAGATCGCGCGCGACAACACCAAACAGAACGGCATCAAATTCAACGTCGTCGATAATCTCGAAGAAGCGTTTCGCGACGCCGATATTGTCTATCCCAAAAGCTGGGGCATCGAGTCGCTCTTCAAACAGCCGGAAAAAGCGCTCGAACTTTCCAAACGCTACAAGTCGTGGATTTGCGACGAGAAGCTGATGTCGATCACGAAGAAGGAATCGATTTACATGCACTGCCTGCCGGCGGATCGCGGCAACGAAGTGACCGACGCGGTGATCGACGGGCCGCATTCGGTGGTTTATCAGGAGGCAGAGAACCGGCTGCACACGGCGAAGGCGATTATGGCGCTCACCATGTGAAGTGCTGAATAGTTGCCCAACGGATTGACGAACCCAACTGATAAAAATTATAGCCGTTTACACACGGAGCAAAAACTCACGCGGAAAATTTTTAAAACATTCGTGTGAGTTTTTGATCCGGGTGGAATTCATTTCTGTGTTTTTTCCACTGATGAGGAATTATGACTAACTGGAACAAAAACCAACGCTACACCAAAAACATTTTCGAGGCCATCGGTCGCACGCCATTGGTGCAGTTCAATCGCATTCCCCAAAGCGAGCAAATCACTTCCGCTATTTTGGGGAAGCTCGAATGGTTCTCGCCTTCCGGCAGTTTGAAGGATCGCATCTATTACGAAATGTTCACGCGCGCGGAAGAACGCGGTGAGTTGAAGCCCGGCATGACGGTGCTGGAATGTTCGACGGGCAACGCCGGCATTGGCTGCTCATTTGTTGCGGCGGTGAAGGGCTATCCGTGCATCATCGTCATGCCCGAAGGCATGAGCGAGGAACGCAAGAAGCTGGACATTGCTTACGGCGCCGAATTGATTCACACGCCCGGCGGCGAGAGTGACGTGGATTTGGCGCTCAAAAAGCTGGCGGAGATTCGCCGCCAAAATCCGAGCAAATATTGGGTGCCGGCGCAGTTTGACAACGCCGATAACATCGCGGCGCATTACAAAACCACCGGCCCGGAAATTTGGGAGCAAACCGAGGGCAAGATCGGCGCGTTCATCGTGACGCAGGGAACAGGAGGGACGTTGACTGGCGTCGGCCGTTTTCTCCGTGAGAAAAATCCCAAAGTTAAACTCTACGCCGTCGAACCGTCGGAGTGCCCGATTCTCGCGCACGGCAAATGGGGCGAACACAAGATCGAAGGCATCGGTGACGGCTTCATTCCGAAAGTGCTCGACGTGAGTTTGCTGGACGGTGTGATCACCACGACGTCGGACGAGGCGATTGCGATGGCCAAACGCATGAGCCGCGAAGAGGGCATTTTCTGCGGCATTTCTTCCGGCTCGAATTTGGCCGCGTGTTTGAAATTTGCCGGGAAGCATCCGGAGGTGGAGATGATCGTGACGATGATCAACGACACCGGCCAGCGCTATTTTTCCACCGAGCTGTGCGGCAATCCCAAACACGTCGAGATTCCCGAGCGCGATCACGAGCTGGATGCGTATACGCAGGAACAGTTGCAGAAATATCAATCGCGGTGGGAGGTGATTGAGTGAATTAATCTCGTTCTTGGCCGTGTTCGCACTTTGATACGCATTCAAGAATCTTGACAATGCAAATTTTTTCGCCTATCTTTAGTTGGTAATAATAGAGCATTGATTATTGCCACAAAACATCGGGAGAAAGAACTATGGAAACAGCATTAAAAAACCAGATCATTATAAAGCTCGATCAGTTGCCCAAGGGCAGGGTCTTTGAAGTTTTGGATTTTGTCGAGTTCATCATCTTTAAAACGTCTAATGGAAAAACCAAGCCGGTCGAAGCCGCTGATCAAGAGATTCTTCGTGCCATCGAAGCCAGCGGATCGTTGGATTTTTATTATGATGATTCCCAAGATGTTTACACTTTGGAAGATGGGGAACCTTTATGAAACGCGGCGACATCATTCTCATTACGATCCCGTTTTCCGATTTGACCTCATCAAAAGTGCGTCCAGCTTTGGTTATTTCCCCGGAAGACAAATCAGAAAATGACTTTATTGTTGCGCTCGTCACGACAAACATCCATCGTTCGTTGCGGCCATCTGATCACGCCCTCCGCATTGGGGATAAAGATTTTAGAGCAACCGGCCTGCGCTTTGATTCGGTTTTTCGCTTGGCAAAACTTTTCAATCTTGATAAAGCCTTAGCACAAAGAAAGCTTGGAAAAGCCACACCAGAACTTATGAAAAAGCTGGAGAAAAATTAAAAGTAGCGTTGGGGATCAGATAAGGTATGGCAACGACACATGACAAATGTGAATACTGTGGCGGCAATGTCCGCGAAAGACGTGTGACGGTCGATTTGCGTGTTAAGGGCAAATTATACGTTTTCGAAAACGTACCCGTCGGAGTTTGCCAGAAATGCGGCGAGCGTTATTATCGTGGGCCCGTTTTGGAACGTTTGGAAGAATTAGCTAACCACAAAAAGTTGTTCAAAGAAAAAATTCAAGTGCCGCGTTTTGATTTCGCGGAAGCCATGGTTTGCTAAGCGAACGTTGCACCCGTTCATCATCACGAGATGATTTCATGGTGAAATTGGATAAAGAACTTTATCGCCAAGCCTACGAGTTGCACCAGCAATCGAGCGACGCCAAGCTCGTTGAACGCGCCCGCCTGCACAGTGAGTTATCTTCAGCGGAAGCGTTCAAACAGTACGCCGATTTGGTGGAATTGGTATGGAAGATTTGCCCGGAACCGAGCGCCTGGCAACGTCAAGAAAAATTGGAAAGCATAAATCGCTACTACGCCGCGGTCCAACGTTTGGAAGCCTGGAGGCGCAGCCGTGGACAAAAAGCTTGAAGGGCCTCTGCAGAAAGCTATCGCCTTTCTTGAAGAAGAAGGTTTTCGTTATGCCATTATTGGCGGCATTGCCGTAGCGCAATGGGGTTTCCCGCGCGCGACCAATGATGTTGACCTCAAAGTTCTCGTTCCCAATATGGATTATGCCGGTGTACGGGCGGCGCTGTTGAGCAAGTTTCCGGAACGTGCCCGCCTCAATGCTCCCGAAAATCCATTTATCGTTGCCGTTACGATTGACAAAGTCATCGTGGATTTTTTGCTGACGTTGCCCGGTTATGAAGAGCAAATTATCGATCGCGCTATCCGCCGGGATTTTGGCGAAATCTCAGCGTGGGTTTGTTCTGTTGAGGATTTGATCATCCAAAAAGTTGTGGCGGATCGTGAAAAAGATTGGCTGGATTTAGAGGTGTTACTGCTCGAACAATTCGGCAAACTCGACGAAGCCTTTATCGAAAACTGGCTGGCGCAATTTGCCGAAGCCTTGGAAAAACCGGAAATCTTGGCGAAGTATAAGCAGTTGGCCGAGAAAATCAAATCGAAAAAAGCAATATGAGCGGAGGAAAGTGTGCCCGCCATGAACTACCTCGATTTTGAAATCGAAATCAGCCCCGGCGCCGGGCGCGAATATCCTGTTGCCATCGTGCGCTCGCCGGCGGGTGAGGCGCGGGAGACGATGAAGTTTCCTTATCACAGACAGAAGTAGATTTCCTTGCGGCTGAGCGCGCATGGAACATTTTAGCCGCCGGGCGGTACAAAGAATTAAAATTCGAGGTCGATGCAAACGAGGCCAGCGGTATGTTAAATCACGATGCTGAACGGCGCCGCCAAAAAATCTTGAAAAAAACTCTTGACTTTTATACTCAGCATCGCTAATATTGCTTACCATCACATCTTTCTGATCTTTGTCTCTTCGAGTCGAAATTCCAACGGATTTCGACTTTTTTGTCTCGGGAAGGCATGACGCCAATCTGGTTACGCCGCCGGGGTGTGTTATTGACTCACGGACGTAAAGCAAGTTGACATGGCCTTCGCGAAGGTGGAGACGCATTACCTCTCGATGACGCGACAACGGGCAGAATAAGTTTACCCAAGCCGGAAACGGGAAAGTTGTTCTGCTACTTCCGCCGGCGTTACCGCAGTGCAGGAGGCTGCGATAACCGCTGAATAGGCAAGGTAGTAAGCTTAAGTGGCTGTCCGTAACCTACCGCTGATCCGTCGTACAACGTAGTTGATTTTCCAGAGGAAAAGTTCTTCGGCAAGAAATGGAAGTCGTCAAATAGGCTATGCCCGGTGGGAGCCTAAATGACGGCATCCGGAGGATGGTGCAGCAATTGCATCATCATAATTCAAGCAGTACACTCAATCGTGTCGCTGCAACGCCATTTTGTCTATCGCATTGAACATTTGTCAAAATGGAGGTATAACATGGACGAGAAAGCACCCGCTTCATCTACCAATCACATCATCGATCTCATCGGTAACTTGCAGGACACGCAAGGGTATCGCGAGCTGCATTGGGAAGGCAGTCTGGCCGAATATTTGGACGTTGTCAAGGCCAATCCCAAGATTGCTCGCAATGCCTTCCAGCGGATTCACGATATGATCCTCAGCTACGGCACCGAAGAGATCACCGAACACAAGGAAAAACTCATCCGCTACAAGTTTTTCAGCGACCCCATCGACAACGGGCGCGACGCGGTGTATGGCCTCGAGCGCTCGTTGATGAAATTCGTGAGCCTGTTCAAATCCGCGGCGAAAGGTTATGGCACGGAAAAGCGCGTCTTCCTTTTGCACGGGCCGGTCGGCTCGGCGAAAAGCACGATCGCGCGGCTGCTGAAAAAAGGCTTGGAAGCGTATTCGGCGACGAAAGACGGCGCGTTGTACAGTTACGCCTGGAAGCAGGAACACAACGGCCAGGTGACCTGGGCGAACTGCCCGATGCACGAAGAGCCGTTGCATTTGATTCCCGAGCAATTCCGCGGCCGGGTGATGGAGGAATTGAACGCCGGCCTTGCGGAAGGCGAGCAGGTCCGCATCGTTGGCGAGTTGTGCCCGTTTTGCCGGCAAACTTTCCGCGAGCTGTTGAGCAAATACGACGGCGATTGGACGAAGGTGATCGGCGAGGTCAAAGTCCGGCGCCTGCTGCTTTCGGAAAAAGATCGCATCGGCATCGGCACGTTCCAGCCGAAAGACGAGAAGAATCAGGATTCGACGGAGCTGACCGGCGACATCAATTATCGCAAGATCGCCGAGTACGGCTCGGATTCCGATCCGCGCGCGTTCAATTTCGACGGCGAATTCAATATTGCCAATCGCGGCTTGGTGGAGTTTATCGAAGTCCTGAAGCTCGACGTGGCGTTTTTGTACGATCTGCTCGGCGCCTCGCAGGAACACAAGGTCAAGCCGAAGAAATTCGCGCAGACCGATATTGACGAAGTGATCATCGGCCACACCAACGAGCCGGAGTATAAGAAACTGCAATCCAATGAGTTCATGGAAGCGCTGCGCGACCGCACGGTGAAGATCGACGTGCCGTACATCACCAAGCTTTCCGATGAGATCAAAATATACGAGAAAGATTACAATCTCGGCCGCATCAAAGGCAAGCACATCGCCCCGCACACGATCGAGATGGCGGCGATGTGGGCGGTGTTGACGCGCCTGGAAGAGCCGAAGAAGGCGCAATTGACGCTGTTGCAAAAGCTCAAATTGTACAACGGCAAGACGCTGCCGGGCTTCACCGAAGACAACATCAAAGAGCTGCGCTCCGACGCCGAGCGCGAGGGCATGGAGGGCATTTCGCCGCGCTACATTCAAGACAAAATTTCCAACGCGCTGGTGAGCGACAGAGGCGAAGGCTGCGTCAATCCGTTCATGGTGATCAACGAGCTTGAATCCGGCTTGAAGCACCATTCGCTGATCACCAATGAGGAGCAGCGCAAGCGCTTCAAAGAGCTGCTGGCGACGGTGAAAGAAGAGTACGAAGACGTTGTGAAGAACGAGGTGCAGCGGGCTATCGCCGCCGACGAAGAAGCGCTGAAACGGCTCTGCGGCAATTATATCGACAACGTCAAGGCTTACACACAGCGCGAGAAAGTGAAGAACAAATACACCGGCGCCAGCGAAGATCCGGATGAACGGCTGATGCGCTCGATTGAGGAGAAGATCGACATTCCCGAAAGCCGGAAGGATGACTTCCGCCGCGAGATCATGAATTACATCGGCGCGCTGGCGTTGGAAGGGAAGACCTTCGATTACAAGAGCAACGAGCGCTTGCAAAAAGCTCTCGAGTTGAAACTTTTTGAAGACCAGAAAGACACCATTAAGCTCACCAGCCTGATCTCCAGCGTCGTTGACAAGGAAACGCAGGAGAAGATCGACGTGGTGAAGTCGCGCATGATCAAATATTACGGCTATTGCGACGTGTGCGCCACCGACGTGCTCAATTACGTGGCCAGCATCTTCGCGCGCGGCGATGTGAAGCATCATCATCGGTAGAAGGGACGAAGTATGGCTATGAAAACCAAAATCACGGAAACAAGTGTTGCGGCTTTGCCGGGAAGATTGCAACAAGTTATCATTCCCGATCTTCGCGATTTTGAGGAAAAGGGGTGGAAAAGCTATGATCGGATTCGCCCAAAGCTGGAGAAGAAGTATTTTGGCAAAATCGTGGCAATCGAAGTCGAAAGCGAAGATTATTTCATTGGGGATAGCTTGCATGAAGCAGGGCAACAAGCAAACGAAAAACGTCCTGGAAAACTTCTTTTTTATACTCGCATCGGTGGAGACCCGGTGTGGAGATTGAATGGTCGCCGGCGATCATTAGTTGTTGAAAGATTTTAATTGGGGTGAATATGAAAATATTGGGATCAATCGACGCGGATGGTGAACTCAGAATAACCTCAAGCATCATGGGATTTCGTGGTGTAGCAAAAGTTAATGGGATTGTTGATACTGGTTTTGCAGGCGCGATATCTTTAGCTGTAACAATTATTGCTAAACTTGGAATGGACTTGAATGGCATCAGGATGTATCGATTAGCCGATGGTTCAACAACTCGCAGTCTTGTTTTTAACGGTAAAGTCGATTGGATGGGCAAAGTTTCACCGATAGAAATTGTCTTGTCTTTCTCCGATGAGACGTTAATTGGCGTTGATTTGCTGAAAAATTGTAAGCTAACTGTTGATTTTCCCAAGCGGCAATTTTTTATTGAAGAATAGAAATGGTCAAAAAAATCGAAAAGGACCACAGCCGTTTCCGGCAGATCATTCGCGGCAAGATTAAAAAGGAGCTGCGAAAATACATCACGCGCGGCGAGTTGATCGGCAAAAAGGGCAAAGATCTGGTGAGCATTCCCGTGCCGCAGATCAATCTGCCGCATTTTCGCTATTCGTCGAAAAATAGCGGCGGCGTCGGGCAAGGCGAAGGCGATATCGGCACGCCGATTGGCCGCGGCGACGATGACGACGGCACCGGCCAGGCCGGCGAAGCCCCGGGCGATCATCTGCTCGAAGTCGATGTTTCGCTCGAAGAGCTGGCGCAGATGCTGGGCGAAGAGCTGGAATTGCCGAGCATCGAAGCCAAGGGGAAAAAGAACATCATGAGCGACAAAGATCGCTACACCGGCATCAGCCGCAGCGGGCCGGAATCGCTGCGCCATTTCAAGCGCACGTACAAAGAAGCGCTGCGCCGGCATATTATCAGCCACACGTATGATCCGGACAATCCGATCATCGTGCCGTTTCGCGAAGACCGGCGCTACCGTTCGTGGAAAACGCAGCAGTATCCCGAAGCCAACGCGGTGATCATTTACATGATGGACGTTTCCGGCTCGATGGGCGAAGAGCAAAAAGAAATCGTGCGCATCGAATCGTTTTGGATCGACACCTGGCTAAAGTATCAATACAAAAACATCGCGACGCGCTACGTCATTCATGATGCGGTGGCGCGTGAGGTCGATGAGGAAACGTTTTATCACACGCGTGAGAGCGGCGGCACGATCATCTCGTCCGCCTACAAACTGGCGAATCAGATTATCGACGCCGATTACAGCCCGTCGGAATGGAATATTTATCTCTTTCATTTTTCCGACGGCGACAACTGGGGCGAGATCGATACGGATGAGTGCATCTCGATTCTCGAAGAGAAGCTGGTTCCCAAAGCGAACCTCTTCTGTTACGGCCAGGTTGAAAGCCCTTACGGCAGCGGTCAATTTATTCGCGATTTGGAAGATTATTTTGAAAGCGAAGAGAAGCTGATTCTCTCGGAAATCGCCGACAAAGACGCCATCTATCAGTCGATCAAGGATTTTTTGGGGAAAGGAAAGTAACTTTCAAAAAAGATAAAAAGAAAAAATGGCAAAAGGATGTGCTGGCTTAATCATTGTGTAAAACATTATTTTGTCATTGAGCTTTTGTTCGTTTTTAAAATAAATCATTTTCGCCTCTATGAGTCTGACAGCCGAACTTTCTGCCATCCGCGACGAAATCAAGGGCTACGCCCGCGAGTACGGGCTTGATTTCTACGAGACGATTTTTGAAATGCTCGAATATGACGAGCTGAACGAAGTCGCCAGCTACGGCGGTTTTCCGACCCGCTATCCGCACTGGCGGCACGGCATGGAATATGAAGAGCTTTCCAAAAGCTACTCGTATGGCCTTTCAAAAATTTATGAGATGGTCATCAACAACGACCCGTGCTATGCCTATTTGATGACATGCAACAATCTCGTCGATCAGAAGCTGGTGATGGCGCATGTGTACGGCCATTGCGACTTTTTCAAAAATAATCTTTGGTTCTCGAAAACCAACCGCAAGATGATGGACGAGATGGCGAATCACGCCACGAAAATTCGCCGCTACGCCGAAAAATACGGCGAAGAAGCGGTGGAGAATTTCGTCGACGTCTGCCTGTCGATAGAAAATTTGATCGATCCGCATTCGCAGTTTATCGAGGAGCCGGAGGAAAAAAAGAAAACCGAGCCGGAGGAGGAAGAAGAAACCATCGAAACCCGGCTGCGCTTGAAAAGCGAAAAAGAGTACATGGACGAGTTCATCAACCCGCGCCAGTTGATCGAAAAGCAGCGTCGGCAGGAGGAGGAAAAAGCCAAATCCAAATTCCGGAAAATTCCCGAAAAAGCGGAACGCGATATTTTGAATTTTTTAATCGGTTACGCGCCGCTGCAAAAATGGCAGCAGGACGTTCTTGCCATCGTGCGCGAAGAGGCCTATTATCTCGCGCCGCAAGCGCAGACAAAAATCATGAACGAAGGCTGGGCGAGCTATTGGCACTCGAAAATGATGACGACGCGCATTCTCTCCGACGCCGAAATCATTGATTATGCCGATCATCATTCCGGCACGCTGTTCACTTCGCCGGGACGGGTCAATCCCTACAAACTCGGCATTGAGCTTTTTCGCGATATTGAAGAGCGCTGGAATCGGGGCAAATTCGGCAAGGAATACGAGGAATGCGACGATTTCGAGGTCAAGAAGAATTGGGACAAGCAGCTCGGCTTGGGGCGGCAGAAGATTTTTGAAGTGCGCAAGCTGTACAACGACGTGATGTTTATCGACGCGTTTTTGACGCCGGAATTTTGCCGCGAGCACAAGATGTTCGTTTACGAGTACAACGATCGCAACAATCTGTACGAAATCTCCGATCGCGATTTCAAGGCGATCAAGCAGAAGCTGCTGTTCATGCTGACCAATTGGGGGCAGCCGTTCATTTATGTCGAAGAAAGCAATTACAAAAATCGCGGCGAGCTGTATTTGCGGCATCGTCACGAAGGCATCGACCTGAAGCTCGATGAGGCGCGCGACACCTTGAAAAACCTCTATGCCATTTGGACGCGGCCGGTGCATTTGGAAACCGTGATCGACGAAAGCAAAACGCTGTTGAGTTTTGAAAAGGATGACTATACCGAAACGGAGATTGACTAACCCCTAAAACGGAGGTGCTGTCATGAAACTCGGACAAAAAGTTCTGGAAAAACTGAACGCCAGCCGCCAGGTTGAAAAGTTGCCGGAAGCCGGCCAGGACAGCGGGAGCATGATTGAGGAAAAGAACGACAGCTTTCGATTGCACGTGGAAATCGAGGATATTGACAAATTCAGTTGCCTGGTCAAAACCCTCTCGGTGACTCGGCTGCAAGCGCCGCCAAACATGCCGCTCACGGAATTGTTGCTGCGCCAGGCTGGAGAAATCGAGCGCCGGATTTCGTACTTGCTGGAAGGCTTCCGTCTGGTCGAAGTGGATGAGTTCGATGTGCTGGCGCAAGTGCGCAGCGTGACGCCGTATCAGAAAAACGGCGATACGTTTTATTACGAGCTGTTTTTGCAGCACGGCAACTGTGTGACGCTCACGCGTTATCGCAAATCTGCCAAAGCCGAAAAACGCGAGCTTGTTCCGTTCCACTTGACGCCGGAAACCTTCGAGCGTCTCGTCGATGATCTGGCTGCAACCTTGCATCTCTTCTGAGGCGGCGCGGTAAATGAAAAAGGTTTGTATGATGAAGCAAGACGGGCTTTAGGTGAATAGATTTTTGTTTGTAGCGAAATAATCCGGCCCGAGGCAGATGGCTGTTTTATTCTTTTCGGCTCAATACCCCGAAGCTTGCTTTGTTTGCTTATTTTAAAAAACGTTGTCCTTTCGCTACCGCGCAGATTGCTGCGCGGTAGTTCATTTCCAGCTTTCTTTTGGGGGCATGCATTATTTTTTCCCTGCCAAATTTCCCGATTGCAGTTAGCCCGGGCGCTTCGTATATTTTATAAATCCCAAAAGCTGTATTAGATCACTCGCAGGAGGAGGCGTTGCCATGAAAAAAGCTTTGCTGGCCGGACTTTGCGTTCTGGCGGGTGTTGCGACGCTTTTTGCGCACGATATGTTTCTGAAGCTCGAAACATTTTTTCTCAAGCCGCATGCGCAAATCACCGTTGCTCTGTTCAATGGCACTTTTGACAAAAGCGAGAACGTCATTACGCGCGATCGCATGATTGAGGTGAGCATCATCGGGCCGCAAACCGGGCGCGTTCATCCCGATACCTCGCAATGGCGTGAATCCGGAAACGCCACGCGGCTTGATTTTAAAACCGGTGAAGAGGGAACCTATATCCTTGGCGTCTCGACCAAAGCCAGAATGCTCGAGCTGTCGGCAAAAGATTTCAATGGCTATCTGGAGCACGACGGCGTGCTGGATGTGCTCGCGGCGCGCAAAGAAAAGAATGAGCTGGACAAGCCGGCGCGTGAATTGTATTCGAAGCATGTCAAGACGATTTTTCAAGTCGGCGATAAACGCTCAGACTCCTTCAAAGAAAAATTGAATTATCCCATCGAGATTGTTCCGCTGCAAAATCCTTACACGCTCAAAGCGGGCGGCGTTTTGGAAGTTTTAGTTTTGCGCGACGGCAATCCGGTGAGCAATCAGCTTGTCTACGCGAGTTATGCAGGCCATCATCAACACGGCGACACCGGCGGCCATGTCGAGGCCGTCAAAACGCGAACCAATGAAAATGGCCTGGCGCAAATCAAGCTCAGCCAGGCCGGCAAATGGTACATTCGGATCATTCACATGGTTCCCAGCGACAAAGAAGGCGTTGATTATGAATCGAATTGGGCGACGTTGACGTTTGAGATCAAAGCTGCTGCAAGAAAATGATGGAAAAGATCGCTAAAAAAATTGAAATCCGTCACGGTCTGACCGTGGTTTATACCGGCAACGGCAAAGGCAAAACCACGGCGGCGTTGGGAACGGTGATTCGCGCCGTGGGGTACGGTCTGCGCGTGTTCATGCTTCAGTTCGTCAAAGGTTCTTGGCATTACGGCGAGTTGGATGGCGCAAAATTTCTCGCGCCGTATTTTACCATTGAGCCGATGGGCAGAGGGTTTTATAAAATTCTCGACGACAAGCTTCCCGAAGAAGAACATCGCCAGGCCGCATTGCTGGCGGCTGATCGCGCCATCGCCTTGCTCCGCGGCGGTGAGTATGACCTGGTGATTCTCGATGAAATCAACGTCGCGATGACGACGGGATTATTGCCGGTCGAAAAAGTGTTGGAGATTATCGACGCCAAGCCGGAAAGCGTGCATTTGATTCTCACCGGCCGCGGCGCGCCGCCGGAAGTGATCGACCGCGCCGATCTCGTGACCGAAATGCGCGAGATCAAGCATCCGTATCAAAAAGGGAAATTGGCGCAGAAGGGAATCGATTTTTGATTGCGGATTGGGGATTTCGGATTGCGGAGATTTAAGAATTAAAGAAAATTCCAGCGGCTGAAATGCGACCAATGGATTGAAAAGCAGAATCCGTTGGGGATGGCTTTTTACTTTTTGCTTTTGAATTGTTATTCAAATAAAATCTGCAACCGAACCAGTATGAAACCTTTAGTAGACACTTTCGGTCGCGTGGCAACCAATCTGCGTATCTCCGTCACCGACCGCTGCAATTTTCGCTGCCGCTATTGCATGCCGGAAGAAGGCATGAAATGGATGAATCGCAAGGAAATTTTGACGTTTGAAGAAATCTTGCGGCTGGCGAAAGTCTTCATCGCGCTCGGCGTCAACAAAATTCGCTTGACCGGCGGCGAGCCGACGTTGCGAAAAGATTTGTCGCAACTGATCGCCATGCTCGCCCCGCTTCCCGGGCTGAAAGATCTCGGCATGACCACCAACGGCTTTTTTCTCAAGGAATTTGCCGGCGATTTTTATCGCGCCGGGTTGCGTCGGGTCAACGTGAGTCTGGATTCTCTTTCGCCGGCTCGGTTTGCCGAGATGGCACGCCGCGAGGCCTATCAAAAAGTGATGGACGGTCTCGACGCGCTGGCGAAGTTTCCCATTCGTCCGGTGAAAATCAACACGGTGATCATGAAAGGTTTCAACGACGATGAAGTATTGCCGTTGGTTGAGTTTGCGCGTGAGCGGGACTACCAAATTCGCTTCATCGAATTCATGCCGCTGGACGGCGAGGGCGTCTGGAGCCGCGAGAAGGTGATGACCACCGCGGAGATTCTCGATATGATTCGCCGTAAATATGATCTTATTCCCAAAGAAACCCGCGCCGATCACGTGCCGGCGGATACGTTTCGTTTTGTCGACGGCAGAGGCGAAATCGGCTTCATCAGCTCGGTGAGCGAGCCGTTTTGCGAGTCATGCAATCGCATTCGCATCACCGCCGACGGGCATTTCCGCAATTGCCTTTTTTCTCTTGAAGAAACGGATTTGAAAACCCCGATGCGCGCCGGCGCCAGCGACGCCGAGCTGGCTGAATTGATTCGCGGCGAAGTCTGGCGCAAATGGGCCGGACATCAGATCAATTTGGCAACGTTCATCAAGCCGGAACGGAATATGTCGCAGATTGGGGGATAAAAGGCTTTTCAAATTCCTCGAAAGTTTGAAATCGCGCCTAAGAAGAAATGCTTGATAATCTTGGCGCGATTTCTTATTTTTATTTATGAGTGTGATTTAATCTTAAAAACGAACGAAGGAAAATATATGTCTGAAATTCGCAAAGTGATCATCATCGGCACCGGCCCGGCCGGGTACACCGCCGCGCTTTACACCGCCCGCGCCAATCTGAAACCCTTGGTTTTCGCCGGCCCCGAGCCTGGCGGCCAATTGACCTTGACGACGCTGGTGGAAAATTATCCCGGCTTTGCCGAAGGCATCATGGGGCCGGAACTAATGGATCAAATGAAGCGCCAGTGCGAGCATTTTGGCGCTGAAATTATTCATGACGCCGTGACCCGCGTGGATTTTAAAAAACGGCCATTCGAGGTTTTTGTCGGCGACCAAAAATATGCGGCGGAAACCATTATTATTTCCACCGGCGCTTCGGCGAAATGGCTGGGCTTGGAATCCGAGCGCCAATTGCGCGGACACGGCGTTTCTTCGTGCGCCACCTGCGACGGCGCGTTTTTTCGCAATCAGGAGCTGATCGTCGTCGGCGGCGGCGACGTGGCGATGGAAGATTCCACTTTTCTCACCAAATTTGCCAGCAAAGTGACCATCGTGCATCGCCGTGATTCGTTGCGCGCTTCGAAGATCATGCAGGAGCGCGCTTTTAAAAATCCAAAAATCTCTTTTATTTGGGATAGTGTGGTGGAAGAAATTCATGACGCTTCAAAAAAAACCGTTACCGGCGTGACGCTGCGTAACGTCAAAACCAACGAGCGCACGCCGATGCGTTGCGACGGCGTTTTTATTGCCATCGGCCACCAGCCCAACACCGAGATTTTCAAAAGCCAAATTGATTTGGATGAGCAGGGCTACGTTGAAACCAAGCACCGCACGATGACGAATATCGAAGGCGTTTTTGCCGCCGGCGATGTGGTCGATCATTATTATCGCCAGGCGGTGACGGCGGCGGGCATGGGCTGCATGGCGGCGATGGATGTGGAAAAATATCTCGAGGCCAAACATGGCTGAAACGCCGAACGTGACAGCCTCAAAGCAGCGGCGTTTGCCGGGAACGCGCTGGAGCGCGATTCGTCTGAACTGGCGCTGGGCCGCGCAGGCGGCGGCGCTGATCGCGGGCATCTACTTTTTCATGCGGGCGTTTGACACCAGCAAATTGCTGTTAAATGCTTTTTCTTTTAAAGTTGTCGTGACTTGGGGCGGTTGGGTGTTGCTTTTTTTCTTTTGCTTTTTCGCCTTGATGTTTACCAGTTATTTGAAGGAACGCGGCGGCGACACGCTCCGCAAGCGCATCGGCATTTTTGAAAAGTTGGTGGCGGCGCTGCGCTTGGAGAATTACTCCGAGCGGCCCTCGACCGCCTCTCTTGAAAACGGCGGCGTTGATAAAGATTTCATCCTAAAGTGATTCATTCAAAACTAAAAGCATCTTTCTATACGCTCGGTTGCCGGCTCAATCAAGCCGAGACGGCGCTGATCGGCAACACGTTCCGGCAGAAAGGTTACGACCTGATTGAATTTGGCCAAGCGGCGGATGTGTGTGTGATCAACTCTTGCACTGTGACGGAACAGGCCGATGCCAAGTGCCGGCAGCTTGTGCGGCAGGTGTTGCGCAAGAATCCCGAGACGTTTGTCGCCGTCGTCGGCTGTTACGCGCAAATCGGCGCCGAGGCGTTGCGAAAAATTGATGGCGTCGATCTCATCGTCGGCACGCAAGATAAACTGCGCGTCATCGACTTCATCGACGATCCGGTGAAATTGCCGGAGCCGCAGATCATCAAGAGCAGAATGACTCCCGCGCCGTTTACGATTGCCACGGAGACCATGGCGGCGCCGACGACTCGCGCCAATCTGAAAATTCAAGACGGCTGCGATTTTATGTGCAGCTTTTGTGTGATTCCCTTTGCGCGGGGCCGCGCCCGCTCGCGGGCGCTTTGGGATATTCAGCGCGAGGCGATGCAGCTTGTTGAGGCCGGCCACAAAGAGATCGTGCTCACCGGCGTCAATATCGGTACGTATAAATTTGAAGAAAAAACTTTTCTCGATGTCGTCAAAATGCTGCTGAAAATTCCGGAACTCAAGCGCCTGCGCCTCAGCAGCATCGAGCCGACGACGATTCCCAACGAGTTGATCGACTTGATGGCGGATTCCGAAGCGCTGTGCCCGCACTTGCACATTCCGGTGCAAAGCGGTGATGATGGTATTTTGGCAGCGATGAAGCGGCTTTATACAACCGCTGAATTTGTGCAATTCATCGAGCTGGCCGCAGCGCGCGTGCCGGATATTTTGATTGGCACGGACATCATGGTTGGTTTTCCGGGCGAGAGTGACGCCGCTTTTCAAGCGAGTTGCGAGCTGCTGCAAAATTCGCCGCTGGCTTATGCGCACGTTTTTACGTTTTCCGAACGCGGCGGAACGGCGGCGACACGGCTGAAGGGTAAAGTCCCGGCTAAAATCAAGAAAGAACGCAGCGCGACTTTGCACCGGCTTTCGCAAGAAAAGAAGAACGGTTTTTATCGCCGCTTTCTCGGCCGCCAATTGCGCGTGTTGACGGAAGAACGGAACGAGCGCGGCCACTGGGTCGGCTTCTCGGATAATTATCTCAAGGTGGCCGTTATCTCGGAGAAGTTGTCGGGAAATTCTCTGATTATAACACGGTTAGTCTCGCTGTCTGAAGACACGGCCAACGGAGAACTGGTGAACGCTATGATGTAAGTTTAAGAATGGACTTTCTATGCCGAAAATTTTGCAAGTAGGGCGATATGGTTTCTCTTTTTTTAGCAATGAAACAGGTGAACCTCCTCATATTCATGTTAAGGCAAATGGTAACCAAGCAAAATTTTGGCTTAATCCGGTGGAGTTAGCGTCCAATTACGGATTCAAAGCATACGAATTGAACAAAATTAAGCAAATTATCTGGCAGCATCAAACCGATTTTATAGAGGCATGGCATGAGTACTTTAGTTAAAACTCGGCGAAAGAATCAAGTGGGCAACACAAAATTTCGCCGCGCTTATGTGCCGACAACGGCTTTGGCAAAAGCTGTGAAATTTGATGAAGAGTTGATGCATGTTCATTTAACCGATGGACGCATCATTAGCGTGCCGATCATTTGGTTTCCATTATTACATGAAGCCACGCCTACCCAAAGAAAACGCTACGAAATCGGCGGAGGCGGTGTGAGCTTGCATTGGCCAGAAATAGATGAGGATTTATCCATAGCGGGCCTCATGGCAGGTGTTGATTGGGAGGCAGCATAATTTTTTGTTGCGCTTGGCGGAGAAAAGATGATTTACTCGAACGATGAATGACGCCGAAATTTTGAAAGGAAATAAAAATGCCAGAAGAAGGCAGGGCTAAATTGATAGAAAGTGCGGAACCTCAACTCGACGATCTCAACTCCGTCATGCGCGTTCGGCGCGAAAAGCTGGAAAAAATTCAAGCGCTGGGCGTCAATCCCTATCCGCATGATTTCAACCGCACGCATTTTGCCGCGGCGATCAGCCAGCGTTTTGAGGATTATTTTGAAAAAGAAGTCTCCGTCGCCGGGCGGTTGATGTCGCTGCGGCCGCATGGCAAGGCGACGTTCGCACATGTCGAAGACTCTTCCGGACGCATTCAGATTTATGTCAAATTCGACGCCGTCGGCGAGAAAGGCTACGAGCTTTTCAGCCTGCTCGATCTCGGCGACATTGTCGGCGTGACGGGAAAAGTGCTGAAGACGCGCACGGGCGAGATTACGATTCAAGTCACTTCGTTTGCGCTTTTATCAAAAACGCTGCGCCCGCTTCCTATTGGAAAAGAAAAAGTCGAAGAAGGCGAGCGGGTGGTTTATGATGCGTTTGCGGACAAGGAAATGCGGTATCGCCAACGCTACGCCGATCTGGCGGTCAATCCCGAGGTGCGGGAAGTGTTCAAAAAGCGCAGCCGCATCATCGCCAGCATGCGCGAATATCTCACCGGCCAGGGCTATCTTGAAGTCGAGACGCCGATTTTGCAGCCGTTGTATGGCGGAGCTTCGGCGCGGCCGTTCACGACGCATCACAACACGCTGGACATGACGCTTTATCTCCGCATCGCCGACGAGCTTTATCTCAAGCGGCTCATCGTCGGCGGTTATGACGGCGTCTTCGAATTCGCCAAGGATTTCCGCAACGAGGGGATGGATCGCTTTCACAATCCCGAATTTACGATGATGGAAGTTTACATCGCCTATCATGATTATCATTTCATGATGAATCTCGTCGAGGAGATGTTTTGCAAGATCGTGAAAGACTTGACCGGCGGCTATAAAATCACGTATCAAGATCACGAGATCGATTTCGCCCCGCCGTGGCCGCGCGTGTCGCTGTTGGAATCTATCGAGAGGGAAACCGGTTACAATTTGTATGGCAAGCCGCTGAACGAGCTGAAAGAAATTGCCAAGAAATTGCACGTCGAAATCGACAACACGATGGGCGTCGGCAAAATCATCGACGAAATTTTTGGCGCAAAGGTCGAGGCCAAGCTCATTCAGCCGGTTTTTATCACCGATCATCCGGTCGAGCTTTCACCGCTGGCGAAAAAGCACCGCTCGAAGCCGGGACTGGTGGAACGTTTTGAGCCGTTCATCGGTGGAAAAGAAATGGGAAACGCTTTCACCGAGCTGAACGACCCGATCGATCAGCGCGAGCGTTTCATGGAACAAAAAAAACTGGCCGACATCGGCGACGAAGAGGCGCAGCAGTTGGATGAAGATTTTCTGCGCGCGTTGGAATACGGCATGCCGCCGACCACCGGCCTCGGCGTCGGCATCGACCGTCTCGTGATGTTGCTGACGAATCAACCGTCGATTCGCGACGTGCTGCTGTTCCCGCAGATGCGGCCGGAGCAGTACAAATAATAAAACGTAAAACGTAATGCGTAATTTACGTCTTACGTTTTACGCATTACGTTTTAAGATTTACCACCTATGTCTTACGAATTTTTCATTGCCAAACGTTACCTGCGCTCGAAGCGGCAGGTCAAGTTCATCTCGCTGATCACGTACATTTCCATCATCGGCGTGATGATCGGCGCGGCGGCGCTGATCATCGTGCTGTCGGTGATGAACGGTTTCGAGAGCGAAGTGCGCTCGCGCATTATCGGCTTCGATGCGCACATCAAGCTGCGGACGTTTCACGACCGCGGCGTGGAAAATTATCCCGAACTGCTTGACAAAGTCAAAGGGATTCCGCATATTGTAGCCGCGGCGCCGTATATTCTCGACAAGGCGATGATCATTTCGCGCGAACGCAAGGAAGGCGCGCAGATCAAAGCGATCGATCCGAAGCTCGAAGCGAAAGTCACCGATTTCGTGCAAAACGTCAATTACGGCACGCTGAATTTGGGGCTGATTGAGAAAGAGGGGGAGCGCGCTTTTCCGGGCATTATTATTGGCTTTTCTTTGGCGGATCGCCTTGGCGTCGGCCTCGGTGACCGGGTGCAGTTGCTCTCGGCGGCGGGCATCGACATCGGCGGTTTCGGCTCGATGCCGACGGCGCGCACGTTTCGCGTCGCCGGCTATTTTCAATCCGGACTTTATGAGTATGACGACAATGTTGCCTTCATCAACATACCCGAAGCGCAACGGCTGTTCGAGATGGGCAGCAAAGTCAACGGTATCCAGTTCAAGCTGACCAACATGGAATTGGCGAGAGAAGTTGCCGAAGTGATCGAAGAAAGAGCCGGCGGTTATCCTTACACGACGGTGACGTGGTTTGACACCAACAAAACGCTGTTCGCGTGGATGCAATATGAAAAATGGATCGCCTTCATCGTTTTATCGCTGATCATTCTGGTTGCGGCGTTCAATATCGTCAGCACGCTGATCATGGTGGTGTTGGAAAAGACCAAGGAAATCGGCATTCTCAAAAGCATGGGCGCGAGCAACGAGAGCGTGATGCGCATTTTCATTTACCAAGGCGCGGTGGCCGGCGTGATCGGGGCCGTGCTCGGCGTCGTCATCAGTTATCTGCTCTGCTGGGCGCAGATAAAATTCAAATTCTTCGAGCTGCCGCCGGATGTTTATATCATTAGCGCGCTGCCGATTTTAATGAAGCCGCTGGATTTTATTTTGGTCGCCGGCGCTGCATTTATTATTTCGCTGACCGCGACCGTCTATCCGGCGTATCGCGCCGCGAAGCTCGATCCGGTGCAGGCGATTCGCTATGAATAAAAAACCAATACTCATCACCAGAAATTTAGTCAAGCATTACCCGACTGCCAGCGGGGCTTTGGAAGTGATCAAAGGCATTGACGTCGTGATTTATCCGGGCGAGATTATCGCGATTGTCGGGCCTTCCGGCGTCGGCAAAAGCACGCTGCTGCATATTCTCGGCGGGCTGGATCGCCCAACCGCGGGTGAAGTTGAAATCGAAGGAGCGCAGATCGCCCAATTCGATGATCGGGCGTTGGCGCAATTCCGCAACCGTACAGTGGGGTTTGTATTTCAGTTCCATCACTTGCTGCCGGAATTTTCCGCGCTGGAAAATGTCATGATGCCGTCGTTGATCGCGCGGCGAAATGGCGGCGATGTGATCAATCGCGCCAAACAGCTTTTAGCCGAGGTGGGATTGGCGCAGCGCTTTTCGCATCGTCCCGGAGAGCTTTCCGGCGGCGAGCAGCAGCGCGTTGCAGTGGCGCGAGCCTTGATGAACGCGCCGCGTTTGGTTTTAGCGGACGAGCCTTCGGGAAATCTGGATTTGCGCGCGAGTGAAAGCCTGCACCAATTGTTATGGAATTTGAGCCGGCGCGACGGGCGAACCTTTATCATCGTCACCCACAATCTCGAGCTGGCGAAAAAAGCTGATCGCGTCATCGAGCTTTTTGATGGCCGCATCAAAAAAATTCACCAAATCACAGGCCGTTGATGCTCTGTCAAATTTGCAAAAAGCGCCCGGTTGCAGTTTCCTATACGCAAGTCATCAATAACAAGAAAACGCAGCTTTCCGTTTGCATGAAATGCGCGGAAGAAAAGGGCATGACCAATCCGCTCGCGGGGTTGCCCGAAGTATTCAGCAAAATCGTCGCCAACATTATCGGCGAGCAACTCCTGCCGGAGATGGAGGAAACCAAAAGCAAGCCAAGCTCACGGCGCTGCCCGAAATGCAATACTTCGCTCGACAAATTCGAGAAAACCGGCTTGTTGGGCTGCGACGAATGTTACCAGGCGTTTGAAAAAGAGCTTGGCGGGCTGCTGCGCCGCATTCACGGCAGCAACAAACACATTGGCAGCCGGCCTCGTCCCCGCCGCGTGGTGTCGGGTGAAAGAGATCTTGTCAAACTGCGGACTGAATTGGAGCAGGCCATTACCAAAGAAAAATACGAGCGCGCCGCCGAGCTGCGCGACTTGATCCGCGATGCTGAACGCGAGGCCAACAGCAAAAATTCCGGCCGCAGCCGGAAAGCATAAGGCCATATAACCAAAATTTTTAAATCTCATTGTTAACTGCAATGCAATATGCCAAGCGATAGAACGCTGGAGTTTTCTAAAACGACGGTGAAAAGTTTGAACAGTCTAGCGAAGCGCTTGCCGCGCTGGCTGGACAGCCATGCCCAGCACGCCAACATCGTCATCTCAACGCGCGTGCGCTTGGCGCGCAATCTCGCGGGCCACGCTTTTCCAAACGCCGCTAAGATAGAAGATCTCTACGGTGTGATGCGCGAGGTTTACAGCGCCGTCGCGCCCAGCGAGCAGCTCGGCGAAGCGATGTTTCTGGATATGCTCCGCCTCGGCAAACTCGAGCGCAAGTTTTTGGTGGAGCGCCGCTTGATCAGCCCGCCCTATGCGGAATCGGATAATCCCGCCATGCTCGTCGTCGGCGCCGAGGAGTATATCAGCGTGATGGTCAATGAAGAAGATCATTTGCGCATTCAATCGATCCAACCCGGCCTGAACGTTGGAGAAGCCTCGCGGCTTATTACACAACTCGACGACGAGCTGGGCGAGCATCTCAACTACGCCTTCACCGACCAATTCGGCTATCTTACCGCGTGTCCGACCAACACCGGCACCGGCATGCGGCTGTCGTTGTTCGTGCATTTGCCCGCGCTCGCCATGTTGGAAGAAATCGAAAAAGTGTTCAAAAAGCTGGCGCCGTCGGAAATCACCGTCCGCGGTTTTTACGGGGAAGGCACGGAAGTGGTCGGCAACATTTTTCAAATTTCCAACCAGCTCACGCTGGGCCGCACGGACGACAGTATCGTCAAGCGCATGCAGGAAGTGGGGCAGAAGCTCGTCACGCTCGAAGACGACGCCCGCGACCGTCTGCTCGATGCTCAAGTGGTGCAAATTCACGACAAGGTTTATCGCGCCGTCGGCATCATGAAATACGCGCGCACGCTCAGCTCGCTGGAGCTGCTGAATCTGCTTTCTTATTTGCGCCTCGGTTTTGACGTGGGGATTTTCAGAAATGCCGATCGCAGCTTCTTGAACGAGCTGATGGTCACGCTGCAGCCGGCGCACATGCAGAAAACCTATCGCGGCATGGACGACGATTTGGCCCGCGACGTTCATCGCGCGCACGTCGTCCGCGAAAAAATTTCATCGTTGTTTTAAAAAAGCCTCTTTACTTTTTAAAATAGAATTTGTAGATTGAAATAACCGAATTTTTGGAGCGAATGGCGAATCATGATGTTCGCGCTCCGGTCAAATGATTAAACGGTGGCGTTGTGATGAGCAGCGTAATGGAGCTTATTCATCGGAGATGGAAACATGAAAAATAATTTCTCCAGTCGTGTGCAGATGGTCATCCAGTTTTCGCGGGAGGAAGCGCTTCGGCTCGGACATGATTATATCGGCACCGAGCATCTTCTTCTCGGGCTGATTCGTGAGGGCGAGGGCATCGCCGTGGAGATTCTCCGCAATCTCGGCACAGATTTGGAAGAAATCAAGCACTCGGTGGAAGACGCCGTGAAATCCACCGGTGAAACCATGACGATTGGCAACATCCCTTTTACGAAACGGGCGGAAAAAATTTTGAAAATGGCTTACGTCGAAGCCGAGAAATACAAATCCGACATCATCGGCACCGAGCATTTGCTGCTGGCGCTGGTCAAGGAGAAAGACGGCGTCGCCGCGCAAGTGCTGCTGAATTTTGATATCACCTACGAAGCGGTTCGTGAAGAGCTGGAAAATATTTTGCGCGGCACCCCCTCGAGCAAAGAGTCGAATCCGCAGCGCTCGAAGACGCCGGCGCTGGATCATTTTGGCCGCGATCTCACCGAGCTGGCGCGCAAAAACGAGCTGGATCCGATCATCGGCCGCGAAAGAGAGATCGAGCGCGTCGCGCAGATTTTGAGCCGGCGCAAAAAGAACAATCCGGTGTTGATCGGCGAGCCGGGCGTCGGCAAAACCGCCATCGCCGAAGGCCTGGCGCTGCGCATCGTCGAGCGCAAAGTGCCGCGGATTTTGCACAACAAGCGCGTCGTCACTCTTGATCTCGGCGCGATCGTAGCCGGCACGAAGTATCGCGGCCAGTTTGAAGAGCGCATGAAAGCGATCATGAATGAATTGATGCGCGCCAAAGACGTCATACTTTTTATAGACGAATTGCACACCATCGTCGGCGCCGGCGGCGCCAGCGGTTCGCTGGATGCTTCGAACATGTTCAAGCCCGCGCTCTCTCGCGGCGAATTGCAATGTATCGGCGCCACGACGCTCAACGAATACCGCCAATACATTGAAAAAGACGGCGCGCTCGAGCGGCGCTTTCAGAAAATCATGGTCGATCCTCCCTCCGGCGAAGAAACCATCCAAATCCTCAACGGCCTCAAAGATCGGTACGAAGAACATCACAAAGTTCGTTACAGCGACGAAGCGATTCACTCCGCGGTGAAGTTGTCCGAGCGCTACATTACCGACCGCTTCCTGCCGGACAAAGCCATCGACGTGCTGGATGAAACCGGCGCGCGCGTGCATCTCGCTAACATCATCGTGCCGAAAGACATCACCGAGCTGGAAGAGGAGATCAAGCAAATTCGCAAAGAAAAAGATGTCGTCATCAAGAATCAGGAATTTGAGCGCGCCGCCGTCTTGCGCGATCAAGAGAAGCGGGTGAATCGCAAGCTCGATGCCGCCAAGCGGCGTTGGAAAGAGTCGGAAGAAGAAACCATTGCCTCGGTTGGCGAGGAAGACATCGCCGACGTCGTGGCGATGATGACGGGCATTCCGGTGCAGAAAGTCGCGCAATCCGAAACCGAAAAAGTTCTCAAGATGGAGGAGGCGCTGAAGCAGCGCATCGTCGGCCAGGATGAGGCGATTCATCTGCTGTGCAAAGCGATTCAACGCACACGCGCTGGATTGAAAGACCCCAATCGCCCCATCGGTTCGTTCATTTTCCTCGGGCCGACCGGCGTCGGCAAAACCCAACTCGCCAAAGAACTCGCCAAATATCTCTTTGAAAAGGAAGATGCGCTCATTCGTCTCGACATGTCCGAGTATATGGAGAAATTTTCCGTGTCGCGCTTGACCGGTGCGCCGCCGGGATATGTCGGCTACGAAGAGGGCGGCCAGCTTACCGAGAAAGTGCGCCGGCATCCGTACGCTGTCGTGCTTTTCGACGAAATCGAAAAAGCGCATCCCGATGTGTTCAACATTCTCCTGCAAATTCTTGACGACGGCAGCCTCACCGACGGTCTCGGCCGCCGCGTGGATTTTAAAAACACTATTCTGATTATGACCTCGAACGCCGGCGCGCGCGAAATCAAGAAGGCCGGCGGCTTCGGATTTTCGACGCAGGATTCCGAAATCGATTATTCGAAGATGCAAAGCAAGATCATGGACGAGGTCAAGCGGCTGTTCAATCCGGAATTTTTGAATCGCGTCGACGAGCTGGTGGTGTTCCACAATTTGGCGAAGGAACACATGGGACAGATCATCGACATCGTGGTCAAAGAGATGCTCGGCAAAGTTTCGGATCGCCAGATTGAGATCGACCTTACCCAGGATGCGAAGGATTTTATCATCGAAAAAGGCTTCGATCCGGTCTACGGCGCGCGGCCGTTGAAGCGCGTGATTCAGAAATATATCGAGGACCCCATCGCCGAAGAGATGCTGAAAGGCAAATTCAGCGACGGCAGCATGATCAAAGTGCTGCACGAAGGCAACGACCTCACCTTCATCGAAACCGCACGCAAAACCGTGGTCAAGAGCGAAGCCAGAAAACCGGCCAGCCCGCCGCCGGAGCCGGAATCGGTCGAAAACTGACAAAGAAGTTTTTTCATTCAACAGGCCCGATCATTCCCTCAAAATGATCGGGCTTTTCTTATTGGGCTAAACAAGACGGGCGTTCACGATGATCATTTCCCGCGCTTTTATCCGCGCTTACAAATCCGTTTTCGAGCTGGCCTTTCCGCTCGACCCCAAAATCACGACATTGATCGGCGCGAACGAAAGCGGCAAAACCAACATTTTGCGCGCGCTGCAGGCCTTCTCGCCGAGCGCGCCGTTCGACAACAGCCTCACCTGCCAGTATTCCGATTATTACTATCAGGGCAAAAGCCCGGAGGTGGCGCTGGAGTTCTCGCAAATTTCCAAGGAGAACCGGCGCAATTTGCTGCGTTTCAGCGAAGCGTTCAAAGACAACGAAAGTTTTCTGATTCGCCGCGACGGGCCGGCGCTGGAGAATTATCATCTTTTCATTAACGAAGCCGAAGCGCCGCTCAAGGAAATCGACAAGCTGCTGCTCAGCCTGCCCAAATTTCTTTACTTTGATTCGATTCCTCTGTTGAAAAGCCGCGCGACGCTGCAGGATTTGATGAATGGCAACGAGCAGTTTCGCACCGAACGCAATTTGCTGCACATCGGCGGCATCAGCAATCCCGAAATTATTTTCGAGGATAACACCCGCGGCCGGCGCGCCAGCGAGGAGGCGAGCCGGCTGATCACGCAGCAAATTCGCCGCGTCTGGTCGCAGGAGCCGACGATCGAGGTGAAGCTCAATGTCAACGGCAACATTCTCTACATCGATCTTTCCGACGGCACGACGGTTTTTGACACGCCGGAATCGCGCAGCCTGGGCTTTCGCTGGTATCTTTCTTTTTACATCAATTTCATCGCGCAGACGTTCGAAGCGCGCGCCAACGATTATTTCTTTTTGATCGACGAGCCGGGCATTCATCTGCACCCGGCCGGCCAAAAAGATTTGGCCAAAATCATGGAAGATTTGGCGATGAAAAACCAGCTCATCTTTACCACCCACTCGCCGTTCATGATCAATCGCGAGCATCCGGAGCGCGTGCGTCTCGTTTCAAAGGACAAAGACGGCACGCGCGTCGACAGTGAGGCTTATCGCCAGAACTGGAAGCCGCTGCGCAGCTCGATCGGCTTGATGGTCGGCGATTTGTTTTTCTTCAGCGAGCGCGGCGTGAATGCGGCGGCAGCGCCGGAGAAAAAATTTTCCTTTCTCCGCCGCTCGGCGAAAGATGCTGTAGAGGAAAAATAAAGTTACTCCGAACAATGTTGAATTCTCTTTGCGACGTTCCCGGCATTCGTCTCGGCCACGCGCAGGATGAAAACGCCCGCACAGGCTGCACGGTGATTTTGCCGGATCGTCCTGCAATTGCCGGCGTCGATGTGCGCGGCTCGGCGCCAGGTTCGCGTGAGATCGAGGCGCTCAAGCCGGTGCGTTTGGTGCAAGAGATTCACGGCATTTTGCTCACCGGCGGCAGCGCGTTTGGCTTGGACGCGGCCGGCGGCGTGCAAAAATATCTCGAAGAACGCGGCATCGGCTACGACGTGCAAGTCGCCAAAGTGCCGATTGTGCCGGCGGCGGTTATTTTTGATTTAGCCGTCGGCGACGCCACAGTTCGCCCGACTGCGGCGATGGCCTATCGCGCTTGTGAAACGGCTTCGTACACGGAAACGCGCTTGGGACTCGTCGGCGTGGGCTGCGGCGCGACTGTCGGCAAAATTCGCGGCATGCAGCACGCCATGCTTGGCGGCGTCGGGATGGCCTCGTGGAAAAGTGGCCAGCTTGTGGTTGGCGCGCTCGCTGTCGTCAACGCGCTGGGGGACGTGATTGATCCGAAGAGTGGAAAAATCATCGCCGGCGCGAAAAATGACGAAGGCGATTTTTTAAACACACAACAATATCTGAAATCTAACTTGCTCTCTTCGTTCAAAAGTTGGGGCAATACGACCCTCGCCGTGGTCGCTACCAATGCAGCATTTAAAAAAGAAGGCGTCACTAAAATCGCCGAGATGGCGCAGGATGGTTTGGCTCATGTCATCCGCCCGGCGCACACGCTATTTGACGGCGACATGGTTTTCGCGTTGAGTGCCGGCGATGAACCTGCTGAGATCATGGCCGTCGGCGCGATTGCCGCGGAGTTGGTGGCGGAGGCGATTGTGCAGGCGGTGAGGGTGAGTAATCAGATGTATAAACCTCATGCGGACGGCATGGCAAACCGGATACAAACAGAGCAAGTCTTGTCTCTCCCACTGATTGAAAAACCCCACTGATAATTTTCTATGCTTTTATCTGTGGGTTTCTTCAATCAGATGGGTATTTGCTCATTGGATTAAGGCAAATCTTCGTCGAATTACTGTTCGAAAATGATTATCCCCTATAACAACCTCTCCCCGAAAATCGGCCATAACGTTTTCATCGCCCCGAATGCGACGATCATTGGTGACGTTGAAATCGGCGAAAACGCGAGCGTTTGGTTCAACACCGTCATTCGCGGCGATGTGAATTATATTCGCATCGGCCCGAAGACGAACATTCAGGATTTGTGTATGTGCCACGTCACGCTCAACAAGTGGCCGCTGATCATCGGCGAGGGCGTGACCATCGGGCACAGTGTCGTGGTGCACGGCTGCGTGATCAAGGATTATTGCCTGATCGGCATGGGCGCGCGAATTCTCGACGGCGCGCAGGTGGGTCCGTATGCGCTGGTCGCCGCCGGCGCGGTGGTGCGCGAAGGTTTCGTCGTGCCGGAATACTCGCTGGTGGCCGGTGTGCCGGCGGCAGTGAAACGCCGGCTCACGGATCAGGAGATCGACAATCTTACGGCCTCAGCGGCGCGGTATGTTGGTTATAAAAATACCTACCTCGCGGCGGGGGTTGGGCATTCTTTTCTTTGAGTTTCTCCCTCCAGTTTATTATCAAGTATCGTGCTTATCGAAAGAATTTTTTTACAGCATGACATTGCCCTTGCAACTTGCTTTTCAAGCAAGATTTTGTTAGATTTTATAACTGCAAATTTTAAAAAAGCTTTTCATCTAGGAGACATCGTGGCGATGTTCAAGCGTTGGTTGATTGGCGGTTGGTGTTTTTGGGCTGTGGCGGTGAGTTGGCAAATTACCATTGCGCAACAAAAAAATCTTTCCGGGCTGTTTAAAACAGCGCCGCATGTCTGGCTAAACGATTCGTTGCAAACGCCGTTGCGGCCGCGGCTTTATCTGCATGGCCGCTGGCAAGTTTCCAGCCAAAAACCTCAGTTCAGCGGGGAGGCCGAGCTGCCCGGGACGTTTGCCTTCGAAGGCGAAGTCGATTTTCAGCGTGCGGTGCGGCTTGATTCCACATTTATGAATCGCCCGCTGCGTCTGGTCATGCAAGGCGCCCATTACGCCACGCAGGTGCGGGTCAATGGCGAGCTGATCGGCTCGCATCAGGGCGGTTACACGCCTTTTGCCGTCGATCTGCGGCCGGAACGTTTGTTTTTTGACAAAGAAAATGTTCTGCGTCTCACCGTGAGCAATGTGCTCTCGCCTCTGCAAACTTTGCCGCCGAAACATCGACCCTACGGCTGGCTGAACGAAGGCGGGATTGGACGGGAAATTTATCTCGAAGCTTTGCCGGAAATTTTTATTGAAAAAACCAAGCTCAATTACACCCTCGCGCCGCAGGCGGTTGCCATTAATTTGGAAGCGGATCTGCGTTTGCAAAAAAAACTAACGCCGGAAGAAACCGCCGGCCTGGCAGCGGTTCTTGAAATTTGGGATGCGGCGCGCCAGAAGAAATTGGCCGCCAGCGCGCCGTTGCCGTTAACCGCCGGAGATCGTCTCGAACAAAAAATCACTTTGGATTGCCAGCTCAATCAGCCGGCGTTGTGGTCGCCGGCGACGCCGAATCTTTATGCGCTGCGCGTAGCGCTGCTGCGGCAAAACAACGTCATCGACGAATCCTGGGAGAACACCGGATTTCGCAAAATCGAAACCGTTAATCGCCACCTGCATGTGAACGGCCAGCCGTATATCGTGCGCGGAGTGAATTGGATTGAGGATTATGGCAGCCATTCGGCGCTGCTGGATACAACGCGGCTGCGCCAATTGCTGGCAGCGGTCAAGGAGTTAGGCGCCAACACAATCCGGGTGGCAGGGCGTCCGCCGCATCTGCTGTTGCCTGAACTGTGCGATCGTACCGGCCTTTTTTTGTTGGAAGAATTGCCGCTTTATCATCTCACCGAGGCGCATTTTCAACAACCGCAGTTTTTTGAGCTGGCGGAGCAGCAAGCGCGCGAGATGATTTTGCGCGATGCGGCGCATCCGAGCGTGCTGGCATGGGGAGTGGCCGTCAACAGCGCCATGCTTGCGCCGGGAATGAAAAACAGTTTCAAAGGTTTCTGCGATGAACTTCGTCGGCTCGATAACCGGCGGCTCTATGCCGTGGCGCCTTTAAATTGGATGGCGAATTGGGATGAGTTGGTTGATTTTACTTTGCCGGATCTCTTTGAAGCGGAAAATGCCAATACAATCTCCACCGCGCTCATCCGAGGCAATAAACCGGTTCTACCCGTCATTGGATTCTGGGCTGCGCCCGTAGAAGCTCGTGAAAAAGCGGCGAGCAGCGCGGAAGACGAGCAGCGGCAATTTACACGGCTCGATGAGGCGCTCAAGAAATTTGACGGCGCGTCGCAATTTGCCGGCTATTTTATCCACGCCCTAACCGACTGGCCGGCTGCTATGCCTTCGTTGGCGCTCGGCGCGGAAGCGGGACGTCTGCCTCAAGCCGTTTCCGACACCGGCGCTGCCTCATCTACAGTCTTCGTCCATCCGGCTGGAATCATCAGCAGCAACGGCCAGCGGCGTCCAATCTTTCAACTGGTGCAGGCGTTCAATCGCGGCGACCGCCGCCCGATGATGATGGCGCGCAGCGACGCGACGGTTTATCCGCAGGAGTATCCGATTGTCGGGCTGGCGGTGGTGTTGGTGTTGCTGTTCTATCTCAACCGCGACCGCCGGTTGCGCGGCAATCTGCAAAGAATGTTCGTTCATCCGCACGGTTTTTACGTCGATATCAACGAAAACCGCAAAGTGCCGCCGTTCTTGAGCGCGCTACTCGGCGTGGCCGAAGGTTGCATCATCGCGCTTTTGCTCTCCGGATTTTGCTACGCCAATCGCACGAATCTTGCGTTCGATCAGTTTCTCAATTTGTTGATCGGCGATCCGGCCTGGAAAGCGCGCGTCGTGTGGCTGATTTGGCATCCGTCGTGGTTTATTGCCGCCGTCACAGCGGGCTTGTTTGCTCTCGGCTTAACCGCGGCGGTGGTGATGCGAATTCTCGGCTTTTTTCTCGGGCGGAGTTTGCCGGTGATACAATATTTTACGTTTGTGTTCTGGACGGCGTCCAATCTTCTCGTTCTGGGCATCATCGCGCCGTTCTTTTATCGCCTGCTGTTTTATAAAGATTTTTCCGCGCCGCTGCTGTTTTTAATCACGGCGGTTCTGCTTTGGCTGGCAGCGCGTTTTTTCCGCGGCATGCGCGTGATTTACACGATGAGCATTCCGCGTACGATGATTATTTTTGGAATTTTGGTGGGCGGGCTTGTGCTTTCTATCGTGCTTTATTACCAACGCAACGAAGCGCTTTTTGAATACGCAAAATATTATTGGCAAATGTTGGAGGCGGGGATGTGAAAGATTTTTGCAGTCGTGTTTTGATGCAAAAATTCTTATAGAACACAAGCAGCGCCTGAAGGCGCTACTACGAAACTATCCTACCTTGATAAACACCAGCGGGTAAACGACGCGAACCTTGCCTTCGTCGATGGGATCATAGCGCCAGCGTTTGATCGCCGCGCCAAGCTCGTCCAAAAAAGCCTGAAGGGGAATTTCCGAAGAAAGAAAACTCACTTTTGACACGGTGCCATCGGAGCGGATAATGATTTCGACTTCGACTTTGCCGCCGATGCGCGGGTTTTGACGCAGATACTTTTCGTAAATATATTGCAAACGGCCGATATTCATATTCAAAACCGCGTACAGCGAGGCTTCCGAACGCGCGCCGTACGCTCCGCCGTTGCCGCCGGTTCCGCCAAAGCCGGCAAATTGCACGCGCGTTCCCTTCTTCAACGCCACGCCTTCATTCGCATCAATTGCCAGCAGATCGTCAATCCCCTTGCCGTCTCGGCTCATTGCTGCAAGCGCGCCGTCCACTTCCTCGCCTCGCGGATTATTGCCTTTGCCGACGGTGAGCGGGCGATTCATTTTCAAATTCTGCACCGCGCCATCGGCGGCTTGCATGTTTAACGCCAAGTCGTTGCCGGCCTCGCCGTTCTCCGCAACGCCATCCAGCAATCCCAGCACGCCGATCTTGTTGACATTCACTTCGCGGTCGCTGCGTTCCGCATTGACGGCGCCGCTTTGCGTTTCGGCGTAGGTGTTGCCCGAAAACATTTCATCGTTTTTTATCGGCGCAGCATCGTCGTCGCCGCTGGCGCCTGGAACGTCCAGGATTTTCGATTTGCCGTTGCCAATGGGAACAAATGGCTCGTCATCTTCCGCCGGCGGTTGTTCGTTTTCATCGACGAAACTGATTTCACGAATTTCCAAAATCTCCGGCGGATTGATCAACGACGTCGACCACCAGGCGCTGAACGCCAAAATATGAAAAAGCAACGAGCCGGTGATTGCCGCGCTAAAACGGCGCGAGGGCTGGCGCGCCGTCAAATCAAAAAAAGAGCCGCTGGCTTTCGCGCGTGATGCTGATTTCGTCGCTGTTTTCGTCATATCGACTCGAGTTACTCGCGTGGCCGTTGCACGGTCGCGATGGCTATTTTTTTAGCGCCATTTTTCTTTGCAATTCCCAACAAGTCCAAAACTTGCCGGTGCCTCACTTCTTTATCGGCGCGAATAAGAACGAGACGGTTGGGATACTTCGTAACCTTATCGCGCAACGGCGCTTCCAGCTCTGCTAATGACATCGTTTTTTCGTTTAAGGCAATTTCTCCGGCCGCCGTGAGGGTAATGGTAAGATTGTCTTGGGAATCGGCTTCGATGGTTGCGGCTTTGGGCAAATCGACCTGGAGGGAGCCTGGGGCGTCCAAAATCGGCGCCGTGACCATAAAAATGATCACCAACACCAGTGAGATATCCACCAGCGGCGCCAATTGCATGTTGCTGATGATGTTTGCAGGCGAGTTGCCGGCTTGCATACAGCACCCTGAAAATTAGAGCAAGAAAATAGGATTTTAGACGGACGCTACTTACCGGAACGGCGGCGCTTCACAATCGACAATTCCTTCGCGCCGGCCTGTCGCGCTGCGTCCAGCGTCGCCACCACTCGGTCGTGAATCACTTCTTCGTCGGCGCTGACGACGACGAGCTTCTTTTGAGTTTTCTGCAAGAGCGCGCGCAGACTGTCCGGCATCACCTTCGGCGCGACCGCCACACCGTTGATCAACGTTTCGCCGCTGCTTTTCAAATAAACTTCCGCCCGCAATTCGGTTTGCTTCTCGCCGGCAGCGGCATTGTTGACGTTCGGCGTCGACACCGTGATGGTGGATTGTAAGATCATCGGCGTCATGACCATGAAAATCACCACCAGCACGAGGGCGACGTCGATCAGCGAAGTCAAATTGATTTCAGTGAGACCGGTCTCCGAATCTTGAAATTTGCTTTTCATAAACGCGCCGAGCGCCGACGCATGGAGCAAAGCGCTAGGCGCTACGCCCTCTGCACGATGCGCAGTTACTGTGCAATTCCCAAAATGACCCGCAGTTTTTTCGACGCCGCTTCGATTTCCATCATCACCGTTCCGACCCGACGCAAAAAATAATTATAGGCGACCACAGCGGGAATCGCCACCACCAAACCGGCGGCGGTGGTAATGAGCGCCTCGGCAATGCCGGCGGAAACCACCGACGGGCCGCCGGAGCCGGAAACCGCGAGATCGCGAAAAGCGCGGATGATGCCGACGACGGTGCCGAACAGCCCGATGAACGGCGCAATGTTGCCCAGCGTTCCCAACACGCTCAAATAGCGCTCCAATTTCATTTTTTCTTCCAGCGCAGCGGCATCCATCAATTCCGTGACGTTTTTCCCGCCGAGAGAAAAATTTTGCAGGCCCAAACGCACGACGGCCGCCAGCGGTGCGGTCGAACGCTGGCAAAATTCGATGCCGGCCTTGGCGCCGCCTTCACGCACCTTTTTGTTCAACGTATGAATGAACAATTCGGCGTTGATGCGCGTCCGCCGAAAATACAACCAGCGCTCAATGATGAAGGTGATCGTAACGAGCGAACAGAGAAAAAGAATAATAAACGACGGGCTGGTGCGTACCGTCTCCCAAAAATTCAACTCCATGACACGCTCCGAACCCTGCGGGCGTCGCCGGCCCGATTAACTGGTTTTGATAAAAATGATCGGGTAAACAACTTTAACCTGTCCCTGCGTAATCGCGTCGTATTTCCATCGGCGAATGGCGGATAGAATCTCCCTTTTAAAATCTTCAATCGTAATTTCGGAAGAAAGAATCACCGCATTGGCGATGGAACCATCGGCGGCAATGGTGACTTCGACTTCAACTTTGCCGCCCATATCCGGATGCGTTTTCAAATATTTATTGTAAATATAAATCAATCGCCCCATGTTTTCCGACAAAACTTTGCGCAGCGATTCTTCGGTGCGCGCGCCCATCGCCTCTTGCGAGCCGCTCACCTTGCCGAGTTCCTCGAGGCGGGCTTTGCCGGTTTTCTCCAATTTCACAGCGGGTTTGTTCTTGCTAACGTCGTTCTTCAAGATATCATCGATGCTGCTGTTGCCGCCTTTACCGGAACCCAGCTCGCCGAAAGCCAGAATTTTATCGAGATCGGCATTGGAGTTGGATTCGCCGCGGCCCGCTGATAATTTGCCGCCCGCCATCACCTTGTCCACGCTTTTTGCCAGCCCCTCTTCAGTCAGCTTGCGAATTAAATCGCTGCTGCCGTCATTGTCGCCGGTTCCGCCGAGCAAAACCAAGGCGCCCATGTTCGAAACGTCAACGCCTTCGCCGGGCTTGTCCGAGCCAAAACCTTTTTTCTCCCGGGCTTCGGCAGTTTTGGTTTCGTCTTTTTTCTCTTCGTCCTTTTCAGTCTTGGAAGATTCGGTGGATGATTTTGTTTCGACTCGCGCCGCAGTTTTGGGGCGGAGTTCTGCAGCGGATTTAAACGTCGCCGCAATTTTTTGTACTTTCTCGAAAAACCTGGCTTGATCTGACAATTCCGGCGGCGCGATTTTGACCGTGCCCGCCCATTGCACGGCAATAAACTGGATAAAAACCAAAACGGCGATGAGGATTTTAAAAGAAGTGTCTTCCTTCAGGCTTTTGGTGAAAGCACGAACCGGGGAATAGCCTTCGAACTGGAGCGCCGCGGAATTCGCACCGTCAAAATCAAAGTCGATACGGATATTATCGAGAATTAGGTGTCCGGATTTGCCGGGTGTCAACGGCACCGCCGGGCTTCCATCGTGTTTCGGCAGAAGATCGTGTTGTAACAGATCGGAAAACGTCAGCCTGCTTTTATCATACACCACTTCGCCGCGGGCCTCTTCGGCCAAACGTAGTTCATAACCGGAATGGGTCGGAACGAACATGCGCAACCGTTTCGGGAATTTTTCTCCATATAAGACAACGTCATTATCGAGGTTGCGTCCTACGGTAAACTCCTCTTTGCCGCGCAGATAGCGATCCGTTACCTTGCCGTTTTGCTCGATGCGCAGTTTTAAGTTTTGTTTCAATTTCATCAGCTCTATTTGCGGGGTTGTCCTTACTTTTGATAAACGGCGAGCAGCATATTGTTGAAACCGACTTGTCCGCACGTATACATGACGCGCTTGATCACCGCGAATGAAGCGTCGCGATCGCCCATAATATCGACCGTGCCGGTAAAGCCGACGCGCGCATCGATTTCGCCGAGTTTTTCCGACGATTCGCGGCTGTGCTGCAAGCTCTCATGCAGCGGCGCGATAAGCAAATCACTGTCGGCCTTGAGCTCATCAACTTTTACCAACGGCTTATCATCAAACATGATCCACTCTTTCGTAACCGCAATAATCGGCGCCGAACGCGGCGGTTTTTGGCTGGTCGATTCGGGCAATCGCAAATCATTGCTGTTGGTTACGATCTGGCCATCGGCTGAAAAACTCTTGAGCAAAAAAACCAAAAGAATCGTAAACATATCCAACAGCGACGCCAGCCGCAGCTCAAAATTTGGTTTCTGCTTTGGGCGGCTGCCGACAAGCAAAAGCGAGTTTTTTTTCTTGTCTAAATTCAACATCTCTCACCCTGAGATCGAAATATTTGAAAAGCCGGAATCACGGCAACGATCCATCACTTTGATCACGTCATCATATTTGATCATATCTTCCGGTTGAATCACCACATCGTCGGATTCCGGAAACTTATCTTTGATCTGGCGCAAATTTGCTTGCAATTGCTCAAAATCATATTGCTCGCCCTTTTTTGCGATAAAAGAAAAATTGAACGTCGGGCTTTTCAACTCAAAACCGTTTTGCCGTATTGCGAGCATGTTGAGCACGAGCGCTTTTTTTTCTTCACTCGGCTGGCTAACGCTGCTGGTTTTTTGGGTTAACGACGGCAGCGACATTTCTAATATCGCGATTTTCACGAAAGACGCCGTCAACAGCAGAAACGGCACCAAAATCAAGAAGATGTTCATGACCGGCGTCATGTTGAGATCGCTGCCGCCATGACGCGTTTTAATTTTGGCTTTCAGGTTCATCTTTGGCTCCGGCCGCGAATCAGGCGCTGAAAAATTCTTGCCGTGTTTTCATTGATTTCGTTGATGATGGCCGTAGAACGTTCATTTAACATTGAATAAACCACCAGCGTCGGGATGGCAACGACAAGGCCGAAAGCCGTCGTGTTCATCGCAACGGCAATGCCTTGCGCCAACAACGCGGCTTTTTGCGAGGCATCGGCGGCGGTAACCGCTTTGAACGAATCGATCAGGCCGAAGATCGTTCCCAACAAGCCCAATAACGTCGCGATATTGGCGAGTAAAGACAAATAATTGGTGCGCTTTTCGATCTTGGGAATTTCATTCATTGCCGCCAGCTCCATCGCCTGCTGAATATCTTCCGGCGATTTGCCGATTTCCTCCAGACCGGCCTTGGTGATGCGCGGCAGCGCGGCTTTGGAAACGCTGCACAATTCGACCGCGCTGGTGACGCTGCCTTTTTGCAACAGCTCTAAAATTTTGTTGACAAACGCCGTGGTGTCGATACGGTTTTTGAAGTTGATGAAAAAGAACCGCTCGATAACGATTGCCATAGAAACAACCATGGTAAGAAAAATGGCATGCATCCAACCGCCGCCGTCACGATAAAACGCAATAATACCGTCCATCTAAGTAAAACCTCCTAAAAAGTGTTTTGTTAAAGTAAAAATTTATTCTCGGGGACCTGCGGAGAGTCCAGTCTTTTTCAAAATGATCCAAACCCGATTGAGAAAATTCCGCTTTTCATCTCACCAGGGAATTTGGCCTCGCGGGTATTTGCGGGAGCTGCGAGGGAAGCGGTCTTTCTCCATCGGCCGGAAAATCTCACGGAAAAACGAACGGTCGATTTGAATGCCGTCGACTTTGGGATCGCTGCCGGGAATAATGAACAACGCCTGCGGCTTGGCGATGCTGCCGAGTACTTCGACTTTGTCGAGAAAAATCCGCACGTTTTTTCCGCTTTCGTCAATTACCGGCGCTGGCAATGTATCCTGCGCTACGGTTTGAGGCGCCGACACGGCCGGTTGTTGCTCCTGCGGTTGTGGCTGGGACTCTTGCGCCAGAACCGAAGTCGCACGGAAGCAGGCAAGGATTCCCCAAATTATGGCGGCAAAAAAAATCAAACGTGATTTCTGCATATTTTATCTTAATTCACCGTTTCCGGTATTGCTTTGGTTTATGGTTCCTTCTTCGCCGGTATCTTTGGGTTTTTCTTCAACGGCGCCGCTGGTTGGTATCACGCCATTGGCCGGTGTGGCAATGCCCAACTCCACACTCAATACTTCCATGCGTTGCCGGCTCTGTTCAACCCACTGGTTGTTGACGCCGTTCTCTTCCGCCGTTTTCACGTTGGATTGATAGGCGGCGAATGCCTTTTCTTTGAACGGGCGAATTTTTTGTTGAAGTTGTTCTTCGTATTTCGCCATCAAATCTTCGGCGATCTGCTGCCGCGGCGATTCCCAGAAGAAACGCGCAAACTCCTCGAACGTCGCGCCGATTTTGAATGAAGCCGCCGTCGTCCAATCCGCTACCTGATAACTCGCGGCTTCTTTATAATCATTTAACACCTCGTTGAACAAAGCTTGCTTGCGCTTTAAGTTTTTATCGAGCGGCGCTTCGAGATTAACCTGCCGGTAGGTTTCGTAATTGATTTCACCGAGCAGAAACTGTGCTTGTGCGGGCATGTAGACATCCACCGGCTGCGATTCGCGAACGTAGCGTTGATAACTCTCAATTGTATTGTTAAAATAGTTTGCGGCGACTTGATAGTCCTTGCGTTTATAACAAATTTCGCCGGCGCGGCACAGGGCTTCCAGATATTGCCCGGGATCGCTCTTGTAGGTTGCCAGATAGCGGTCATACGTTTTCAGCGCATTTTCCAACAGACCGGCATTTTCATAACACTGCGCCGAAGCAAACACCGCTTTAGCGGCATACGGCGAATTGGCGCGCAAGCTCACCAGCGCCAGATAATTTTGCGCCGCGCGAGTCCAATTGTTTGATTCTTCGCAAAGCATGGCCGCTTTGAACAAAGCTTCGTCGACACGCTTCGAATTGGGAAATTTATAGTACAACTTTTCGTAGGTATCGATGGCCTTATCTTTGTTTCCGCCTTGTTCATATTGCAGCGCGGCTTCGACTAAAGCCAACTCGGAAATCGTCGAATCGTTGCTGCTCAGCGCGATGTTGTCAAAAGCTTGCGCAGCCGTCACGGCATCGCCTTTTTTCTTGAACCCTTCGGCTAACTTAAATTTTGCCGAGTTGATCAAACGATAAGCTCGCTCGACGTGGCGAGTCGAATCCGGATATTTTTCCACGACGGTGCGCGCCCAGCTCTCAGCCTCGAGAAATTGTTCCATTTGTATCGCGCATTGCGCATTCAACAGATGCGCCTGTACCACGAACGGGCTTGCCGGTAAATCCTTGATGAGCTTCGAATAAACGCGCTGCGCCATGGCGGGTTTCTGCAGGCTGAACAAGCTTTCGCCGTATTTCATCAATATATCCGGCATCTTTTCGCTTGTCGGCAAAAGCTTGATGAAATCGTTACACGCCACAAGTGTATTGGGATAAATCGAATTTGGCACGCGCAAAGTATCGGTCTTCCCTTCGCCCAAAAAATCGGCCAAATAGAATGTCGTTGTGTCAGTGTTTTGCGTCGTGCTTAATTCCTCTAAATGCGCCAGAATGCGGTTGTATGCGGCGTCCGCCTTAAATTCCGAGTTGGGAAAATTCGTGACGACTTGGTGATAAGCTTTGGCCGCATTCGCATAATCTTTGATCTCGTAGTAACACTCGGCTTGATAGTATTGCACTTTGCCGGCATTCGGTGATTTAGGAAATTTTTGCAGAAAATCGCTGTAGCGTTCAATGGCCGTACGATAGCTCTTTTCACTCATCTCCTTTTGGCCGCGGGCTTGCGCTTCCGTCGCCAACGTAAAGAGCGTCTCTTCCGCCGAAACCAGCGCCTTTTCACGCGTCGGGCCTTCGGGAAATTTGCCCAGCCAAGCGCCGCCGGGGCCATAATTCTTGACCAGCTTCACCCGCGCTTCTTCGGCTTTTTCCAGATCGCCGGCTTGCAAATAATTCGATACGATTTTGCTTTGAAAATCCGGCGCTTGCTCGTGATATGGCCACAGCCGTAATATCGCGTCAAGCGTATGAATCGATTCGTCGTAAAAATTTCGTGATTGATACGTTTCGGCCAGGCGCAGAAAAATTTCGAGACTATACGGCTTCTCGCCGAATTGAGTCATGAATGATTCGGCCTTCCGCGCGCCGCCATAATCGGCGAAACATTGCGCCACGTATTCAATCGACTCTTTGCGCAAATCGGTTTTGGTTTTGCCCAAAATCTCCGTGTCCGGCGCTTTATCGATGAGATTGATATCATCAATCAAATAAATAAACGTGCTAATCGCCTTGGAAAAATTATTCTGATTGTAATACGACCAGGCAAGCTTGTACAACGCCATGTCAAAGAAAGGATTCTGCCAATTATTGAGCAGTTTCGAATATTGATTCACCGCCTCGGCATACTGTCGGTGATCGAAATAATACTCGCCCAAGCGAAAATGGCTTTCCAAAAGATAGCCGCTTTTGGGATATTCCGCCAAAAGCTTGTGAAAAAATTCCTTGGCGCGCTCGAGATTGTTTTCTTCAAGATGGCAAATGGCGATGCGATAGACAACTTTGTCCACGAAAGGCGCCGTCGGATAGTTGTCGAGAATTTTATAACCCATCTCGATCGAGGGCCGATAGCTCGGGCGCGGCATCACCGGCTCGGTTTTGATTTCGCCTCCGTCAAAACGCTTCAGCAATGAATCATACTCCGTCATCTTCTGTTGATAAACATGTGTCGAACGTTTCACATACAATTCCACAAGCTGGAACATGACCGTCGGCGTGAAATCGCTGTCGGGATATTTGGTGATGAGCTGCTCGCCTTCGACTATCGCACGTTCCAAATCGCGAATGTTGGGGCTATGTGGTTGCGCGACGGCCCCCGGTTTATTCGCATCAGCGGTTTTATTAGCCACAATCGATTTGCCATCGCTGCTTTTGGCCTTTGTTGTAACCGCTGGCTTCCCGGCATCCGCCGTCTGCACCTGGGCAATAGCAGAATTGCCCATATAAAAAGGAAAGATGAGCAGCGTGGAAAGCATACAGGCAAGCGAAAGTTGCGTTGTATTGGTTTTCATGATCAACCTCTTCCCTTCTCCAGGACAAAACCCTTTCAACATTATTTCGGCATTCCTTTGAGAAATAACGCTCGGGCTTTGCCGTATTCGGCATACGCGTGCCAATGTTTACGCGACTCCTTTCGCTCGATTTCTTTTTGCATGAGTTCGATATTCTGCGAAGCTTCTTCAAACAGCCTGCGTTCGGTCACGATATTTTCAATCAATTGATCTTGCTGGCGCGACAAACGGCTGTGTTCGTCTTTGATATACTTCGGGACCGCTTTATCCAGGTTAATCTTTGTCAAGAGCTTTGCTTCCAACATTAACAACTGAATTTTCAATTTTTCCATCGCCTGTTCTTGCTCGCGCAGCCCCAGTTGCAGCTCGACGACGCGTTCGACAATATTATTGGCCTCGGGATAGCGTTGGCTGATATAATCGTATTCCTTGAACGCGAAATCATAAAACCCCATTTGCATATAGCATTGCCCGAGCAAAAAGCGGGCTTCTTCCCCAAATTCGGCCTCGTCGTAATTTTTAATCAATTCGTTGAGCGTGATAACCGCCGTCTGGAAATCATTCTGCTTGATCGCCGCCCAACTGCTCGCCAACAGAGCATGCGGAAAAACTTCGTGATCGGAATTGATACGGCGAAAATGGGCCATGGCTTCCGGATAATAGCCCAATTCGTAATAAATATAACCTAATGATAAGTGGGTGTTATTGATAACGTCACGTTGTTCCGGTCGAATCAACGGTAGAGTCAGCAATTTACGCAGCGCAGTGACGGCTCGATTAACCATTTTTTTTTTAAATAGGCCAGGCCGACCGTATACAAACTATGGTCGAAATACTTGCTGCGAGCGCGTACTTTGCTGAGCGCGGCAATGGCGTTGTCGTAATCGCGTTGAGAATAGTAAGACATGCCGGCATAATAGCGCGCACCGTCGATAATGTCGTCGCCGGAAAATTTGGCGGCGATACCCGAGAAAAGTTTCAGGCACTCATCGTAATTTTCAGTCTGATAGGCAATTTGCTGTAGTCCGTAAAGTGCCTCGGCTGCATACTCACTTTGCGGATATTTTGTGAGCAAGAAGCGAAACATCTTCGCCGAGGATTTGTACATGGTCATTTGATACATGCTTTCGCCCAGATGATACAACACGCCGTCGACTTGCGAAAAGGCCGGATAATAATCAAGCAGAATGATCAACTCGCGCGCGGCCTTCCAATAAGCTTTTTCGTCGAAATTTTTACGCGCATTTTGGTACAGCCGCGCGGCCGCCCTGTCCATGTTGCGATCTTGCAAAAGCTCGGGAACGCCATCTTGTTCTTGCGACCAGGCGTCAACAACATTCACCAAGCCTAAAAGGCCTATACAAAGCCATGTGATAATAAAACGTGTCAATCTTATTTTCATTCCAATTCAAATCTTGTTAATGAATAACTCGTTTCGGTTATTCAAGGTGTTCAATTGGCGGTTTATCTTGTGAAGATTTGTCTTGCGACGATTTCTGTTCAGGCGGTTTTTGTTCGACGGGATTTTCCTCCGCCGATTTGTCTTCCGGCGGCTTTTCACCGGTTTCGAGCGATTCCTGCATTTTTGTTAAGCTTTTTTCAGCGTTTTCCCGCTCAATCCGAATTTGTTCGAGTTCCTGCATCGCACGTTTTTCTTTGCGCAAACGCGCCGCGGCGTTTGGGCGGTGTTCCGTTCCGCCATGCCCGCTGACTTGATAATTCAAGCCCAGGGTCACCTTCCAATCCGCATAATCCTTCTTGTATTTTATATAAAGCGGGTCAATCGGGCCGGCGACCGGTTTTTCCAACCCCAAATCAGCCACGAAATCCAAGATAAAGTTCCACGGTCCCAGAATTTTGAGTCCCTGCGAGATACGTGTTGAATTTTCCTTACCGCTGACCCCGGGATTATTCGCAAAAAATTCACCGGTGTATTCGGTGTAAAAAACGAGCGACCGAATTGGAAATTTCATTCCGACCCCAACCAGATATTGATCTTCTTCATCCATAAAAGGTTGATCGCTGAAATCATGGTCGAAGTAGCCAAAGTTCACGTATAGTTTCAACGGCACAACGGGAAAGGCATCTGTCATATCCAGGGTGACCAGCCCAAGAAATCCGCCGCCAAATTTGCCGGAGGAATACGGCTCGTACGCGACGTTATGATTTTTGGCAATCGGAATGTTGGCGAAAAGATTCAGTCCGGTTGAAAAGGCGCCGAAAGTCAGCGGCGTGGCGTATTTCAAACCGACGCGCATATCGCCGGGCGGGCCCCACACATGTTTTTGGTCATCCTGATAAATGACGGGGCTGACGGTAATTTCCGTGCGCCGCGTGACGCCCAGGGTGAAGCCAAGCGATAATGTGTGATCCTTCCCCAGACTGTTATTTCGTTTGGAGGGATCGAGAAAGGTTTGAAAATAGGTATTAATGAAAAACTGGCCGCGGCCAATTGGCTCAGCCGTAAAAACGCGCATCAATCCCCGTCCGCCGTAAATAGTCGTTTGACTGTAGCACGGCAGGCTTAACGCGAGAAGAAGACAAAAAGCGGTCAAGAGTCGAGATACACGCTCCACGATGCAGTCCATTGAGGTTAAATGCGATGACTCAACTATTTATTTAACACCAAGAGTACAAGCAAACTTACGCTTTTGCAAAATTATTTTTCGCGGGTTGGATTAAAAGAAGAGCAAATAAAACCACAAGATTGAACTTCCTCACACCGCAAAGTGGGAAGCACAGCAACGCTAACACACACAAGTTTCATGCCATCTGCCGGCTGCGAAGAAGATTGGAACGTGCCGTGAGAAGCGATGCCGGTAATAGTTTATAAAAATTGAAGGTAAATCTGGGAGCATAACCCTAAATTGTTGCATGCAAAAATTGAAATGATGACTCACGCTGAAACACGGTGCGGAAGGGTATTTCGTTTACGTAAGCGAATTGGGGGAGGGTTTTGTCACCAAAAGGGGAGGAAAATGTGATGTTGCAAAAGTTGCTTTTTTAAAATAAACTCTTCGCCATAACCATTCAAAAGCCACCGCTAAAAGCACACCGAAAACTGCGTCCAGAACATAATGATATTGCAAAAAGAAAATGGACATCGTTAAAGCTATCACCAACGGGATGAGACTCCAAAACGCAACGCGATGCTCGTCGCGCAATGTCAGCACGGCCACCCACGCGACGGCGACATGTGAACTTGGAAAGGCCGCGCCAACTACGGAAACGTAATTTTGCAGTGTCGCAATCATGTGATAAAACAAACCGCCGGTAAGATTGAGCTGTTCATTCAAATTCAACGCATGGCGTGGGCTGCGGGCCGGAATAATCATGAAAAGAACGTAACAAACATAAAAAGCCAAACAAAGCCGATTCATGAAACCAACAAAAGCCGGATTGCTGGCGAGGTTTCCTCCGTCCGTTAAATGAAAAAAATAGTATCGCACGGCGATGCCGAAAATAATGGGATAATAACTCCAATAAGCGAATGCCGCTATTTCTACCGACCACGGCGGCAAATTTTTCTCGAAAAACAGATGCGCCGGCTGCCCGAACAGCCAAAGGTCGAACTGAATGAGATGATTCTCGATCCAATAAGGAAAAATGAGATTGGCTAAATAGGTAAATTCGCCGAACAAAAAAAAGGTAAACCAAAACAACGGATGCCAATCACGCAAAAACTGCAACCATTTCGGCGGGATATAATGACGATGTGTTTGCGAACGCAGTTGTCCCCAATAAATGAGCAAGACGATGGCAACACTAACTGCCAGGTGGCTGAGAAGAATACGGTCACGAATGGGAAGGGATTTGGGCGAAAAAGCTGCCAGCAACAGCGTGAGCCAAAGATAGCCGAAGGTTAAACGATCATAAAGCCGCAGGTGAGTCCAAAAACTTTTGAGGATCATAGAGCGTCATCAAAAAGACACTGACTCCGAATTGTAGATGGAAAATTAATTTTCACAACATTCTGCTTGTGTTGCCATGACCGGCAAACGCCGGCGGGTTTGCCGCTCGACGGTGCCCCGCAGCGTGTTCGTGCCGGCGGCATTGATCCGCACCTGCGCGAAATCACCCGGCTTCACCGCGTCATCCCAAAACACCACGCCTTTGTTTTGATCGGTGCGGCCCAGCCACTCGCAAGGATTTTTCTTGCTCGGCTCTTCAACAAGCACTTCGATAACATTGCCAATCTCGGCGGCATTATGTTTTTTTGAAATTTCGCGCTGCAATTCGATCAGCCGTGTCAACCGCTGCAGCTTCACCTCGTCCGGCACATCATCTTTGTATTTGCGCTCCGCTATGGTTTGTTTGCGCTCGCTGTATTTAAATGTAAAAGCGGAATCAAATTCCACCTGGCGTATGATTTCCAGCGTCTCTTCGAAATCTTCATCGGTCTCGCCGCAAAAGCCGCAGATCACGTCCGTCGTCAAAGAAACTTCCGGCATGATCAGACGAATCTCATCAACCAAATCGAGAAATTCCTGCTTGGAGTAAGTCCGATTCATGCGATGAAGCACGCTATCGCTGCCGGCTTGCAACGGCAGATGAATGTGCTTGCAGAGCTTGGGATTGGCTGCCATCGTATGAAGCAGCTTGCGCGGAAAATCTTTCGGATGCGGCGAGGTGAACCGCACCCGGCGGATGCCGTCCACCTCCGCGGCCATCTGCATCAGATCGGCAAAATCGAATTGCTCGAAACGATAGGAATTGACATTTTGGCCTAACAGCGTGACCTGCTTGAAACCTTCAGCGGCAATGCGATGCACTTCCGCGATGATGTTGTGCGGCTCGCGCGAGCGTTCCCGCCCGCGGGTGTAAGGCACGACACAGAAGGTGCAGAAATTATCGCAGCCGCGCATGATGGCGATCCAGGCGTTGATCCCGGGCCGGCGCTGCGGCGCGATGTCGGAGTAAGTCTCGTATTCCGAGAGAGAAAAATCGAAGTTCTTTGCTCCGGTCTCGCGCACGGAGTTGATGAGCAGCGGCAAACGCTTGTAGCTATCCGGCCCGGCGACGATATCCACGATTGGCGCGTGTTCCGCCAACTGCTCGCGGAGATTCTGCGCCATGCAACCCAAGACGCCGACGACGAGATTCTTTTGGCGGCGCTTGCGGCCTTTCAAATCATCAAGGCGGTGATAGATTCTTTCGTGCGCATTCTCGCGAATAGCGCACGTGTTCAGCAGCGCCACCTCGGCTTGTTCGAGATTTTCGACGAATGTATGCTGATGGCTGCGCAAGACCGAACGAATAAGCTCGGAGTCATATTCATTCATCTGGCAGCCAAAGGTTTCGAGAAAAATTTTCATGCGACTACTTTTGTTTTTATCTCGTTTTCAAAATAATCATCTTGGTGAATTTCTGGCAACTCAATTCTCTTGTCCCTCGGCGAAAACCTCATCTTGAGACATACAACCTCTCCACCCGTCTCGAAATCCCGCACGTCACCTCATACGGAATCGTCTCCAACCTCCGGCACCACTCGTAGATCGAGATTTCAGCCTCGCCTTGCTTGCCGAGCAAAACCACTTCTTCGCCGGCTTGTACATTTTGTATGTCCCCGAGATCGATCATGAGTTGATCCATGCACACTCGCCCGATCAATGGGCAGCGCCGGCCTTGAACTAAAACTTCTAAATTATTCGAGAGTCGCCGTGAGATGCCGTCGGCGTAGCCAATCGGCAAAGTCGCAATCGTCGTCGCCTGCCGCGTTTGAAAAGTTTGGCCGTAGCTGATGAACGTTCCCCCCGGCACTTTTTTTACCAAGAGAATTCGTGTGCGCAACGACATCGCCGGTTCGAGCGGAATCGATTCACTGGTTTCAACGCCTGGAGAGTAACCGTACATGATCAAACCTGGACGCACGAGATTGAAGTAACTTTGCGGCAGGTCGAGTATCGCGCCGCTGCCGGCGGCGTGTAAATATTTAAAACGTAAATCGTAATTCGTAAGTTTCTGAACAAGAGATTGAAACTGCTCAAGCTGCTGATTCGAGTAGCTTTTGTCGCGGCTATCGCTACTTGCGAAATGCGTGTAGATGCCAACCAATTCGAGATTGGGCAATTTCGCCATTACAAGAATCGCTTCGACGGCCTCATTCGGCAGCAAGCCGACGCGCCCCATGCCGGTATCGATTTTGACATGCGCCTGCGCCTTTCGGCCTAAAGCCTGCGCGCGACGCGAGACGATTTCAGCCAGGCGTACATCGTAAAGCGTAAATTGCAAATCATTCGCGATGAAGCTGTCGATTTGCTTTTCAAAGAACCCGCCGAAAACGAGAATCGGCGCCGTGATTTGGGCGCGGCGTAATGCGATGCCCTCTTCCAAAAGCGCGACGCCAAGCTGTGACGCGCCGGCAGACAAGGCGGTCTGCGCTACCGGAATTGCTCCGTGACCGTAACCCTCGGCTTTGACGACGGCCATGACTTCTGCCGGATGAACGCGTTCACCAATTCGCCGCACGTTCATTCGAATGGCGTTTAGATCTATTTCGGCGATGCTGGGCCGTCGCGCTTCATCATCTGGATTTGGGAAGACGCTTTTTTTGTCGCCGTTCTCTTTGCGTTGCGAAATTTGATCAAAGCCCATCATCGTTGCGCCTTCGGAATCACGAAACGATGCGCGGTATGCGTTTCGGAGAATTTGACCACTTTCACATCGACCAACCCGGCTTTTTTGCCGGCGGCGAGAACGTGGTTTTCGTTAAAATTCTTTTGGCCTTTGGGATTCACGATCCAAATCGCGCCATCGTTCTTGATTGAAGCTTTGCAACGCGCCAATGCCGCCAAATCGGATTCCTTTTCAGCGCCGAGAAAAATCACATCAGAGCCAGAAACGAGCCGAGTATTGATTTTTGACACCCGCTTGCCTAAATCCGTCAAAAAAATCTCATCAGAAACTTTCAGCACGCACACATTGTGTTCCGGTTTGACGCCAAGTTTATCCAGCAAACTTTTGGGATGGAGAATTTTCTGAAGCCATGTTTCGGAGTGCCTGCCGATATCGAACAAAGCCCGACGGTTATTGAATTTCACTTGCAAGGCTTCTTTCTCCAGCGCCGCGGCCGTGATTGATTTGAACGGCACTTTGAGTTTCAAAGCGCCTTTGAACTCAAGATAATCTGTTTCGAGCAAGGCTTTGCCAGCGTAGACCTTGCCTTCGTAAGTGAGTTTGCAATCGATAATAGCGCCCATAGTGAATTCACTTGGCTTTATGCTTGGTTTTCACCGTAGCTTAGCGATATACCTCTCGACGGTGGCCAACTCTGACAATCACCACGCAACGCTGAACATCATCTATTGAATAAATCACCCGATAGTCGCCAATACGAATGCGAAATAGATCGGTGCTTGTCAATTTTTTATAATTTGGTGGCCTTGGATTGTTGCTTAGCCCATCGATCTCTTTTAATAAGCGTTTGAATATCTGTTGCGGCAGTTTCTTGATCTGCTTTGCAACAGAGTGAGGAACAGCAACATTATACATTTTGTTTAGGTTTTTTACGTTGCTGTTTTTGCAATTTTTTGGTCGTGACGTATTTGCCAGCGTGATATTCTGATATGGCTTGATGAATTTCACGCATAATACGCGGATTGTTAAGCATCAGAGCGTCCTCGCGTTGGGCAAGTTTCTCGTCAAGCCACTCACGCAATAAGAGCCATTCACGAGGTTTTAGTGTTTCTATCAATCCCGTTACTGCAGAAAAGGGCAATTGCAATTTTTTTTCTTGAATAGATTTTTTTGCTAAGGTTTCCATTTCATCTCCGTTATTGCTCATCAATGTCCAAATCAACATCAACCTCCGCGCCGGCTTTCTTGTTGTAGCGCTTGCCCATCAGATACGCCTTGATGAACTCGTCCAGCTCACCGTCCATCACAACCTGGACGTTGCGTTCAACGACGCCGGTGCGATGATCTTTGACCATCGTATAAGGTTGAAAAACATACGAGCGAATCTGGCTGCCCCAGGCGATGTCTTTCTTGTTTTTCTCCAGATCGCTCAATTTGGCTTTCTCTTCGTCAAGCTTAAGCTGGTAGAGCTTCGCCATGAGCAGCTTCATCGCCAGATCGCGGTTGCGAAGCTGGCTGCGCTCGTTTTGACATTGCACCACGATGCCGGTCGGAACGTGCGTCAATCGAACTGCCGATGAAGTTTTGTTGACGTGCTGGCCGCCGGCGCCGCTGGCGCGATACGTGTCGACGCGCAGATCCTTCTCTTCGATTTTGATCGTGACGTTGTCGTCAATTTCCGGCAGCACGAACACTGAGGCAAACGAGGTGTGGCGGCGTTTGTTCGCATCGAACGGCGAGATGCGCACGAGGCGATGTACGCCGGCCTCGGCTTTCAAATAACCGTACGCATACTTGCCGCGGACTTCGACGGTCGCGTCTTTCAAACCGGCTTCTTCACCGGCTTGCAAGTCGATGATCTGCGATTCAAAACCCTGGCGCTCGATCCAGCGCATGTACATGCGGAAAAGCATCTGCGCCCAGTCCTGGCTTTCCGTGCCGCCGGCGCCGGGATGAATGGTAATGATGGCGTTGCGTTCGTCATCCGGGCCGGAAAGCATGCTGCGAAATTCCAAGTCATTGACGGCAGCGCCGAGCGCGGCCATATCTTTTTCCGCATCGGCAAAGGCGCTGTCGTCTCTCGCTTCTTCGGCGAGATCGAGCATCACCGCCGTGTCTTCGCGCAACCGGTCGACTTTGCGCCACGCCTCAATCCATTCGCGACGTTGCGCCAGGTCGCGCATCACCACTTGCGCTTTTTCGTTGTCGTTCCAGAAATTCGGCGCGTGGGTTTGGGCTTCGAGCTGCGCCGCTTGTTTTTCCAATTTGGGGACTTCAAAGACTGTCCCGCAGGACAAACACACGGCGGGACAGTTCCTCGAGTTGGGTGTGTAATTCTTCTCGCATTGACGGAAATCCTTTTTCTTTCAAATAAATAATGATTCTACTACCTTAATTTTGCATCTACAAAAACCAAACCCCGATTTTCCTTTAGTTTTTGAAATCAATTGAGCGGCAGTTTTAGCCTTAAGATGCAAAATCGGGTTACTAACTGAGGCGAAGTTCGACTTGGGTAACGACGTGTACCAAAATTTGCAAAGCTTGCTGCCCACGTCGAACTTCACTGCGGTCATTAAGATTATAAGAAAAAAATGACAAGCCTACAAGCGCTTTTTTTACCAAACTTAGAGGCAATTAAATTAAAGACAGGGCAGGAGGGAGATGAAAAAAATTCCAGCGGCAAAGAGGTGGCCGTGAATTATAAGTCTTCGCCGCTGGAATGCTATGGAGGGAGGAGGCGAAAGATATTTTTTCATACTTGTGCTGCACGAAATCTTTGCGCGGCACACTTTCTATGCGGCTTCACGTAGCTCAGCATATTCTTCCTCGCGCTTCGGAACACGCGGCTTTGCCTTTTCCAGCGCCCGCTTTTCTTGCTCACGCACGGCGCGAATCCGCAGATACTTGGCATAAGCAATTTCGTGCGCGGTTCTGGCTTTGGCATGCCCGCGACAGACGGCGACAAAATGCGATTGCGCCTCGGTCGTCGGCTGGTGCGTTCCGGTTTCCAGCGCGCGATAGAATTCGTAATACTTCTGCAGCAGCACTTTTTCTTTTTGCGTCAACCGCAAGAAAGGTTTTGACATAGCCGGACCTCCACTCAAGATGATGTGAGCAGCTTGGTACCGCGCGTCCGAGGACTGCGTCCGCAGGATGACACAGCAATCATTGACATCCTGTAAATTGCGAAGCTGTGTCATCCAATCCTATTTGCAAACGGACTACGCCATTGAACAACGAGGATGAGCGAACAAAGCGCATCCGAAGTTTTAATGCACTTGATCGCGAATCAGCGCCACGACTTTGCCTTGAATCGACCACGCTTGCGAGAGCGGGATGGGCGAATAGGCCGGATTTTCCGGTTTCAAATACAGCGTTTCGCCGCTGGCGATCAAGCGTTTGACCGTTGCCTCTTCGCCGGTGAGCGCGACGACGATGTCGCCGTTGGCCGCCTGCGTTGTCGAGCGCACGATCACCAGATCGCCTTCATAAATGCCGGCGTCGATCATGCTGTCGCCTTGCACGCGCAGCGCAAAATAGGAGCCGCCGCCGCCGGTCAAGTAATCCGGCACCGCGACGTAGCGCTCGATATTTTGCTCTGCTACAATTGGCGAGCCGGCCGCAACGCGACCAACCACGGGAATATTGTCGGCGTGAGTTTGGTGAGGCAGCCCCATCGGATGCAACACCGTAATGCCGCGCGCCGCGCCGCCGCCGTGACGTTGGATAAAACCCTTGCTCTCCAACGCCGCCAGATGTTTGAAGATCGCGTTTTTTGAGCGAATGCCCAACTCATCCGCGAGTTCCTGCATCGTCGGCGGAAAGCCGCGCTCCTTGACGTGACGCCCAATCAATCCGAGAATTTGCTTTTGCTTTTCGGTGATCTTTTTCATAGAATAATCCCTAATTGAGCCAGCTCTTTCACAAGCATCAGTTAGAACTTGTGATCGTGCGCCGGCAGTTAGTGACTTTTTGTTCGGTGCTTTGATGTTCACCAATAAGATAATATACGGTGAACATAAAGTCAAGAACTTTTTTCACTTTTTTTGAAATTTTTTTGTTTCGAAAAATGCCACTTTGCAAGACTCCACTTGCGTTAAGCGCATTTTCTTTCTATCTTAAATGGAAAATTTAGCGCCTCGAGGAGGGTGTTATATGAAAAAATTTTCTTCATTATGCTTCATGTTGAGCTTGACGCTGTCGTTGTCAAGCTTCGCGCAGCAAAAGCCTGATGATCGTCTGTATCAACAAATTTTCGGCCGGACGCAAGAGAAGCTGAATGAGGCCAAGGCGTCGCAAGCGGACGTGTTGTCGCCGGAGGTTTTTGCGCGCGCAGCGAAAAAGTTTGGCGAAGCGCAGGAGGATTTCAAGCGCAATCGCGGCATCGGCGACATCACCAAAAAGCTGCGCGAGGCCGAGACGGATTTCAGCCAGGCCACGCAGAACGCCAAGATTGCGAAAAAGGTTTTTGACAAACTTTTGCAATCGCGCGAGGAGGCGCTGAAAGCCAATGCGCCGGAATACGCCTCGGCAACATACACTTCCGGCGAACAATTTTTTAAAGAGGCGATGCGCAAGCTGGAGACTGGTGATTCCGCCGGCGCCAAAAAACGCGGCGACGAGGCCGAACGGTATTTTCGCGACGCCGAGCTGCAGGCCATCAAAGTGAGCATCATCGGCAGCGTTCGCGCGCTGATCGCCAAAGCCCAGGAATCAAAAGTTGACAAATTCGCGCCAATTTCGTTTGGTCGTTCCCAAACCCTGCTTGCGGAAGCGGAAAACATTCTCAACACCAATCGTTACGCCTCCGCCACCGCGCGTGAGAAAGCGGAGGCCGCAGAGTATGAAATACGCCACGCCGTCTATCTCGCCGAGCAGATTCAGCGCCTGAAAGCGGATGACCGTGAATTGGAAAAAGTTTTTCTTAACACTGAAAAACAGATTGCTGAAGTTTCCAAGGAATTGAATTTTTCGCCGCAGTTTGAAACCGGCATCGGTAAGCCGCTCAATGACCTGCGCAATGCCATCAAAACCCTGCTCGAAGAACAGCGCCGTCTCATCGCCGAAGTCGAGCAGCGCGACAAACGCATCGACGAGCTGAATCGCGGACTCGAAGAGAAGAACCGCGAGATCAGCGCGATGCAGGAAGCCAAAACCGGCCTGGAATCCGAACTGGTCAAAAAGCAGCAGCTTCTCCTTGAAAAACAGCGGCAGGAAGAAAAGCTGCGCCGCGTTGAAACCATGTTCGCGCCGATAGAGGCCAAAGTCATTCGGGAGAGTGACAATTTGCGCGTTCGTCTCGTCGGCCTCACTTTTCCCTCGGGCCGCGCGACGATTCAACCGGAATATTTTTCGCTGCTCACCAAATTGCAGCGCGCCATTCGCGAGTTTCCCGGCGCGAAGATTGTGATTGAAGGGCACACCGACAACATTGGCAATGATTCGTATAATTTGAATCTCTCCGCGGAGCGCGCGCGCGCCGTGCAGCAATACTTGATGGCCAACATGGGCTTGCCCGAAGAACGCGTGCAAGCCGTCGGCTACGGTGAAGAACGCCCGATTGCCAACAACCAAACCGACGAAGGCCGTATGCAGAACCGCCGAATCGATGTCGTGATTGCCGTGCAGCAGTAATCCTCGTATCCTCATTCGTACTTTTACTCCTACTCGTACTCATACTCTTACTCGCTTTTAAAATATTTTGATGTGAGTAGGAATAAGAGTACGAGTACGAGTAAGAGCATGAATCAGGCGCGTCCTTAAACATAAAAATTGGTATGCCGAATACACCGGAGCCGACTTCTCCAAAAGTTTTTATTAGCTACGCCTGGAAGAATCAACCTCTCGCCAAACAACTGCAAAAGGATTTGCGACGCGATGGGGTGGAGGTTTTTATTGATTACGAAAAGATCACCGGCGGCGACTCCTTGCCGGATCGCATCAGCGCCGGGTTGGATTGGTGCAACACGCTGGTGCTGCTCTGGTCGGCTGAGGCGGCGCAATCCTACTACGTCTCGCAGGAATGGACCAGCGCGTTTCATCTGAAAAAGAAAATCGTGCCCTGTCTGTTGGATGACACGGCCTTGCCCGCGTTGTTGCGCGGGAAATTGTATTTGGATTTTGCCTCTTACGAAACCGGTTATGCCGCCCTGCGCCGCGCCCTGCAAGAGTTGCGGCCGGAGAGTTCAACTGAAGCGGACAAATCAACATCACTAAAAGAATCTTTTTTAGCCAAGCTCAAACGTAAGCGGCAGCCTGCCGATGAAGCCATTTTGATTCCTACCGGCGAGCCAAGCCCCGAACCTTCCACCCCGGCCTGGTGGCAGCGCTCGAAGGTGGCGAACATCACGCTTGGTCTGATTATTATTGCGGCAATTGTGTTTGGCGTGCGCTATTGGCAGGACTTGCAGTCTGAAACGACGCCGGATGAATCCAGTGTTGTTCGCGTGAAAGCGTATTTTCCGGCGCGGCTCTATGTTGATGGGGATTCATTGGATGAAATCAAAAGCGGCGAGCAAAAAGATTATAAGTTGAATGCCGGTCAACATCAAATTGAAGCGAAAGGCCAAAATGCTGAAGCGGCACAAACCATAAATTTGGCAAAGGCCGAAACCCTCACGGTGAGCTTCCCCTGGCATTTCAGAAGCAAACCCGATTTGAAACTTTCAGGCGATAGCGTCAAAATCACATTAAAAAAATTTGGCTTTTATTGCGCCCAGGCTTTTAATATTAAATGGAGTCATCCCCAAGGCCAAGGCATCGTCAACGCTTTTGCCATGCAACATGGCGACACGGTCGTTGTCGATCAGGCCACGAATTTAATGTGGCAGCAAACCGGCTCGCCGAAACCCTTGACCCACGCCGAGGCAAAAAGATATGTTGCCGCTTTGAATGACGAGGGCTTCGTTGGTTACAAAGACTGGCGCTTGCCGACTTTGGAAGAAGCGATGTCCTTGATGATGCCGACTAAAAAAAGCGGCAATCTACACCTCGATTCCAGATTTAATCGCAACCAACCGGGGCTTTGGACGGCTGATCGAAGCAGCAGCTATTCGGCGTGGCTGGTTGATTTCAGCCGTGGGACTTGTTATCGCGGCCGCGTTGATCGTGAAATGTTCGTTCGGGTTGTGCGATCGGTGAAATGAGTCCGGCTTTTCTTAAACCGGAAAATTCTCATTGCTTTTTCAATTGTTCTTGCTTAATTTACTTGCGAACGGAGCATTCTTAAAATTTAAATAGAAAGGAAAGATCATGGCGACAGTTGTTGAAGCCTGGGCCGGCCTTGAAGAGCCATTCCCGACAACGGAACCCATCGAGCCGCCATTGAAGCCGGTGCCGCCACCCGCCAAATTGACTTTCGAGCAAGCCAATCAAGTGGCAGCGGGAAGAATTTTTGAGCTGATCGAAGGGAGGATCGTTTACAAAATGCCGGATGATAAACATTCAGACGTGCAGGGATTGTTATGCACAGAATTGGGCATCTATTTCAAAGCCAACCGAATCGGCCGCGTGCGCCCCGAATTTATGCTTCGTCTTTGGCCGGACAACAAGTATGAAAGCCGCATGCCGGATATTTCAGTCATCTTGAACGAAAGTTTTAAAGACGAACGCTATGGCACCCGCGCGCCAGACTTGGCGATTGAAATTGTCTCACGACATGATCGTTGGAATGATCTTTTCGCGAAAGCTGAGTTGTATTTGGAGAAAGGCAGCCGTGTGGTTTGGATCGTTGATCCTTACCAAAAAGGCGTGATGGTGATCACCTCCAATGAACGAATTTGGGTAGGCGACAAGCTGACATGTCCGGAAGTTCTTCCCAGTTTTTCGATTAACGTGCAAGACATTTTCTCGTGGCCCTCAGCGCCAGAGAAGACAGCGAAATGAAGTCTTCGTGAACAACTTCTCCAAGCTTGACCAACCAAGCAACCAGCAACCAGCAACCAGTCGGAGCGCAGCGGAGATCCCGCCTCGGCGGGACAACCAGCCCTGGCAATTCTGGATCGACCGCGGCGGCACGTTTACGGATTGCCTCGGCCGCTCTCCCGCCGGCGAATTGAAATTTGCCAAAGTTCTCTCCTCCGATCACGCCCCGCTCGCAGGCATTCGCCGCATACTTGAATTGCCGGATCACGATCCCATCCCGCCGTGCGAAGTTAAAATGGGGACAACCATCGCCACCAACGCCTTGCTGGAGCGCAAAGGCCGTTCTCACGCGCTCTTGATTACCCGCGGCTTCGCCGATGTCCTGCAAATCGGTACACAGCAGCGCCCCGATATTTTTGCAATTCGCATCGCCAAGCCCTCGGTGCTCTATCAAACCGTCGTCGAAATTGACGAACGCATTTCAGCAACCGGCGAAATTCTGCGCTCTCCCGATCTCCAACAAGTCCGGCAACAACTGCAAAGTCTTCTCGAACAGGGCATCGACAATCTCGCCATCGTTTTTCTGCACGGTTTTGCTTTTTTGCAGCACGAAAAAATGATTGCGGATTTGGCGCGCGCGCTCGGTTTTCACCACGTCTCGTGTTCCCACGAAGTTTGTCCGGAGATCGGCCTCACCGCACGCGGCGATACGACAACCGCCGATGCGTATCTCACGCCATTACTCGTCACGTATTTGCGAACGCTGCAAGATCAACTTCCCGGCTCCCGACTCGAAATGATGCAATCCAGCGGCGGACTCATTGAAGCGGGCCGGTTTCGCGGCCACAACGCCATTCTCTCCGGCCCGGCTGCCGGCGTTGTTGCGTGCGCTCGTCTTGGGCAATGGTTTGGTTTTCCCAAAATCATCGGCTTCGACATGGGCGGCACTTCAACGGATGTGTCACGTTACGATGGCGAATTTGAGCGCGTCTACGAAACCGTCACCGCCGGTGTTCGCATCAAAGCGCCGATGCTCTCGATTCACACCGTCGCCGCCGGTGGCGGCTCGATTTGCAAATTGGTTGCCGGCCGATTGACCGTTGGTCCGGAAAGCGCCGGCGCCGATCCCGGCCCGCTGTGTTATGATCTGAAAAATGCCGAGGGCAATGCCAAAGCCACCGAATTGGCCGTCACCGATGTCAATCTCTTTCTCGGTCGCTTGCTGCCGGAGAATTTTCCTTTTCCCTTAAATCGCGCGACTGTCGCGAAAAAAATAGAAGAAATTTGGCAGCAATGCCATGCCGAAGGACAAAATCTCAGCGCCTACCAAATCGCCGAAGGTTTTCTCGAAGTAATCAACTTGAACATGGCGCAAGCCATCAAAGAAATCTCCGTGGCGCGCGGGCATGATGTGCGCGAGTACGTGCTGTGTTGTTTCGGCGGCGCCGGCGGGCAACATGCCTGCACCGTTGCCCGGCATCTCGGCATTCGGCGCATTCTGTTGCATCCCTTCGCCGGCGTGCTCTCGGCTTATGGCATCGGCCTGGCGGATACGATTTGGGAAGGTTCATCGCCCGTCGCTCGATTGTCGCTCAACAAAAATTCTCTGCTACAACTCGAAGCGGATTTTCAACGACTCGCCGCCGCAGGACAACAACTCATCCGCGCGCAGGGATTTCAATCATCTGCAATCCGTACCGTTCGCAAATTGGATTTGCGCTACGCCGGCACGGAAACGCCGTTGACGATTCTCGAGCCAACCGATCGCGACTATTGGCGCGAATTTACCGAGAAGCATCGCCAACTCTATGGCTACGTTCGCGAAGAGCGCAGCATCGAGATTCTGCAATGCCGTGTCGAAGTGATCGGCGTGACGGACATTGCCTCGCCGATGTCAATTCCAGCCGAAAAGCATTCACCTGCCGCGAACCGATTTGCGCCGGTGGTGTTCGATGGAAAAGAATGGCAAGCGGCAGTTTTTCGGCGCGAAGAGTTGGCCGCCGGCGCGGAGATTCACGGCCCGGCGATTATTTTGGAGAAAATTGCGACGATCTTTGTTGAGCCGAATTTCACGGCGACAGTCGATGGCTTTGATAATATCATTCTCGAATTGAGCGATGACGGGCAAGGAGTTGGCAGACTGGCTCCGACTTCGATTTCATCTTTCTCAAAGGAAAATCGGAGTGTTACGCCTGAAGCCGATCCCATCGCGCTCGAAATTTTCAATAATCTTTTTATGTCGATCGCCGAGCAAATGGGCAACGTGCTGCGCCGCACTGCCATTTCCACCAACATCAAAGAGCGGCTGGATTTCTCCTGTGCGCTGTTCGATGCCGCCGGCAATTTGGTGGCGAATGCGCCGCATATCCCGGTTCATCTCGGCGCGATGGGGGAGAGCGTGCGGTCGGTTTTGCGCGCGCATCCGGAAATCTTGCCCGGCGATGTTTTCGCGACGAACAATCCCTTCGGCGGCGGCTCGCATCTGCCGGATATCACCGTGGTGACGCCGGTGTTTGCCAAACACGATCCCGCCCAGCCGATTTTTTTCACCGCGAGCCGCGCGCATCACGCCGAGATCGGCGGCATCACGCCCGGCTCCATGCCGCCGTTTTCAACCCGGCTCGATGAAGAAGGCGTTTTGCTGGATAATGTGAAATTGGTCGAACGCGGCAAATTTAACGAAAAGCTTTTTGCCGAGCTTTTTACCACGGGAAAATTTCCTACCCGCAATCTTGCCGACAATCGCGCCGATTTGCAGGCGCAGATGGCTTCGAATCACACCGGCGTGCGATTGCTGGAAGAGCTGGTTTCGCATTATGGTTTGGAAACGGTGATGGCGTACATGGGCCACGTGCGCGATAATGCGGCTCGACAGGTGCGCGAAGCTTTGCGCCGCATTGCGGCTGGAAGCTATGAGTTTGCCGACGCGATGGACGACGGCACGCCCATCGCCGTGAAAATCACGATTTCGGGAGAGAATGCCAGCATCGATTTCACCGGCACGGGAAAGGAGAGCGAGTTCAATCTCAATGCGCCGCCGGCCGTGGTTCGCGCCGCGGTGCTGTATGTTTTCCGCTGTCTCGTCGCCGAGCGCATTCCGCTCAATGACGGCTGTCTCGCGCCGCTGCAAATCATCATACCGGAGCGTTGCATACTCAATCCCACACCCGGCCGCGCCGTGGTCGGCGGCAATGTCGAAACCTCGCAACGCGTCGTCGATGTGTTGCTCGGCGCACTCGGCGTCGCCGCGGCGAGTCAGGGAACAATGAACAATTTGACTTTTGGCGATGAAACGTTCGGCTACTACGAAACCATCTGCGGCGGCGTGGGCGCGGCAGAGAATTATCACGGCGCGAGCGCGGTGCACACACACATGACCAACACGCGCATTACCGACCCGGAAATTTTGGAGACCCGCCATCCGGTTCGTCTGTTGCAATTTTCGATTCGTCCCCATTCCGGCGGCAACGGCCGCTGGCGCGGCGGCGATGGGGTGATCCGGCAATTCAAATTTCTCAAAGACCTCAATATCTCGATTCTCTCGCAGCGGCGGCGCATTGCGCCGTTCGGGCTTGCCGGCGGCGAGTCGGGAAAAGTTGGAGAGAATATTCGCGTTTTAACTGGCGGTACGAATATGCCATTACAAGGGAACGCGTCGTATTTTGCAGAGGCGGGAGAAGAGTTGATGATTCGCACGCCAGGTGGTGGAGGGTGGGGAAAGTAAATTCAATTTTGCATTTGCTTTCTTAGAATGAGTTTTGTAAATTAAACTTGTCATAGATAAGAACGCTTTATTCTTCATTTTCCATTTTTGCAAAAATTTACTCAAAGTACACACTACCTAATCAACGAGGGGAAAGATGCTGGCAGTCAAAGAACGAGAAGCATTACAAAAAAGCCTTGAACAGGCTTTTAAGCCACGCGCTGCCCATGTGCTGGTGAATGTTTTGGAACAAGCGCTCGAAGCGCGAAACGGGCATGTGACACGAGAAGATTTTCGAGACTTGAAGCATGCCGTGGCAGAATTGGCGGCGGCTCAGGCTCGCACGGAAGAGGCTGTAAAGATTTTGACCGACAAGCAATCAAAGACGGAAGAGGCTGTAAAGATTTTGACCGACAAGCAATCTCAGACGGATGAAGCTGTTAAAGCCTTAGCCGTAGCGCAAGCGAACACGGAAAAGGCTTTGCAGCAGTTGGCTCGCCAAGTTGGCGGTCTGAGCGATACTGTCGGTGGTGATATTGAAGACATTGCGTATATCGTTCTTCATGAAGTCCTCAAGCGCGAATTCGGATGGGAAGTCGGTACCCTGGAACGTAGTTGGCAAACCTGGGACGGCGAAGCAGAGGAAGTGGATGTATTTGGTCAAGCCAGCGACCCGGCTCATCCGGAACGAAGGATTTGGATTGTCGGTGAGGCTAAACATAATATAACAATGAAAGAAGTGGAACGTTTCGCCAAACAAGTTGGACGGGCAAAACAACATTTAACAGGAGATGTATTTCCCGTTTGCTTTTGCTACCGCGTGCGACCAGAAGTTAAAGCAAAAATAAAGGAAGCGGGGCTACGGTTAGCGTTTTCTTATGGTAAACTTGAATAAGTTGCATTGCGTTCTCGTCAAGAATTCGACAAACGTTTCAATTCCATTTTACCGTATCAAAGTCGATTTTTACACAACAACTCCTGCACGCGACGAAAAATCCGATCCAACGTCGCTTCAGTCAACCTGCCGGTAAAAGTGTTCTGCTGGCTCGGATGAAAAGTGCCGAGCAAAATCAAATGTGAATTGAGCGCATATTCCACCCCGTGTCCAAATTTCGGTCGCGACGACAAGCTCAAATTGTAAGCTTCACTAAAAGCCGACAGCGCATTGTCGAAGCCGATCTTGCCCAATCCGAGAATCACCCGCACATTTTTGAGCAGTTCAATTTCTCTCAGCACATAAGGCCGGCAGTTGGCGATTTCTTCCGGCGTGGGTTTGTTTTGCGGCGGCGCGCAGCGTTGCCGTGATGTAGCAATCCGCCAATTTTAAACCGTCGTTTCGATGCACCGAGGTGGGTTGATTCGCAAAACCCGCTTTGTGCAACGCGCGAAAGAGCCAATCGCCACTGCGGTCGCCGGTAAACATGCGGCCGGTGCGATTGCCGCCGTGCGCCGCCGGCGCCAAGCCGACAATCAGCAGCCGCGCTTGGGGATCGCCGAAGCTGGGGATGGGCTTGCCCCAATATTCATCTTCGGCAAAGCGTTTCACTTTTTCGCGCGCCATTTGCTCGCGCCAGGCGACGAGCCGCGGGCATCGCGTGCAGGTGATGATTTGCTTTTGGAGCGAAAGAAGTGTTTTTTTCATCGTTTTGCTTGAAGATAAAAAAGTTTAAACTAAAAGTTGAATCCAACAGAGAATAATTCTTACATTTTAATATAGCGGATTAAAACACAATGGCCAACGGTTAAGAAGAAAAAATTAAATCATCATGAACGAATCGGAAAATTTAATTCTCAGCCTCGACGTCGGCGGCACAAAAATCGCCGTCGTTTGGGGTTCGCAACGCGGCGAAATTAGATAGCGCAAACAATTTCCGACATGTCCCGAACGAGGCTTCGAGATTGTCTTCGGCGAGCTTGTCACCGCCATCGAAGAAGCGCTCAAGACGGCGAAAACGAAGTGTGAAGGCCATCCGTGTTTCAATGACGTGTGCCGGGGTTTAGGAAGGACTTGCGATTCCCGTTCAAAAAAATTTTAAAAAATTTACGAATTTCCTTGACAAAGTCATTTTCAAGCATTATCATGTAACCGTTTACATAAAAGCGAGGTTTTTCGCTTTTTAAAAGACCGGGAATGTAAACGTTTACAGAAATTCCTGCGGCGCCATTTAAAAAGGGCTTTATCGTATGCGCGTGACGATCAAGGAAGTTGCCCGTAAAGCCGGCGTTTCAACCGCGACGGTGTCGCGCGTCTTCAATAACGTCGGCCCGGTCGATGAAGAGACGCGCAAGCGCGTTCAAGAAGTTGCACGGGCATTGCGTTACACCCCCAATGCCGTGGGCCGAAGCTTGAGCACCAAGCGCACCGACGCCATCGGGCTGCTGCTGCCGGACATTTTCGGCGAGTTTTTTTCCGAAGTCATTCGCGGGGCCGATCAGACGGCGCAGCAGAATCGCTATCATCTGCTCGTTTCCAGCTCGCACAATCACCGCGACGAAATTGAGGCGGCGTTGAAAGTGATGAGCGGCCGCGTCGACGGCTTGATCATCATGTCGCCGCAGATCGATGCCCAAACACTCAAGACCAATCTGCCGAAGAGCCTCCCCGTCGTTTTGCTCAACTGCTTTGTGGACGGCGTTTCCTTTGACTCTTTAAATATTGACAATTTTGGCGGCGCCAGCCGGATGGTGCGACATCTTATCGGGCACGGACATCGACATGTTGCGATTATAAAAGGCGTGGAGAAAAACCTGGACGCGGAGGAGCGTTTGCGCGGCTATCGCCATGCGCTGGGCGAAGCCGGGCTTGAACATGCGGCAGCGCTGGAAATACCCGGCAATTTTTCCGAGGCGTCGGGTTATGGCGCCGTCAAAAAAATTCTTGCTTTGAATCCTCGCCCCACGGCAATTTTTGCTTCCAACGATTCGATGGCGATTGGCGCGCTGAGTGCTTTGCGCGAAATTGGCGTTGATCTTCCGCGTGAAATTGCCCTCGTTGGTTTTGATGACATCCCTATTGCGCGATTCCTCTCCCCGACTCTCACTTCCGTTCGTGTTTCAATTAGTGATCTTGGCGCGATTGCGATCCAAAAACTCGTACACGCCATTCGCGAAAAAAATAACCACGCCAAACAACACCTCGTGATTCCGACCAGTTTGGCGTTGCGAGAATCTTGTGGTTGCCCCAAACCGAAATAATTGTGCGCTTAAATTTAAGGAGGTGATGCAAACACTCCAATGCTTGCTTTGCCATAAATTCCTCAGTTGTATCCATCAACCCAAAAACTGAAGGAGGATTGCAGTCATGAAAGCAAAAGTTTTGGCTACGGCGATTGGCATGCTGTTCGTGCTTGCTCTCGCGGCGCACGGACAAACCCTCAAGCGCCAAGACGTGATTTGGGCGCGCTCCACCGCTGGTGCAGCGATTACGCTGGATGGCAAGCTTGACGAGCCGGCTTGGGCCAATGCGGAAATGGTTCGTCTTCAATACGGCAAAGACGCCGGCATCCCCGGCAGTGGTTGGCGCAGCGAAGGCGGAGCGTTTCCAAGCGATCCGCTCGACGCCACTCTCAAGTTTTTGGTGGCCGGCAATCAGCTCTATCTCGGCGTGACGGTCAAAGACAGCTCGATCGGCGGCGGCGGGTTTAACCAATTTGACGCCGTCTTGATGAACCTTCGCCGGAAGAATGAGCCGCCGAATCACAATCCCTTTGAATATTTCCTGGCGTGGTGGGATCTCAATCCGAATACCGTGAAAAAAGGGGCGCTGCCGGCATTTTTTGGCCCGGCCGGCGATCGGACCAAACCGGAGAACGTCGACGCTTGGGACGCGGCCACGACGGTTCAAGGCATCACCAATTCGGATACGGCGGCGGATCAAGGCTACGTCATGGAATTCCGCCTGAATCTGACGCCACGCGGCTATGACGTGACCCGGCCCCAAGGCGACATCCTCAGCTTCAATATTTCGCTTTATGACGGGGACTGGCAATGGCCGCTCAATCAGCAAAAGTTCAGCCGCAACCGCACGTGGTTTCAAGGCCCATTTAGCGCCCCACTACGTAATACGGTGCGGATTCACGCGCGGCCGGATGTGACGGTCAATTCCGGTCCGGTTCCTGACGTTCCTCCCGAACTCATTATCCCGAATGCAGAACATCATGCCGCGCCGGTTATTGACGGCAATTTAACCGAGGCGGTCTGGCAAAACGCGCCCAGCTTCGACATCAAATATGGCGATTTGACAGTTCGCGCCACCTACCCGAGCATTGGCCCGATTGCGAGCGGCCAATTTCAGCCGGAAGTCGGCGGCGCCAGAGCCTTCGTGCAAGATCCCGGTAACGCCACGTTTAAATATTTCTTCAAAGGCGATATGCTTTATGTGGGCGCGGATGTGCGGGACAAGGCCGTGTGGTCGATTCCGACGGAAAATCAATGGGACGGCATCCGGTTCACGATTATTGACCGCGCCACGCGTGATCCGGTTGAAAACTACTTGGTAGGACGGTCGCTGTTCGTGCGGTTTGATCCGGCCGGCAATTTAGTCGC